>Ga0070695_100002546_pt1 | contig 10522 bp, 10 predicted proteins | sample KBSK1252metaG_FD_65471 | JGI IMG/M metagenome (GOLD analysis project Ga0070695, IMG submission 65471) | Corn, switchgrass and miscanthus rhizosphere microbial communities from Kellogg Biological Station, Michigan, USA - KBS K1-25-2 metaG | ecosystem: Host-associated > Plants > Roots >...
TGGCGACGATCGAGGCGGCCGCCAGGGCGAGCGAGACCCAGTCGAGGCTGCCGAGCTCGGGCACGTAGAGGCGGAGGCCGTGCCAGTGCAGCGTGTCGATCTTCGCGAACAAGACGTGGAGCGCGAACCAGACCGTGAGGTTGAGGATGACGCCGACCACCGCGGCCGTGATGCCCGAAAGCGCCGCCGAGAAGCCCTGCATGCCGCGCGTGCGCTCGACATAGGGCGCACCGACGAAGATCATCAGGAACGAGGGCACGAACGTGACCCACACGGTGAGCGCCGCGCCGAGCGTGCCGGCGAGATAGGGATTGAGCCCGAGCGATTGGCGAAAGCCGGCGAGATAGCCGACGTACTGGAGCACGAGGATCAGCGGACCCGGCGTCGTCTCGGCGAGGCCGAGCCCGTCGAGCATTTCGCCGGCGCTGAGCCAGTGATAGGTCGCGACCGCTTCTTGCGCGACGTAGGCGAGGACCGCATAGGCGCCGCCGAAGGTCACGACCGCCATGGCGCTGAAGAATTTGCCGATCTCGGTGAACGGATTGCTCCAGCCGAGTGCCGCCCACAGGAGCGTCACCGGCGCGAGCCAAATCGCGAGCCAGAGGCAGGCGGTGGCGGCGCTCGCCGCCAGGCGCACCGGCGGCCGAGCATCGTGCGCCACCTCCGCCGCACGCGGCGCCTCCGCTGCCGCGGCGCCGTGCGGCTTCACGACGATGAAGCGATCGGGCCGCACGTGTCCGCCAAAATAGCCGACAAGGCCCGCGCCAATCACGATGATCGGGAACGGTATGTCGAGGAAGAAGATGCAAACAAACGCCGCGGCCGCGAGCCCATACATCCAGGAGTTCTTGAGCGCGCGCCGCGCGATGCGCAGCAGCGCCTCCACCACGACCGCGAGCACGGCGGCCTTGATGCCGAAGAACAGCGCCTCGACCACGGCCACTTTCTGGAAGCCGGCGTATATCGTGCTGAGCGCCAGAATCACGACGGTGCCGGGCAAGACGAAGAGAAGCCCGGCCGCGAGCCCGCCCGGGGTCCGGTGCAGCATCCAGCCGATATAGGTGGCGAGCTGCGTCGCCTCGGGGCCGGGCAGCACCATGCAGTAGTTGAGCGCGTGCAGGAAGCGCGCCTCGCCGATCCATTTCTTCTCGTCGACGAGGATGCGGTGCATCAGCGCGATTTGGCCGGCGGGGCCGCCGAAGCTCAAGAGGCCGATTTTCAGCCAAACGCGAAACGCCGCGCCGAACGTCACGCGCTCGGCCGCCTCGCCCGCCGAAGTCACGCCCGCCCGGTCCATCGCGCCTGCCAATTCAGCCGTTGGCGCACTCTATAGGAACAGCGGCGGGCGCGCGCCAGCCAAGCGTATTCAAGCGCGGGTGAGGGGAATTCATCGCCTATGCGCTCGAAACATCAGGCCGCTGCGGTCTTGGGCGCACTCGAGACGAGCGCAGGGGCGGGCGCGAATTCGGCCAACGTGAAAACCTCGGGCGCCGCCATCAGGCCCTTGACCGGATGCTTGCCGAGCGAGACCACGGCGCGGCCCTCGCGCACCATCGCGGCGAAGGCGGCCGACATCACCACCGGCGCCCCGAGCTTGGCGGCCAGCGCCTCGATCCGGACGGTCAAGTTCACCGCGGGGCCGATGCAAGTGAAATCAAGGCGCGCCGCCGATCCGATGTTGCCGTAGACGACGACGCCAATATGCAGCGCCACGTTGAAGCGCAGGATCGAGGAGCCCGCTGCCGCCCGCTCGACATTCAGCGTGTCGATCGCCGCGTGCGCGGCGATCGCGGCCTCGAGCGCCTGGCGGCAGGCGTAGTGGCGAAACGCCACGTCCTCGACCGGGAAGATCGCGAGCACGCCGTCGCCCATGAATTTCAGGATCTGCCCGCCATGGCTCTCGATGGCGCCGGCGAGGGCGTCGAAGAATTGGTTGAGCGTCGCGATGACTTCGTCGGTGGGGCGAAGATCGGAGAGCGCCGTGAAGCTCCGCATGTCCGCGAACCAGATCACGGCGTCGATGCGCTCGCCCGCGCCGCGGCTGATCGCGCCGTTCAGGATGCGCCGGCTCGCAAGGTGGCCGACATAGGTGTCGAGCACGGCCTCGGCGATGCGCCGGCCCCAATGGATCTCGAACACCATCGCCACCAGCGGCAGCACGGATTGCACGAGCTCGATGTGCGCGGCGGTGAAGCCGCGCGGACGGCGCGTGGTCAAGGTCAGCGCGTTGCGCTCGCCGTTGCCGAATTCCACGGCGAAGGCGGCGTAGTCGGTGAAGCCGTCGGCGCGCAGCTCGTCGAAGAAGGGGAACTCGCGTGAGGCGTGCGCGCCGGTGAGCCGCGCATGGAGAAGATCGGTGCCGTCGTGAATGCGCTTGATCGGCGAGCGGAGATAAACGTTGGCGGTGCGGATCGATCGCTCGCGCATGATCTCGACCGTCGGCTGATCGACGCGCCATTCGAACCCGGTCGCGGCGGCCTGCGGGTGAATCACGAGCAGGCTGAAGAGAGCGCGGTCGACGGGAACGCCGCCGCGGCGGAACGCGGCGTTGAGTCCGTCGAAAAACGCCTTGGCGTCGGTCAACCGCCGGCCTTCCGATTGGATCCAATCGGCGATGCTATGTTGTTGTTTTTTCGAAATTCGCGCCACGGCCTTAAGTAACCTTTTGCCACACCAAGCTTGACCTGGGCCCAATCCATCGCCACTTATGCTGCGTTGGCCCGCGGTGCAAGCCGCCGGATCTGGTGTATTTCGCGATTTGGCAGGAGCGCCTCATGTTCATCCAGACGGAAGAGACGCCGAACCCGCTGACGCTCAAGTTCCTTCCCGGGCGCTCGGTGCTCGGTGCGGGCACGGCCGATTTCCCGACAACGGATGCCGCCGAAGGAAAATCGCCGCTCGCCGAGACGCTGTTTGGCATCGACGGCGTCGGCGGCGTGTTCCTCGGCCCCGATTTCATCACGGTCACGAAGCGTCCTGACGCCGATTGGCCGGTCATGAAGCCCGCGATTTTGGGCGCGATCATGGAGCATTTCACCGCCAATCGTCCGGTGGTGAACCAGCATACCGACAATTCCAATCAGGCGAGCGAGGAAGACGGGCCGGTGGTGAGCCAGATCAAGGAGCTGCTCGACACGCGCGTCCGCCCCGCCGTCGCGATGGACGGCGGCGACATTCAGTTCCACGGATTCGAAAAAGGCGTCGTCTATCTCACAATGAAGGGATCGTGCTCGGGCTGCCCGAGCTCGACCGCGACGCTGAAGGCCGGCATCGAGAACATGCTGCGCCATTACATTCCCGAGGTCACGGAAGTCCGGGCCGTCTACTGACGGCGCGGATTTCGTTCCTGGCGCGGCGCGCCTTTCGAACGGCGATGCGCAACACAATCCTAACGTATAAGCCCGTATTGGTGGCCGGAACCGGAGGCCCGTTCCACCGTTATTAAGTCCGCGAATTTGAGGGGGTCCAATCTCCAAGGGGGAATACCCAAGGATGAATAGCCTTTCGAACGTCGCGCTCGTCCGGGCGCGGCTGCGGGCCACGGAGCGGCCTGCAACCGGAACCGGCGGCGCGCAACGCAACACGGTGTGGGCGGCCTTTTCGTTGACCGTCCTCGCCGCGGCGGGCGCCTTCGGCGCCGGCTACGAGCCTTTCCGCAACGCGCTCGAGGACCGCTATGGTCTCTCGATCTTCGTACGCATGACCGACGAGAACACCTTCGAGCGGCCCGATCCCAAGGCGCCGCCGCCGGTGGCGCTGCTGTTCATCGACAATTCGGTCAAGCGCGTTTCGGCCGCGTTCGACACGCAAGAGTTCAATCTCGCGGCCGTGCGCCGCGGCGCGCGCGTGCCGCGCGTGTTCGTGGCGACGCTGCCGCAGGACATCGATCAGCTGCGCACGGTCGCCGACAAGCGCAATACGTTCATCCGCGCGATGCTGCCGATGATCCTCGCGGTCAACGAGCGCATCGCCGCCGACCGGCGCTATCTCGTCGAGCTGCGCCGCCGCATCGATTCCGGCGAGACGCTGCCGCCGGTCGACGACGCGTGGCTGAAAGCCGTCGCCGAGCGCTACAAGGCGATCGGCCGCGGCAAGCGCATCGATTGGGTGGCACTCCTGGAGCGCGTCGACGTCGTGCCGCCCTCGCTGGCGCTGGCGCAATCGATCGTCGAGACCGGCTGGGGCAGCTCCGCGCCCGCACGCCGCTCCAACGCGCTCTTCGGCATGATCGGCGGCGACGGCACCGACACCGCCAAGCTCGCCGGATTCGAGACGCTCTACGCCTCGGTCGCGGCCTACGTACACAACCTCAACACCTACCCGGCCTACGGCGATTTCCGCCGCCAGCGCGCGGCGCTGCGCGTCGAGGGCAAGAGCGCCGACGGGCTTGCGCTTGCGATGACGCTGCAGCGCTATTCCGAGCTCGGCATCGAATACACGCGCCACATCCAGGCGGTGATCGAGAGGGAAAGCCTCTCGCCGTTCGACGACGCCCAGCTCGCGATCGATCGCGCCAACGAGGGCTGATCGCCGGCGCCCGAACGCCGGCGCGGCTCCTTCGGCTTCGCGGTGGCGCCCCTCATCCTGTAGTGTCGATCACGGACGAACACGGACCAGAGCGGACGTGAGGTCCGTTGACGTCCGTGTTCGTTCGTGCCCGCGCTAGCGCCGCATCATCGGTTGCGGCAGATCGCGGTCGGAGAGCAGCGGATATTCGCGCGTGTTGAAGAGCTGATAGTGCCACCACTCGTTCCGATAGAAATCCCAGCCGGCCGACGTCATGATTCCGAGCAGCACGAGACGATTCCGCTGCGCCTCGACGCCGATGCCGGCGGTGGTGCCGTGATGCGAAAGCGGCGTGAACGCGTCGAAGCCGGTGCCCATATCGAGCTCGTGCCCGGCGCCGTCGATGAGCGTCAAGTCGACCGCGACGCCGCGCGAATGCGGCGAGCCGCGGCGCGGGTCGGCGAGGAAATTGGGATCGGGCCGCGTGTTCCACAGCACCCATTGCGCCTCGCTCGGCCGGAACGCGTCGAAGATCCTGAGCCTCAAGCCGAACGGACGCGCGATCGCGATCGCCAGCTGCAATTTCTCCGCCGCCGCGCGGTGGAGATAGCAGCCGGCGCGCGCATAGACCGGCTTGCCGGTAAAATTGCGCGCCGTCGCGTAGGCGAGGTCGATCGCAACGTCGTATTCGGGCGGCCGGATTTCGACGAGGCTCATGGCATCTCGGCGGCGGGAGCGAGGGCTTCTCTTAGCACGCGCGCGTTAATGCGCCCATGCTGACGGTTCTCGGCATCGATACCTCCGCCGCCGCGTGCTCGGCCGCACTCTGGCGCGACGGCGCCGCAGTTGCGTCCGAGCGCGTCGACATGGCGCGCGGCCACGCCGAGGCGCTGATGCCGATGATCGAGCGCGTGATGGCGGGCACCGCGTACCAAGCCCTCGATGCGGTGGCGGTGACGGCGGGGCCCGGCGCGTTCACCGGGCTCCGCATCGGCCTCGCCACGGCGCGGGGCATCGCGTTGGCCGCACGCATTCCCGCGATCGGCGTTTCGGTTTTCGCCGCCGTTGCCGCCGGTGTTCCCGAAACGGAGCGGCGCGGCCGTGCGCTCGCCGTCGCGATCGACACCAAGCGCGGCGACGTCTATCTTCAGCGATTCGATGCCGCGCTGACGCCGCTCGGGCCGGGCCGTGTTGCCGCCACGGCCGACGTCGCGGCACTGCTGCCGTCCGGTCCGCTCTATGTCGCCGGCGACGGCGCGGGCTTGATCGAGACAGCATTGGCCAACGTCGCGCGCGATGTCGTTTACGCCGCGCAACGTGTTCCGCCCGACGCCGCGAAGGTGGCGGCGCTTGGCGCGGAAATGCTGGAAGCGGCGCGGCGCGCCGGCGCGCCGCTGCCGCCGCCCGAGCCGCTCTATCTGCGCGCGCCCGAGGCGACGCCGCTGGCACTCCAAGGCAAGCGCAAGGCGCGATGAGCGTCACGATCATTTCCGCCAATCCGGCCCATGCCGAGATCGTGGCGGCGCTGCATGTCGCGACGATCGGCGCCGCGGACTCGGGCGTGGACGCGCAAGCCGAACGCGCCGCCTGGGACGGCGGATGGGTCGCGCGCATACTGGCGCTGCCCGGCGCCTTTGCCGTGCTGGCGCTGGCGCCCGATCCCGCCGGTCCCGTCGGCTTCGCGCTGTGTTTGCCGGCGGGCGACGCGTTCGATCTCGTTGCGATCGGCGTGCTCGCGCCGCACCGGCGCAGCGGCGTCGCGCGGGAGCTCCTCGCGCGGTGCGAAGATCATGCGCGCGCCGCCGGCGCCAAGCGGCTGCTGCTCGAGGTTGCCGACGACAACGAGGCCGCGCGCGCCTTCTATGCCAGCGCCGGATTCGCGGCACTCGGGCGCCGCAAGGCCTACTAGCGCGCGCAGCTCGGCGGCGCGCCGCGCGACGCATTGGTCTTGAGCAAAGAGCTGTAACGCGCAGCTAAAATTCAGTCCAAATGGTGTTTAGGTAAATAATTCCGGCTACTGATTTCGGCGCTTGCTTTCGCGAACCCGGGCAATTATGTACTGCGCCCGGCGCCGTAATAAGCGGATTTATCGCGAATACTAGGGGATCGGCGCTGAATAGAAAAAGCGAACCGACAGGAACAACAAGGACAACCGGAACCAACCATGGCGGACAGCGAAACCAAGCCCGATCTCCTGGCCCAGACCGTCCAAATCGTCGCGTCGTTCGTCTCGCACAACACCGTGGCGGTGGGCGATCTGCCGCGGCTCATCGAGCAGACCCACGCCGCGCTGCGCGCGCAATCGCATCCCGGCCACGCCGAGCCCGAGAAGCCGCGCCCCGCGGTGCCGATCAAGAAATCGGTGACGCCCGACTACGTGATCTGCCTCGAAGACGGCAAGAAGCTCAAAATGCTGAAGCGGCATCTCATGACCGCCTACAGCTTGACGCCCGAGCAGTACCGCGAGAAATGGGATCTCCCGCCCGAATACCCGATGGTGGCGCCCAACTACGCCGCCAAGCGCAGCGAGCTCGCGCGCAAGATCGGGCTCGGCGCCAAGGGTGGACGCCGCCGCAAGCGGTAAGTGCGCGAAGCGCGCGGCGTGATCCCGCTGGCGGCAGCGCCCGCGGGAGACTATTGTTGCGCCATGCCAACGCGCCGCACGGCCAAGGCCGAACTTCGTCCGCCGCGCAGAACCGGTCCGCCGCCCTCGGTGGACCGTCTCGAGAAGATCTGCCTGGAGAAGGGCCTGCGCATGACCGATCAGCGCCGCGTGATCGCGCGCGTGCTGTCGGAGGCGGAAGACCATCCCGACGTTGACCAGGTCTATCGCCGCGCCTCGGCCGTCGACCCGCGCATCAGCATTGCTACCGTCTACCGCACCGTGCGGCTGTTCGAGGAAGCGAACATTCTCGAGCGCCACGATTTCGGCGACGGCCGCGCGCGCTACGAGGAGGCCCCCTCCGAGCACCACGACCACCTGATCGACGTGCAGACCGGCGAGGTGGTGGAGTTCCGCAACGAAGAAATCGAGCGCATCCAGCAGCGCATCGCCGCGGAGCTCGGCTTCGAATTGGTGGGCCACAGACTCGAGCTCTATGGCCGTCGGACCCGTTCGAAGGCGTAAGCGGCGCCGGCGCGGCTGGCGCGCGGGCATGATGCGGCTGCTGCAACAGGCACGCCGCCTCTCCGTCGCGCCGATTCGCCAGATCCGGAAAGGCAAAGGCAAACAGGCGAAGCTCCGCCCGCGCAAGCGCCGCCGCAAGCACTTGGCGCCGACGCCGGCGCCGGAGAACCGGCTCATCGACGAGCGCGCGGGCCCGCTCCAGGTGCGCCTCGCCGAAACCTGGGACGAGGTCGATGCGGCGCTGGCGCTGCGCTACCGCGTCTTCTACGACGAGATGAAAGCGCGGCCGACGCCCGGCATCGTGGCCAAGCAGCGCGACGTCGACGAGTTCGATCCCTATTGCGATCATCTGCTCGTCATCGACACCGCGCTCGGCACCGGCCCCGAGGCCGTCGTTGGCACCTACCGCATGCTGCGCCGCAAGGGCGCGGCCAAGGTCGGGCGGTTCTATTCGTCGTCGGAATACGACGTGCGCCCGATCATCGATTTCCCCGGCGAAATCCTGGAAATGGGCCGCTCCTGCGTCGACGCCGGCCACCGCACGCGCTCGGCGATGCAGCTGCTCTGGAAAGGCGTTACCGCCTACGTGCTCGCGCACCGCATCGATATCCTGTTCGGCTGCGCGAGCCTGCACGGCACCGATCCCGCCACGATGGCGGTGCCGCTCTCCTATCTCTATCACAACCATCTGGCGCCGCCCGAGCTCAGGCCCGTGGCCTTGCCGGCGCGCCGTGTCGGCATGAATCTCATGGCCAAGGAGGCGATCGACGCCAAGGCCGCGATGCGCGACCTCCCGCCGATGATCAAGGGCTATCTGCGCTTGGGCGGCGTGATCGGCGACGGCGCGGTGATCGACTACGATTTCAACACCGTGGACGTGCTGGTCTATGTCGACATGCGCAGGGTGAGCGAGAAGTACTACCGGCACTACACGCGCGGCTTTCAGGCCGAGGCGGCGTGATGATCTACAACGCGCCGGTGCGCTCCTTCGTGCGGCTCTCGCTCTATGTCGTCTGGATCCTGCTGATGATCCCGGTGCAGGCGGTGGCGCTGCTGCTGCGCTCGAAGCTGGCCGATCGGCTGCCGGTCATCGTGCATCGCGTCGTGACGCGGCTGATCGACGCCAAGGTCACCGTCAAGGGCGAGCAGTGCAAAGAGGGCGCGGTGCTGTTCGTCAGCAATCACGCTTCTTATGCCGATATCTCCATCCTCGGCGCGCATATTCGCGGCTGCTTCGTGGCCAAGGCCGAGGTGGCGAAATGGCCGCTGTTCGGCATCTGCGCCAAGCTCTCGCGCACCGTCTTCGTCGACCGCCGCGCGCGCTATGCGCGCCAGCAGGCCGAGGAAATGAAGCGGCGCTTCCAGAAGGGCGACCGGCTGATCTTGTTCGCCGAGGGCACGAGCAGCGACGGCAATCGCGTTCTGCCGTTCCGCTCGTCGCTGTTCGCCACGGCCGAGATCGAAGTGAATGGCGGGCCGGTCAAGGTGCAGCCGGTCTCGATCGCCTACACGCGGCTCGACGGCATTCCGATGGGCCGCCACCTGCGCCCGTTCTTCGCCTGGTACGGCGACATGGAGATGTTCTCGCATCTCTGGGGCATCGTCGGCGTCGGGCGCTCCACCGTCGTGCTCGAATTCCACAAGCCGGTGTCGATCCGCGACTTCCCCGACCGCAAGGCGCTCGCCGCCTATTGCCAGGCGGTGGTCGCGGCCGGCGTCTCGAGCGCCATTTCGGGCCGGCCACAGCCGGTGATCTTGCCGAACGGGCCCGCGGCGGAGGCCGCCGCGGCACCGGCGCCGCAGCCGGCTTGAGCGGTCGCGAAGTTGACGCAAACCCTCCCTATATCCATGCTTGTGTCCGCGCGGACGGCGCGAGCGGCGTCCCGGGCGCGCCCGGTTCAGATGTAATGCTTTGAAAAAGAAGCTTTTTATCAAGACCTACGGCTGCCAGATGAACGTCTACGACTCCGCCCGGATGGCGGACGTCCTGGCGCCGATGGGCTACGCCCCGGTCGACGCCCCCGACGATGCCGACATGGTCATCCTCAACACCTGCCACATCCGCGAGAAGGCAGCGGAGAAGGTGTATTCGGAGCTGGGGCGCATTCGCCAAATCCGCGAGCGCCGCGCCGCGCTCGGCCGACAAACCGTGATCGCGGTCGCAGGCTGCGTGGCGCAAGCCGAGGGCGAGGAGATGCGCGTGCGCGCGCCCTTCGTCGACATCGTGCTGGGGCCGCAGACCTATCACCGCCTCCCCGAGATGGTGGCGCGCGCCGCCCGCGCGGGCGACCGCTCCCCGAACGGCGGCGTCGTAGCGACGGATTTTCCGGTCGAGGCTAAGTTCGACGAATTGCCCGAGGCCTCGGCGCCGCAAGGGCCGACGGCGTTCCTCACCGTGCAGGAGGGCTGCGACAAGTTCTGCACATTCTGCGTGGTGCCCTACACGCGCGGCGCCGAATTCTCGCGCCCGGCGCGCCAGATCATCGCCGAGGCGAAGAAGCTCGCGGCGCAAGGCTCGCTCGAGATCACGCTGCTCGGCCAGAACGTCAACGCCTATCGCGGCGCGAGCGCCGACGGCAGTACTTGGGGCCTGGCCGAGCTCATCCGCGCGCTCGCCGACATTCCCGGCCTCGCGCGTATCCGCTACACGACCTCGCATCCGCGCGACATGGACGACGCGCTCATCGCCGCGCATCGCGAGATACCGGCGCTGATGCCGTTCCTGCATCTTCCCGTGCAATCCGGGTCGGATCGCATCCTCGCGGCGATGAACCGCGGCCACGGCACGGCCGAGTATCTTTCGCTGGTCGAACGCCTGCGTCGCGCGCAGCCCGCGCTGGCGCTCTCTTCGGACTTCATCGTCGGCTTCCCGGGCGAGACCGACGCCGA
>Ga0070695_100002548_pt1 | contig 10522 bp, 7 predicted proteins | sample KBSK1252metaG_FD_65471 | JGI IMG/M metagenome (GOLD analysis project Ga0070695, IMG submission 65471) | Corn, switchgrass and miscanthus rhizosphere microbial communities from Kellogg Biological Station, Michigan, USA - KBS K1-25-2 metaG | ecosystem: Host-associated > Plants > Roots >...
ACGCGGGGCGATCTCGTCTCGCTCGTCACCGCCAACGGCACGCTGGAGGCGGAGACCAAGGTGGACCTCTCCGCCAACATCATGGGTCAGATCGTGAAGCTCAACGTGGAGGAAGGGGACCGCGTCCGGCGAGGGGACCTGCTGCTCATCATCGACCAGACCCGCTACGGCGCCGCCGTGGAGTCGCGTCGGGCCGCCATGCAGGTGCTGGAGGCGCAGCTCGCGCGCACCCGCGAGGTGGCCGAGCAGGCCAAGCGCGACCGTGACCGCGCGGAGCGCCAGTACCAGCAGCAGATCCTCCCCTTGGCCAGCTTCGAGCAGGCCAGGAGCGCCTCCGACCAGGCGGAGGCGGCTCTGTCCGCCGCTCAGAAATCGATCAACCAGGCCCGGGCCGATCTCAACGCCGCCACGGACGAGCTGGCCAAGACCGAGATCCGCGCCCCCATGGACGGCGTGGTCACGCGGCGCAACGTGGAGGCGGGAGAGGTCGTGGTCACGGGCACGATGAACAATCCCGGGACCGTCCTCATGACCATCTCCGACATGTCGTCCATCGAGGCGGTGCTGGAGGTGGACCAGACCGACATGCCCCGCGTGCGACTGGCACAGCCGGCGCGGGTCTTGATCGACGCCTTCCCCGACCGTCCCTTCGCCGCCGCCGTCTCCGAGATCGGGAGCAGCCCCATCCAGGGGACTTCCGCCCTGGGCGGTCAGGCCACGGGGACCGACTACGAGGTGAAGGCGCGCCTGGCCCAGGTGCCGGACGGGGTGCGGCCCGGGCTCACCGTCACCGCCGACATCACCACCGACCGGCGGGCGGGGGTGCTCAAGGTCCCTATCGGCGCCCTCGTCCTGCGCGAGGCCGAGGAGGACAAGGCGGCGGCGGGCAGGAAGGCCGCCGAGGAGGAGAAGGGGATCTCCACCGCCGAGGACAAGGTCGCCACCGTGGCCTCCCGGGAGCGTGACGTGGAGGGGGTCTACGTGGTCGAGCAGCGCAAGCCCGGGCGCAAGGGCGTGGAGACCGGAAAGGTCGCTTTCCGGCCGGTCACGGCGGGGGCCCGGGGCGAGCTCGACATCGAGATCGCCTCCGGGTTGAAGGAGGGGGACGTGGTGGTGACCGGGCCCTTCAAGGCCCTGCGCGAGCTGAAGCCGGGCGGCGACGTGATCGTGGACAACACCGAGAAGGCGGAGCTGGAGGAACAGTGAGCTTCCTGGAGCTGCTGCGCCTGGCCCTGCAGTCGCTGCGCGCACACAAGCTCCGCTCTCTGCTGAACCTGACCGGCGTGCTCATCGCCGTCACCACCATGGTGGCCGTGATCTCCGTGGTCTCCGGTCTCAACAACTACGCCGCCAGCTTCGTCAACGAGCTGGGACCGAACACGATCATCCTCGCCAAGTTCGGCATCATCACCAGCCGGGAGCAGTTCCTGCGCGCCACCAAGCGCAAGGACATGACCGAGCAGGACGTGATGGCCGTGCGCAACGCCACCACCCTGGCCCGCCGGGTGAGCGGCCGCGTCTTCGCCGGACATCCGGTCTACGCCGAGGGGCGGCGGCTGGAGGACGCCTTCGTGGTGGGGGCGGGGACCGAGTTCCCCATGATGATCGGCCTGGAGATCCAGGACGGGCGCTGGTTCACCGACCACGAGTTCCGCGCGGGGGCCCCGGTGGTGGTGGCGGGATACGACGTCAAGAAGGAGGTCTTCCCCCACGTGGACCCCGTCGGGCGCATCATCAAGGTGCTGGGCAAGCCCTTCCGCATCATCGGCATCATGGCCCCGCAGGGGAGCGCCTTCGGACAGAGCCGGGACACCTTCGTGGTCATGCCCACGCCCGCCTTCGAGAAGGCCTTCGGAAAGAACCGGAGCATCGACATCTTCCTGGAGGCGAAGGACACCGCCACCCGCGACGCCATGGTGGACCAGGCGCGCATGGTGCTGCGCGCGCGCATGGGCACGCCCTTCTCCGCCCCCGACCCCTTCGACGTGGTGGACGGGGAGGCGCTCCTCTCCCTCTGGAAGCAGATCACCGGCCTGGCCTTCGCCCTCGTCATCTGCATCTCCTCGGTGTCCCTGGTGGTGGGCGGCGTGGCCATCGCCAACACCATGTTCGCCTCCATCGTGGAGCGCACCAAGGAGATCGGCGTGCGCAAGGCGGTGGGGGCAAGGCGGCGAGACATCCGCCGCCAGTTCCTCATCGAGGCGGTGGTGCTCTCCCTCCTGGGAGGGATCGCCGGGATCCTCCTCGGCTTCCTGGTCTCCTGGCTGGTGGCCGTCTTTTCCCCCTTCCCCGCCCGGGTGACGCCGCAGCTCGTGGGGATGGCCATGCTGGTGGCGACGGGGGCCGGCCTCGTCGCCGGCTGGCTGCCCGCCATCCGGGTCTCGCGCCTGGACCCCGTGGAGTCGCTCCGTGCCGAGTAGCCTGCGGCATCGGCTCCGGCGGAGCCTCACCCACCGGCTGGAGAACGTGGCCTCGGCCTTCCGCTCCATCCGCGAGATGAAGCTGCGGTCCTTCCTCACCTGCCTGGGGATCATCATCGGGGTGGCCACGGTCATCGTGATGGTGTCGCTGGTGAACGGCTTCAACAACCAATTCATCGCCCAGTTCCAGCAGTTCGGGGCCACTCTGGTGCAGTTCCAGCTGCGCGAGCAGCAGTTCGGAGGCCCGCCCCGGGAGGACGACCGCATCCTTCCCCCGCTCACCCTGGCCGACGCCGAGGCCATCCGCCGCTACGCCTGGGCCATCGGCGTCGTCTCCCCCGAGCGCTGGAAGTACCAGGGCGTGGACCTGCGCTTCCAGGGGAAGCGGATGGAAGGGCCGGTGGTGGGGGGCGTGCAGGCCACCTATCCCGAGGCCAACAGCCACTTCGTGGGGCAGGGGCGCTTCTTCACCCCGGCGGAGGACCGCCACAGCGCGTCCGTGGCCATCGTGGGGAAGGCCGTGGTGGAGGCGCTCATGCCGCGCCTGGACCCGCTGCAGCGTCGGATCACCATCCAGGGCCGGCCCTTCACCATCATCGGCGTCTTCGAGAAGAAGGGCGGGTTCCTGGGGGACAGCGGGGCCGACAACCAGGTCGTGGTTCCCATGGGTCAGTTCGACGGCATCTGGCCGGAGATCGCCCAGCACGAGGGTCTGGTCATCGCCACCATCCCCAAGAGGAGGGAGTGGATCAACCTCGCCATCGAGCAGGGGACCCAGATCCTGCGGGAGCGCCGGGGGCTGCGCTTCGATCAGCCCAACAATTTCGCCATCCGCACCCCCGACCGCATGATCCGCATCTTCAAGTCGGTGACGAGCGGTGTCTCGGCGGCGGTGGTGGTGATCGCCGGCATCAGCCTGGTGATCGGCGGGGTGGGGGTGATGAACATCATGCTGATGAACGTCACCCAGCGCACCCGGGAGATCGGCATCCGCAAGGCGGTGGGAGCGCGCCGCCGCGACATCCTGCAGCAGTTCCTCACCGAGGCCATCACCCTCTCCCTGGTGGGAGGGGTGGCCGGCGTGCTCATCGGCCTGGGGATCGCGTTCCTGATCGGGAAGGTGAGCCCGCTGCCGGCATCGTTCTCACCCTGGGCCGTGGCCTCCGGCCTCGTCATGGCCACTCTGGTCGGATTGTTCTTCGGGACCTACCCGGCCTGGCGCGCCGCGCGCCTGGATCCCATCGACGCCTTGCGGTACGAATAGCGCCCGATGGACGCCGCCGAGCTTTCCCCGGACCCCTTCCGCCAGCTCGGAGCCTGGCTCGAGGAGGCGAAGGGGGCCGGCCTCCGGGAGCCGACCGCGATGGCGCTGGCCACGGTGGGGGCGACCGGCACCCCCTCGGTGCGCATGGTGCTGCTGCGGGGCTGGGACGAGGAAGGCTTCCGCTTCTTCACGAACTACGAGAGCCAGAAGGGTCTCGACCTGGACGCCAACCCCATGGCCTCGGTCCTGTTCTACTGGGACCCTCTGCAGCGCCAGGTGCGGATCGACGGCGAGGTGTCCCGCCTGGACAGCCAGGAGTCCGACGCCTACTTCGCCACCCGCGCGCGGGAGAGCCAGCTCGGGGCCTGGGCCTCGGCGCAGAGCCGGCCCCTGGCCGATCGGGAGACGCTGCTGCAGGCGGTGGCGGACGCGGCCCAGTGCTTTCCGGAGGAGGTCCGGCGTCCGCCGTGGTGGGGTGGCTTCCGCCTGGTCCCCGTGCGCTTCGAGTTCTGGATGGCCGGTGCGTCCCGGCTCCACGACCGCTTCCGCTACGAGCCCACCGAGGACGGCTGGACGATCACGCGCCTGGCGCCCTAAACTCCGGTCACCCCCCCGACGAGGTGCACCGTGAGGCTCTCGCCGGCCGTCTTGGTCCTGCTCGTCCCGCTGCTCGTTCCGCAGACCCTGGCCGCCCCCCTCTTCCCCATCGAGGTGCTCCTGCGCAACGGGGATCCCGTCGCCGGGGTGGGCAACGTCACCACCATCGAGAACCTCGCCGTGAATGCCTCCGGGAGCTGGATCGTGGAGGTGGACACGGACAACCCGGACACGACCGTGGACGCCTGCCTGGTCCAGGACGACGCCCTGCTCCTGCGAGAGAACCAGCCGCTGCCCCCCGCCCCGGCGGCGATCTCCTCCTTCGACGGGGTCTACCTCAGCGACTCGGGAGCCTTCGCCGGGAACATCTTCCTCCGCAACATGCCCACCAGTCAGGATTCCGGCGTCTACCTGGGCGCCAACGCCATCCTCCCCGAGGGGCTCGTCTCCAGCGCTCCGGAGTTCTCCCCCAACACGCCCTACATCGGGTTCTTCGACGCCAAGGTGAACGCGTCCGACCAGCTCCTGGTGATCGCCTCCGTGGACGATCCCCTGATCGCAAGTTCGGTGGACCGGGCGCTGGTGGTGGCCTCGACCTTCAACGGGTCTCTGAGCGGCGAGCACGTGGTGGCCAAGGAGGGAGACATCCTCCCCGGACAGACGGAGACCGTGGCCGACTTCGGCACCGGGCCGCACCAGACGGCGTTCGTCAGCCGGGACCTCGTCCTCTACTCCGCCGACCTGAACGGCGACACCGCGCGCGACGGCGTGATCTACCTCGGCCTCCAGAAGCTCGCGCAGGAGGGCGATCCCAGCCCCCTGATCGGGCGCAACTACGAGCTGCTGGCGAGCCGGGGCCTGGACGTCAACCGCTTCGGCGAGACGGTGTTCAAGGCCAACCTCGACGGCGACGCGGCGAGCGACGAGGGGATCGTGGCCAAGGGAGCCATGCTCGTGCAGGAGGGGGGCACCCTCCGGGACATCGATCCCTTCCACTTCACGGCATTCGGCAGCACCACCGGCCCCGTGGCCATCGACGACGTGGGGAACGTGCTGTGGTTCGGCGACTGGGACGACCCCAACACCGCGGTGGACACCGGGCTGTTCCTCAACAACGCCCTCCTCGTGAAGGAAGGCGACGCCTTGCCCGGCGGAGGCGTGCTCACCGCGATCGCCAGCGGGGACGAGTCCCTGGCCATGAGCGAGGACGGCCACTACGTCGTGTTCGAGGGAACCGTCACCACGGACGCGGCACGCAACGCCGCGCTGCGGATCGAGATTACGGCTCCTCCTCCCGTCCCCGACGGAGACCGGATCCCCGGGGCGCAGCTGACCGCGGCCCGCCAGGCCAACGGGGACATCGCGCTCACCTGGGACGCCGTGAGCTGCCCGGCCTCCCACTACGACGTGTTCTACGGGGACCTGGCGAACGTCTCCACCTACGAGTACACCGGCGCCGCGTGCGATCTGGGGACCACCGGGTCCGCCAGCTTCACTCCCCCGGCAGGCGACCTCTTCTTCCTGGTGGTGGCCCGGAACGGCGCCATCGAAGGTGCACACGGCTTCGATGGCACGGGGAAGGCGCGTCCCGCCTTCGGCGCCGGGCAATGCGGCGCCAGCATCCAGATCCGCTCGGACCGTTGTCCCTAGCGCGCTACTCCTGCTTCTTCTTCAGCTCCGCCATCGCGGAGACCTGGTCCTTCAGCTCGTCCTTGAGCTTCTTGTACTTCTTCCACTGGTCCTGGGTGAGCACGCCCTTCAGTTCGTTGTCGCGCTGCGCCTGCGCCGCCTTCACGGACTGGAACCGGTCGTAGCGGCCGGCACCGGGCAGGGCGGTGGCGTGGTCCACCGACTCCGCGGCACGCAGGTTGATCGCCGCCACCTTGGTCTCCTGCTCGGCCGTGAGCGCGAGCTTCTCCTTCATCTTCGCGGTGAGCGCCTGCGCCCGCTCCGCGGCGGGGGGCAGCTTCGGCGCCGCCGCCTTCTCATCCTCCGCTGGAACGGCGATGGACGCGGCCGGCACCAGGCAGAGAGCCGCAAGGAGGAACAATCCACGACGGATCATGGGAGGTCTCCTTTCCTGGAGGTGGCGATCATAGCGTCAGCCGCTTGAGGGCGGCCTGGGCCTCCTTGGTGCGCGGATCGTCGGGGAAGCGGCGGGCGAACTCCTGGTAGTGCGTGCGGGCCGCCGCCTTGTTCCCGAGCTTCTCCTGGCAGACGGCCGCACCCCAGCGCGAGCCGCGCGCCCCTTCCACTTTGCCCAGGACCTGCTCGTAGCGAACCAGGGCCTCCGCGTACTTCCCGCCATCGCGCTTGATCTCGCCGTCGAAGTACCAGGCGCTGACGTCGTCGGCGGGTGCCGCCTGGACGTAGCGAGCCATGACCGGAAGGGCCGCCTTGGGATCCTTCTTCTTCCCGAGCAGCGCGGACGCGTGCGCTTGCATGGCCGTCAGGGGGGCGGCGCCCTCGCCCTGCGCCGTCTCCGCCGCCGTGTAGTGCCGGGACATCTCGGCCCAGCTGGACCCCTCGGCGGCGATCGCCGCCAGCACCATGTGTCCCTGGAACTCCCCGCGCCTGCCGGGGATGGCCAGCAGCTCGTTCCCCATCTGCTTTGCCTTGTCCACGCTCCCTCCCGCGATGGAGGGCGCTTGCAGGTAGAACTGGGCCAGGCCCACGCGCCCCCCCACGTTCCCGGCGTCCAGCGCGATCGCCTTCTCGAAGGCCTTCCTGCCGTCGGAGGCGAGCGACATCTTGGACAGCATGCCCACGTCGTCGATGCGCTCGAAGCTGGCCATGCCCAGCCAGACCTGCGTGTCCGGATCCTTCGGCTGCAGCTCGGCCGCCTGCGCGAAGCGCTCCAGCGCCTCCTTCCTCTTCTTCTCCGCGAGGTCGCCCTTGGCCTGCTCCGCTTCCGCGCGGGCCACGTGGGCCAGGGCGTACGCCCAGCGCCCGGCCCTGGGCTCGCGCGCCGCCTGGGGCTCCAGCACCTTGCGGGCCGCCGCGAGCTGCTCCGGCTTGGGCAGGGGATCGCGGGAGAGAGCGGCCCGCACCACCAGCGCATAGGCGGCGTCGGGGCTGAGGCCGGCGGGAACGGCCGGGGCAGGGGCCCCCAGAAGAGCGAGGACGAGAAGGGTGCCGATCATGCACACACTTACGCCCAGGTCCCTCTCCGAGTTTCCCGGTTGGATGTAGGCTCTGCTCCGATGGTCCTGACCAGCGACGGCGATCGACTTGTCTCCCCTCGCCGTGTGCTGGGGGCGGCGCTCCTCGCCCTGCTCACCTGGCTTCCCCTGCTCCTCCTCGGGCTCGCCGCCGGCCGCACGGGACCGGAGCCCGCGATCACGTTCCTCGGCGACGTCTCCGCGCACGTCCGGTTCCTCCTGGTGGTTCCCCTGCTGGTGCTGGCGGACGCGGTGATCGCCACGCGCACCCGGATGACGATGGACGGCTTCCTGGTCTCCGGCCTGGTGCCGGAGGGCCAGCGCGGCCTGTTCCAGCAGATGGTCGCCCGCACCGTCCGCCTCGGAGGTTCGGCCGTGGTGCAGGCGATCCTGGCGGGGATCGTCGCGCTCTTGATCGGGGCCTCCATCCGCGGCCAGGCCAGGGACGGCGTGCTTCGCTGGTTCGAGGTGCAGAGCCCGCAGGGGACCCACCTCTCCGTGCCCGGTTGGTGGTACGCCGCGGCCTCGGTGATGCTGGCCTACCTCTTCCTCCGCCTCATCTGGCGCTACGCGCTCTGGTGCTGGCTGCTGTTCTGCACTTCCCGCCTGGATCTGCGCCTGGTGGGGTCCCATCCCGACCGCGCCGGCGGCCTCGGCTTCGTGAACGTGGGGCATGCGTCCTTTTCTGCATTGCCCCTGGCGGCGAGCTGCATGCTGGCCTCGCGTGTGGCCACCGAGGTCCTCCAGCTCGGCGTTCCGCTCCGGACCTTCCAGCTCCCCCTCCTCTTCTTCGTCGTCCTTTCTCTGGGGGTGGGCACGGTTCCTCTGCCGATCTTCGCCCGTACCCTGGCGCGCACGAAGAGGCGGCGGCTGATCGAGTACGGCAAGCTCGCCACCCGATACGTGCAGGAGTTCGAGCAGAAGTGGGTGGACGGGGGGGCGCCGGCGGACGAGGCGTTGCTGGGCTCCGGCGACATCCAGTCGCTGGCCGACATCGGTGGGAGCTTCGAGCGCCTGGCGACCATGAAGGTCACCCCCCTCGACCGGCACACCGTGCTCGCCTTCGCGCTCGCCTCCATCGTTCCCCTCCTGCCCCTGGCCCTGACGGTGATGCCCTTGGACGAGATCGTGAAGGTCCTCCTGCGCGCCGTCGTCTGATCCATCGTCTGATCCCGAGGTGCTAGGCTCGGCACATGCGCGACGATCTCCAGGAGACGCGCGCCCTGCCGCGCCTGGCGCCGGGGACGCTCCTCGCGCGTCGCTATCGGCTGGGCGGGGAGCTGGGCCGGGGTGGCATGGGCGTGGTCTTCCGCGCCACGGACGAGCAGCTCGGGCGCGACGTGGCGGTGAAGGTCCTCCCCGAGGCCTCCTCCTCCCCTGAGTCGCGGGAGCGGCTGCTGCGGGAGGCGCGGGCCGCCGCCGCCCTCAACCATGCGGGCATCGTGGCCGTCCACGACGTGGGAGAGCACGAGGGGATCCCCTTCTTCGTCATGGAGCTCGTGGCCGGCACCGACCTGCAGCAGCGCGCGCCCAAGGACCTCCAGGAGATCGTGCGCATCGCCGTCGCCATCTGCGACGCGCTGGAGCACGCCCACGACCACGGCGTGGTCCACCGCGACCTCAAGCCCGGGAACATCCTCCTCTCCGGAGCCGCCTCCTCCCCCGGGGTGAAGCTCGCCGACCTCGGGGTGGCGGTGCACGACCGCGCCTCGCACCGCATCACCAGCTCGGGCGAGATCGTGGGCACGGTGGCCTACATGGCCCCCGAGCAGGCGCTGGGGGAGCCGGTGGACGGGCGGGCCGACCTCTACGCCCTGGGGGTCGTGCTCTACGAGCTGGTGACCGGACGCCTTCCCTTCACCGGGACGCGCCCGCTGGAGGTGGTGAGCCAGCACGTGCACGCTCCGGTGGTCCCTCCCCGCGCGCACCGGCCCACCCTGCCCCGGGCGCTGGACGGCGTCATCGTGCGGCTACTGGCGAAGCAGCCGGGGCAGCGGTTCGCCGGCGCCGCCGACGCCCGCGCGGCGCTCCAGCGTGCGCTGACCGATCCCGATGCCGCGCTCCACGAAGACACCACCGCGGCAACGGCGCTGCTCGAGGCCCTCTCGCGGGGGAAGCTCGTGGGCCGGGCGGGGGAGCTGGCGGAGGCCCGCGAGCTGTGGCGGCGCGCGCGCGACGGGCAGGGCCACTGCCTGCTGCTCAGCGGGGAGCCGGGAGCGGGAAAGACGCGTCTGGCCCGGGAGCTCCTGATCCAGGGGGCGCTGGACGGGGCGCTGGTGCTCACCGGCGCCTGTTACGAGTACGAGGCGGCGACGCCCTACCTCCCCTTCGCCGAGGCGTTCCGCCGTTACGTGGCGGACGAGCGGGACGACGACGCCCTCCGCGCCGCCCTGGGAGATTCCGCCCCGCGCCTGGCGCGCCTGGCGCCGGAGATCGCCTCCCGCCTGGGCCCGTTCCCCGAGCGGCAGGAGCTGCCGCCCCACGAGGAGCGGCTCCTCTTCGTGGACGCGGTGGCCTCGGTGCTGCGGGCGGCGGCGCGAACCCGCGGGGTGCTGTTCTATTTCGACGACCTGCACTGGGCCGATGCCAGCACGCTCTGGATGCTGGGGCACCTCCTGCGCGGGCTGCGCCAGGAGCGGGTGCTCTTCGCCGCCTCCTATCGGGAGATCGAGCTGGACCGCGCGCACCCCCTCTCGGCGGCGCTCGTGGACTGGAACCGGGAGCGCCTGACCACGCGCATCGCGCTCAAGCGCTTCGGCCTGGGGCAGACGCGGGAGCAGCTGGAGGCCTTGCTCTGCTGCGCGGTCTCCCCCGACTTCGCCGAGGCCGTCCAGCGCGAGACGGAGGGGAACCCCTTCTTCGTGGAGGAGGTGCTGAAGGCGCTCATCGAGCGGGGCTCGATCCGGCGGGAGCGGGGGGAGTGGACCCGGGACGAGCTGGCCGAGCTCGAGATCCCGCAGAGCGTGAAGGCCGCCATCGGGCACCGCCTGGACCGCGTGTCCCCCGAGTGCAGCGAGGTGCTGCGCGCGGCCGCCGTCCTGGGCAAGACCTTCGAGTTCGACGAGCTGCTGGCGGTGGCC
>Ga0070695_100002550_pt1 | contig 10518 bp, 10 predicted proteins | sample KBSK1252metaG_FD_65471 | JGI IMG/M metagenome (GOLD analysis project Ga0070695, IMG submission 65471) | Corn, switchgrass and miscanthus rhizosphere microbial communities from Kellogg Biological Station, Michigan, USA - KBS K1-25-2 metaG | ecosystem: Host-associated > Plants > Roots >...
ATCTGCCGCCACCACGCCACCGCGCGATCGAACGCGTCTCCCTGCGGCGCGAACGGCCGGCCGCGGAGGTACGCGAACGTCGTGTCGTCCGGATTCACATAGCCGGCGCGGGCCCCGCCTTCGATCGACATGTTGCAAATCGTCATCCGCTCGTCGAGCGACATCGCATCGATCGTCGCGCCGCCATACTCGTACGCGAAGCCGACGCCGCCCTGCACGCCGAGCCGGCGAATGACGGTCAGGATGACGTCCTTCGCGTAGACGCCCGGACGAAGCGATCCGTGAACCTCGATCCGCCGCACCTTCAGCGGATCGAGCGCGAGACACTGCGACGCGAGCACGTCGCGCACTTGCGACGTGCCGATCCCGAAGGCGATCGCGCCGAATGCGCCATGGGTCGACGTGTGGCTGTCGCCGCACGCGATCGTCATGCCCGGCTGCGTGAGGCCCAGCTCGGGGCCGATGACATGGACGATGCCCTGGTTGTCGTGATCGGGCGTCCACAGGGGGATGCCGAAGTCACGGCAATTCCGTTCCAGAGACGTGGCCATCTCCTCCGCCATCACGTCGAGGAACGGGCGCCTCTGCGCGCTGGTCGGCACGATGTGATCGATCGTCGCGAACGTCCGCTCCGGAAACGCGACGCGCCATCCGTGCTGACGCAGCATGTCGAACGCCTGCGGCGTCGTCACTTCGTGAATGAGGTGTAAACCGACGAACAACTGCGTCTGTCCGCTCGGCAGCTTCCTGACGGCGTGCGCGTTCCAGACCTTGTGAAAAAGTGTCTCAGCCATGGCAAAGAAGTGTCACACGGCCCGCTGGGCCGTGACGGCTAGAATACAACGATGGCCGACTCGCGCGCTCGTCTCGCAACGCTGACGCTGGCAGGTGCGTCACTCATCCTGCTGGCCGGCTCGAGGGGCGGCGTCCACGGCGATCAGCGGTACGACGACCCGCCGTTCCTCATTCTTCAGGGTGTGGGGCTGCCGGCCGTCGACGTCGGCTTGATGAAGGACGAGTCGCACGGTCCGGACGAGCCCGAAGCGCTGCGCCGCCGGGCGCTCCGCGCCGCGCTCAAGGCAGACGAATCGCCGAGGTCGAGCGCGAGCTTCCGGCCGGGGCGCCTGATCGTCAGGTTCCGCGACGACGCGCCGGCTGACGCTCGCGCGTCGGCGGTGCGCGACGCAGCCGAGAGCGGCATCATCACCGAGCGCCCGTCGTACGCCGACTTCGACATCGTGCAAATGGCCGGCCGTGACGATCCCGCGGCCGCCGCGCGCGTGCTCATGGAACAGCACGGCGACGTCGTGATGTACGCGCAGCCGTCGTACCGGCTGCACACGATGTTCAGGCCGAACGATCCGCTGTACGCCACGAATCAGTGGAATCTCCCGATGGTCGATCTCGAACGCGCGTGGGACATTCAGCCCGCCGCGGGGTCGACGATCACCGTTGCGGTGCTCGATACGGGTCTGGCTTACCAGGACGCGACGATTCTGGCGACGGTGCCGGCGTTTCGTGATGAACGAGGGCGCCTGTATCCGGCGCTCGGACGCGTCACCATCCCGTATTCGGCCGCCCGGCAGGTCGTGCCGGCGTCCAACCCCGATCGCATCGTCGCGCCGCGCGACTTCATCTGGGACACGAACACGCCGTTCGACTTCGACGGTCATGGCACGCACGTCAGCGGGACGATCGGCCAGTTGACGAACGACGGCGTCGGCACGGCGGGCGTCGCGTTCAACGTCAAGCTGATGCCCGTGAAAGTGATCGACAGCGTCTGGGACTTTCTGTTCGGCGCGCCGAACGAGGCGACCGACGAAGTGGTGGCGCGCGGTATCAGGTACGCCGCCGATAACGGCGCGAAGATCATCAACATGAGCATCGGCCGTAGCGGGCCGCCGGCGCCCGTCATGGAAGACGCGATCAAGTACGCGGTCGGCAAAGGTGTATTCGTGGCCGTTGCCGCCGGGAACGAGTTCGAGGACGGGAACCCGGTGGAAGTGCTCGCCGAGATTGCGTCGCGGGTCAAGGGCGCCGTGTCGGTCGCAGCGGTCGATCGGGCGGGCAACCACGCGTTCTATTCGACCACCGGGTCCTACGTCGAGCTCTCCGCGCCTGGCGGCGCGATCCGGGGATTCGGCGCGAGCGGCGCCATCTATCAGCAGACGTTCAATCCCGACTCGACTGACACGTTCCTGTTGCCGCCGGCGCAGTACCGCGCGCCGCGCTTCGACGTTCTTGGTTACATCCCGTATACCGGCACATCGATGGCGACTCCTCACGTGAGTGGCGTGGCGGCGATGCTGATGCAGCAAGGCATCACCGATCCGGCAGCCATCGAGGACGCGCTGGAGAAGTACGCGGTCGACCTGGGCCCGAAGGGGCGCGACAACCAGTTCGGCTTCGGCCTGATCGACGCGCGCAACGCGATGTTCGGATTGGGACTCGCGAAGTGAAGGCCGCGATCGCGGCGCTGCTCACCCTCACACTCGCGGCTCCGGTGTCGGCGCAAGGGTTGTTCGCCCCCTCGCCTGATGCGCCCACCATTTCTCTGCGGCCGTTCGTGGAGATCAGCAACGAGAAGTTTCTCGCGGTGAAGACATTCGATGCGATCTTCGGCGAGACGACCGCACGGTTCTGGGGCGGCGGACTGCAGGTCACCGTGCTCGGCGACCGCGTCTACGGCGAGATTGGCGCGAGCCGTCTCATGAAAAAGAACGCCGAGCTCGTGGGGCAGCGCGTGTTCGTCAGCGACGGCAAGGTCTACAAGCTCGGCATCCCCCTGCGGTCGACGATCGAGCCGCTGGAGATCAGCGGCGGCTATCGTTTCCACGTCCATCCGCGCGTCGTGCCGTATGTCGGCGCGGGATTCGGTTCGTACCACTACACCGAGCAATCCGACTTCGCCGACCCGTCCGAGGACGTCGACGTGACACATCGCGGTGGGATCTTTGACGCCGGCGCCGAGGTCCGCGTGTTCCGATGGGTCGGTGTCGCCGTCGATGCGAAATACACGCATGTGCCGGGCATCCTCGGCAGCGGCGGCGTGTCGCAGATGTTCGCGACGGACACGCAAAGCTCCGCTCAGGCGAAACACGAGCGCGATCTCGGCGGTTGGGCGGCTCGATTGAGGATCGTCGCCGGACGATGAGTTGACGTATCATCGATTCAGGTTGACTGACAAGGTCGGCAATCGTCGGTCGCGGCGGATGGCACTCATCGGGGCCGCGCTCTACGCGGTCGTCCTGCTGGTCGCGCCGTTCGAGCACCACGACCTCGTCTGCCACATCAAGACGCCGCAGCACTGCACGTCCTGCTCGGCGAGCCTGGTCGGCGCCGATCCTCACACGCCAGCCGTTCTCCAGCCGCAGCTGAGCGACGCCGGGCGAGCCATGGGGAGCCCGACGCTCGCCGTGAGCGCGCTCTTCGCAGTCCGATCGCCCGGCCGCTCGCCGCCAGCTTCGCACGACCTGTTCCTCTAACAGCCATTTCAACCACCGGCGGCATTCGTAGCGCAGCCCTTTACCGCCGCCGAGCCGTTGGCAGGCCGTGAAGGCCTGCGCTACAGATGCGGAGGAAATACCGATGCGAAGTATGCGAGTCGTGTGCGCATCGGCGGTCGCCGCCGGTCTCCTGATGACGGGATCGCCGGCGGCCGCGCAGGATGCGCAGGCGCTGCGACAGGAGATCGATCAGCTCCGCCGTGATTTCGAAACGTTGAAGCAACAGTACGGCGATCGTCTGACGGCGCTCGAAGCCAAGCTTGCGGTCGCTCAGGGCACGCCACCCGCGCAGCCCGGCGCCGCTCAACCGACGGCACCGGTGCCGCCGGGCGCCGAAGGCGCGGGCGGGCCGACGGGAGCGCTGCCGGTGTACGGCGGCGCCGTCTCCGGATCGAAGGTTTTCAATCCCGATATCGCCGTCATCGGCGACTTCCTCGGCGCAGTAGGCAAGAACGATCTGCACCCCGACCCGTTCGGTCCCGGGCCGTTTCCGAGCGCGCTGCAGATGCACGAGTCGGAAGCGTCGTTCCAGGCGGTCGTCGATCCGTACGCGCGCGGCGACTTCTTCATGTCGTTCGGGCAAGAAGGCGTGGAGCTCGAGGAAGGGTACGTCACCTTCACGTCGCTGCCAGGCGGATTGTTGACGAAGGTCGGGAAGATCCGCGGCGCGTTCGGCAAGGTGAACGCGATGCACAACCACGTGCTGCCGTGGACGGATCGGCCGCTCGTCACGAACAACCTGGTGGGCGGCGAAGACGGGATCAGCGATGCCGCCATTTCGGTCGCGCGGCTGATTCCGAATCCGTGGCTGTTCCTCGAGGCCACCGGTCAGGTGTTCCGCGGCGACGCAGGGCCGGAGGATCAGCCGTTGTTCCGCGCCGCCAAGCGGAGCGACCTGAGTTACGTGGGCCATCTCCGGGGGTACCACGACATCACCGAAAACAGCAACCTCGACTTCGGATTCTCGTACGCGCACGGGCACAACACGTCGGGAGAGGCGGACATCGTCGAACGCGGACGGTTCACCACGAGCCTGTCCGGTGTCGATGCCACGTTCCGGTGGCGGCCGCTGCAGCGATCGATCTATCACTCGTTCGTCGGGCGCACGGAGTGGATCTGGAGCCGCCGCGATCAGCCGAACGGGCTGCAGAGCGGCAGCGGCCTGTACGTCTCGGGCGACTACCAGTTCGCGCGGCGATGGTTCGCCGGCGCGCGGCTGGATCGATCGAATCGCGCCGACGACGCGCTGCTCGTCGATACGGGCGGCTCGGTGGTGCTCACCTTCTGGCCGAGCGAGTTCAGCCAGGTGCGCGGCCAGTTCCGGCGCACGAATTACGCGGACGCGCCTTCGGCGAATGAATTCCTGTTCCAGTTCCAGTTTTCAATCGGCGCCCACGGGGCTCATCCTTTCTAGGTGGTTTCATGAAATTCCTCAGTGCTCTCACGATCGCCCTCTCACTCGTTCCGCTCTCCGCCCGCGCGCAGGGCAAACTCAATGTCATCACGACGACCGAGGACCTCGCCTCGATCGCCCGCGAAGTGGCGGGCGACCGCGCGTCGATCGAATCGCTGGCGCGGGGCTACCAGGATCCGCACTACGTCGAGCCCAAACCCAGCTTCATCCTGAAGCTCCAGAAAGCCGACGTGCTCGTCGGCGTGGGCCGCGAGCTCGAGCTCGGCTGGCTGCCGCCGCTGATTCAGCAGAGCCGCAACGGGCGCATCCAGCCGGGCGCCGATGGCTATCTGGACGCATCGCTGCACGCGGAGATTCTCGAGGTCCCGCAGGGCCAGATCACGCGCGCGATGGGCGACGTTCACCCGCTCGGCAACCCGCACTACTGGCTGGATCCCGAGAACGGCAAGCGGATCGCCAAAGACGAGGCCGAGAAGTTCGCGCAGCTCCGCCCGAACGACCGCGCGTACTTCGAACAGCGCCTTGCCGATTTCACGACGCGGTTGGACGCGGCCCAGAAGCGGTGGCTCGGAATGATGGCGCCGTATCGCGGTACGAAGGTCGTGACGTACCACCGGTCGTTTCCGAACTTCGCCAGGCGTTTCGGCCTCGACATCATGGGGTACGTCGAGCCTCGGCCCGGGATTCCGCCGACGCCGCAGCACACCTTGGATTTGATCAACGAGATGAAGCGGCAGAACGTGAAGCTGATTCTCGTCGAGCCGTACTTCGACCTGAAGACGCCGAACTCGATCGCGCGCGCCACCGGCGGACTGGTGCTCGTCATGCCGCCGTCGGTCGGCGGCGTCAAGGACGTGACCGACTACTTCAAGCTGTTCGACTACGACATCGATCTCTTGATCAACGCGATCAAGAAGACGACGACAAGCACGGGACCGTAACGTGGACACCTCAATGCTGGAGTTCCTGGCGGCGCCGTTCGCCGCCAGCCTCATCCTGACCGGGATTCACGCGTACCTGGGCGTCCACGTCGTCGAACGCGGCGTCATCTTCGTCGACCTGTCGCTCGCCCAGATTGCTGCGCTCGGCGCGACGATCGCGCTGCTCATGCCGGTGTCCGGCGGCGATCCGCACGCGCCCGTCGTGTACTGGATCAGCCTCGCGTTTACCTTCATCGGCGCCGCGGTGTTCGCGCTGGTTCGCGTTCAACGGGCGCGGATTCCTCAGGAAGCGGTCATCGGGATCTGTTACGCGGTGGCGTCGGCGGCGGCGATTCTCGCGATGAGCAAGGCGACATCGGAAAGCGAGCACCTCAAGGACATGCTGGTCGGTAACATCCTCGCCGTCTCGTGGGCGGAGGTGCGGACGACAGCGCTGTTGTACGGCGCGATCGGGCTGTTCCACTACATTTTCCGACGGCAGTTTTTTGCGATCACGACCGCCCACCACATGGCGCAGCACGCGCATGTGGCCCCAGTCGGCGTGTCGGTGCGCTTCTGGGATTTTCTGTTCTACGCGTCGTTCGGCTTCGTCGTCACCTCCTCGGTGTCGATTGCCGGCGTGCTGCTCGTGTTCTGTTATCTGATCGTCCCGTCGGTGGCGGCGATGCTGTACGCCGATTCGATCGGCAAGCGGCTGGCCATCGGTTGGTCGATGGGAACGATTGTGTCGGCGCTCGGCGTGTACTTGTCGCTGCGGCTCGATCTGCCGACCGGCGCGACGATCGTCTGCACCTTCGGCCTCGTGCTGATTATCATGGCGGCGGTGCGTCCGTTGATCCAGCGCCATGCAGTGTAGGCACTGCGGCGCCGAAATCGCCGACAAGGCGCTCATCTGTTACCGCTGCGGCACGGCGACGACCGAAGCGAAGTACCAACCGGCGCCAATCGGACGGCGCTCCTCCCGACAGAGACTGCCGCGCACGCTCCTCGTCACGGTCGTCATCATCGCGCTGATCGTGCTCCTCGCCTTGTACTTCGGGGTGGGCATGCGATAATCGCAGTATGTCGATCGCCCTCGCCCGCGCGGCACGCGTCGCTCGTGCGCTGTGGATTGTGTGGGCGGTTCTCGTTTGGAACGTGGTCTTCGATCACGTCATCGTCGCCGCCGGGCGGCAGGCGATCCGGGCGACGGGCCGCCCGAGCAGCGGCATCAACGGCATCAACATCGACGAGTTCATGCGTCCCGCGATCCCGCGCGGACTCTGGATCGCGACTGTTGCGGCGTCGGCGATTCTCGTCATCGGCTTTTCATGCATCCAGTTGACCGCGCGCGCTCAGAGCAGGTGACCCTTTGCCGCTTCCGCCTCATCCGCTGATCTACGACTGGAATCACGACGCGGCCGGTCCCCGTCCGATTGCGATGCTCGACGACGAGACGCTGCGCGACGGGTTGCAGTCGCCATCGGTGCGGACGCCGACGATCGACGAGCGAGTCGACATCCTCCACCGCATGGACGCGCTCGGCATCGACACCGCCGACATCGGTCTGCCCGGCGCGGGACCTCGCGTCGCGCGCGACGTCGAGCGGCTCGCAAAGGCGATCGCGAACGGCCGGCTGAAGGTCCGCGCGAACTGCGCGGCGCGGACGATGATCGCCGACATCAAGCCGATCGCCGAGATCACGCAGCGAACCGGCGTGCCGATCGAGTGCTGCGCCTTCATCGGATCCAGTCCCATCAGACAGTACGCGGAAGGGTGGACGCTGGATTACCTGCAGAAGTGCACGGAGGACGCGGTGAGCTTCGCGGTGAAGGAAGGTCTCACCGTGATGTACGTCACCGAAGATACGACGCGGGCCGATCCCGAATCGCTGCGGGCGCTGTTCTCCACGGCCATTCGTGCCGGCGCCTCGCGCGTGTGCGTCGCGGATACGGTCGGTCATGCGACGCAGCACGGCGCGAAGGCGGTGGTGCGCTTCGTCAAGTCGGTCATCGCCGAGCTGGGCGTCGACGTCGGCATCGACTGGCACGGGCACAAGGATCGCGGCTTCGGCGTCGCGTCGGCCATCGCGGCTCTCGAGGCGGGCGCGACGCGGCTGCATGGCGCGGCCCTCGGCATCGGCGAGCGGTGCGGCAACACCCCGCTCGATCTGCTGCTCGTCAACCTCGTGATGATGGGCTATCGCGATCAGGATCTGACGTCGCTGCCGGCGTACGTCCAGGCGGTCGCGCGTGCGTGCGACGTTCGCATCGCGCCGAACTATCCCGTCCTCGGCGCCGACGCATTCCGCACCGCCACCGGCGTGCACGCCGCCGCCGTCGTCAAGGCCTACCGGATGGGCGATCGCGCGCTGATGGATGCGGTCTACGCCGCCGTGCCCGCCAGCCTGGTCGGCCGCGAGCAGGAGATCGAAGTCGGTCCGATGTCAGGCCGATCGAACGTGGTCTTCTGGCTCGAGAAGCGCGGCCTGCCGGCGACCGACGAGATCGTCGACCGCGTGTTCGCCGCCGCGAAGGCGTCCAACCGCACGCTCACACACGATCAGGTGCAGACCATCGTCGACGAAGTGCGCCGCATCGAAGTCAAGAGTTAGCGTCAACGACAATCCCGCCGCAGGTCTGACACGTCTGACACGTCTGACACCTCTTTCAGCTGATTCGTCGCGACCGGCCGCCGGAACCGCCGGCCGCGAACATCTGTCAGACTGTCAACCGCAGCTACGCCCTCGACGATGCACAACCTCGATCTGATTCTGACGTTGACCGGCGGCCTCACCGCAGCGCTGGTGTTCGGGTACATCACCCAGCGCATCGGCCTGTCGCCAATCGTCGGCTATCTGCTCGCCGGAACGCTCGTGGGTCCTCACACGCCAGGGTTCGTGGCGAACGCGGAGATTGCGGAGCAGTTGGCGGAGCTCGGCGTCATCCTGTTGATGTTCGGCGTCGGCTTGCAGTTTCACGTCGAGGAGTTGCTGGCGGTCCGGCGAGTGGCGGTTCCTGGTGCGATTGCACAGAGCGCGGCCGCAACGGTTCTCGGAGCGTTGATCGCACATGCCTTCGGCTGGAGTTGGCCGGCCGGCATCGTTTTCGGGATGGCGCTCGCGGTGGCCAGCACGGTGGTGCTCGTGCGAATCCTGGCGGACAACCGCGACCTCCATACGCCGACGGGTCACATTGCCGTGGGCTGGCTCGTCGTCGAGGATCTCTTCACGGTCGTGGCGCTCGTCGTGTTGCCGGCGTTCTTCGGTCAGCAGAGCTCCGGCTCGAGTCTCGCGGTCGCGCTCAGTGTGACGGCGTTGAAGGTCGGGGCGCTGGTCGCGTTCACGGTCGTGGTGGGAAACCGCGCCATCCCGCGCCTGCTCGATCACGTCGCGGCGACGCGATCGCGGGAGCTCTTCACTCTGGCCGTGCTGGTGCTGGCGCTCGGGATTGCAGTCGGTTCCGCATTCGTCTTTGGCGTCTCGATGGCGCTCGGCGCATTTCTCGCCGGCATGGTGGTTGGACGCTCGGAGTACAGCCTGCGAGCCGCATCCGAAGCGCTGCCGATGCGGGACGCCTTCGCGGTGCTCTTCTTCGTGTCGGTCGGGATGCTGCTGGATCCGGCCTACCTGACCGAGTCTCCGGGTCTGATTGCCGCGACGCTCGCCGTCGTGCTCGTCGGCAAGCCCGGCGTGGCGCTGATCATCGTGCGGCTGCTCGGCTATCCGTTCAGGGTGGCGCTGGCCGTCGCGATCGCCCTCGCGCAAATCGGCGAATTCTCGTTCATTCTGTCGAGCGTCGGCAGAGACCTCGGCATCCTCACCAGCGCCGCCGCGAACACGCTCGTGCCGGTTTCCATTGTTTCAATCGTCTTGAACCCGCTCCTGTATCGCGCCGTCGCGCCGATCGAGCGCTGGGTGTCGGCTCGGGGGCGACTCTCGAAGCTGCTGAATCCAGCGCTCGTCGATGATGCCGCGATCGCGCCGGCCCGGGCGGCGAGCGTACCCGCACGTCACCGCGCCGTCGTTGTTGGATACGGACCAAGCGGACGGACGGTCACTCGTCTGCTTCGCGAAAACGGGATTGCGCCGACGGTGATCGAGCTCAACATGGATACGGTGCGGGCGCTGCGGCAGGACGACGTGTCGGCGATCTACGGCGATGCGACGCAGCGCGACACCCTCATCGCCGCTGGCGTGCCGCAGGCGGACCATCTCATCCTGACGTCGGCCGGGATGGGCAACAGCGCGGAGGTGATCCGCATGGCGCGCGAGCTGAATCCGTCGATCTATGTGCTCGCCCGCGCGGCGTACCTTCGCGACGTGTCGGAACTGCAGGCCGCAGGCGCCGACGCCGTGTTCACGGGAGAAGGCGAAGTCGCGCTCGCACTCACCGAGGCGATTCTGCACCGACTGGGCGCGACCGCCGAACAGATCGATCGGGAGCGGAATCGCGCGCACACCGAATTGTTCGACGCACCCAGTGCTTCATGAACGCAACGGCGATCGCAGGGCGAACGTGAGAACGCGCTCGACGAACGCGCTTTTCGCGGCGGCATAGGCCTCGCGCGATTCGGCGTCACGGCCGCCATGCCGCGCCGCGAGCCGGCGCTTCAGTCCGTCGTACTCACGGGCGGCCGCCGAATGCGCGCGCAGGTAGTCACGAAACGCCAGCGTCCG
>Ga0070695_100002555_pt1 | contig 10512 bp, 3 predicted proteins | sample KBSK1252metaG_FD_65471 | JGI IMG/M metagenome (GOLD analysis project Ga0070695, IMG submission 65471) | Corn, switchgrass and miscanthus rhizosphere microbial communities from Kellogg Biological Station, Michigan, USA - KBS K1-25-2 metaG | ecosystem: Host-associated > Plants > Roots >...
CCGTGTGCTGCGGGAGCAGGTGCTCCCCTCGTTGCGCACGTCGCCGTACATCCGGATCTGGCAGGCCGGATGCTCGATGGGCGAAGAAATCTACTCGCTCGCCATCCTGCTGGCGGAAGAGGGCCTCCTCGATCGCTGCCGGATCTACGCCACCGACATCAACGAGCGCGTGCTGGAACGAGCGCGCGAGGGGATCTACCCGCTCGAGCTGATGCAGAAGTACACGCAGAACTACATCCAGGCGGGCGGGACGCGCTCGTTTTCCGAGTACTACACCGCCGCGTACGACCACGCGATCTTCAGGCCTGCGCTGCACGAGCCGGTCGTGTTCGCGAAGCACAACCTCGTCATGGACGGTCCGTTCAACCAGTTCGACTTGATCCTGTGCCGCAACGTGATGATCTACTTCAATCGGCGGCTGCAGGATCGCGTGCACCGCCTGCTGTACGACAGCCTCGCGAGCGACGGTGTGCTCGGCCTGGGGGCCAAGGAAACGCTGACGCTCACGCCGTTGGAAAGTCGGTACGCGGAACTGGACGCGCCGCACCGGCTCTACCGCCGGGTGGCCTGACGATCATGCTGCGAAGGATCGAGTCTGACGTGACCGCGCAGGAGCCCGTGCAGATCCTGATCGTCGACGACCATCGCGACAACCTGCTCGCGCTCGAGGCGGTCCTGTCGCCGCTCGGCCATCGCATGCTGCGGGCCGCGTCGGGCGGCGCCGCGCTCAAAGTCCTGCTCGAGGAGGAAATCGCGCTGATTCTCCTCGACGTCGCGATGCCCGACGTCGACGGCTACGAGGTGGCGGAGCTGATTCGCGGTCGCCAGGCCAATCGCGACACACCGATCATCTTCATCACCGCCAACCAGAAGAGCGCGTCCGCGGTGTTCAAGGGGTACTCAGTCGGCGCGGTCGACTACATCTTCAAGCCGGTGTCGACCGACGTGCTGATCTCCAAAGTGAACGTGTTCGTCGATCTGTATCGGCGGTCACGCGCGCTCAAGCGTCAGGCGCAGGACCTCCGTCGCGCGCATGACGAGCTCGATCTGCGCGTCCGCGAGCGGACCGAGGAGCTCGCGCGCGCGAACCAGCGGCTCAAGGCCGTGATCGCCCAGCGCCGGCGCGCGGAAGCCGAGCGCGCGGAGCTGCTGGACCGCGAACAGAAAGCGCGGCGCGAGGCCGAACGCGTCAACCGAACCAAAGACGAGTTCCTCGCCACGCTGTCGCACGAGCTGCGGACACCCCTGAATGCGATGCTCGGCTGGGCGCATCTGCTCGAAACGGGCCACCTCGAACCCGCCAGCGCGCAGCGTGCGGTGAAGGTCATCAAGAGCAACGCCCTGGCGCAGAAGCAGCTGATCGAAGACATCCTCGACGTGTCGCGGATCATCAACGGCAAGATGATGCTGAAAATGTCGTCCGTGGACATCCGCGGCATCGTCGACGGCGCGCTCGACGCGCTGCGGCCGGCCGCCGAGGCAAAGCGGATCACGATCACGATTGACGTGCCGGACGTGCTCGACACGTGCGGGGATCGCGACCGGCTGCAGCAGGTCGTCTGGAACCTGCTGTCGAACGCGATCAAGTTCACGCCACGGGACGGGCGCGTCGACGTGCGCGTGGAGAATCTCGGCACCGACCTCCGGATCGTCGTCGCCGACGACGGCCTCGGGATTTCGCCCGCCTTCATCCCGCACATCTTCGATCGATTCTCGCAGGCGGACAGCAGCGCGACGCGCGCGCACGGGGGCCTCGGCCTCGGCATGGCGATCGTGCGCCACCTGGTCGAGCTCCATGGCGGGACGGTCCAGGCGGAGAGCGAGGGGGAGCACCGCGGCGCCACCTTCACGGTGACGCTGCCAATCCGCGTCTACGAGCCACCGCCCGAGGAACCGCTGCCCGTGCCGCAGCAGCAGGCGGAGCCGGACGTGCCATGGGGGGAGTTGCCGCGGCTGGACGGCGTGACGGTGCTCGTGGTCGACAACGAGCTCGACGCGCGGCAGATTGTCGCGGCGATTCTGCAGCAGAAAGGCGCTGTGGTGACCGAAGCCGCTTCGGCGGACGAGGCGCTCGAGCTCGCGGCCGGTCGCGACTTCGATTTGATAGCCAGCGACATCGCGATGCCCGGGACCGACGGCTACGAGATGATGCGGCGGCTGCGGCAGGGAAGCTGCCGGTTCATTCCCGCGATCGCGCTCACGGCCTGTGTCGCTCCCGATGATATTGCAGCGGCGCTGTCCGCCGGGTATCAGAAGCACCTCGAGAAGCCGGTGTACGCGCCGGCGCTGATCCGCGCCGCCTGGGAGCTTGCAGTCGCGCCGCGGTCCATGGCCACAGGGTCCTGATGCGGCCCGCGCCGCTTTCGCCGGCGCGCCACGAGTAGCACCGGCGGGTTTTCGGAGAGACGCTGACGCCCTGATCGATCAGGACCCTACTCCGCGTGGCCGATCGACGCCATTGCCGCGAGCCGACAAACCTGCCACGCGACCGTCACGGTTTCCCCTACCTCGCCGGTGTACACTCCTGTCTCGTTCGCCACCCACGTCTCGCTCACGAAAGTGGTCGACACCGATAGAGAGGTCAGATCATGAAGCAGGTCATGTTCGCCGCCGCAATCATCGCGTTGGGTCCCCTGGCTGCGGCTGCCGGGCAATCGGCGGCGGCCGATCGCCAGATTGCCGAAGCGGTGAAGATACTGCCGGACGCGCTCCGCGCGGGCGCCGCCGTTGTCACGTACGACGCCGCGACCGGCGCGCGGAAGGTCCTGCGGCAGGGGACGAATTTCATCGAGTGCCAGCCGAAGATGGCCGACGGCTTCGAGCGCTGCTACCACAAGTCGCTCGCGCCGCGCCGCGATTTCGAGGCGAAGCTGCGCGCGCAGAAAAAGACGGACGAAGAAATCCAGCAGGCCGTCGCCGCCGCGGTGAAGGCGGGCACGCTGCCGCCGTCCGCGAAAGGCATGATGTCGTACCGCGGGTTCGACAAGAGCGACCGCATTCAGAACCTGTGGGTGATGTCGCTGCCCAATGCCACGCCGGAGGCGGTCGGCGTGTCGACGGTGAGCCAGCGCGATGCGGCACTCGCCGGCCGCGGACTCCCGTGGATGATGCTGCCCGGCACGCCGGGCGCGCACATCATGATCCCGATCAATCCGCCGGCGAAGTCTTCGACGGTCACGGACGCCGCGGCCGAGGAGATCGCGCAGGCCACGCTGCCGCTGCCGGACGATTTGCGCGCCGAGGCGAGCGTGTACAAGTACGACGCGAAGACGGGCGAGCGTGTGTGGCTGCGCAAGGGCACGAACTTCGCCGAGTGCATGCCGCGCGGCGCCGACGGCTTCACGTGGTGCTACAACCGCGCGACGGCGCAGCGGCGCGACTTCTCGGCGAAGCTGCGCGCGCAGGGCAAGTCCGACAAGGAGATCCAGGACGCGGTCGCCGCTGCGACCAAGGATGGAACGCTCAAGGCCACGCCTTTCGGCACCATGTCGTACCGCTTGTACGGCAAGAAGGATCGGATTCAGCTGCTGTGGGTGCTGTCGGTGCCGGGCGCCACGCCCGAGTCGATCGGCGTGTCGGATGAGAGCGGCCGCGACGAAGCGATTGCGGGCGACGGCCACCCGTGGCTGATGCTGCCGGGCACGCCGGGCGCGCACATCATGATCCCGATCAATAAGTAGAGCTTCGAATCTCCGCCGACCGTAACGGCTGACATTCTGCCGCCGGTGTTCAGAACCCCGCGCCGATCGGCGCGGGGTCTCCTTATAATCGCCTCCGAGAATTTGCTTTTACAGCCCACATCTGCTCGGCAGCAGACGGCAGGAGGATGAACCGTGCGCAGCAGATCATTGACCTATCGGTCGGTGGCGGCGTCTCTGGTTTTGCTCGTGGCCTTCGTCTCGCCGGCTCACGCACAACAATTCACCGGCACGATTCAAGGCGTCGTGCAGGACGCCACCAGCGCCGTCATCCCCGGCGCGGAAGTCGTGGTCATCAACAGCAGTACCACCGAGGTTCGCCGCGTGACGACCGACCGCAACGGTGCGTACGTGGTGCCGCAATTGAAGCCCGGGCTCTATCGCGTGGTCGTGGAGCTGAGCGGCTTCAAGACGGCGACCGTCGACGAGATCAAAGTCGACGTCCAGCAGATTCGCGCCGTCGACGTGCGGCTCGATGTGGGCGGCACGACGGAAAGCGTCATGGTGTCCGCCACGCCCGCGCCGATTGCGACGGTCAGTTCCACCATCAGCCAGACCGTCGAAAACAAGCGGGTCGTGGACCTGCCGCTCAACGGCCGCAACCCGTTCTCGCTCGCGACCCTGAGCCCCGGCGTGATTCCGGCGCCCGGCTCGTCACCGTTCATCAGCGGCGGACGCAACGCAACGAGCGAAGTGACGATTGACGGCATCTCGAACCTCAACGCTGAAAACAACGTGTCGATTCTCGATCTCAATTACACGCCGTCGGTCGATGCCGTGCAGGAGTTCAGCGTGCAGACCAACGCGGTCAGCGCGGAGTTCGGGCGGCTGGGCGGCGGCGTGATCAACCTCATCACGAAGAGCGGCACGAATCAGTTTCGCGGCACGGCATTCGGGTTCTTTCGCAACAGCACGCTGGACGCCAACAATTACTTCAGCAGTCGCGCCGGCATTCCGCTGGGCAAGTTCAGGCGCAGTCAGGCCGGCGGCAACGTCGGCGGTCCCGTTCGTCGCGGGCACACGTTCTTCTTCATCAACTACGAAGGCCTGCGCCAACGCGCGGCCAACGTCGGCACGTTCACCGTGCCGCTGTCGGAATGGCGGCGCGGCGATTTTTCCAATCTGCGGAACGCGGCCGGACAGCCGATCATCATCTACGATCCGCTGACCACCAGGCCCGATCCGACGAATCCCGGCCGGTTCATCCGCGATCCGTTTCCCAACAACATCATTCCGCCCGCGCGGATCAGTCCGATTGCCCGCAACCTGATGCAGTACTGGCCGTTGCCGAACACCGTGCCGGCCAACGTCGACACGCAGGCGAACAATTACACGGCTGCCGGCACCAACGTGAGCGAGAACAATCAGATCGACTCGCGCGTCGATCACGAGTTCAGCGCGACGTGGCGAGCGTTCGTGCGGTTCTCTTCGCTGTTCAAGGCGCCGAATCGGCCCTTCAACGCCTACGGCAATCTGGCGACGCCGACCAACGCGGGACCGACCGACAACAACGCGCGCAGCCTCTCGGTGGACAATCTCTACACGGTCAATCCGACGCTGCTGCTCAACGTGCGCTACGGATTGAACAAGCGTCTGGTCGTTCGAACGCCGTTCTCGACCGGATTCGACATCACCGAGCTCGGATTCCCCGCCAGCGTCAGGGACGTCGCGGCGATCCAGGCGCTCGAGTTTCCGCGCGTCGACGTCAACGCGCTCTCGTCGCTCGGACAGGAGACCTTCAACGATCTCATCATCGACCCGACGACCCACAGCTTCAACGTCAACGCGACGAAGGTGCTGTCGCGCCACACCGTGAAGATGGGTATGGACTATCGCAAGTTCCTCCTCTCCTTCCTGCAATTCGGATCGCCGTCGGGACAGTACTCGTTCAGTCAGAGCTGGACGCAGCGCGATCCGAACCAGGGCAGCTCGACGGCCGGCTTCGGGCTGGCGTCGCTGCTCATCGGCGTGCCCGACAGCGGTTCGATCAGCCACGATCCGACGCCAGACTCCGCGAGCTCCTATTGGGGCTTCTACGTGCAGGACGACTGGCGAGTGACGCCGAAGCTCACCGTGAATCTCGGCTACCGCTACGATTTCGACGTCCCGCGCACCGAGCGCGACAATCGCCTGAGCTTCTTCGACTTCGATGCCAGATCGCCGCTGGCCGCCCTCGTGCCCGCCAACGCGTTTTTCGATCCGAACAACCTGAAGGGCGCGATTGGCTTCGTGACGCCCGACAATCGCCGTCAGACGCCAACCGATATCAAGCACTTCGGGCCGCGCGTCGGCGCCGCGTACAGCTTGAACGACAAGACCGTCGTGCGCGGGGCGTACGGCATCTTCTATCTTGCATCGGGGATGCAGGCGGCCGGCCACACCGGGTCGGCGGGAATGGTGGGTTACCGCAGCTCGAGCTCGATGATCGTCAGCCTCGATGGACGTACGCCAATCACGTTCCTCGACAACCCGTTCCCGAGCGGATTCAACCTGCCGACCGGCAACTCGCTCGGCGCCGACACGTTCCTCGGGCTCGGCATCGGCGAAGGCGTGTTCATCGACTATCGCAATCCGTACATGCAGCAGTGGAACGCGAACGTGCAGCGCGAGCTGCCGGGCAGGATCCTGTTCGAAGCGGCCTACATCGGCAGCAAAGGGACGCGGCTGCTGGCCGGCGAGAGCGGCATCACGCTGTCGCAGCTGCCCGAGTCGTTTCTGGGCCTGGGGACGCAGCTGCAGGATCAGGTGCCGAACCCGTTCTTCGGCATCATCACCAATCCTTCGTCGCCGCTGCGATTTCAAACAGTCGCACGCGGACGGCTCCTGCGGCCGTACCCGCAATACAACGGCGTGAACGCGTTCCGCATTCCGTACGGCCACTCGATCTATCACGGAGCGACGCTGAAGGCCGACAAGCGCTTCTCGAACGGACTGAGCTTCCTGACCGCCTACACGTGGAACAAACTGGTCGACGACGTGTCGACGACGGTCGGCTTTCTTGGCCAGTCGAGCGCGCGGCAGAACGCATACGACCTCGCCGCGGAGCGCGCCATCGGATCGCAGGATATCAGGCACCGCCTGGTGACCAGCTTCGTCTACGAGCTGCCGTTCGGGCGAGGGCGGAGATTCGGCTCGAACACGCACGCCGCCGTGAACCGTCTGATCAGCGGCTGGCAGTTCAACGGCATCGTCGAATTCCAGAGCGGTCTGCCGCTCATCATGACGCAGGGAGCGAACAACGTCGGCCTGTTCAACCCGACGCAGCGTCCGACGTGGAACGGGAGCGACGCGAACCTGAGCGGCAGCGCGGACGACAAAGTGAAGAAGTGGTTCGACACGTCGGCCTTCTCGATCACGCCCGCGTTCACATGGGGGAACACGCCGCGCGTGATGCCGAATCTGCGGGCGGACGGCGTGAAGAATTTCAATCTGTCGTTCTTCAAGAACAACGCGTTCGGCGACCGCCTCAACGCGCAGCTCCGGGCCGAGTTCTTCAACGCCTTCAACCGCGTGCAATTCATGCCGCCGGCGACGCGCGTCGACCAGAGCAACTTCGGCGTCGTCAGCGCACAGGCGAACAGCTCGCGCCAGATCCAACTGTCGGTGAAGCTGATGTTCTGAACGTCATGCGGAGGTGAAGCGGTAGAGTTAACGGCGCTCGAACCTCAACGGTTGGTGCAGAGCGCTCCCGTTCGCGCGAATAATCTGCTATAACGCTGCGCGTAAAACGCCGGTCGCAACAGTCGCGAGGAGGTCGCATGCAGCGCCTGCTTCTGTTCGTCCTCGCCGTTTTCGCCTTCCCCGTTCTCTGCACCGCGCAAGGGGCGCGCTCCCAGCTCAATGGGACTGTCACTGACGGCACCGGCGCTGTAGTCGTCGGCGCGCCGGTTGTGGCGACTGCTCTCGAAACGCAGGTCAAATCGAAGACCGCAACGACCGACGCGGGGGTCTACGTTATTCCGTACCTGCCGCCCGGCCGCTACACCATTGAGGTCACCGCCCCTGGCTTCCGCACGGCGACCTCAGAACCGGTGACGCTGCGTGTCGGGCAGACGGTGACGCTCGACTTCAAGCTCGACGTCGACACGATCGCGGAGCTGGTCTACATCACTGCCACTGCGCCCGCGATCGAAACGAGCACGTCGGAGATCGGACGATATGTCTCGAACAAGGAATTCGAGACGTGGCCTGTTCCGGTCGGCGACGGCCAGCGGCAGATTCAGGCGTTCATCTTTTCGAGCCTGCCGGGCGCCGTCGGCGGTGAGTTTCAAGGCTCGATCAACGGTGGGCGTAACTACTCGCACGAGATCCTCATCGAAGGGATGCCGCTCGGCCGCAACCTGCAGGGAGGCAGCAGCAACGAGATGTCGCCGCCCACCGAGATGGTCCAGGAGTTCAAGCTGCAGACCGGCACCATCAGCGCCGAGTACGGTGGGGGTGAGACGGCCGTAGCCAGCTTCGCCGTGAAGTCGGGCACCAATAACCTGAGGGGCTCGGGAGCGTACTATTTCCAGGACGCCAGCATCGACGCGAACTCCTACACGAACAAGGCGCTCAAACTACCCAAACCGATTCGAAAACTGAAGAACGGCGCCCTTGCGGTAGGCGGGCCGATCATGGTGCCCGGCCTGTACGACGGCCACGACCGCAGCTTCTTCTTCCTCTCCTTCGAGGGGACCGACGAGCAGAACTTCACGTCGTCGAACTTCCGCTCGGTACCGACGAGTGAGTACTTGAACGGTGATTTCTCCCGGCTGTTCGATCCCGTGTACACGGGCGATCCGCGATCAGGGAGCGTCATCGGCACCGACGCGCTCGGGCGTCCCGTTCGATACGGTCAGATTTACGATCCGCGTACGACGCGGATGATCGGCGGCCAAGCCGTACGTGACCCGTTTCCCAACAATGTGGTCCCTAGAGCGCTCTGGGATCGCGTCGCAAGGAACACGATCGAGCAGGGCCTGTGGGATGCGCCCGATCTCGACAAGCTGCTCAACAACATGCGGACGCTCGATGCCTGCTGCCCGTTCTTCAACCAGAAGACGCTCGCGTTCAAGGTCGACGATGTGCTGTCGACCAGGCACAAACTGTCCTTCTATCTCGGACGCGAGTGGCGCCGCCGCAACAACTCCGTCGGCGGCCGCTGGGGCACGCCGCCGGGCCAGCCGACGAACCACTTTCAGCTGCAGCGGACGCCGAGCTGGATGGTTCGCGCCTCGGAACAGTGGGTGGTTGGAAACAACCTGCTGCACCGCGCGGCGTACGGCTACAACGAGTTCGGCAATCTCAATTTCGCCGTCCATGCCAACGCCGGCTGGCCGTCGAAGATCGGCATGAGCAACGTGCCCGACTCGCTCTTCCCGCCGATGTTCTTCATGGGGCCGCCCGTCTTCGGCGGCGTCGGTCAGATCGGGACGACGGCGCGATCAGGATCGTACGAAGGCAGCCACGTGTTCCAGGACGATCTGACCTTCGCTCACGGGCGGCACAACGTCAAGACCGGGTTCGAGGCCCGTGTCTATTTCACGCGCTCGAACACACTGGATGACACCGGCCGCTACAACTTCCATCAGCAGCAGACCAACCTTCCCGGCTTCGACCTCCAGACCGGGAACGCCTACGCGAGCTTCCTGCTCGGAGCGATGCAAAGCTGGTCGCGCGAGGTCGTGCGAATCAATCCGGACTACAAGTCCCGCGATTTCTCTCTGTTCGTTCAGGACGACTTGAAGCTGACTCCGCGCCTGACGCTGAACCTCGGGCTGCGGTGGGAGTTCATCCAGCCGCAGTACGAAGTCAATGGCTTCATGACGACGATGGATCCCACGAAGCCGAACCCGGGTGCGGGGGGACGTCCTGGCGCGCTCGTGTTCGCCGATGAGCAAGGACGGAAGACGTTCTTCGATCCCTATTACAAGCAGGTGCAGCCGCGGCTCGGCGTGGCGTACGCGCCCTCGGAGAAGATCGCGCTCAGCGCCGGCTACAGCATCGGCAACACGCCGCCAGTGATGATCTTCGGCGGCGGTGTTTCGACGCTCGGCTACAACGGGTCCCTGGCCGTGAACCAGTCGACGCGGCCGACGCAGTTTCCGCAGGATCCGGTGATGTACCTCAGCGATCGATTCCCCGATTTCCAGGGCACCGTGCCGAACCGCGACCCCGCGCAGGCAAATCGTCAGGGCACGAGCGTGATTATCGGCGACATGTCGCGGCGCGAGCTGTACCAGAACTACCATGCCAGCATCCAGTACGCGCTGCCCGCCAGCTTCACCGCCACGGCGAGCTATATCGGGAACTACGGCACACGTTTGCCGTTCGACAGGCAGATCAATCGGGCGCCGTTTGGTGAGGTCATGCGGCTCGGGGACCTGCTGTTCGAGCGAGTGGATCTGCGGCCGGATGTCGGCGTTCCGCTGCCATACCCGGGATTCACCGGCCAGGTGCTCGACGCGCTGCGACCGTTCCCGCAGTACTCGGGTGTCACGCTGCATACGAATCAGATCGGCAAGGCGCGGTACGATTCGCTGCAGACGACGCTCGAACGGCGGTTTTCGCGCGGGCTCGCGGTCCTCGGCGCCTACACCTGGTCGAAGGCGCGAGACGCCGCGAACAGGGAAACCGGAACCACCGATGACGGCCTGGCGCAGGACGGCTCGGGGCTGGACTGGGCCCCGGCGGAGTACGACATCCCGCACGTCGTCAAGCTGACCTGGATCTACGAGCTGCCGATCGGCCCTGACAAGGCGCTGCATGTTGGCGGCGTGCCCGGGAAGATCCTCGGCGGCTGGACGGTGAGCGCGATTCAGAACTACCGATC
>Ga0070695_100002559_pt1 | contig 10500 bp, 8 predicted proteins | sample KBSK1252metaG_FD_65471 | JGI IMG/M metagenome (GOLD analysis project Ga0070695, IMG submission 65471) | Corn, switchgrass and miscanthus rhizosphere microbial communities from Kellogg Biological Station, Michigan, USA - KBS K1-25-2 metaG | ecosystem: Host-associated > Plants > Roots >...
TCGATGAACGCCCGGCGATAGGCGCCGAAGGCCCAGATCTTGTCCTTCCGGATCGGCCCGCCGAGCGACACGTCCTGCTGATCCACTTTCCGGGTGCCCGGCGTGCCGACAACGCCCGCCTGCCGGTTCTGCGCGGCGTTGTTCCCATTCCAGGAGAAGGGCATCAGGGTGTATCCCGCCGAGCCGGAGAGCGAATTGCCCCCGCTCTTCGAGATCATGTTGATGACCAGCCCGTAGCCCATCGGCGCAGACGCGTCCACGCCGGCGAGCTTGACGTTGGTGTCGGAAATCGCCTCGCCGCTGAGGCCCGTTCGGTTGACGTTCATGTCCCAGTAGTTGGCGGCCATGAAGCCGTCCATCTGGGTGACGTGCTCGCGATGCTCGACGCCCGACGCGTAATAGTTCTGGCGGCCGCTGCCGTCGTTGTGCGGCCGCGACAGGACGCCCGGCGTCATCTGCAGGAAGTCGGTCCAGAATCCGCCTTCGGTGAGCGGCACGGCCTTCTGGAATTCCGCGTCGACGTTCATCACGGTCGAGGGATTCGACACTTCGACCATCGGCGAGCGACCCGATACCGTGATCGACTCTTCGAGGCCGCCGACGCGCATCACGACGCGTTCGACCTGGAAGTTCGCCGACGCACGCAACACCACCCCTTCACGCTTCACCGTCGAGAAGCCCGTCAGCTCCATCGTCAAGGTGTAGGTGCCGGGCGCGAGGTTGGTGAGATGGTATTCACCGGACGCGTCCGTGACGGCCACCGTCGGCGCAATCGCCTGGGGGCTGGTGGCGGTCACGGTGACGCCGGGGATCGCCGCGCCCTGTTCGTCGTTCACGATGCCTCGAAGACTGCCGTCGCCGCTCTGCGCCGCGGCGTTCGCGGACAGCGCGACGCTGAATAGCCACGCCAACAACAGCACTGCCTTTCTGGTCGTCATCTCGCCTCCTCAACTCGCACGCTCGCCGCAACCATTCGATTAGTTCGATCCCGGGCTCGACACGATTTGTTTCGCGGCGCCCGTCAGCCGCAGGATGTGCAAGCCTCCGCCGGCGCGGTCCGCGCCGTAGATGAGGCCTCGGTCGTCGATCTCGACGTTGTTCGTGACGCCAGCCTTCTTGCACTTGCTGGTCGCCGTTTCGGTGCCGAACTCGCCGCCCTCGCGGGTCTCGGCGTTGGCACAGGTCGGGACCGTGTTCTGGTTGAACGGCGGCACGAAGTAGGCGACTTCGCGCACCGCGAACGGATCGCGGATGTCCCAGATGCGAATGCCGGCGTTGAACCAGGCGAGGACCGCGATCTTGCCGTAGTACGGCGGATAGAACGATTCCGCCGAGGAGTGTGCGCCGAACCGGCCGCCCCGTCCACAGAAGTCGATCCCCCCCTGGGTCTCCTGGACGCGGAATGTCGACAGCGGCCACGGCGTCGGCTCGTTCGTGATATCGAGCAGGAAGGCGAGGTGCGGCGCCGCACGGCCCTGCAGCAGCTCTGCGGACGGGTAGTTCTGGCCGCAGTTGTCCGCGCGCGCGGCCTCCGACACGACGAGGAGCAGGTCGCGCTTCCGCAGCGCCTGATGTCCCTGGAAGCCGGGGATCGGCACGCCGTAGATCGGGAAGGTCGTGTGCGCGCCCTGGTCGGGAGACATCGTCAGGAAGCCCACCTGCGGCGCCAGCAGCTCCTCCGGGGTCGGACTGACCGGGTTCTTGAATTCGGTCAGCAGCTTCTTGCGATCGACGATCGAGATGACGCCGTCGTTGCCGGTGCCGTAGGCGATGTAGACGCGATTCTTCGCGGGACCCGCCGAGATGGCGCCGTGGATGCCCTCGCCTTCATCCGAGGCGCTCGCGCCCGGCTGCGTGCCGACCATGCCGAAATCGCGGATGTAGACCGGCTTGGCCGGGTCGCTGAGGTCATAGATCTTCAGGTGGTTGCCGCCGTGCCATCCCTCTTCGCGCTTGTTCGCGACCAGGTAGGCGATGCCGGTGTCGCATTCCCACCAGCTCTTGTGCGTCCCGCGAAGGCCGTCGACGACGGTGACCAGCTTGCTCGGCTTGGCGGGGTCGGTGACGTCGTAGATTTCATGCGCCGAGTTGCCGTACGGACGCAGCAGGTACCACTTCCCCTTGACGCCCTTCGGCAGCGTGTCGCCGCTGCAGACGCGCACCATCTGTGCGCCGCCGCGCCCCGAGGCAATGTGCGCCAGGTACTTCGGGCGCGCGGGATCGGTCACGTCGACGACCGACGTGCCGTTGATTTCCGCCTTGCCGTTCATCGGGTTCACGATCGGCTTCTGGTTGTCGTGATGGCCGACATACGCGATCTGTTTCCCGTTCTGATTGATGATGATCGGCTGGTAAGCCGATCGCCCCTGCAGGTCGTCGTGTCCGACCACCTCCATGTTCCACGTGGTGGGTTCATCGGCTTTCTTCGGTCGTGGCGGCTGACCGGAGGCATCGTCGCCTCCACCCGTCAGCCGTATGACGGGTATGGCGCCTCCGTTCGGCGGGTACGCCTGCTGCGCCACGGCGAGGAGCGGGAGAGCGATGGCAATCGAGCCCGCTATGAGGAATCGCGTCAGCATGAATGTCCTTCCTGTGGACTGTGGGTCCGCGGCTGCGGCGGATCGGATCGAAGGAGTGGCGGTAGACGGCGCGGATGTTATCAGCGGGCTGTCAACGCCCGTGTTAATTAGTGTTTTCGAGTTGTCTCTGAATTGTTTCTGCGGCCGGCGCGGCCGCGCCGGCTCAGATCACGAGACGGTATCCGCTGCCGTGCACCGTGACGATGAATCGCGGATCGTGCGGCCTGGGCTCGACGTGGTTGCGCAGCCGGAAGATGTAGTTGTCCACCGTGCGCGTCACCGACAGCTGCGAGTAGCCCCACACATCCCGCAGCAGCTGCTCGCGGCTGACGACCTCGCCGCGGTGAGCAATGAGATAGCGCAACAGCTCGTACTCATGCGGTGACAGCTCGAGGTGGCGGTTCTTTCGCGTGACCGATCCGGTGCGGAGGTTGACGCGAATGTCGCCGATGACGAACTCGCTGTCGTCGGGCTCGCCGATCACGCCCTCGCGGCGAAGCTGGGCCCGCACGCGCGCCAGCAGCTCGCGGACGCTGAACGGCTTGCTGACGTAGTCGTCGGCACCGAGATCGAGACCCAGCACCCGGTCCGACTCGGCGGTCCTGGCCGTGAGCATGATGATCGGAATCCGGGTGTCGCGCGCCCGGACGGTGCGGCACAACTCGAATCCGCTCGCCTGCGGCAGCATCACGTCGAGCAGGATCAGCGCGAACGCATGCCGGTCAATCCGCTGGAGCGCCTCCTCGGCGGATCCGACGGCGGCAACCCGGTACCCTTCGAGCTCCAGGTTGTCGGCGAGCAGGTCGCGCATCTCGGGTTCGTCCTCGACGACGAGCACGCGCGGCGGCGCCGACGATCCCGCGACAGTCTTGCCGATCATGACGCTTTGGAGATCGGCTCGCTTGCGCCACCGCTCTCGAGGACCTGCCTTGGAAGCTTGATCGTGAACGTGCTGCCGCGACCTGGTTCGCTCTCGACCAGTACTCGACCGCCATGTGCGGCGACCAGCTCGGCACAGATGGCGAGCCCCAATCCGAAGCCGCGCCGGTTCAGGCTCGCCCCCGACCCTCGATAAAACCGATCGAAGATGTGCGCGCGCTCGTCGGCGGAAATACCGATCCCCCGGTCGGTGATGGCGATCGTCACCGCTGAAGCGCCGGCGCTCACGTCGACGCGAATCGACCGGCTCTCTCCCGAGTACTTCACCGCGTTGTCGAGCAGGTTGACCAGGGCCTGTTCGAGTGCGGCCGGATCAGCCCAGACGACTGGTTTGCCGCTGCCGACGACCTCGATGTCGAATCCATCGGGCTCGAGGCTGCGCTGGAATGCCTCCACGGTTTCACGCACCAGCTCGGCGAGATCGAGCCGCTCGAACTCGTACGACGTGCCTCGCCGCTTGACGCGCGAGAACTCGAGGATACGCTCGACCAGCGACGACAGCCGGTCGGTCTGCTCCCACAGGATTTCGTGGTAGCGGGCGAGCTTCTGCGGCGACTTCACCCGCTCGAGCCTGATCGTCTCGAGCACGGCGCTGAGCAGCGATAACGGCGTTTTCAGCTGGTGCGACATGTGGGCGATGAAATCGGACTGCATGCGCGCCAGTTCCTTCGACCGCCGGTGTCCCTGCACGGCAAATCCCAACGCCACGACGATCAGCACGATCGACACACCGGCCAGCCAGTAGGCCTGCGTCACCGAGAAGAAGGCCAACCGGGGATCGCCGGACGGCCCGACGACGACGCTCCAAAGCGGCGACGGCGGTGCGGGCGCCATGCGCCCCCGTATCCCTTCGGGAAAGAACTGGAGGCGGAACTTCGCCGTCGCCGACAATTCCGGCAACGGCCGACCGGACGCGAACATCTCGCGTCCGCCCTCGTCCAGGATGCGCAGCTGCAAGTCGTAGACGCCGGCCAGCAGCGATGCGAGCCGCTGCCGGTGCAGGTCGGCGAACAGGCGCTCGCGAACATCGTCGACGTTGACCATGAACCCGAGGACGGTGAACGGCGTCTCGCGGCGCGGGCTGGCCCAGAACACGCGAATCACGCTGAGGTAATGGCCGTTGGCCGCGTCGTGCTCGATGGCGGCGTAGTTCCGCTGCGCCATGTGCGCGAGCGCTTCGCGATAGAGCACGGGCCCGATCGCCGCATCTCGATAGAAGGCTGTCAACGCGGATGGCTCGCCGCCCTCGGTCGCAGCCGCCCGCCGGGCATCGGCGTCTCGATCGAGGAAGATCACTTCATCCGGCGCAATCGCGTCGCTCAGGCGATGCCAGAGGAAGAATCGCGCGACCTGGGGATACTCGGTGAACCCGTGGTGAAACGCGTCCGCTACCAGATCGATCCGGCCGGCGCTGAGCTCGGGCTGATTGACCGTGCTGAGCGCCTCGACCGGTCCGCTGAGCGTGCGCGCGATCGTGGTCGCCAGCTGTGAGGCGGCGCTCTCCGAGGCGCCGCGGACCACCATCTCGGCCTCGTGCCGCAGCGACGTGATCGCGCGGTGCTGCAGGTAGACCACGAGGATCGCCGCCGCGAGGAGTGCCGCGACGACGAAGAGCACCGGCTCCGGCTTGCGATTGGCGAATGCCGGAAGACGCGTCATCAGCCGCGGACGTTAGCCGCCTCAACCAGCGGTGTCAAGTATGGCGGAGTGTTCATCCTGATCCCTTCTCGCGCGTGCTGAGTTGCGGACGGCGGTTCAGCTGTGGAGCACGACCGCGAACGGCACAACCGGTGCTTGTTCATACCGCGGTACACCGACAGCCAAGTCTGCGATCCAAGAAGGAGGGTTCAGGTGAGTATCTTCGACAAACTCCGCAAGCACGATGAGGAAAAGCCGAAAGCGGACTTTTCCAACGTTCAGTCAGGCAGCTCGACGACCGCGGCTGAGCCCGCGCGGCCGGCGCCCGAGCCGCCGCCGGCGTCGGGCACAGCCGGGCAGAGCGACACCTACGTTGTCGCAGCCGGAGACAGTCTCTCGAAAATCGCGAAGCGCTACTACGGCGATGCGAACAAGTGGAATCGCATCTACGAGGCGAACCGGGAGCAGATCAAGGACCCCGACCTGATCCATCCAGGCCAGCAGCTCAGGATCCCGGGAGCATAGGAGCACATGATGCATTCACAGAAGCGTTCACTCTCACTCTGCGTCGTCGTCGTCATGCTGCTGGTGGCCGCGGGCTGCAGCCGCAAGACGGACACCGGCGGAACCGCCGGGACAACGGGAACGACGGGCACGACGGCCGTCAAGGTCGCCGACGTGACGCTCGGCCGCGCGATCGGCGGCGACAAGGCGATCAGCGACAGCACCGACAAGTTCCGCCCGAACGACACGATCTACGCGTCGGTGATGACCGATGGATCGGCGCCGAGCGCGACGCTGCGCGCCAAATGGACGTTCGAGGACGGCCAGACGGTGGACGAATCGTCGCGCGCGATCGCGCCGAACAACCGCGAGCGCACCGAGTTCCACATTTCGAAGCCGAACGGCTGGCCCGCCGGGAAGTACAAGCTGGAAGTGTTTCTCAACGACCAGTCCGCGGAGACGAAGACCTTCGAGGTTCAAGCACGCTAGCGGCGCGCGACCCGGTGCCTCACCGAAGCGTCGCCGGGTCGATCGCGACATGCTTGATGCGCTGGCGTCTCCATGTGTAGGTGATGTGGACGCTCGCGTCGGCGCCCTGGATGACGGCCGGGTACGAGTATTCGCCCGGTTCGTCCTCCAGCACGCGCGCATCGTTCCACGTTCTGCCATCGCGTGATATCGCGAGATTCAGCGGCGTGCGACCCTGCGTCGTCCGGTTGTAGACGATGAGGTGCCGGCCATCGCGCAGCGTGACGGCATCGATGCCGGAGTTTGGATTCGGCAGCGATGTGAGGCTGAGCGGCGTCCACGTGCGGCCGGCATCCCTCGACCATGTCTCGAACACGCGCTGCTGTCGCGTGCGTCCCACGGCCTGAAGCACGCCGCCCGGATGGACGAGGATGCTCGGCTGAATCGCGTCGATGGCGCTGACATCAGTGGCGGCGGGTGGGAGCACAGAAGTCCACGTCAGGCCGCCGTCGGTCGTGCGCTCGAAATGCACCCGCCACACGCTCGGCCGATCGGTCGACTCGGTGCTGCTCCCGGCGATCACGGCGCCGTCGGCGAGCCGCACCGGTTTGTTCTTGATGGGACCCAGGATGCCGTCGGGGAGGCGCCGCGCGTCGCTCCATGTCTTCCCGGCGTCTCGTGACGTGCGAATCATCCCCCACCACGTCTGCGGGCTCGGACCAACCTTGTAGAAGAGCGTCAGCGTGCCGTCAGCTGCTGCGAACAACACCGGATTCCAGCACGGATGGCGGCGCCCATCCGGCTGCACGCCTGTCGCGACCTCGACGGGCGCGGTCCACTGTCCGCGCTCGTGCCGCGACAGCCAGATGCCGACGTCGGGCGCGCCTTCGCGCGTGCCGCCGAACCACGCGGTCACCAGACCCGATCGCGTCTCGACGATCGTCGACGCATGGGCGCTGGCGAACGGCGCGGTCTCGAACACGAACTCGGACCGCATCCCGTCGGCTGCGCCCACGACTCCGACTGCGAGTGCCATCGCTGCGAGTTGCCGCATGGTCTCGATCCGTTCGGCGCGAGGCATCGATACGCCGGACGCGCGATGGTAACACCGCCAGGGCCGCAGGTATTTCAGGTGTGGCGATGACGCAGGGTGCTGGCCGGTTTCAGCGGCCGGCCTGGGACACTATCGCCTGCCACCCGGCGATGGTGACGGCAGTCGAGCGCGCGGCCCCTGTATTCGGTGGAATGAACAACTCGACCTGCCCGCGCCCGGCGCCGCCGGCCGGCGACAGTTGGACCGTGTCTCGATTCGCGGAGATGGCGGTCCATGCGGTGGTGCACCCGACCGGCGCGGCGTTGACGTCCACCAGGTACACGGCAGCCGCCGGCACCAGGATGTTGCTCGCGAAAAACGACTCGTAAAGCATGCCTTGTACCGGCGAGGGCGTCGGTGGGATCGACGTCATCGTCACGGTAAAGATGCAGTCGGTCGGCGCAACCGGGGGCGACGTGTTGTCGCAGCCGGCACAGACGCCGATCATCGTTGCGGAAAGAACGACGCGCGCCCACGCTCGCGGAGCCATCATGACCACGGCCGATGCGAGGCTCCAACGTTTCATTCGACTTCTCCTGTCTATCAGTAAAAACCGAGGCTGACGTCGTGTCGAGCTGAGCCGCGGCGTACGCTACGATCCCGCCGCGTGATCGACGTGGGCGCCACCGTCGCGCGTTACCGCATCCTGCGCCGGCTCGGCGGCGGCGGCATGGGCGTGGTGTACGAGGCGGAGGATCTCGAGCTGGGGCGCCACGTCGCGCTGAAGTTCCTGCCGGAGGCGCTGGCCGAAGACCCGACGTCGGTCGAGCGCTTCCATCGCGAGGCCCGCGCCGCCTCGGCGCTCAACCATCCCCACATCTGCACGGTCCACGAGATCGGGCATCACGACCGACAGACCTTCATCGCGATGGAGATGCTCGAGGGGCAGACCCTCAAGCACGTCATCGGCGGGCGGCCGCTCCCGACCGAGCGGCTGCTCGACCTGGCCGTGCAGATCGCCGACGCGCTGGACGCGGCGCACGCGAAGGGGATCATCCATCGCGACATCAAGCCCGCCAATCTCTTCGTCAGCGCCCGCGATCAGGCCAAGGTGCTCGACTTCGGCCTGGCCAAGATGTCTGTGCCCGCGGGCGTCGCCGACGCGACGACCGAGCTGACGCAGGCGGGATCGACGCTGGGGACGGTCGCCTACATGTCGCCGGAGCAGGCCCTGGGACGCGAGCTGGACGCGCGCACCGATCTCTTCAGCTTCGGCATCGTCCTCTACGAGATGGCGACGGGCGTGCTGCCATTCAGCGGCGAGACGACTGCGGCGATCACCTACGCCATCATCGGCCAGGCGCCGATGCCGGTCTTGAGGTTGAACCCGGAGGCGCCGCGCGAGCTGGAACGGATCATCGGCAAGGCGCTGCAGAAGAACCTGGAACAGCGGTATCAGAACGCGGCGGAGATGCACGCCGATCTGACGCGGCTGCTGCGGGCGGTGCAGTCGGGATCGTCGGTCGTCAGCCTGCCGTCCGCGGCGCGGGCGTGGGCGAGCGCGCGGGCCGCGGGTCCGGCGCGAACCGCGCTGGTGGCGACGATGGCCGTGATCATCGTCGGCATCGCGGCGACGTCGCTGTGGCGAGTGCGGAGGACCGCGTCGCCGGACGCGCAGGCCTCCACGCCGTCGATCGCCGTGCTTCCCTTCGTCGACATGAGCCCGGAGAAGAACCAGGAGTACTTCTCCGACGGGCTGGCGGAGGAACTGCTCAACGACCTTGCCAAGGTCCAGGGCCTCCGCGTCGCTGCGCGGAGGTCGGCCTTTCAGTTCAAGGGGAAGAACGAGGATCTGCGCACCGTCGCCGCGAAACTGAACGTCGGCACGATCCTCGAAGGCAGCGTCCGCAAGGAAGGGAAGCGGGTGCGGATCACGGCGCAGTTGATCAAGGCGGATGGTTTCCACCTCTGGTCGGAAAGCTACGACCGCGAGCTGACCGACATCCTCGCCGTGCAGGAAGAGATCGCGCGCGCCGTCACGTCGTCGTTGCAGGTGACGCTGCTGGCGAGGCCCGTGGCTGCGGCGGCTCGCACCACCAACAGCGAGGCGTATGACCTGACGCTGCAGGGACGGTACTTCTACAACCTGCGCGGGCGGCAAAACCTGGACCGTGCGGGCTCGTACTTCCAGCAGGCGATCGCGCGCGACGCCGGTTACCCGCCGGCGTGGGTCGGTCTGGCCGATGCGCGGATGGCGCAGGCCGACTTCTCGTATCTGCCCGTCGAGGAGAGCTACCGCGAGGCGCGCCAGGCGATTGAGCGCGCGCTGACGCTCGACGCGGATCTTGCGGAGGCCCATTCCGCGCTTGCCTGGATCCGCATGAGTTACGACTGGGACTGGGCCGGCTCCGACGCGGAGATTCAGCGGGCGCTGGCGCTCGCGCCGGGAGACAGTACCGTGCTGCAGCGTGCCGGGGTCCTTGCCGCGACGCTCGGCCAGTTCGACAGGGCGCTGCGGCTGGATCGACGAGCCGTGGCGGCCGATCCGCTCAGCGCGCTTGGCTGGAGGAACCTCGGGAAGTACGCGTGGTATGCGGGCAGGCTGGACGAGGCCCTGGCCGCTGCCCGCAAGGCGCTCGAGTTGAGCCCGCAGTATCCCAACGCACACGGGACGCTGGCCTCCGTCCTCCGCACCCAGGGGCACCTGGACGAGGCGCTCGCCGAAGACCAGCGTGAGGCGGAGCCGCTCTGGAGGGATTACGGACTCGCCCTCGACTACTTCGCGCTGGGCCGGAAGCGGGAGGCCAATGCCGCGCTCGCGGAGTTCATCACGACGTATCAGGATGGGTCGGCGTTTCAGATCGCCGAGATCCTGGCGTTCCGCGGTGAGCTCGATCGCGCGTTCGAGTGGCTCGACCGCGCCTACGCGCAACGTGACGGCGGGTTGGCGGATATCAAAGGGGATCCGCTTCTGAAGAATCTCGAGCGCGACCCGCGCTACAAGGCGTTCCTAGAGAAGATGCACCTGCCCGCGTGAGGCCGCGACGGCGGCCGGCTTGCAAGCGCCTGATCGCCCGGGCCGCGCTGTTGCGCTTGTCGCGGCTTCGATGCGTAGAGGCGTTTGAAGCAAAGGGTCGGCGAAGCAGCACGTCGGTGCGACGCCAGCAGCCCGCATCGCCGCATTCCCGGCCCGTGGATCGGAGGGCGGATGACGAAATTCATCTGTGCGTTTGCCGCCGGGTTTCTCTCGCTGCCTTTCGTTGCGTACGCTGAGCCTATCCAGATCACGTCAGGCCACGTCCGCCTCGACCTTGTCGGCAGTTGCACCGGCGGCTGTGA
>Ga0070695_100002560_pt1 | contig 10494 bp, 11 predicted proteins | sample KBSK1252metaG_FD_65471 | JGI IMG/M metagenome (GOLD analysis project Ga0070695, IMG submission 65471) | Corn, switchgrass and miscanthus rhizosphere microbial communities from Kellogg Biological Station, Michigan, USA - KBS K1-25-2 metaG | ecosystem: Host-associated > Plants > Roots >...
ACCGGGTTTTCGACCAGTCCTCCCACTCTGAGCCGGAAATCCTTGAACCCATTCTCGGTCATGCGTTTCCAGTCGTCACGGACGGGCATTTTCCCATTCGGCCAGAAAAACGGTGAGATCCGGTCCTCTGCATATTTCTGCTGCGGCATCAGGCGATTCAACGTGAGGAGCTGCATCGGATAGGTGACGGACTTGAGCGCGTGCTGCAGGCCGCGCGGGTGGTGCCAAGAGATGCGGTGCGCCACCAACCACGAAACAACGACCACACCTATGCCCACAAATCCCAAATACATTCCTAGCCGACTCTGATCATCCGTGCCCATCACAATATGGTTCATGTTCCTCACAAATCCCGTCATGACGATCAGCGTCACGTGCACCACGAGAAATGCGAGAAAGCTGAACATGGTCAGGAAATGGATCGACCGGGCGGATTGCCTGCCTCCAAAAATTCGCGCGTACCATGGAAAGCGGTTCACCAGGGCGGGCGACATGGCGATGCCTGTGAGGACCGCCAAGGGCCCAAAGACAAAAACGACGGTGAAATAGGCAATTTGCTGCAACGCGTTGTAACCGTAAAATCCGTTCGGCTCAAGCGGCAAATGAAGCGTCGCGTAATGCACGAACGTGTTCCAGGCCTGCAAGAGGACGAGCGGAGAAGTCGGCACGATGCGCTTCCACTGGTCCGTACTGAAGAGCATGGCAATGAAGACGATGCCCGTAACGATAAAGCCGTGCACATTGATGAAGTGCCAAACCCGTGCAAGGCCAATAGTGTGCCGGTAGCCCGGTGTGCCAACGAGTGGCGAAATGTAGCGCGCATCATCTTTCGCGGTCCAAATGCGGTCGCATGGGACTTTCAGTGGTGTAAATCGGATCCATTCGCTCCCTGGTGTGCAGCCATCGTTGAAGTAGAGTCGCGGATGGTCCAATAGGATCGAAAGGCCGCTGCGAATCAGCATCATCACGAAAAGGAAATTAAAGAAGTGGCAGTAGCGCACCCATACGGGAAATCCGTGTGGCCCCGCGAAGTTGTTCGGATAGATCTGCGGAACGGCCGGAACACTAGGCATGCCGGCTACTGCGACCTCGATCCAAGCCGCCACGACTACGGAGAGGATGGCGATACCGGTTCCGATCAGGATGGCAGGGCGAATCCAAATGCGGAATCGACGATCAGGCGGATAGTGAACAGCCCTGTGCGCTGCATCGAACTGAACCATGCCTTCCTCCGCAAACGACCCTCTGCGCCTGACACATTAGCCCGGAGTCAAAAATTCCTTATGTTTTCCGGCCACGCTATGGTGATGAGAAAAGACTTGTCTTCAAGAGCTTCGACATCGCCCCTCAAGTGACCGAATCGAGCAGCCCACTTGCGGCCTGGGCTCCGGCTCCCGCCACGAAGATGTTTACCCATGTCGCCGCGTCTTTGTCTTTCTTCTTGGTTCTCCTGCTCAACGCTGCTTCGGAAACTTTATGAGTCTCAGCGCCTGCCCTTTGTGGATTGCCACGTGGTCCGTTTTGTCACTCTCGATAAAGTACTGGGGCTCGGCCCTCGATGCGTGGTGCACGTAGCCCTTGTACCGTACGTCTGAAACAACCTTCTTGAGAATAACGCCACGAACTCTGCCAGCCTCAGAGTTCCATTCGACGTGGTCACCGCGTTTGAACGTCTTGAACATCGAGCCTCTCTCCGTCCGAGCTTGTTGTTGCTACTGCCCGAGCTGGAAAGTGATCGTCACGATCATCTGGACGGCGATCGGCCGATCGTTCAGATACGTCGGTTCATACTTCCATTGCTTCAACGCATCGAGTGCGGCTTGGTATAGGAGAGGGTGCCCCGAGACGATCTTCATCTCGACGACGTTCCCTTGTTCATCCAAAACAGCGTCGATGCGCACCTGGCCTTGAACATGCGTTTCTCGCGCGAGTGGAGGATATTTAGGCAGCACTTGTACGATCACTTTCGGCTGTCGCACATGTCCGCCAACACGCACCGGTCCTTTCGGTTTAACCGATGGAGGCGGGGGAACGGGCCTCGCCGCTGTATTCAGCACTCCCCCAATTACGCCGCCGAGCACGCCTCCCAATTGCCCGCCGGGTACGCCGCCGGGCACTCCGCCGACTACTCCACCGAGACTATCGTGCGCCAGAGGTGGTTCCTTGATTTCCGCGATGTGCTTTGGGACCACCGTCGGTACGATGAGTTTCCCCGCATTCATAAAGGTGTGATGCACAACCTTCGGCTTGATCACAGCACCGGTCGCGGGCGGGGGAGGAGGCGGCGGTGGTGGCGGCGCGACCAGAATCACTGACGCATATTGCTTGACGTTGAGAGGGTCTGCAAAATAAAGACCAGCGAGGATTACTCCGGTGATTACTCCCACGTGCAGCAACACCGCGACCGCTCCACTCAGTGTTCGCGAACCAGTCTTCATGTGGTTTTCTTCCAGGAGAACAGCCTTTGAAAACTCAAATGCCGGTTTGATTTGGCGGTGAACTTTGCGCTTTGGAGTGGGCCTTCCAACAGAGATAGCGTCCATGACTTGAGCAGGGACAAGTGTCGCTGGTGTGTCAGTGTCACGCTCTTGCACTAACGAATGTTCTCTCATTGTCCATCTCCTTGTGCTCTTCGTTCGCCGGGCAACCTTTCTTCTTCGACCTGACCGGCAAAACCGGCTCGCATGGCGACCGAACCCTGCAGAGGATTGCCACGCTCTGATGGTTTCTCTATCACAGTTGTTATTTTGAACCGCGGCCAACTGATGACAATGGGTCGTTTATACCCTCAAGAGAGACCGCTGTAATGTCCTGAGATGATGAAGGATTTCGCTAGGTAAGTTCCGCCAACAATCATCTGTTGATTCTTTGACGGCGGAACTACTGCGCCGGGTGATTGCGGCAAATATCGGAGGCTGATTCAGGTGGTGGTTTGAAAAGAGGCTCGACCGCAGGAATTCAAAACGATTAGAGAAGTCTGCGCTGCATGGCGTGCGTGACTGCCTCGAGGCGGTTGTGGGTGTGGAGTTTCTGATTGATATGGTGCAAATGGTTGCGCAGGGTTTGCAATGTTATTTTCAGCCTGCGCGCAATCTCCGCCGCGTTCTTGCCTGTCGAAAACATGCGCAAAATCTCTATCTCTTGTTCGGAAAGAGGAGTGATTGGCACTGGGTTCAACGCCACTTCTTGTATGTTGGTCAGTTGACGCGAAACATCAATCATTTTGTGCAGAAGGACTTCGTTCTTCTTGCGTTCGGTGATGTCGTGTGCGAGATGCACGATGAGACGCCGATGATTCCGAGGGTTTTCAAAAAGTAGGATAGAGACACTCACCCACAGGCGTCGCCCGGAACGGATTTTCACTTGCAAATCAAAATTGGGGATTTCCAGGTGCTTTTCAGCGCGATGACAGATGCTGCAATTCTCACCACACATCTCGTTGCCCAAAGGCCCCAGTCCTTGCAAGACACTTCCGCAGGTCTTGTTGATAGCTTCCTTGGCCGTATAGCCGAACAATTTTTCTGCGGCCTTATTCCACGAACAGATCTCACCCTGATCGGTGACCGCGAAAGCGGCGTCAGACGTTCCCTCCAGCAGATTGAATAGCTCAATCTCCAACATCGTCGAGCTCCCATGACGATTGTCTTCATTGGCGGTACAAACGGATTATTGAGCCAAGAGACCGTTCGAATCATTCTAGCACTGGTGTTATCAGACCAAGACGATATCGGATGCGGCGCTCAGTCCGCGAAGGCTACGGACAAGAATTGCAGCGGCGGGTCCGGTTGGAAGGGTTTTTTCTATGACGACCTACCAGAGCCGACTCAGGGGCCGTGAAGAAGTTGCCGAAGGCACAATGGCCTTCCATCTGGAAAAGCCCGCGGGCTTCCAATTCAAGGCGGGACAATACGTAGACATATCGCTTATCAATCCACCCGAGACGGATTCGCAGGGCATCATCAGGAGTTTCTCCATTGCAAGCGCACCGTACGAGAATGAGCTCCTCGTTGTAACTCGAATGCGCAAGAGTGCCTTCAAACGGGTCCTGGCAATCCTTCCGCTCGGAACCGAGGTCAAGCTTGAGGGTCCGATGGGCTCTTTCACGCTCCACAAGAACCGCGTGAAGGCCGCGGTCTTCCTGGCTGGCGGAATTGGCATTACACCTTTTCTATCCATATTGCGCCAGGCTGCCGAGGAAAAACTCCCTCAGCGGCTTTATCTCTTCTATTCCAACCGGCGTCCCAAGGATGCCGCATTTCTCAAGGATTTGGAGATTCTCTCGAAATTGAATGCAAATTTCATTTTCATTCCTTCGATGAGCCAGATGGAGAAATCGAAGCTCGACTGGCCGAACGAGCGCGGCTTTATCGACCGCGAAATGCTTCTGCGGCATATGGACGGCCTAAAGGGACCGATCTATTACGTCGCGGGCCCTCCCGCCATGGTTGCGGCAATGCGGGAAATGCTCACGAATGCAGGAGTCGAGGAGGACGATATCCGTACGGAGGAATTCGGTGGGTATTGATTGCGGCGTGTGACGGAGAAGTTCGGTCTTACTGTCACCACCGTCGTGTAAGCAGGCTTTCGTTTTAGCGAGAAGGTAAGTCCAGGCTCGTAAGGATCGGAGAGCAAAAATGTCAGTCAAGATCGGGATCAACGGGTTCGGTCGAATCGGTCGGAACATTTTTCGAGCTTCGCTCGGAGACTCTTCCATTGAAATTGTGGCGGTGAACGACATCACCGATGCTAAAACCCTGACGCATCTTCTGAAATACGACTCGATTCTAGGAAACCTGCCGAATGCTGTGACGGCGGGTGTGGACACGATTCATGTCGATAGCAAGTCGACCAAGGTTTTCAAGAAGAGCGATCCAGCCGAGATTAACTGGTCATCGGTCGGCGCGCAGATCGTGATTGAAGCCACGGGGCATTTCACTAAAGGCGCGGGTGCGCGCGCGCACCTGCGCGGCACTGTGAAAAAGGTCATCATTTCGGCGCCATCGAGTGAACCTGACCTAACGGTTGTGCTGGGAGTCAACGACAAGGCATACGATCCGGCGAAGCACAATGTGATTTCGAACGCCTCGTGTACTACAAACTGTTTGGCTCCCGTCGCCAAGGTTCTGCAGGACACCTTCGGAATCGTCAGCGGCATGATGACGACTGTCCACTCTTATACGAACGACCAGCGGCTGCTTGATCTTCCGCACAAGGACTTGCGGCGCGGCCGTGCGGCGGCGCTTTCCATCATTCCCACGTCTACAGGAGCAGCCAAGGCCCTGCATCTGGTGATTCCCGAGTTGGAGGGCAGGCTTTACGGCTACTCGCTACGGGTGCCAACACCGGACGTCAGCATCGTGGACCTGACGGTGATGACGGAGAGGCCGATGACGGCGGAAAGTGTCAACGCCGCTTTCCGCAAGGCGGCCGAAGGTCCGATGAAAGGCATCCTGGCGCTGAGTGAAGAGGAACTCGTCTCGATCGACTTCCGCGGGAATCCGAATTCCGCGATCGTGGATGTTCCCTATACGCATGTAGTGGGAACGAACTGCGTCAAAGTCGTGGCATGGTACGACAATGAGTGGGGTTTTTCGTGTCGTTGCCGCGACTTGGTACACCTTCTGGCTAAGAATCTTTGACGCGCAGTGTTCCCAATGGAGAATTTCTATGATGTTCGCGTCAACAGACATTTTGGGCCGTCATCTTAGGCCGCTTTGCTCACGGGACAACCATGTAATGAAGTACGAATCCAGCAGCTTCTCTTCAAACAAGGCCGGGAACCAAGCGGCATACCATTGCGGGTTCATGGGCTGCAGCGTTCGATACAATTTGGTCGACGGATACTACATGCTGATCGGAATGCCTGACCACGCAAACGCTGTCGACGAGCCTGGAGTAAATACCATGACGTGTCCCAGACACAGCTGCTGGTTGTACCGGCGCGAGAATGTTGCTGCCAAACCGGGCGCCGTTTGGTGTTGTGGGGTCGAAGGCTGCGACTACCGTTACCAGGCCAACACAAAGGGCGATTGGCTAAGAGCCTAATGAAAATGGGCAAAAGCGGGCGTGACCGCGTTCGAGAGGGCAGGCGGAAGTAGCGTGGCAGAACCGTTGGCTGGGCCCGCAGAGCTGGCGACCTTCGGATTTTCAATCCTCCAGATACCAATTCGTTCAAACCGTTGATTCCGTACTTTATTTTCTAATTGTCGTGATCCAACTGCGTCGCCTAAAAGAGATGTTGTGACTAAAGGATGCGAAGCAGAGATGAAGAAAAGAAGTGCGGAGGAAAACATGAAAGAACCGACGCTGTTTTATCCAGGAGGCCAGGCAACGCATTCTTCAATCACGGCGTTTCCGCATGGCAGGAATGTAGGTCGAAAGGCCTTGATGCTCGCCATCGATCCTGGTGTCTCCCAATGTATCGGTGAAGTACTCGACCGACGCGGGTTTGAGCCAGTGTTGCTTTCCACGGTTGAATTGCGATCCTGTATTCGAAAGTCGGACATCTCGGTGCTGGTTTGTGAAGAGGTCCTTCTTGACGGCAATTACAAGGAGGTCCTGCACCTTTCTCGTAGTGTAGGGCACATTCCGGTTGTGGTCTTCTCACGGCTCGCAGACTGGGATCAATATCTGGAAGCAATACGACTGGGTGCATTTGATTGTCTGCGCTATCCCTTCCGCACCGGAGAACTGCGATGGGTCATCAGCCGAGCGTTGCAATCGGCCGAGTCTTAACGCGGCATCTTCCCAAGCTCCGTCGCGGGTTGCAACCGTCCTAACAGGGCGATGACAAACGTTTCATTGGCAGCTACAAACGGACCATTGGCAGCAGGACAGCTTGATCTCACGATGCTAGTCGAAATGAGGAAGAAGATAGCTCTAGCAGTTAGAGGCCTGTTAGCCACGGGCGACTGCAGATTACGACGGCACCGTGCAGCGTTCATTGATCGAAACTGTAGGTGACTTAGCGGATCCACTGCGGCGTTCACCACTTTCATCGGGTCCTGTTCATTCGAACGGATGTTTGAGGGAGTTTAGTGATATGAGACGGATTCTTTGTTTTCTTTCAAGTGCGTTGGTCTTGTTCGTTTGCGCTCTTCCGACGCAGCTCAGGGCGGAAGTCCCTGAACGTGCGGCGACTCAAACCAATCTTCCGCCTCTGCTCCGCGAAGTCGGAATTGATCAGAAGCTGAACAACCAAATTCCGTTGGATCTCATGTTTCGGGATGAAGCCGGGAATGAAGTCAGGCTCGGACAGTATTTCGGACAGAAGCCGGTGCTATTGGTGCTCGCCTATTACGATTGTCCGATGCTTTGCACGATTGTGCTGAACGGCGTGCTGCACAGCGTGAAAGAGCTGAAATACAACATCGGCCGAGAGTTTGAAATCGTGACCGTCAGTTTCGATCCCACCGAGAAACCCTCACTTGCGGCCGCAAAGAAAGCGATCTATGTCGGGCTGTATGGGCGCCCGAACGCTAGCGCAGGCTGGCATTTTCTGACTGGTGATGAGCCTTCGATTCGTCAACTGACGCAAGCCGTGGGTTTCCGGTACAACTACGATCCGCAAACCAAACAATACTTTCATGCCACGGGAATCATGGTGCTGACCCCGGGAGGCCGTCTCGCAAGATATTTCTACGGAATTCAATACCCAAGCGGGAATCTGCGTCTTGGATTGGTCGAGGCCTCAGAGGGAAGGATCGGCTCGCCAGTGGATCAGGTTCTCTTGTACTGCTCGCAGTACGACCCCGCAACCGGGAAGTACAGCGTGATCGTTTCCCACGTGCTCAAAATCGCTGCCGCAGCAACCGTTCTCTCGCTGGCCGGCCTGATCTTTGCAATGTCTCGGGTCCGCAAGCGGGTGGCGGTCTGAACCGCAAGCGCAAAGTAGCCTTTCCCGAAGAGTGAGGAGCAGTGCAGAGAAATCATGCCGCTTGAGCCCTCCAGCAACTTCATACAGGCTTCCAGTTGGGCAGACGACTGGCAAACCCTGTTTTATTTCGAAGTAGGGATTTTCATCTTTTTCAGTGTCTTGATTTTCAGCGCAATTCTGTATTTTGCAGTCAAGTACCGTCGTCGCGCGGGGAATGAAACCCCTCCGCCGACCAAGGACCATCTGCCTCTAGAGATCACTTGGACCGTAGTTCCTGCCGCCATCTGCGTTGTGATGTTCTTATGGGGCGCTGTGCTTTTCATTCGAAATGGAACCCCACCTGCGGCGGCGACAGAAATCTTCGTGGTGGGAAAGCAATGGATGTGGAAGATCCAGTATCCGGATGGACGGCGCGACATCAACGAGCTTCACGTCCCTGCGGGTGTTCCGATAAGACTCACGATGGCTTCCGAGGATGTGATCCACGATTTCGCGATACCCGCCTTCCGAATCAAAAAGGATGTTGTGCCCGGTCACTATTCAACGCTCTGGTTTAAGGCCACGAAAACGGGCAAGTATCATTTCTATTGCGACCAGTACTGCGGGACTTCGCACTCGGCCATGATCGGCTGGGTCACGGTCATGGAACCGGCACAATATGCGCAATGGCTGAGCGGAGGCGCAGGCAGTGGCGGAAAATCGTTGGCCGATACAGGAGCGGATCTGTACAAGCAGTACGCGTGCAGCACCTGCCACGACACGGGGCGAGGGCCGTCATTCGTCGGTGTGTACGGCTCCATCGTCAAATTGAGCAGCGGCCAGACCGTGAAGGCCGATGACGCTTACATCCGCGAATCTATAATGAACCCCTCGGCAAAGATTGTGGCCGGCTATACGCCGATCATGCCGACGTTTCAAGGACAGTTGAGTGAAGAACAAATCCTCCAGCTCACCGCCTACATCAAGTCACTTGCGAAACCCGAAGCTGAAGGGCGAAAGGCTGCGAAGCCATGAGTCAAGCAGTGCAAGAAGTCGGCGTTTTGCCGCGGGTCCATTATCTCAACGCCAGTTACGGATGGAAAACCTGGCTTTTCTCCACGGATCACAAAAGGATCGCCTGGCTGTACCTTGCTGCGATTACGTTCTTTTTCTTCGTCGGCGGCGCGGCAGCAACCCTGATGCGCTTGAACCTGATCGAGCCGCAGGGCTCACTCATCGAACCGTCCACGTACAACAGGATGTTCACCCTGCATGGCCTGGTCATGATCTTCTTTTTTCTGGCGCCTTCGATACCGGCTGTGCTGGGGAACTTTCTTATTCCTTTGATGATTGGTGCGAAAGACGTCGCCTTTCCGAAACTGAATCTGCTCAGCTGGTACATCTTCATGCTCGGGGGGACGGTCTTCCTGTATTCGGTCCTTGCCGGCGGCGTGGACACCGGCTGGACGTTTTACACGCCTCTCAGTTCGACCTACGCCAACTCGAACGTAATGTCAGCGGCGATGGGAGTATTCATCTCCGGATTTTCCTCGATTCTGACGGGCCTTAATTTCATCGTAACGATCCATACGATGCGGGCTCCGGGGCTTACCTGGTTTCGTCTGCCCCTTTTCCTGTGGTCCCTGTATGCGACCAGCATCATCTTCATTCTCGCCATGCCCGTCATTGCCATCACGATGGTCCTGTTGATGCTGGAGCGCTTCCTTCATTTTGGTTTCTTCGACCCCGCTTTGGGCGGGGATCCCATTCTCTTCCAGCACTTATTCTGGTTCTTCGGCCATCCCGAAGTATACGTACTTGTACTGCCCGCGATGGGGGTCATCAGCGAACTCATCGCGACGTTTTCGAGAAAGCGAGTCTTCGGCTACGGTTTTGTCGCCTTCTCGAGCGTGGCGATCGCAGCGCTTTCCTTCTTCGTCTGGGGACACCACATGTTCGTCAGCGGCGAATCTCTTTATTCGGGTCTGGTTTTCTCATTCTTCAGTTTCGCGGTGGCGATTCCTTCGGCGGTCAAGGTATTCAACTGGACAGCCACCCTATATAAAGGATCGATTTCGTTTGAGGCCCCCATGCTTTATGCGCTGGGCTTCATCGGTCTTTTTACGATGGGAGGATTGACCGGCCTCTTTCTCGCCACCCTGGCCATCGATGTCCACGTCCACGACACGTACTTCATCGTCGCTCACTTTCATTTCATCATGGTCGGTGGCGCGGTAATGGGATACCTCGGCGGCATCCATTATTGGTGGCCCAAGATGACGGGACGGATGTACTCGGACCGATGGGCCAGGATAGCGGCGGTTCTGGTGTTTGTTGGGTTTATCCTGACCTTTGGCCCACAATTCATTCTGGGTTATCTCGGGATGCCCAGACGGTACGCGGTCTACCCACCCGAGTTCCAAACATTGAACGTGCTGTCGTCGGCCGGAGCATCGATTCTGGCTGTTGGTTATGTTATCCCCCTCATCTATCTGATCTGGTCAGCCCGATACGGTCCGGTGGCTGGCCCCAATCCGTGGGGAGCCAAGGGACTCGAGTGGACGACTGCTTCGCCGCCTCCCACTGAGAATTTCGACGTGACCCCGGTGGTCACGGAAGAAGCATACGCATTTGGCACA
>Ga0070695_100002561_pt1 | contig 10492 bp, 7 predicted proteins | sample KBSK1252metaG_FD_65471 | JGI IMG/M metagenome (GOLD analysis project Ga0070695, IMG submission 65471) | Corn, switchgrass and miscanthus rhizosphere microbial communities from Kellogg Biological Station, Michigan, USA - KBS K1-25-2 metaG | ecosystem: Host-associated > Plants > Roots >...
GTGGTCGCATGAGAACGACCGTCTGGTCTTCTCGGCGTTCAACCGCGGCGGGTTCGACGTCTTCGCCGTCAAGGAGCCGCTCTCGATCGACGCCGTGATGGCGCGGTTGCGCCGGCAGACGCCGCAGGCGGTGGTGAGCCTCGCCACCGCGGCGAAGGAAGCCGAGCGCGATACCACCCCGCCGCCGCCGTCGCACGGCGCCCTGGCCGCGGCTTGGCCCGACTCGCTGACGTCCCCGGCCGACACGCTCCGGACCGCGCACCCGAACGAGGAGCGTCCGGTCACGATGGGCGGCCACATCGACACCACGCGCGTCGCCACGGAGCGCCCGTTCGAGCCACCGCCCTGGAGCGGCGGCCAATTCCATTCCTACCCGGTGCCGCGCGACACGCTGCCGCGCCTGGTGGAGCGCGCGCCCCTGGTCGAGCGGGGGGGACCGTTCGCGCTTCCGGACTCGGTGCTCTCGCAGTCGCCGACGCGCTACAAGTGGCACCTCGCGCCCGACTTCGCGGGCGGCGGCTTCTACGCCGCTTCCAGCTTCGGCCTGATCGGCAGCACGCAGTTCCTGCTCAGCGACTTCCTCGGCGACCGCAGCCTCTACATCGCCACCGACGTGTTCAGCTCCTCGATCCAGGAGACCAACGCGCTGGTGCTCTACAACTACCTGCCGCGGCGCTGGGACTTCGGCGGCGGCGTGTTCCACTTCAAGAACTACTACTCCTCGCGCGTCACCTCGCTGGGCGATGCGCTCGGCAGCCCGCGCCTCTTCTCGGAGCGCAACTTCGGCGCGATCGGCACCGCCTCGTATCCCTTCGACCGGTTCCGGCGCATGGAGCTGAGCTTCACCCAGCTCTTCGCCGAGCTGCGCTTCTACGACCCCGTGTTCGGAACGCCGCTGGAACACCGGTACCAGTCCGTGACGTCGCCCTCGATCTCGCTGGTCGGCGACAACGCGCTCTACGGCTACTTCGGGCCGGTGAACGGGCATCGCTACAACCTCACCTACAGTCCCTCGGTGGACGTGTTCCCGAACGGGCTCGCGTACCACACCGTGACCGCCGACGTGCGTCACTACTGGGATCTGACCCACGGCTACACGCTGGCGATGCGTGGCCTGGGCGGCTACAGCACCGGGCGCGATCCGCGCACGTTCTTCGTGGGCGGCTACTCGACCCTGCGCGGCTTCGACGACTTCTCGCTCGAGGGCACGCGTGTCGCGATCGGCAACGTGGAGTTCCGCTTCCCGTTCATCCAGCAGCTCGGTCTGGTCGGACCGGTTCCGCTCGGGGTCTTCAACCTGCGGGGCGCCGTGTTCGCCGACTTCGGCGGGATCTGGGATCAGGGCGACAAGATCCAGCTCAGTGTGGTCTCGCACGTGGGCGGCGGTCGGGGCGACAACGGCGGCAACACCGTGGGTCCGTTCCGCGGCGGCGCGTTTGCCTACGGCGCCGGCATCCGCACCGCGATCTACTTCTTCATCCTCAAGGTGGACGCGGCCTGGAACACCGACTTCCGCACCAGCAGCAGTCCGCATTGGCATTTCAGCATCGGCCCCGAGTTCTGATCGGCTCCACCGCGCGCGCGAAGGCCCCCCGATTGTCGGTCGGGGGGCTTTCGGCTAGATTGCGGACGTCCTCGGATTTCGTCTCATCCCTCCCGGAATGCCCGCCGTGAAACCGATCCCGGATCTCAATCCCGAGCAGCGCGCCGCCGTCGAGCACGCCGAAGGGCCCGTGCTCGTCGTGGCCGGGGCGGGGAGCGGCAAGACCCGCGTCCTGAGCGCGCGCGTGGCCTACCTGCTCGCGCACGGGGTGCCGCCCGAGGGGGTGCTCGCGTTCACCTTCACGAACCGCGCGGCGCGGGAGATGCGCGAGCGCATCGTGGGCGCGCTGGGCGAGGTGGCCGAACGCGTGTGGATCGGCACGTTCCACGGAACCGGGGTACGGATTCTGCGGCGAGAAGCGCGGGCCGGGCACGTCGACGGCGTGAGCCCCGAGTTCGTCATCTACGACCGCGAGGACCAGGAGTCGGTCCTGCGTGAGGCGGTGCAGGCGCTGGGCCTCCCCGAAGGTGCGCTCCGCACCGGAGAGGTGCTGGGGCGGATCTCCGACGCCAAGAACGCGCTGGTCTCGGTCGCCGAGATGGAGCGCCTCGCCGTGAGCCCGCACGAGCGCCGCATCGCCGAGTGCTACCGGCGCTACCAGCAGGCCCTCCGGGCCCAGGGGGCCCTCGACTTCGACGACCTGATCGCCGAGGTGGTGCGTTTGCTGCGCGACCGGCCCGACGTGGCCGAGCGCTACCAGCGGCGCTTCCACCACGTGCTGGTCGACGAGTACCAGGACACCAATCATGCCCAGTTCCGCCTGGTCCAGTCGCTCGCCCAGGGACACGGCAATCTGTTCGTAGTCGGCGACGACGATCAGTCCATCTACGGCTGGCGCGGGGCGGACCTCGCCAACGTGCTCGAGTTCGAGCAGACGTTCCCGGGGGCCACGGTCATCCGCCTCGAGCAGAACTATCGCTCGACCGCGAACATCCTGCGCGCGGCCAATGCCGTCATCGCGAACAACCGGGACCGCAAAGGCAAGCGGCTCTGGTGCGAGCGCGAAGACGGAAAGCGCCTGCGCTTCGTCCTGGCCGCCGACGAGCTGGACGAGGCCCGCAAGGTGCGCGGCTTCCTGCAGGAGCGCCAGCGGCGCGGCGAGCGCCTCGACACCTGTGCGGTGCTCTACCGGACCAACGCGCAGTCGCGCGCGCTGGAAACCGAGCTGCGCCAGCACGGGATCCGCTACGAGATCGTGGGCGGCATCTCCTTCTACGCCCGGCGCGAGGTGAAGGACCTGCTCTCCTACCTGCGACTCGCGGCGAATCCCGCCGACCGCGTCGCCTTCTGGCGGGTGTGGAACACGCCGCGGCGCGGGCTGGGGGAGGCGCTGCGGGCGCGACTCGAGGCCCGCGACGCCGAGCGGCCGCTCGAGGCGCTGCGCGCGATGGCGGCCGAGGACGCGCTCAAGGGCGCCGCGCGTGGCGGCGCCGTGGCGTTCCTCGAGCTCGTGGACGAGCTGCGAGCGCGTCTCGCGGAGCCGCCGGACGCACTGCTGCGCCTCGTGCTCGAGCGCACCGGATACCTGGGGGCGCTCGACGAGAGCGCGGACGGTGAGGGCGCCGACCGGCGCGCCAACGTCGAGGAGCTGCTCGCCGCGGCCGCGGACTTCGCCCCGCTCGAGGGCGGGGAGGGCGTGCTGGGATTCCTCGCCGAGTCGGCGCTGCTCACCGACGCCGACCGCCTCGAGGAGGGCGCCGATCGGGTGCTGCTGCTCACCGCGCACAACGCCAAGGGGCTCGAGTTCCCGGCGGTCGTGGTCGCCGGTCTGGAGGAGGGTCTCTTCCCGCACGCCTCGGCGCTCGAGGAGCCGCGCGAGCTGGAAGAGGAGCGGCGCCTGTTCTACGTGGCGCTGACGCGCGCCCGCGACGAGGTGCTGCTCACCGCCGCCGCCTATCGCCGTCGCATGGTGCAGGGCGGCGCCTTCGTGGCGCGCGGCGGGCAGGTGTCCCGCTTCGTGGACGAAGTCCCGGCCGAGCTGCTGGATCGCGACGAGACCGCGGCCCTGACGGGGGCGGGAGGCGGCCCGGGGGGCGATCGCTGGTCCGGGGGAGCCCGCGAGTACGGGCACGGACGGCGCCGCGGGCACGACGCCGAGTCGGGCCCGGCCTACCGCACCACCGGGGTACTCGCGCGCACCGTCGGGAAGGACGTCTATCATGAGACCTTCGGCCGCGGCGTCGTCGTGATGGCCGAGGGCGAGGGCAGTGAGGTGAAGTTCACCGTGCGATTCGGAAGCGGCGTCCGCAAGGTGCTCGGCCGCTTCCTGACCGGAGGGGTCGATGTCGATCAGCCGTGACGACGTTCGGAAAATCGCCGAGCTCGCGCGGCTCGAAATCCCCGAGGACCGGATCGAGCGTGTCGCCCGCGAGCTGTCGGCGGTGCTGGACTACGCCGCTTCGCTCGGCCAGCTGGATCTGGAGGGCTGCGAGCCCACCGCGTTCGCGCCGGCCGAGGCCCCGCTGCGAGAGGATCGTGTGGATGGCCGGCAGCTCGACGCGTCCATCGCGACCGCCGCCGCCCCCGAAGCCGAGGCCCACTTCTTCCTGGTGCCGCCGGTGGTGGAGAACCTGAACCCGTGAGCGCCGCGCGCGAGGCGTGGCGCCTGTCGGCGACCGCCCTGGCCGCGCGCGTGCGCGCGGGCGAGCTGACGGCCGTCGAGGCGGTCGAATCCGGATGGGAGGGACCGGGGGCGGAGTGGGAGGCCGACGTGCGTGCCGTGGCGCACGCCGACGCGGCGGCCCGGCGGGCCGGGGCCGACGCCGCGGGCGGGCGCGCGGGGAGCGGCGCGCTGCTGGGCGTGCCGGTGCTGGTCAAGGACAACCTGTGCACGGTCGACTATCCGACCACGTGCGCCTCGCGCATCCTGGCGGGATACCGGTCGCCGTACGATGCCACCGTCATCACGCGGCTGCGGTCGGCAGGCGCCGTGGTCACCGGCAAGGGCAACATGGACGAGTTCGCGATGGGCTCGTCCACCGAGTTCAGCTGCTACGGTCCGACGCGCAACCCGTTCGACCGCGAGCGCGTGCCCGGCGGTTCGAGCGGCGGCCCGGCCGCGGCGGTGGCGTACGGCCTGTGCCCGATCGGGCTCGGCTCCGACACCGGGGGATCGGTGCGGCAGCCGGCCGCATTCTGCGGCGTCTTCGGTCTCAAACCCACGTACGGCCGGCTCTCGCGCTACGGCCTGGTCGCGTTCGGCTCGTCGCTCGACCAGGTCGGCATCTTCGCGCGCCACGCCGGCGACGCGGCCGCGGCCTACGCGGCTCTGGCCGGGCCCGATCCCTACGACGCGACCACGCGCCTCACGCCGGCCCCCGACGTCTCGGCCTGGGACCAGGGCGTGCGCGGGCTGCGCTTCGGCTGGCCCGCCAACCTGTGGCGCGAGGGGGTCGAGCGCGAGGTGATCGAGGGGCTCGAGGAGGCCGCGGGCTGGCTCGAGCGCGCGGGCGCCACGCGCGTGCCGCTCGAGTTCCTGCCCGGGGGCTACGGCGTCGCCACCTACTACCTGGTCGCGACGGCCGAGGCCAGCTCCAACCTGGCCCGCTTCGACGGCGTGCGCTATGGGTTCCGGCACACGGACAGTCCCGACGTGCGCGCGCTCTACACCCGCACCCGCAGCGAGGGATTCGGCCCGGAGGTGCAGCGGAGGATCCTGCTCGGCACCTACGCCCTCTCGGCCGGCTACTACGACGCGTACTACCTCATGGCGCAGCGCGCCCGCACCCGCATCCGCCGCGAATACGAGGCGGCGTTCGCCCGCTGCGACGTGCTGCTCATGCCGGCCGCCCCGACGCTCCCGTTCCGCCTGGGGGAGAAGACCGACGATCCGTTGTCGATGTACCTGAGCGACATCTTCACCATCGGCGCCAACCTGGCGGGCATTCCCGGCCTCACCGCACCGGTCGGGCTCACCGCCGCGAACGGACGCCCGGCGCTGCCGCGCGCGGTGCAGCTGCTCGGACCGGACGACTCCGAGCCGCGGCTGCTGGCGGCGGGACGCGTGATCGAGGTCCGCGGCGACGCGAAGCGCCTGGATGGTAAGCACGAGACGGAGTTCACATGGCCCACGAAGCGGTAATCGGGCTGGAGTGCCACATCCAGCTCAAGACCCGCAGCAAGATGTTCTGCGGGTGCCCGGCCGAGTTCGGGGCCGCGCCCAACGCGAACACCTGCCCGGTGTGCCTGGGGCTGCCCGGCGCCCTTCCGGTCGGTAACCGCGCCGCGGTGGATGCCGCGCTCCGTCTGGGGCTCGCGCTGGGATCCGGCATCCGGCGCGAGAGCGTGTTCGCGCGCAAGCACTACTTCTATCCCGACATGCCCAAGAACTTCCAGATCACGCAATACGACCAGCCCCTGTGCGAGGGCGGGGCGCTGCCGGTCCGGATCGGCGAGACGCTGCGCCTGTTCGAGCTGATCCGCGTGCACGTCGAGGAGGACACGGGCAAGTCGTTCCATCCCGAGCGCTATGGCGACCGCCAGATCTCGCGGGTGGATTTCAACCGCGCCGGCGTGCCCCTGCTCGAGCTGGTGACCCGTCCCGTCTTTCGCGAACCCGCCGAGTGCGCCGCCTTCCTCACGGCGCTGCGGCGGCTGGTGCGATGGCTGGGTATCTCGGACGGCGACATGGAGAAGGGTCAGCTCCGCTGCGACGCGAACGTCAGCATCCGGCCCACGGGGACCGAGGCCCTCGGGACCAAGACCGAGCTCAAGAACCTCAACTCGATCAAGGGCGTCGAGAAGGGCCTCACCGCCGAGATCGCGCGCCAGCGCCAGGTGGTCGAGGGCGGCGGCCGGATCGAGCAGGCGACGCTGCTCTACGACGCCGACCACGACAAGCTGGCGGTCATGCGCTCCAAGGAGCACGCCCACGACTATCGCTACTTCCCCGAGCCGGACCTGCCCGTGCTGCGGATCGAACCGGCTTGGCTCTCGGCCGCGGGGGAGGCGCTGCCCGAGCTGCCCTGGGCGCGCGCCGAGCGGCTCGCCGGTCAGTACGGGCTGCCGGCCTATGACGCCGCGATCCTGTGCGACCAGCGCGAGCTGGCCGACTACTACGAGGCACTTGTTGGTGAGGGCGTGGATCCGAAGAAAGCAAGCAATTGGATCATGACCGAGATGCTCCGCCATTTGAAGACTGCAGCTGTCGGAGTCGCACAATGGCAGCGCCATGTTCCGGTGGGTCACTTTGCCTTTGTCATAAAGAGCGTTGAGACCGCTCAGGCCACCGCAACAAACGCCAAGGGTGTTCTAGACGAGCTGTTCCAACACGGTGGGGACCCCGCGACCATCTACGTCGAGCGGGGCATCAAGGCCACTTCGTCGACCGACGAGTTACTACCCCTGGTCCGCGCGGTCATCGAGGAGAACGCGGGCCCGGTGGCCCAGTACCTCGGGGGCAAGACCGCCACGCTCGGATTCCTGGTCGGACAGGTCATGAAGAAGAGCGGCGGGCAGGCCGTGCCGCAGACCGTCCGCGAGCTGCTGGAGTCGGAGCTGGCCAAGCGCGCAGCACCCCGATGACGCGAACGGGAATGGCGCTGCCGCGCGCTGCCGGCGCGCCTTGACCCTCTCCGGAGCGCTGGCTAGAGTCGGGCCAGTGGGCGGAAGCCATCGTATTCTGATCGTGGGAAGCGGCGGACGTGAGCATGCGCTCGCGTGGCGGCTCGCGCGCGACCCCGAGGTGGAGCGGGTCGCGGTGGCCCCCGGCAACGACGGCATCGCCCGCGCATTCCCCTGCCATCGCGTCCCCGATTCCGACGCCGCGTCGCTTCTCGACCTGTGCCGCGCCGAAGGCGTCACGCTCGCCGTCATCGGTCCGGAAGCGCCGCTGGCCGCGGGGCTCGCCGACGCGCTGCGCGCCGGGGGCATCCCCACGTTCGGGCCGGGCCGCGAAGCCGCCCAGCTCGAAGCGAGCAAGTGGACCGCCAAGCGCGTCATGACCGAGGCCGGCGTTCCGACCGCTCGCGCCCGCGCGTTCGACGCGATCGACGAAGCGCGAGGGGCACTCGATGGCTTCGGACCCCCGTGGGTGGTCAAGGCCGACGGGCTGGCCGCGGGCAAAGGCGTGCGGGTGACCTCCTCGCGCGACGAAGCGGAGCGATTCCTGACCGCCTGTCTCACGGAGGGCGCGTTCGGCGAATCGGGCCGGCGGGTGCTGCTCGAAGAGCACCTCGCGGGCGAGGAAGCCTCGCTGATGGCGGTGTGCGACGGTGAGCGGCACGTGCTGCTGCCCGCCGCGCGCGACGCCAAGCGCGCCTACGACGGCGACCGCGGGCCGAACACCGGGGGCATGGGCGCGGTGGCACCCAGTCCCGCGGTCGATGCGGCGCTCGAGCTCGTCGTCTCGGACCGCATCATCACTCCGGTGCTGCGCGCGATGGCGGCGCGCGGGACCCCGTTCCGGGGCCTGCTCTACGCCGGCCTCATGCTCACGGACGAGGGTCCGAAGGTGGTGGAGTTCAACGTCCGCTTCGGGGATCCCGAGACGCAGGCGGTGATGCCGCTGGTGACCGGATCGCTCGCGCGCCTGCTCGCCGACGCGGCGGCCGGTCGCCTCGAGACCCACACGGTCGAGCGCGCCCCGGGCGTCGCGGTGTCGGTGGCGGTCGTCGCCGAGGGCTACCCGGACGCCACGGGGGGCGGAACGATCGAGGGTCTCGAAACGCTCGATCGGATGGAGAGGGTCATGACGTTCCACGCGGCCACCGCGCATGACGAGGGGACATGGCGCATCACGGGCGGACGCGCGCTGCACATCGTCGGCACGGGGGCCAGCCGTGAGGAGGCGCGGGCCCGCGCCTACGCGGCCGTGCGGTCGCTGGGCGGGCGCGGCTGGCGCTGCCGCTCGGACATCGCGGCCGGAACCGGTGCCGCGGACGCCCCGGCCCGTGCCGGGGCAGGCGCGGGGGGACGATCGTGAACGTGATGCGGGTCGATCCCGAGCATCCCGACGAGAACGTGCTGCTCGAGGCGGCCGAGGCGGTCCTGCGCGGCGGCGTCATCGCCTTCCCGACCGACACGCTCTACGGCCTCGGCTGCTCGCTCTTCGACGTCTCGGCGGTGGAGATGGTCGCCCGAATCAAGCGGCGCGATCCGTCGCTGGCGGTGATCTCGCTGATCCCGGAGGCCCGCCAGGTCCACGGTCTGGCGCGCGAGGTCGGCGAGGACGCGGAGCGCCTGATGGCGCGCTTCTGGCCGGGGCCGCTCTCGCTCATCTTCCAGGCGGCGGCGATCGTTCCGGCTCGGGTACGCGGCGCGGGCGGGACCGTGGCGCTGCGCTGCCCGAAGGACACGCTGTGCGAGCGCCTGCTCGACCGCATCGGCGGCCCGGTGGTGTCGAGCAGTGCCAACCTCTCGGGGCAGCGGCCGGCCGAGACCGCCGAGGAGGTGGTGCGGATCTTCGGCAACCAGCTGGACCTGGTCATCGACGGTGGCCCCCGGCACGGCGGCCTGCCTTCGACACTGGTGGACGTGAGCGGCCCGCGCCCGCGACTGCTGCGGCGCGGGGTCATCGACGTGACCGCCGAGCTGGGGGACTACGAAGACGCCACCGGGGAGCCGGATTGACGATGTCCGGAGCCCCCTCTATCCTTGGTCCCTGACCATGTCTCCTTCCGATCCCATCTTCCGGGTCCTGCTGGTCTGCACCGGGAACACCTGCCGCAGTCCCATGGCGATGGGCGCCTTGCGCCAGCGGCTGGCGGCCGACGGCGAGCGGATCCTGGTGGAATCGGCGGGGACCGCGGCCTGGGAGGGCCAGCCCGCCTCGGAAGCATCGGTGCGGGTTGCGGCGAACGCGGGGGTGGATCTGTCCGGCCACCGCTCGCGGCGGGTCACGCCGGCGATGGTGCGGTCGGCCGACCTGGTGCTGGTGATGGAGCGGGCGCACGTGGGCGCGGTGCGGGCCCTGGGCGCCGACCCCGACCGCACGCACGTCCTGAGCGAATGGCCGGCTCCCGGGGAGCCGGAGTTGGAAATCAGCGACCCCTTCGGGGCTTCGAGTGAAGCCTACGAGGAATGCTGGCGCCGCATCGAGCATCACCTCGAGCGGGTGCTGCCCGCCCTGCGAGAAACGTCACGCGCGCGTTCGGCCTGACCGCCGACTGCTCGGCTCCTTTTCACGAGGTGGACGATGGCCCTGAGTAAGGTCAGCAAGATCTGGATGAACGGGAAGTGGGTGCCCTGGGACGACGCCAAGATTCACATCCTGTCCCACGTGGCGCACTACGCGTCGAGCGTGTTCGAGGGCATCCGCTGTTACGACAGCAAGGGCGGCGCCGCGATCTTCCGCCTCGACGAGCACATGGACCGGTTGATGTATTCGGCACGCATCTACCGCATGGAGCTGCCCTTCACGCGCGCCCAGATCCGCCAGGCCTGCCTCGACGTCGTGGCGGTCAACGACCTCAAGGCCTGCTACCTGCGCCCGCTGATCTACCGCGGCTACGAGAACCTCGGGGTGAATCCCTTCGGCTCGCCGGTGGAATGTGCGGTGGCCGCCTTCCCGTGGGGCAAGTACCTCGGCGATGACGCGCTCACCAAGGGCGTCGCGGTCAAGATCAGCTCGTGGTGGAGGATTTCGCCCAACACGCTCCCGGCGATGGCGAAGGCCTCGGCCAACTACATGAACTCGCAGCTCATGAAGATGGAAGCGCTGGTCGACGGGTACGACGAGGCCGTGGCGCTCGACGTCTCCGGCTTCCTGAGCGAGGGCAGCGGGCAGAACCTGTTCGCGGTGGTGAAGGGCGAGCTCCTGACGCCGCCGCTCCACAACAGCATCCTGGCCGGCATCACGCGGGACTCGGTGATGACCCTGGCGCGCGATCTCGGCTACCGGGTGCGCGAGGAGGTCATGCCGCGCGAGATGCTCTACGTCGCCGACGAAGT
>Ga0070695_100002562_pt1 | contig 10491 bp, 10 predicted proteins | sample KBSK1252metaG_FD_65471 | JGI IMG/M metagenome (GOLD analysis project Ga0070695, IMG submission 65471) | Corn, switchgrass and miscanthus rhizosphere microbial communities from Kellogg Biological Station, Michigan, USA - KBS K1-25-2 metaG | ecosystem: Host-associated > Plants > Roots >...
GTCGGCGGAGACGCTGCCCGTAATCGCGGGGGACCGACTCATCTTCGCCACCGACGGCATCGCGTCCGACTTCGGCGAGGACGCCCTCGGCAGCGGGTCGCCGGAGCGCCATGCGCGGCGCATCCTCGACCACCACTTTCGCGGCGACGACGACGCGCTGGTCATCGTGGCGGAGCTTCGGGAGATCGGGTCATGAACGAGCTGACGCGCCGCGACGAGCAGTGCCTCACGGCACTGCGTGACTACCTGGCCGGCGGGGGCGAGGCCACGCTCCATGCCGCCTACGAGTTCGGGCGCGAGGCGCTCGAGAGCGGGCTGGGCGTCCTCGATCTGACGGCCGTCCTCCAGCGCACCCTGGTGCAGGTGGACGGTGACGCGGCGCATGCACCGCACGGCATGGCGCCGTTCCTGCTCGAATGCTATTCGCCCTACGAGATGGCGCACCTGGGCGCGCGGGAAGCCAACGAAGCGCTGCGGCGGATCAACGAGACGCGCGAGGAGGACATGAAGCGCCTCGCCCACGAGCTGCACGACGAGGCCGGCCAGATGCTCGCGGCCGTCTACCTGGCACTCGACGCCGTCGCGGACGACGTGGCGCCCACGGCGCGCGAGCGCTTCGAGACCGTGCGCGAGCGGCTGGGCGACGTCGAGCGTCAGCTGCGGCGGATCTCGCACGAGATGCGCCCGCTCGTGCTCGACGACCTGGGCCTCGTCCCGGCGCTGCGCTTCCTAGTCGAGGGCGTCGCGCAGCGCAGCGGCATCGCGGTGCGGGTGGAGGGCGCCACCGGACTCCGCCTTCCGGCCGCGGTCGAGACCGCGCTCTACCGCTCGGCCCAGGAAGCGCTCACCAATGTCGCCCGGCACGCGCGGGCCGGGTCGGCGACCCTGCGCGTCGATCGTTGCGAGGGCTACGTGGCGCTCACCGTCACCGACGACGGCGTCGGGTTCGACGCCCGGGACATCGAGTCCAACGGCGGAGCGACGGGCCTCGGCCTCGGCGGCATTCGTGCGCGCGCGGCCTCGCTCGGCGGCACGCTGGAGGTCCGGTCCCGGCCCGGCCGGGGCACCGAGCTGATCGTGCGCATTCCAACCCTGAACCTCGACGATGCTGCGCGTCCTGCTGGCTGACGATCACGCGATCCTGCGCGAGGCGATGCGTTCGCTCCTGGAAGCGAACGGGCTCAGCGTGGTCGGCCAGGCGTCCGATGGCCGCGAGGCCGTGCGCCTCGCCGGGTCCCTGCACCCCGACGTGGCCGTCATGGATGTCGGCATGCCCGAGCTCAACGGGCTCGACGCGACGCGGGCCCTGCTGCGACAGTCGCCCCACCTCAAGGTGATCGTGTTGACGATGCATGCTGATGATGCCTACGTCTTCGAGGCGCTCCGAGCCGGGGCACGCGGTTTTGTGCTCAAGACGCAGGCCGCCTCGGACCTGCTGCAGGCGATCAAGACGGTGATGGCCGGCGAGACCTACCTGAGCCCCGCGGTCTCGGGCGTGGTGGTCGAGGCCGTCGTCTCCGGCGCCGAGCCGCCAGCGGACCCGCTGACGGCGCGCGAGCACGAGGTGCTCCAGCTGGTCTCCGAGGGACGCACCACCAAAGAGGTGGCGGCCGCGCTCGGGATCAGCGTCAAGACCGCCGAGACGCACCGGACCCGATTGATGCAGAAGATCGGCGTCCACGAGACGGCGGGGCTCGTCCGCTACGCGATCCGGCGCGGCCTGATCCAGGCCTGAGCGCGCCGGCGTCGCGCTCGCGTCGGAACCCATAACCCCCGTGCCACTTCGCGCGCCCCGTCCGGCGCGCGGATGTCCTTCGAACCGACCCCGGCGCCCCGCTTCATCGGGTGATCTTCGCCGCCCGCGTCAGGTACTCACCTGATCGAGTCACGACCGCGTTCCGCATAGCTTCGAAGTGCAGCACCAAAGCGAAGCGGTGGCCCGCACGAAAAGGAGGCATCCCGGCGGAGCCGCTTCCCCTCTCGGTCGAGCACCCGATGACCGCGAACGGCGGCGGGGCTCACCGGAGTGTCGTGCGGGCCGGGTTCGGGCAGGGGCTTCGGCGGTCCCATGCGAGTTCCCCCAGGACGCTGGGTCGTCGAGCCCCTCCCGGCCAGGATCGGAGGTGCGTGTGGGACGGAGTTTCAGACAATTCCCAGCGTTCGTGGAATACGGTGGTGGAGCGGGAACAGTCGCCCATTCGACCGCGCACCTCTCGCTCGAGCTGCCCGTTCCGGCCGAACTGCGCGCGACCCTGATCGGCCGGCGCGACTGGCTGGCGCGACGCGGAGTGATCGCGCTCAGCGGAGCGATTCACCTGGGTGGCCTCCAGGCGGAGGTCGTGTTCCGGGCGAGCCCGGCCGGCGACCTGCCGACGGACCTGGGGAACCGCGCGACCGCCTCGATCGTGACGGCGGGGCACGCGATCCCCGTTCCGCTCCAGTGCTTCGCGGCGGCGTCCGAGCCCGTGCACGTCTGGGCGCGCGTGATGGACTCGGGTCGCCAGCCACCATGGACCGAGCATTCGGTGGGGCGCTGCTCGCGGCTCCCGGTGATGTTCGGGCACCTGCTGACGCTCCGCGGCACGCTGCACGCGATGGTGACCCCCGGGGAATCGATCAGCGACGGCCGGACCCGGATCGAGATCGGGGGGGAGATTCGCTTCGAGCGCCGCCTCACCGCGCGGTTCATCGCGCGCCCTGGAGAACAGCCGTCGCCGTCCAGCGACGAGGTCGATCTCGGCGAGGCGGTGCTCATGCCCGCGCGAACGATCGTTCCGGTCGGCCGTCACACGGTCTGGGGCATGGGTGGGGCCAACCCGTGGATTTCGCTCCGCATCCTCGGGTCCGACGGACGGCCGCTCGGTGACGAGCACGCGCTGGGTCGCGCGATGCAGGTGCGATGATGCGAAGCACGCGCGGTCGACAGGCCTGGGCCGGCACGGCGGCGGAGCTTCCATGGGGGCCGGGCCGGGCGGTGGGCCAGCGGGCGCGGGTCCTGCCAACTCGGGCGGGGTGGAACAGGGGAGCAGCACGACCGCTCGACGATGGGACCCGCGCCAGCCGGCACCCCGGCGTCCGTTCGATCCTCGCCTGGTACGCGAAGCGGACGCTCGACCAGGGGATCGCCGCGGTGGCCCTGGTCGTGCTCGCGCCGGTGATGGCCCTCGTCGCGCTCGCCATTCGATGGGAGAGCGCGGGCCCGATCTTCTATTCCCAGGTGCGGGTCGGCATCGATCGCCGGCGGTGGACGGTGGTGCGCCTCGGCGGCGCGGAACGCCGCCAGCGGCCCGGCTATGGGCGCCCGTTCCGGATCTACAAGCTGCGCAGCATGGTGCCGAACGCCGAGAAGCACACGGGCGCGGTCTGGTGCGCCGAGGGCGATCCGCGGATCACGCGCGTGGGTCGGTTCCTGCGGCGCACGCATCTCGACGAGGTCCCGCAGCTGGTCAACGTGCTGCGCGGCGAGATGAGCATCGTCGGGCCGCGCCCCGAGCGCCCGGAGTTCGTCGAGAAGCTGGCCGCCGAGATCCCCGGTTATCGGCAGCGCGCCGCGGTGCTCCCGGGCATCACCGGCCTGGCGCAGGTCGAGCATCGCTACGACCAGGATCTGGAGGGCGTGCGGATCAAGCTGCTCTACGATCTCCACTACGTGCGCAGCATCGGGCTGCTGTTCGACGTGAAGATCATGGCCGCCACGATCGGGGTGATGGCGTGCGCGGCCGTGGGGGTGGAGCCGGCGCCGGCTACGCCGCCTCGCGCACCGCGTCCTCGGGAGCGCTGCTGAAGCAGACGAGGAACACCTTCACGACCCGCGGATCGAACTGCTTGCCGGCTTCGTTCTGGATGATGGCCAGCGCCTCCTCGTGGGTGCGGCCTTCGCGGTACGCGCGGGTGGTGACGATCGCGTCGTAGGTGTCGGCGACCGCGATGATGCGGGCGCCGAGCGGGATGTTCTCGCCGACCAGCCCCTTGTAGCCGGTCCCGTCCCAGCGCTCGTGGTGGTAGGCGATCATCGGGATCACGTGCTTGAGGATTCCGCCCACGGAGCGCACCAAGTCCTCGCCCTTGTCCACGTGCTTCTGCATCTCGGCGTACTCGGCCGCGGTCAGCCCCGACGCCTTGCGGAGCACGTCGGTGCTCACGTCGATCTTGCCCACGTCGTGCAGGTAGGCGCCCACCCGGATGTCCTCGACCTCGCCGGGCAGCAGCTGCATCGCCTGCGCGATCCGCACGGCGTAGTCCGCCACGCGCCGCGAGTGGTTCTCGGTGTAGCGGTCCACCGAGTCGATGAACTTGGCGATGATCTCGAGGATGCCCTGATAGGCATGCTGGAGCTCCTGGAGCTGCGCCTCCTTGACGTCGTAGAGCGAGCCGACGATGTAGGAGGTGAGCACCAGGAAGCAGCCCCAGGTGCCCAAATCGAGCCAGCGCATCCAAGCTTCGCTCTCGTCGCCCGGGAAGTTGGACTCGTTCATCCAGGCGATGGCGTAGACGATCGCGCACGAGAGCAGGGCCGAATAGACGCCCTTCTTGCGGCCGAGCAGGTAGGCGCCGAGCACCACCGGCAGGTAGTAGAAGTTGAGGAAGGCGCGCTGGTTGACGACGAAGAAGTTGATGACGCCGGTGACGGCGACGATGCCGAGCAGCACCAGCAGCCCGCCGCTGACGTGCCACATGCGGCGCAGGCTCGTCACGACGCCTTCTTCAGTCGCGCGGGCGCGGCTCGCTTGCGCCGGGCGCGCGGCGCGCGCTCCTGCGCCACTTCGGCGTCGGCGTCGGCGTCGGCGCCTTCCCCGGACCCGGACGCGACGCTGCCCTTGGCGCTCTCGCCGCAGAAGGGACACCAGGTCCAGCCCGGGTTCATGCGCCGGCGACACGACTCGCAGTGATCGCCCACGAACTCGCCGCACGACGGGCAGTAGTCGAACTCGCTGGAGAGGACCGAGGCGCACGAGGGACACACCTTGGCGCCCTGGTCGGCCAGGTAGATGACGCGCGACACCTCGTCCAGCGTCGTGCGGCCCTCGAGCACCTTCTTGAGCCCGTCCTCGCCCAGCGTGCGCATGCCCTGCTCGATCGCCGTGGTCCGGATCGCGGCATCCGAAACGTTCTGGCTGATCAGGCCGCGCATCGAGTCGGTGACCTCGAGCACTTCGTAGATGCCGGTGCGGCCGTAGTAGCCCGTGTTGCGACAGTGGGGGCAACCGCGCCCGCGCGAGAGCTGGACCGTTCCGTCGCCGACTTCGCGGACGCCGAGGCGGTTGAGGCTCGCGGCGTTGACCTCGTAGGTCTCCCGGCAGCGCGGACACAGGGTCCGCACCAGCCGCATGCTCACCACGCCGATCACCGACGAGGCCACCATGAAGGGCTCGAGCCCCAGATCGATGAGGCGGGTGACCGCTCCGGCGGCATCGTTGGTGTGCACGGTGCTGATCACCAGATGGCCGGTGATCGACGCGCGGAAGGCGATCTGGGCGGTCTCCTTGTCGCGGATTTCGCCGATCATGATGACATCGGGATCCTGGCGCAGGATGGCGCGCAGCGCCGTGGCAAAGCTCTTCTTGCCCTTCTCGTCCACCTGGACCTGGCTGATGCCCGCGATCTGATACTCGACCGGGTCTTCCACCGTGACGATGTTCTTGGTCACGTTCTGGATGTAGCGCAGTCCGCCGTAGAGCAGGGTGGATTTGCCGGAGCCGGTCGGCCCGGTGACGATCAGGATGCCCTGCGGCCGCGACAGGTAGCCGGCGATGCGCTCGCGATCGTCGGGGTAGAGGCCGAGGTCGTCCAGCTGGCGCGCGGTTTGCCCCTGGTCGATGACGCGGATCACCACCTTCTCGCCGTGCGTGGTCGGAAGCGTCGAGACGCGCATGTCGACCCGGCGCCCGCGCACCTCCACCATGAGCCGGCCGTCCTGAGGCGCCCGCTTCTCGGCGATGTCGAGGTTGGAGAGCACCTTGATGCGCGACACGATCGCGCTCTGCGTCCATTTGGGCAGCCGCTGCGACTCCTGCAGCAGACCGTCGACGCGCAGGCGCACGACCAGATCCTTGTCCTGCGGCTCGATGTGCACGTCGCTGGCGCGCTCTTCGATCGCCCGGTGCAGCAGCCAGTTCGTGAGCCGCACGATCGGGCGGCCCTCGGACTCCTTGATGAGGTCGTCGATCGCCTGCGTCTGCTCGTCCTCGGCGACCGCGCTCACGATCACCTCGTCCTCGCTGCTGATGATCGTATTGATGACCTCGCTCATCGAGCTGTCGATGTGGTAGTAGCGCTCGATCGCCTCGAGGATCTGGGAGGGAAGCGCCAGCACCGGCTTGATGAACATGCCGCTGTGGAAGCGCAGGTCTTCGAGCGCCGCCACGTTGAGCGGGTCGGCCATGGCCAGGACCAGGCTCGAGCGGCCCTCGATCTCGAGCGGCAGTGCCACGTACTTGCGGGCGAGGTCCTCGCGCACGAGCGCCAGCGCCTGCTCGTCGGCGGTCACCTGGCTCAGATCGACGAGCGGCAACCCGAGCTGCTGCTGGAGTTGCCGGAGCAGCGATTCCTCGGTGACCAGGCCCATCCGGACCAGGGTGGCCCCGAGCAGCTCGCCGGTCTTGCGCTGCGCGGCGATGGCATCGCTCAGATCCTGGGGCGTGATGAGCTTGGCCTCGATCAGGAGGTCGCCGAGGCGCTTGTATTCGCGGGGCATCCGTATCTCCCGAGCCGAGGGACCAGGGAAGGGGTTGCTGCTCCCGGCGGTATCGGCCGATCCTGCCGTGCGATCCACCGCATTCCGCCCCTCCGGCGCGGCCGCGTTGCATTCCGCAGGGCCTCGCCGTTGGACCCCGGGGGAACCCGATGCTAGGGTCGCCCGCCATGACCAAATCGAGCGCTCCCGCCGGCCCGCCGGCCACCCATCCGACCCCGACGCCGCCTGCGGCCGCCGAGGCGCCGCCCGTGACCATTTCCACCGAGGCGCCGCCCGTGACCGCGGCGGACCCCGGGAAGTCGCTGTCGTCCCTCGTGCTTCACCTGAGCGAAGGTTTCGACGAGAGCGCCAACCTGACCGACCTGCTGCGCACCGCCGGACGGCACATCCGCAAGCTGGTGGACTGCGTGACCGCGCGCATCTGGGTGGCCCGCCGCGCCGGCCGCCGGCTGGTGGCCCGCGACTTCCCCGGCGGAGACGCGCCCCCGGCGATGCTGTGGTCCGCCAGCGACGAGGGCCTGGCCGGCTGGGTCTTCACGCGCGGCGAGGTGCTGCGCCTGGGCGCCGCGGATCCCCGGCCGACGTTCAAGGGGACGGTGCCCGCGTTCCGCTCGGCGCTGGTGATGCCGCTCTACCGCCGCGGCGAGGTGTTCGCGGCGATCGAGTGCATCGACAAGGGCGACGGCGGCGACTTCACGGCCGCCGATGTCGACCGGCTCGAGGTGGCGGGCGAGCATGTCGCCTTCGCGCTCGACAACGCGCTGCTCTACCAGGAGACGGAGCGCCGTGCGCTCGAGAAAGAGGTGCTGCTCGATGTGGCGACCTCGCTCTCGGCCACGCTCGACCTGGACGAGGTCATCGACGCGATCCTCACGTCATTGCGCCAGGTGGTGCACTACGACGCGGCGGCGATCTACCTCGTCAACCGCACGACCCGCGCGCTGGAGCTCGTGAACGAGGTCGGCTACCCGAGCGGATCCGAGGAGGCGTTCGGCCTCATGGTCGGCCAGGGCATCGTGGGGTGGGTGGCCAAGACCGGCGAGCCGGCGATCGTGCCCGACGTGTCGCGCGACGTGCGCTACGTGGCGGCGCGGCCGCAGACACGCAGCGAGCTGGCGGCGCCCCTGCGCGTGAGCGGGCGCACGATCGGGGTCTTCAACCTCGAGAGCGACGCGACCGACGCCTACCACGAGGGGCACTTGGAGCTGGTGACGGCGTTCGCGGCCCACGCCGCGGTGGCGGTGGAGCGGGCGCGCCTCACGCGCGAGCTGCTCGACCGGCGCCGGCTCGAGAAGGAGCTCGCGATCGCGCGCGAGATCCAGGCCTCGTTCCTGCCCGACGTGGCGCCGATCATCCCTGGCTTCGACCTGGCCGGCACGACCATTCCCCACGACGAGGTGGGCGGCGACTACTACGACTTCATTCCCATCTCCGACACGCGGATCGGCATCGCCATCGCCGACGTCTCGGGCAAGGGCATCCCGGCGGCGCTCATCATGGCCGGCTTCCGCATGAGCCTGCTCGCCGAGATCCGCAACGAGTTCGCGATCCGCGCCGTGATGCGCAAGGTGAACGGCCTGCTGCACGAGAGCACGGACCGCGGCAAGTTCGTCACGGCGTTCTACGGCGTGCTCGACCACAAGAACCACGTGCTGAGCTTCACCAACGCCGGGCACAACCCGCCGATCCTCTTCCGCCGGGACGGGCGCATCGAGTATCTGCAGGAGGGCGGCGTCGCGCTGGGCGTGCTGGCCGAGGCGCAGTACGAGGACCGTCCCATCGCGATCCTCCCGGGCGACGTGCTGGTCACCTACACCGACGGCGTCTCGGAGTCCGAGTCGCCGAGCGGCGAGCATTTCGGCCAGCAGCGGATCGAGCGCGTGGTCACCGCGAACATGAGCCGCACCGCCGCGGAGATCATCGAGGCGCTCGTAGCCGCGGCGCGCGATTGGGCGGGCGAGCGCGGGCAGAGCGACGACGTGACCCTGCTGGTGCTCAAGGCGAACGCGGAGTAGCCACCGGCGCCGCCAGCTCGACCCGCCGGCTCACGGGATGTCCGGCTCGATGCGCTCGAGCACTCTCGCCGCCTGCAGCACCTCGGTTGCGTGGCCGCGCACCTCGACCTTGTCCCAAAGTGCCGCGATCACGCCGTCGCGGCCTGCGAGAACCGTGCGACGGCGGTAGAGGTCGATCGTCCAGCCGCCGATCCCGATCCGTCGCAGTCCGCCGAAGGCCGCCGCCGCCTCGCGCTCGGGATCGGAGAGCAGCGGATAGGGGAGGCGCATGCGTCGCGCCCAACCGCGATTGCCGGCGACGGAGTCGGCGTTGACGCCCGCGACCGCGACGCCGGCCTTCCGATACGCGTCATGGGCTTCGCGAAACTCGCGAAGTTCCCGGATTCAGCCCGGGCTTCCGTTCAGGATGTAGAAGAAGAGCACCAGTGGCCCCTGTCCGACGAACTGCCGCAGGCGAAAGGCGCCGCCGCCGGAATCGGGCAGTGCCAGGTCGGGCAGCGGGCGGCCGAGCAGATCGTCCGGGGAGCGGTCGGGGCTCACGCGCGCGAGACTAGCAGAGGCGCGATGCTTGACCCCCTCCAAGGATGCCCATACTATGCGGCGCGACACGGTTTTGGCCTGTCTTGGAGCGCTCGAAATGACGTTCGACCCGTCGGTCCTCATCACCTTTCCGGTATTCGTCCTGAGCATCGTCGTGCACGAGTGCGCGCACGGCCTGATGGCGCTCTGGAACGGGGACCCTACAGCCAAGGAACGTGGCCGCCTCACGCTCAACCCATTGCCCCACGTGGACCTCCTGGGGTCGATCATCCTGCCCGGCCTGCTCCTGATCACCCGCTCGCCGTTCCTGTTCGGATGGGCCAAGCCGGTCCCGATCGACTGGTCGCGCCTGCGGCATCCACCCAACGACCAGGTCAAGGTCGCGCTGGCGGGGCCCGCCTCGAACATCCTGCTGGCCTTGGCGTTCGCGGCGCTGGCTCGCGTGTCACCCGAGACGGGATTCTGGGCGCCGCTGCGCCTGATGGGCTACTCGGGCGTGGTGTGGAACTGTGCCCTGGCGCTCTTCAACATGATCCCGGTGCCGCCCCTCGACGGCTCGTGGATCCTGATGCACTTCCTGCCCATGCGCCACATCATCGTGCTCCAGCAGTTCCGCCTGCTCGGCATGGTGATCGTGGTGGGGCTGCTGAGCGTGCCGGTCGTGGCGAACGCCATCCTCTACACACCGCTGCGCTTCGCGGTGCGCGCGTGCCTGGGGCTCTTCGGCGTCGCGAGCGACGGGATCGCACTGTGAAGACCGGGCGCATCCTCTCCGGCATGCGGCCCACCGGGCGCCTGCACCTGGGCAACTACGTCGGCGCGCTCGAGAACTGGGTCCGGCTCCAGAACGAGGGCTGGACCAACTTCCACATGGTGGCCGACTGGCACATGCTCACGACCGGCCACGAGGACACGGCACGGCTCCAGTCCGACATCCACGAGATGGTGGTCGACTGGCTCGCGGCGGGGCTCGACCCCGAGCGCAGCGTGCTGTTCGTGCAGTCGGCGGTGAAGGAGCACGCGGAGCTGCACCTGCTGCTCTCGATGCTCGTGACCAAGGCGCGACTCGAGCGCATTCCCACGCTCAAGGAGCAGATCCGCGACCTGCACCTCGACGAGCAGACGATCTCGTACGGCCACCTCGGCTACTCCGTGCTGCAGGCCGCCGACATTCTGCTCTATCAGGCGACGCACGTGCCGGTGGGCGAAGACCAGGTGCCGCACGTGGAGCTGACGCGCGAG
>Ga0070695_100002563_pt1 | contig 10490 bp, 11 predicted proteins | sample KBSK1252metaG_FD_65471 | JGI IMG/M metagenome (GOLD analysis project Ga0070695, IMG submission 65471) | Corn, switchgrass and miscanthus rhizosphere microbial communities from Kellogg Biological Station, Michigan, USA - KBS K1-25-2 metaG | ecosystem: Host-associated > Plants > Roots >...
ACGTGATCGCAAAATTTGCAGCCTTCGCGCGATCAGGCAAACGCATAGTGGCTTTGGAGGACACGCCAATCTGCGAATTTGAGAGGCAGAATCCGACGGTGAGACGACGGGGCGTTGCACACTTAGACACACTTGTTGGCGTGCAACGTTGAGGGCGGTCGGTCCCGGCGGTGCGGTCCCACCTGCCGGGATTGATCCACCAGCGTTCAAAGCTGCGCATGGCCAGCGAATTCGGGAACCGGCGGGCAGAGATCATGACCTTTTTGAAGGGTCTCAACGCGCGCGAGAAGCTCGTTGTGCTGTCGTACCTCATTCGATCAATCCTGATGATTGCGGTGCATCCGCCATGTCCAAATGCATGTCAGACTGAGGGCTCATCTCCCCGGGGCACCCTGATTGAGCATCGTGGTCGTCGAATACGCCATGGCCGCGGGTGGGCTGACGCCCCACGCACCGAAGCCATCCCCCGAGGTTCGGCACTGCCTTCCGGACGACGAATGATCGAGGTCAGGGTTTTGCTCTGCGATAGTAAGGACGTCTATCATGTCTAGGCTCGCTGGCCTGTGGTTGCCGATCATTACGCCCTTTGCTGATGGCGTAATTGATTTGCAAAGCTATGAGAGTTTGCTCGAGCACTATATTGGCCAGGGCGTGGCCGGAATTTTCCCTCTGGGCACGACTGGCGAAGCTCCCACGATCGACGATGAGGAAGTTGAGCGCATCGTCGATTTAACGATGACAGTCGTCGCGGGACGGGTCCCGATTTTCGTTGGCATTGGCGGTAACGCCACTCGCAAAGTCGTCAAGGTTCTAAAGCGCCTCGAGCACTATCCGTTTGCGGGCCTGGTGTCTGTTTGCCCATATTACAACCGTCCAAGCCAGGATGGACTGCGGGAGCACTTCGTCCGCATTGCGGAAGCAACCGATCGAAAAATCCTGATCTACAACATCCCCTACCGGACAAGCATTAATCTCGCGAACGAGACGCTGCTTCGCTTGGCGGAGATTCCCAACATCGTTGGTGTTAAGGACTCCTCCGGCAATCTCGCCCAATCCCTCGAATTGCTCCGGCTGCGGCCGAACGGGTTCTCGGTCCTTACCGGCGAAGACGCTCTTTTCTATACGATGCTCGCGCATGGTGGCGATGGCGGGATCCTGGCATCGGCCCACCTAGCGACCATCCGCTTTATCGAGATTTATGAGCGAATGGCGGCCAATGACCACCAAGCCGCCCGCGTGCTGTGGTCCGAGCTTGAGACCTTGGCACGGCTGCTCTTCAAGGAAGCGAACCCCATGCCCATTAAGTACTGTCTTTGGCGCCAAGGTTTCATCAAATCGCCAGAATGCCGCCTCCCATTGACCCACGTCTCCGCCGTACTGGGAAGCGAACTCGATCGCATGCTCGCCTTGGAAGACGTTTTCAAGCATAAGGCAACAGGTAGTGCTGATCGTCTCTCACGCGTTAGTCCTCTGCCTGTCCAATGATTGTCGGCGGTCTCCATGACAATGACGGCACGGTCAGGCGGTGATGGGATATCTTGGAGGAAGGCGGCACGGAGCAGCGGTGCAACTATCGTGAAAGTCCTCGAAGCATGGGAAGCGGCTCAATGATGGACCGCCTTACGCTGTTCGGCCTGCTTTCGGTATCCGCCATGCTGGTGTTCTACGCCCTGGAAGAGCTCAGCCCCTGGTACATACGGGCATTCGCGGGTGCCTGCGTCTCCGCTTCGCTTTATGGGTTCTTGCAGGGCGCATGGCCATTCGGTGTCGTCGAGGCAGTATGGACCGCTGTGGCTGTTCGACGCTGGCACAGGAAATCACTCCGACCCACGCGGGGCACGTAGGTCAAAACGCCATTGGATTTGAATTGTCCTGACGCTGAAGAGGTACCTATGTCTTTCGCTCGCATAACCACCCACGCCAGGGCCGTCGAAACGTTTCCCGGGGCGAACCGCCCCAATAAGTGGCTCCTTTTGGCCAATGGTGGCAACTCCGCTTGCACCATATAATCTCCATTTCCGGAAGTACGTGAGAACACGTCCTTCACACTGAGACCTCAATGACGTCCGGGAGTTAGTAGTGGGAGGGAAGCGTGACCCGGAAGCGGTAGCCCAATGCGCTAAAAGACCTTTGGCGGAGCTTGCACCGGAGGAAAGCGATGGACGCGCGAGTGGAACGGGAGCTGCGTGCTCATAAGTCACCAGAGCCCGGTGTTGTTGCAGCCAGCGTGTACGCCAGCGGTCGGTGGATTTCCGACATCGCCATCGACGAAGCGGGTGAATGGTCGAAGAAGCCGGGTCACGTCGTCTGGATCGGTCTGTTTGAGCCGAGTTTGGAGTTGCTGTCACGGATCGAGGCGCAGCTCGGACTCCACTACCTGGCCATCGAGGATGCCCATAACGCGCATCAGCATCCGAAGATAGAGCAGTACGGCGACGCACTCTTCATCGTCGCGCGCACCGCTCAGATGGCTCAGGGGCGGATCGCATTTGGCGAGACCCACCTGTTCGTCGGTCGAGGCTATGTGGTCTCGGTACGGCACGGCGCATCAACGTCGTACGCGCGTGTACGAAAGCGTTGCGAAGCCTGTCCCACGACGCTGTCTCATGGGGAAGACTACATCCTTTACGCAATCCTCGATTTCATCGTCGACAACTACATGCCGGTGCTGGAGACGGTCCATCGCGAGGTCGAAGCGATGGAGGACAAGGTGTTCGCTGCACCGCTACCGAGCGAAGAAGTCCAACGCCTCTACATCTTGCGGCGTGAACTGCTGCAGCTGCGCAATGCCGTCGCGCCACTTGCCGAGGTCTGCCAGCGACTAGAGCACGCTGAGGTGAAGCCGATCGATCAGGAAATGCAGCCACTGTTCCGCGATGTGAGCGACCACGTCAACCGCGTTAAGGAGGAGGTCGACGCGTTGCGCGAGGTCCTCGCGTTCACGTTCGAAGCAAGCCTGATGGTCGGGCAGGCTCAGCAAACGGCCATCACACGCCGTTTGGCTGCATGGGCCGCCATTCTCGCTGTGCCAACGGCGATCGCCGGCATCTACGGCATGAATTTTGAGCACATGCCTGAGCTCAAATGGCAATACGGCTACTTTATTGTGTTAGGAATCATCGCGGCTCTCTGTGGCACCATGTTTTGGCAGTTGCGGCGAAACGGGTGGTTGTGAGCCGTGTGGTTGTCCGGAAAACTGCAGCCTGTAGCGGGAAGTTGAGCATTCGAGCATACTGTTGCGTCTGCCCACGTCAGTTGGTTGCCGAGTGGGCCATTCACCTCGAGCCTCCCACAGATCCGCACGGGAGCCGCTCGACCCATGCGGCTCGTGCTATCGCACGAAACGCTTCCGCTACAGACGCATGCGGTGCAGCAAACTACGTGTACAGATTTCCAGTGGAAGTCAGCGGAGCGAAGTCCGCACCGTGATCTGCCAGATCTTGTCAGTCGCGGAGCCGCGTGCGTGCTTGGGCAGCACCTGGAGGCGTTGCCATTCGCGCGCAAAGTCATGCAGACGCTCGCAGCGCGGGCGATAGCCCGAATGTGCGACACGGAGGCGCTCGATGTAGTCAGGATCGGCCAGCTTCCCAATAAGCGTCGGGCTTACAACCATGAGAATTAGGCGTGCGATCTGATCATGCAACCCCTTACCTTCATGCTCGTGTTCCGAGTAGGCGGCAAAACCAAAAAGAATCTCGTCATCCTGGGTTGGGCGACCGTGCAGGAAATCTATGTTGGCCTTGGCATCGAGGCCCGTGATCATGTCTTTGCCTTCGTCCATCATCATGCGATGGGCCACCGCATTTCGAAGCTGCAGCAGGCCGGGGTGCTTCATGGCTTCCCGCTTCACGTGCCCGACAAGGTCGAGGTTTGCGAAGAAGTTCTCTATGGTCGCGGTGTTGCCCTGCGTGATGATGTGGAGCATATCGCCGCCATCGGGCTGGGAGGTGATCCCATACATCTCAATTGTGATCAAGCTCGCGACGAGATCCTCTCTCTTGAAGCGAACCCGACTGCGATGCCTCGACCAGCGACCGGCAACGAAGCTGCCGACGGCGATGGCACCGACGATCACAGGAAGGATGAGACGGGCGTGGTCGCCCGTAATCTCCAAGCCGAAGATCTGCATGGCGTATCCCTCTCGATCACGGAACCGACTGGCGCCACGTCAATAGCGGCGCCGCCGATCGCTAGGTTCACACTGCTGGGAGCCCCCGTGGGCACCGAAGGGCTCCGCCTCAATCTGGCGCTATCTCGCCTTCTCATCGAGGTGAAGCGGCAGGATGATGGGAAACTGGCTGCTACCTGTGCCGAGGATCTGGGGCAGGTTGCCCTTCCAGTTCAACGCCGCCTGGGCCTGCAGCTGACGGCTGTAACCATCCACGCCGCCGGCGCCCTCGATCTTGGCCCGGATGGCCGTGGCCTCAGCTTCGCCGCGCAGCTTGGTGGCCTCGGCCTCGGCTCTTGCTTGGATCAACTGGGCCCGTGCCGAGCCCTCGGCTCTTGCGTATAGCGAGTCGGCTTCGCCTTTGGCTTTCACGATCACCGTCTCGGCCTCGACTTTGGCGCGCTCGCGATCCTGCTCAGCTTGCACCCGCTGCGCGCGCGCAAGCGTCGCGCCGTTCACGGCTTCCTTATACTGGGAAGAAAAATCCAGCACGGGGATTTGCACGTCCTGAACGTCCACTTTGAACAAGCGCTTGAGCTCGCTGGCAATCACGGCCTTTATCTCGTCGATGATCTTTTCTCGGACCTCGCCCGCGAGTTCCGTGACATCCCGCCGGCTAACGATAGAGCGGACCCGGTCATTGGCGATAGCCTCCAGATTGTGCGCAATGTCGATGTTGCCTGAGCGACCGACTTGATAGAGAAGATGATAGGCCGATGCCGGAGGTACATTATAGGTCAGCGACAGTTGCAGCGTGACTTCTTGCGTGTCGCGGGTAAATGCTTTCATAACCGGCATTTTGATGGTGTCGGTCGACACGGAAATCCTGTCGGCTTCGTCTGCCAGCGGTATTTTGAAGTGCAGGCCCGGCTGGAGAGGGCCGGCCTGTGCGTTCACGATTTTACCGAAGCGGGCGACGTAGGCGACCTCGTTCTGCCGCACGCGGAACCAGCTGCCGCTTGCAATTACGGCAACAGCGATGGCGGAGATACCCAGCAGCAACACGCGACTGTTCAGCCGCACGGTGGGAACCGGCATGGTCATGAGAAATCCAGCTCGTCTCGGAGCTGTCCTCTCTTGTTGTCAGGAGAAGCAGGGGAAGTTGGAGCGACCTTTAGTGGTCGTTGAAGCTGTGAAACGGGGGGCGGACCATTGGTGTGCTCCTGCGGTGCCAAAATCACCGCCGCCATACAGCGAACCGCTCATGCATATGGCATCGCGCCCCGGCCGCATCAAGGTGGCGCTCCCTCGCGTTAGCTGGACAGCCATGCAGTCAACGTCGCTTGAGGTCGAGCGAAAAACTCGGCACGAGCATAGTGCTTCACCGCCCATCCAGAAGCGTGGGTGATAACACCCTGGGCCGCCCGGCCACGTTCGATCCGAAAGTCCGGGCTTTATAAACGCTTTATGAAGCGGTTCGCCAGCTCGGATGGAAACTATATCCCGGCAGGTGCATCGAGTGGTCCAACGACATCTGCGCGTAGCCCCGCCCCTTGGATTTCCCGGAAATGCCCACCTACACAGTCAGGTGATGCGGCTCGACCCGAGTGAACAGCTGAGCCTGGGTCTGGGGTGCATTAACTGCGCGATCTTGATCGGCGCGGCTTTCAACTGACACTTCTGTTTATCCACGTTCGCCCTGCCACAAGCGGCGGGCGGCGCTGCGCGCCAGGGCTAGCGATGCCACCATGCTGCGCATGGATTTCAGGAGCCAGGACTACTTGCGCAACCCGGCCACAGGACTAGCAGCGCTGAGGGAAGCCGGCCCGGTGATGGAAGTCCCGATCATTGGGAACGGCCGTGAAATCGACATTGCCAACGCGGTCCTTCCGGTGGGAGGCCTCGCCGAGCCTCAACCTGCGCTTGCCATCCATCGGCATGCAGCAGAATCGTGAGTTATCTCTGCTGAGCCCGTCGGCGCGGTGCAATGTATTTTGCAAGTTGCGCAACTGTTTGTGGCGCAGAGCACACGTGCCAGCCATGAGCTTTCAAGGAGATCAAATTGCAATCTGCGTGCCGATTTCGACCACGCGATCTGATGGGATTTGGAAATAGGCAGCGGCATCCTCAGAAGAGCGGGCAAGCCATATAAACAGCTTTTCCTGCCACATCGGCATTTGCGAACGAGACGTTGGTCGCAAGACCCGGCGCGATAAGAAAAAGGAGGTGGAGCCGGGGTCGATGTTGAGCCCACGTCTGCGACACAGCGCCAGACCCTGCTCGACGTTCGGCGTCTCCATGAACCCATAGGTGAGGGAGACCGCTGTGAACGTCTCGGTGAGCTTTTCGATTTTGATCCGATCGGGATTTGGCACCCGCGGCACATCGGCCGTCTTGATTGTGAGCACGATATTTCGCTCGTGCAGCATGTGATTGTGTTTGAGGTTGTGCAGCAGTGCTGTTGGCGCTGTTTGACGATTGCCGGTCAAGTAGACGGCCGTGCCATTGACGCGATGCGGTCGCCTCTTCTCAAGGGTGTTCGCCAGCCAATCCAGCGAGTTCTCCTCCTGCTTGCGGGAGATAGCATTCAGGATCGTAGTCCCCCGCACCCAGGTCAGCATAACGAACATGAGGGAAATGGCGATTGCAAGCGGCACCCACGCGCCCTCGAAGATTTTGATAACGTTGGCCGCAAAGAACACCTGTTCGATGAAAAGCAATGGAACGATGAGCGCAGCGACCTGCCAAATTGGCCAGTGCCAGAGCTTCCAGAAAACGAAGAACGCCATCACCGAGGTAGTGATCATGGTTGCGGTGACGGCCACCCCGTACGCAGCGGCCAGGGCGCTCGAGCTCTTGAACATAACCACAAGGAGGAGCACGGCGATGAGCAGCAGCCAGTTGACCCGCGGCAAATAAATTTGGCCGACCATTTCTCCGGAGGTGTGGCGAATGTCAAAGCGGGGTAACAGACCGAGTTGGACGGCTTGCCGTGTGATGGAAAAGGCACCGGTGATGACGGCCTGGCTGGCGATCACAGTTGCCACCGTGGTGAGTAAGACGAGCGGCCACAATGCCCAACTCGGACACATGAGAAAGAACGGATTTTCAATCGCGGCCGGACGGCCAAGGACGAGTGCGCCCTGTCCAAGGTAGTTGAGGGTGAGGGCAGGAAGAGCGACGGCAAGCCAAGCGGCCTGGATGGGCCTGCGACCAAAGTGGCCAAGATCGGCATAGAGGACTTCCGCACCAGTGACGGCAAGGAATACCAGGCCCAGCACGGTCAGGCCGACGAAGCCATTGTTGAGCAGGAACGCGACGGCGTGTCGGGGATTGAAGGCCCCGAGAATTTGCGGCTCCTCCGCGATGCAAATGATGCCCATGGCTCCAAGTACGGCAAACCACACAAGAATGATTGGGCCGAACAGCGACGCTACCCGGGCCGTTCCGCGGCTTTGCATGGCAAAGAGGCCGATCAGAATGAGCAGCGAAAGCGGGACCACCGCTTTCTCAAACGCAGGCGTGATGACCTTGAGCCCCTCTACGGCGGATATAACGGAGAGTGCCGGTGTAATGGCGGCGTCCCCGTAAAGGAAAGACGCACCGGCAATGCCGAGGAAGAGAATGACGTGCCTGCTGCGACGCGCCACCGATTGGGCGAGCGCCATGAGCGCGAACGTACCGCCCTCTCCGTTGAAGTCCGCGCGCAAGAGAAAGCACACATACTTGAGCGTGACGAGCAGGAATAATGACCACAGAATCAGCGACAGAATGCCGAACACTGTATCGGGCGCGACCGCAGCCTCGCCCGTGGCGGCGATTACTGCTTCACGAAAGGCATAGATGGGGCTGGTACCGATATCGCCGTAAACGACACCAATAGCACCAAGTGTCAGAGGCCAAAATCGTCGTGCACCCTCGTCTGCACCAATGAGGGCGATCGCAGTCCGCTGTGCCATAGCAAAAGACTGTCTTCTGTTGGCTCACCGCACAGGTAGGACCGGCGACGCCTTCGGCGCTTCGCGACCAGATGATGAGAAACGCGTCAATTTACAGGGTTGAGCATATAAATTCCATGTGGTTCCCGGCCCTCTCGTATATATGAATATAAAGATGCGACATACGCGTTTGCATGTTACGCGCCGGCCAACTCCGGGGCACTACGCCACATTCCGCTTGGTCATAGCGGAGACCTCAGCGTTCGCAGCCGAACGCATAGGCGATGGATAGGGCCAAAGCCGAGCCCTAGGGCGAGTAGGATGATCGAACGGGCGATAGTTACCGATTAACGCATTGGAATTCGAGGGAGCTGAAGCCGTTCGCATGCAAATCCCATGAGCAATTGACTGCTCCGCATAAAGGCGTGCTCAAGACGTTAGCCGACTCAAGGGGTTGTCTCGCCTCGGAAGTGCTGCGCGGTTGCACTTGAGCCGAAACCAAGGCTCAGTGGCCGTATATTTCTCGTTTATGCCGAAGCCCTTTCAACCATCTCGCATTTTTATGCGGGGATGATGATGTTAGGCGGCGACCGTAACAGCTTCATCAAAGGAGCTCGGGATGCTCTCCTTCGTAACGTCGCAAGCGATCGCCCTCAGCCGAGGCCAACCTCGCTCTCTCCCTGCGTCTGACGCCACTGCCAATCCACCTCCACGAACCAACAGGAAACGTCTACTGTTCAGGGTGTTAGACGCACTCGCTGAGGCTCGCATGCGACGAGCGGAAATCGAGATCCGACACCATCGTCGCTTTTTATCAAGGCCATACAAAATGAGCGCTGTGCGCGAATCGCCAGTGGCTCTGACGTCGTAGTCCTGGCGCATCACTCCAATCAGCGGAGGTGTTTGACCCATGCCCCGACTGTGTGCCCAAGGAGACATTCTCGTTGAACGCGTCGATGATGCACCCGTCTCCGGTCAAATCCTTAATGCCCCCGATGCTGTGGCCGTGGTTGTCGCCGAGGGCGAGTTGACCGGCCATCACCACAAGGTTCTCGGGTGCGTCACTCTCTATCGAGACGACGCGCTGGCGCGCGATATCCCTGACAACCTTTACATTGGGCATCTCCAGGTGGCGGGACCGGGCGCGCGGCTCGAACACGATGAGCACGCCCCGATAACTCTCACACCGGGAACCTATAGAGTGCGCCGACAGCGGCACTTGGAACCGAGCGATATCGGCATTGCGGGGGATTAAGGCATCATGTTGGATGTTGCGCCCATTCTCGCTCTTGAGGAGTACCTCCAGCGCTGGACCGCCCTCCGCACCACATGTGTGCCCGCCGACCGCAAGACGGCCGATGAAGGCATCCGTCTCGCCTATCAGGCGGCAGGCCTCTCGCCGCCGGGTCGCATCATTTGGTGTGGCGGCCCGATCGAAATTGCGCAGCTGCTGGCGGCTGTGACTACGCGTGATCATATTGGATCCAGCGTCAAGGCGCAGGTCTTTGACGCGCCGCAGCAACGTGTGGGTATGTTTGCAGAGATCTTCTGGAAAGAGATCATCGTTGCCGCGAGCGAGCTCGCCAGAAAGCGTACCGTCATGAACACCGCGAGCAATTCCCTTGAACGCGCGACGCAGACGAGTCGGGAGATCACACGGGCCGTGCGCGACGCAAGCCGCGAGGTGTTGTTCAGTCTCCCTGTGCGTGCGCGCCACGCCATTCAACGTTGGCGCGGCATGCCGCGCATCCTTCCGAGAGCCAATTTTTCCGAGATCGCCGTGAGTTCTGACGAACTCGCGTCACTGGGTATCTACGAATATCTTCGCGACGTCGTCGGCTGGCGGGACCAAACGGAACCCCTGTTAGGATTGTGGGCCATTGCCAAGAGCGCCAGCTGGATCGTGCCACGCGAACATGTGTGCTGGATTGCCGACCGACCCGATACCCTTCACCTTGATGCCAGAGGTCGGCTCCATTGTGCCGATGGTCCGGCTGTTCGCTATCGGGACGGATGGTCGTTCTACGCCTGGAAGGGCGTACAAGTGCCCGCCTGGATGATCGAGCACTCCGAATGGATTACTGCTTCGCAAATTGCCGACACGTTCGACCCGATACTTCGCAATACCATGATCGACATCATGACGCCGGAGCGCTTTATCGCGACCGGCTCTCCGTCGCGCGTCTCGAAAGATGCGACAGGCGTTCTTTGGCGCAAGTTTTGGGGTCATCGCGGCATAACCATAGGCTCTTGGAGTGCAGTTGAGGTTGTCAACGCGACCCCGGAACCAGACGGCTCGTACAAACGCTACGTCTTGACCGTTCCATCGCAAGTGCGGACTGCGCAAGAAGCTGTAGCGTGGACCTACGGCCTTAGTGCCAAGCAGTATTCAGCCCTTGTGTTGAGGACGTAGGCCGGGACGCGATTCTTTCAGCGGTTAACTG
>Ga0070695_100002564_pt1 | contig 10489 bp, 8 predicted proteins | sample KBSK1252metaG_FD_65471 | JGI IMG/M metagenome (GOLD analysis project Ga0070695, IMG submission 65471) | Corn, switchgrass and miscanthus rhizosphere microbial communities from Kellogg Biological Station, Michigan, USA - KBS K1-25-2 metaG | ecosystem: Host-associated > Plants > Roots >...
CATCGCGGAGCCGCCGGTGCTGCTGGCCGGCCCGTGGTAGGCGAAGGCGGGTGCGCAGAGGCTCTTCACCGCGGCCACCACCACCGGCATGTACTCGGGGCGGCAGCCCGCCATCACCGCGTTGATCGCCGCCTTCTCGGCGCTGACCACCGCGTTGCGGCCGGTGATCGCGCCCAGCTCCTCCGGACCCTCGAGCCCGGCCGCGGCCAGCATCGCCGCGATGGAAGCGTCCGACGGCGGCACCACCGGCAAGCCGTCGGTCCAGCCCGCCTCGTAGTACGCCTCGATCAGCGCCGCCGGGTCTGCCGCCTCGTCGATCTCACTCACCGTGCGCCGAGGCGCGCTAGCCGCGCCCCACGAACGGCATCTTGGTTGCCATCACGGTGAGGAAGAGCACGTTGGCGTCGAGGGGCAGGCTCGACATGTACACCACCGCGTCCGCCACCGCCTTCACATTCATGGTGGGCTCCGCCGCGGTGGTGCCGTTGGCCTGCGGCACCCCCTTGGCCATGCGCTCGGTCATGGGAGTGCCCGCGTTGCCGATGTCGATCTGGCCCACCGCGATGTCGTACTTGCGGCCGTCGAGCGAGCACACCTTGGTGAGGCCGGTCACCCCGTGCTTGGTCGCGGTGTAGGGCGCCGAGTTCGGGCGCGGCGCGTGGGCCGAGATCGACCCGTTGTTGATGATGCGCCCGCCCATCGGGGTCTGGGCCTTCATGATCTTGAAGGCCTCCTGCGTGCACAGGAAGACGCCGGTGAGGTTGGCGTTGACCACGTTCTGCCACTGGTCGTAGGTCAGGTCCTCGAACAGCACCGGCGGCGCGCCGCCGCCCGCGTTGTTGAAGAGCACGTCGAGCCGCCCGAACGTCTCCTTCGTCTTCGCGAAGAGCGCCTTGATCGACTCGTGGCTGGTCACGTCGGTCTGCACCACCAGCGACTTGCCGGGCGTGCCCTTGCCATCGGCGGCGGCGGACTCCAGCAGGTCCTTGCGGCGCCCCGCGAAGACGACCGCGTAGCCCTCCTTCATGAGGGCCAGCGCGCTGGCCTTGCCGATGCCGCTGCTCGCTCCCGTGACGATCGCGACTTTCTGCGTTGAAGTCATTGTTGGCCTCCCGGGGCCGAACCTTAGCCCGTGCCGCGGTGACAGTCAATGCGGCTATTTGCCGCGAGGCCTTTGCTAGTATGAGCGAGGGCATGGCCACCCTGACCGACCACGTCACCTATGCGGACGCCCAGCGGCTCTGCTCGCCCGCCCGGCTCTGGGAGCTCTTCGACGGCGACCGCCAGCAGATGAACATCGCGCACGAGTGCGTCGACCGGCATCCGGCCGATCGGGTCGCGGTGCGGCTCGTCCACTCGCTCGAGCACGGGGGCCACGACGACGCCTTCACCTTCGGCCAGCTCGCCACGTGGTCCGCCCGCTTCGCCCACTATCTGGCCGAGCGCGGCGTCGGGCCGGGCGACCGCGTGGGCATCATGCTGGAGCCGTCCCTGCCGTTCTACGCGGGCCTCTTCGGCGCGGTGAAGCGCGGGGCCATCGCGGTCCCCCTCTTCACGCTCTTCGGCCCCGACGGCCTGCGCCTGCGCATCGACGACTGCACGCCCCGGCTCCTGCTCGTCTCCCCCGCCCAGGCCGACATTGCCCGCGACGTGCCGGGTCTCGAGACGGTCGTCGCCGACGACTCGTTCCTGGCGACGCTCTCGAAGTATGCGGATCGCTTCGCGCCCGACACCCGCGCCGACGATCTCGCGGTGTTCCAGTACACGTCGGGGACGACCCGCGAGCTGCCCGCCGCGGTGCGCCACACCCACCGCAGCATCGTCACCCTGATGGTCGCCGCGCTCTACGGCACCGGGATCCGCCCCGGCGACCAGTTCTTCTGCCCGTCGTCGCCCGCGTGGGGCCACGGGCTCTGGCACGGCACGCTCGGCCCACTGGCCCTCGGGGTCACCACCGGCGCCTTCGCCGGCAAGTTCGATGCGGACCGCCTGCTGCGCGCCCTCGCCGAGCACGGGATCACCAACCTCTCGGCGGCGGCCACGCACTACCGGATGATGAAGAGCGCCGGCACCGCCTCCCGCTATCGCTACGCGATCCGCAAGCTCTCCTTCACCGGCGAGCCCATCGACGAGGCGACCCGGCTCTTCGCGGAGGCGACCTTCGGCGCCCCGGTGTGCAGCATGTACGGCACCACGGAGGTGGGGGTGATCCTCGCTTCCTATCCGGGCGCGCCGGACTTCGCGGTGAAGGCGGGCTCGCTCGGCAAGCCGGTGCCCGGCGTGGAGGTCGAGGTGCAGCGCCCGGACGGCGCGCGCTGCGCTCCCGACGAGACCGGCGAGATCCGAGTGAAGCGCCGCGACGGGTGGTTCCCGACCAAGGACCGCGGCTGGACCGACGCGGACGGCTACTTCTTCCACGGCGGCCGCGCCGACGACGTCATCATCTCGGCGGGCTGGACGATCAGCGCGGTCGAAGTCGAGGGCGCGCTGCTCAAGCACGCCGACGTCCGCGAGGCGGCGGTGATCGGGGTGCCCGACCCGCTGCGCGGCCTCGTGGTCAAGGCCTTCATCGTGAGCCCACGACGCGGCGACGACGCCTTCGCCCGCGAGCTGCAGGAGTGGACGCGGACCCGCCTCGCCCAGCACGAGTATCCGCGCCAGGTCGAGTTCGTGGCCGAGCTGCCCAAGACGCCGGCCGGGAAAGTGAACCGCAAGGTGCTCCGCGAGCGCGAGGCCGGCGCCTCCGTTCCCACGCCCTAGGAGGCCGGCCGATGGCGACCCAGCAGCTCTTCCCCAAGATCACCCAGCAGGGCCTCGACGACCTGCGCCGCCGCATCGGCGTGCCCATCACCGATACGCTCGAGCCGTGGTGTCACGAGGCGACCCGCGACAATATCCGCCACTACGCCCACGGCATCGGCGACGACAACCCGCTCTGGTGCGACCCGGCCTACGCGGCGCGCACGCGCCACCGCGGGATCATCGCGCTGCCGAGCTTCCTCTTCGCGACGAGCCGCATCATCTCGGGCTACGTGGGCGGGCTCTCCGGCGTGCACGCGATGTGGGCGGGGGCGGACTGGACGTGGCACCAGGCGGCGCGGCGCAACGACGAGATCTCGACCGAGGCGTGGCTCAAGGATCTGATCGAGCACCAGACGCGCTTCGCGGGCCGCTCGGTGCAGCAGATCTACCACGTGAAGTTCCGCAACCAGAACGGCGAGCTGCTCGCGGAGGCGGACAGCTGGTGCTTCCGCACCGAGCGCGACCACGCGCGCGAGCAGGGCTCCAAGTACACGGAAGTGAAGAGCAGGCCGGTCCGGCGTTACACCGACGAGGAGCTCGCCGAGGTGTATCGCCTCTACGCGGCCGAGCCGGTGCGCGGCGCCACCCCCCGCTACTGGCAGGACGTCACCGTGGGCGAGGCGCTGCCGAAGATGGCGAAGGGCCCGATGACCGTCACCGGCTTCATCGCCTACGCGCAGGGCTGGGGCGGCCTCTACATCCGCGCCAACAAGCTCAACTGGAAGCAGATCTCCCGGCACTCCGGGCTCGGCATCAAGAACCGCTTCGGTATCCCGGACTGCCCGGAACGCGTGCACTGGGAGCACGAGTTCGCCACCGCGGTGGGCGCACCCGGGGCGTATGACTACGGCCCGGAGCGCTGCTCCTGGCTCACCCATCACCTGACCAACTGGATGGGCGACGACGGCTTCCTCCGGCGCGCGCACTGCAAGATCCGCCGGCACAATCCGGAGGGCGACTACCTGATCATCGAGGGCCGCGTCACCGGCAAGCGCGTCGAGGACGGGCGCCACCTCGTCGACATCGAGCAGTCGGCCCACAACCAGGACGGCGAGCTGTCGGTGGTGGGCGGCGGCGTGGTCGAGCTGCCCGCGCGCGCATGATGGGCGTCCGTCCCGGCCTCGAGGTGCTGGCCGGGCGCCTCGGCTCCCTGCTCGCGGGCCGGCGAGTGGGTCTGCTCGCGCACCCCGCGTCGGTGGCGCGCGATCTCACCCACGCGGCCGACGTGATCCGGAAGATGCGGCGGGTGCGCCTGACCGCGCTGTTCGGGCCGGAGCACGGCCTCGGCGGCGTCGTGCAGGACCACGTCCACGTCGGCGGCGAGTACGACCGCGCGCGCCGGGTACCGGTGTACAGCCTCTACGGCAAGCGCCGGCTCGCGCCGACTCCTGCCATGCTGCGCGGGATCGACGTCCTGGTGGTGGACCTCCAGGACGTGGGCGCCCGCTACTACACTTACGCGTGGACCACCGTGCTGGCCATGCAGGTGTGCGCGCGGGAGGGCAAGCCGGTGATCGTGCTGGACCGGCCGAACCCGCTGGGCGGCGAGCGGCTCGAGGGCAACGACGCCGATCCTCGGTTCGCTTCGTTCGTCGGCCTCTACCCGCTGCCGATCCGCCACGGCCTGACCATCGCGGAGCTGGCCGCCTATCACAACGAGACACAGCAGCTCGGCTGCGACCTCACGGTGGTGCCGATGGCCGGCTGGCGCCGCGAGATGCTGTGGGAGGACACCGAGCTGCCGTGGGTGGCGCCGTCGCCCAACATGCCGACACCGGACACCGCGCGCGTCTATCCGGGCGGCTGCCTGCTCGAGGGCACCAACCTCTCCGAGGCGCGCGGCACCACACGGCCCTTCGAGTGGGTGGGCGCGCCGTACCTGGACGGCCCGAAGCTGGCCGCCGCGCTCGAGCGTCGCGGCCTGCCCGGGGTGCGGTTTCGCCCCATCACCTTCGAGCCGATGTTCCAGAAATGGGCGCGCCGCGCCTGCCATGGTGTGCAGGTGCACGTGACCGACTGGGACCGCTTTCGCTCCTACGCGGCCTACGTGGCCCTGATCGCGGAGGCGCGCCGGCAGGCCCCGCGCGGCTTCCGCTGGAAGCGACCGCCCTACGAGTACCAGTGGAACAAGCAGCCCATTGACCTGATCGCGGGCACCGACCGGATCCGCCGGGCCATCGAGGCCGGGACGCCGCTGTCGCGCATGGAGGCCTCCTGGCGGGGGGACCTCGCCGCCTTCGCGCGGGCGCGGCGCCCGTTCCTCCTATATAGATGACCGGGCCTGGATGAATGCGCTCACCCTGCTCTTTCTCCTGGCGTTCCTGGTCTCGGTGGATCTGCGCATCATCGCGCCGGTGCTTCCGTCCATCAGCGAGTCGCTGCGGGCAACCGCGGGCGCGATCGGGCTCGCGATGACGAGCTACTCCTTCGCCTACGGCGCGGGCCAGCTCGCCTACGGCCCGCTCTCCGACCGCCACGGACGGGTGGCGGTGATCCGGCTGGCCGCGCTCGGCTTCAGCGTGTCCACCGCGCTCTCCGCCCTCTGCGCCACCACCTGGCAGTTCGTCGCGGTGCGCCTGCTCGCGGGCGCCTTCGCGGGCGCGGTGATCCCGCTCACCCTCGTGCACATCGGCGACACCGTCGAGTACGCGCAGCGCCAGGTGATGGTGGCCCGCTTCTCGATCGTGACCTCGGCCGGACTCGCCTTCTCCGCCGCCATCGGCGGCCTGGTCGCTCACTTCGTCTCGTGGCGGGCCATGCTGATCGGCTACGCGGTGATCGCGCTGGTGCCCGCGGCGCTGCTCTGGCGCCTGCCTCCCGGCAAGGCGGCGCGCGCGCCGGGCGAGGTGGAGCCGGTCGCGCGCTTCGCCGACTTCCTGATGGACCCGTTCGGCCGTCTCGTCTACTTCTCGATCTTCGCGGAGGGCTTCCTCCTCTGGGGCGCGGTGGCCTACCTCGGCGTCTACGCCGCCACGCGCTACGGGCTCGACCAGCTTGGCGTCGGCCTCCTCTTCGCCCTCTTCGGCGTGGGCACCATGGTGGGGGGCGCCCTCATGGCGCCGCTCCGCGGCCGGCTTTCCGAGCGGAACCTCGCGGGCGGCGGCGGGCTCGTCATGGGTCTCGCGATGATGATGATGGTGCCGGGCGGCCCGTGGCCGGCCTTCGCGCTGGCGATGCTCGTCCTCGGTCTCGGCTTCGTCGGCCTGCACACCACGCTACAGGTGTACGGCACCGAGATCAGCCAGGTCGCCCGCGGCAAGGCCTTCTCACTCTTTCCCGCGAGCCTCTTCACGGGCATGGCGGTCGGCACCGCGGTGATGGGCCCGCTGGTGGACGCGGGGGGCGAGCGCATCGTGCTGGCCATCTCCGCCGTCGGGCTCGCCGGAGTCGGCGTCATCACCGCAGGGATCCGGCGCAGGAGAACCGCATGAGCCTCGAAGCGCCAATGAGTCTCGAAGCCATGGTCGGCCGGCAGCTCATCGTCGGGCTGCCCGGCCCCGACGCCACCGACGACGACCTGCGCCACCTGCACCACATCCACGCGGGCGGGCTGATGCTCTACCGGCGCAACTTCGAGACGCCCGAGCGCTTCCTGCGCTTCATCGCCCGCCTCGAGGACGGACTCGGGCGCCGGCTCCTCATCACCACCGACCACGAGGGCGGCCGCATCATCATGCTGAACAAGGGCGTCACCATCTTCCCCGACAACCTCACCGCGGGCACCGCGGGCGACGAGACGATGGTCGCGCGTCAGGGGCTGATCGAAGGGCGCGAGCTGCGGCGGCTCGGGGTGGACGTCAACTTCGGCCCCTGCCTCGACGTGCTCACCGAGCGCTACAGCCCGAACATCGGCATCCGCTCCTACGGCAAGGACCCGGCGCTGGTCTCCCGCCTGGGCGCCGCGCGCATCCGCGGCATGCAGGCGGGCGGCGTCTCGGCGTGCGCCAAGCACTTCCCGGGCAAGGGGCACGCGCCGGTGGACGCGCACCTGGGCCTGCCCGTGATCGACTCGGACTGGGGCGACATGCACGCGCACCACCTGCCCCCGTTCATGGCCGCGATGGAGGCGGGCGTGGACTGCATCATGACGTCGCACCCGCTCTACCCGAACCTCGATCCGGCGCCCGCGATGCCGGCCAGCTTCTCGAAGCTGATCGTGGCGGACTACCTGCGCGGCCAGGTGGGCTACCGCGGCGTCATCATCTCGGACGACCTCGAGATGGGCGCGATCAGCGCGCTCTGCCCGATCGGCGAGGCCACCGTGCGCACCGCCGCGGCCGGGCACGATCTCCTCCTGGTCTGCCACACCGCGCCGGCCCAGCGCGCGGCCTACGAGGCGGTGGTCGCGGCGTACCGGGACAAGACGCTGCCGATCCGCGAGCTCGAGAAGAGCATGGCGCGCCTCGACGCGCTCGACGCGAAGCGGCGGGAGCGCGTCACCGGCGGGGCGCCCCGCGCGGAAGCCGACGGCGACCCGCTGGCCCGCGCGATGGCCGCGCGCGCGGTCACGGTGGTGGCGGCGCCGGACGCGGCGTGGCGACCCGCGCTCAACGGGCGCGTGCTCGCCATCTTCCCGCGCCTGTCGTCACTGGCCGATCGCATCACGATCGAGCCGGTGATGCAGGACGAGCCGCGCTACCTGCGCGAGGCGATGGCGCCCCACGGGGTGCAGCCCGAGCCGCTGGTGGTGGGCGTGGAGCCGACCGCCGAGGAGATCGAGCGCGCGCGAAGCGCGGCGGCCACCGCGGACGCCACCGTGCTCTTCCTCTACGACGCGCACCTCTACAAGTCGAACCGGGCGCTGCTGGACGCGGTGCAAGCCGGCGCGCGGAAGCTGGGCGTGGTCCTGATGCGCGATCCGTGGGACGCCGAGTTCCTCGCCCCCGGCGTGGCCGCGCTCACCGCCTACGGATGGCGGCGCAGCCAGCTCGACGCGGTGATGGCGCGCCTGCTGACGTAACCACCACCGCCCCTCACCCTGCCCTCTCCCCGGAGGGGAGAGGATGGTCGATCAGCCTCCCCAACTCGACGGCCCGTGCGAGTCGGGACCGACAGCTTCGGGCCGGAGCCGAATCGTTCCGGCATCCGGTCTTCATGTCAGACCCACATCATGCAGGAACCGGGCACAAACCGTCCGGCATTCGAAACACTCGTGGGCGATGTCGCGTGCCTTGCGGCAATGCCGTTCGTAGTCGCCGTTGATGTCCTCGATTGCGGCCACCGCCTCTTCCAGCATCCGAACTCCAAACAATCCCTCTCCTACCGGCAACACCTTGCTAAAGGCGGTGTCTTGCGCCACGACTGGCTTGCCTGAGGCCAGGTAGGCCGCATCGCGCTCGCTGAACCAGCCGCTGCGCAACCGGACATTCTGATCCTTGGCCACCGTGAATTCGCCACGCGAACGCCGGATATAGTCTTGATAAGCGCCGAACACATCCTGCGACATCAACAGCGGAGATACGACGCGCCATCCATGGGATTCGAGTGTGGCTCGGTCCTCGCCATTCACGTTCAACGCCACCTCAAAGGGTTGCGTCACACGCCGCGGTAGATCGAAGAACTTCCGCCACTCATGGTGTTTGCTCCAATAGTAGGTATCTCCTTGATACTGGACATCTCCTCCTGCCTGTCGGTAGTTTCCGATGGTGGTAAAGAAGTTGGCCTGCAGGTCGAATGCGATTGGCCAGAGATCTAGGTCAATCGGCTGGCGGGTCTTCAGATAGCGGATGCCGTTGAGCGGAACGCCGCAATCCGGCGCGCCGTAGTTCTCGCCGTAAGTGACGATATGATGATGATTGGCGAACGCGACGCGGGTGCGTTCATCGCCGTTGGCGAGCTGCAACTCGGACGTGACCGGGTCGGTCTGGACGTACACGCGCAACGGCGCCGCTAAATGTTCGTCGTGCAGATCGATCCCGCCGGTAATGTTCAACAGCGCGTCGCTGGTCCTGAAGAGCTCGCGCATCTCAGCCGGCCTAAGTCCCCACGATCGATCCGGCCGCTCCGCCAGCCGATACCCCCACCGGCCACCCATTCCGATGCGCTCCATACATCGAGATATGTGTTGGACCGCATACCGGCAATCATCGGTAAGCGTGTTCTGGATGGGATCGAATGGCCACGCGGTGCTGTCCTCGATGTACCACACGTCGTGTCCGAGCCGCTGAAATCCGCGCACCCAGTTGAGATGCATCCAGGCCTGGCCCCCAAACGGGCTCTGCCCCATCATCCCCATTAGAACCAATCGCAGTGGCTTCGTCACCTTGCGCGCTCGCGCCTACCGACCTCGGGGCGGGTGGGCCGCAGGGCCAGCTTACTCGACGCCGGCATCGCGCAACAGCTTGCCCAAGACCTTGTCGGCCGCAAAGTATTCCGCCGCAATCTCGCGCGCGGCGTGCGCATGGCGGACATAGTCGGCGTTGACGGTGGCCAAGGCGGATACCGCTTCCTCAAGGGTGGAGAACGCAAAGAGCCCGTGGCCGGTCGGGATGAATTTGCCAAAGCCGGTCTCCTGCGTCACGACCGGTTTGCCTGCGGCCAGGTAACAGACGCTGCGGTCACTGAACCATCCAGTGCGCGGCCGCACGTAGATGTCTTTCGCCACGGTGAATTCTCCGCGCGAGGCATAGATGTACTCGCGATAGCCCTCGACTGTTGCCGATGGCTTGGCTGCGTCAGCCAGACGCCAACCCCGGGCGGCCAAGTCGGCGCGCACCTTCTGATCCTCAATCTCCACCGCCAGCTCCAGGGACTGCGGAGTGTGGCGAGGCAGATCGAGGAAGTTTAGGAAGTTGACGTGCTTGGACCAGTAGTAGGTCTGCCCCTGAAACGTGATGTCTTTCCCCTTGTTGTGCCAGGTGGCTACGGTGCTGAAATGACGACAGGTCGGATCTGCTCGTTCGTCCCATAGGCTTAGAACGACCGGCGGGCGAGTTTTCTGCCAAGCTACTCCCGCTAGCGGGATTGGACAGTCCGAGGCTCCGAGGTTTTCGCCGTAGGTGAAGCACGCATCATGGCGTGCGAGAAACTCAATCGTGTCCGCGGCGCCCTGCGCGGCGCGGATCTGCTCGAACACCGGATCGGTCTCGATGTAGAGCCAGAGTCCACGGCGCTTGGTCGCGGCCGGGGGCGGCGTCGCGCCACAAAGGTTCACGATCACGTCTGCGGTCTCGTGAAGGACCCTCAATTGATCGCGGGAGAGGCCATAGTATCGATCCCCGATCATGTCCCAGTACGCCCAGCGATCGGCGAAGCCGAAACGCTCGAGCGTCTGCTGCAGACAGGCGACATTGTACGTGGGATCGGGCACGATACTCTTCACCCGCGGATCATAGGGAGGCGCGCCGGACTCCTCGACATAGTAGACGTCGTGCCCGAGCTTGCGGAAACCGACCAGGTAGTGCAGGGCCTGCCACAGGATCCCGGCCATCGGGTATTGTCCGGCGAGATGCAGGACCAGAATCCTCTTCCGAGACGGCACCGTGAAGTTCCCCCTGCCGAGCTATCCGATACTGGTTCGGCGGCGCGGGCCACATCGACGAACGAAGGCGCCCCGTTTCCTCCTAGATCCTCGCGGCCTCCGCGGTCATGCGCCACGGACCAGACGTGCGTAGTCACGATAGTTGATGAGCCGGATTCCTGCTTCGGCGATCGCCATCTTGACCCGTTCGTCGGTCAGAGTGCGAAG
>Ga0070695_100002565_pt1 | contig 10485 bp, 10 predicted proteins | sample KBSK1252metaG_FD_65471 | JGI IMG/M metagenome (GOLD analysis project Ga0070695, IMG submission 65471) | Corn, switchgrass and miscanthus rhizosphere microbial communities from Kellogg Biological Station, Michigan, USA - KBS K1-25-2 metaG | ecosystem: Host-associated > Plants > Roots >...
GCTATTTTCCGGGGCGCTCCTTCCAGAACGGGATCACGCCCGGGATCTCCCACTTGTCCCACATCTCGTCCACCTTGGCCTGGAAGTACTCCAGGTCCTCCTCGGTGAAGTGGGCGAAGCGACCCTGCTTGAGGAGATACTCCCGCACCGGCTTGCGCGGGCGCCCTTCCACGATGGCCTTGGTCTTGCCGTAGTGGCGCACCACCCCGTCCTCCACCTCGTAGAGGGGGAAGACGCCGGTCTCGACCGCGAGCTCGCCCAGCTCGTGGGAGAGCATGGGGTCGTAGTCCCAGCCCTTCGGGCACGGGTCGAGCGAGTGGATGAAGGTCGGGCCGCCGATGGTGAGCGCCTTGCGGACCTTGTTCATCATCTCGACCGCGTAGGAGGCGTCCACCGTCGCCACGTAGCGGCACTCGGTATGCCCGGCCGCGAGCATGCCCGCGGTGTTCTTCTTCCAGCGGGTGTGGATGATCCGCTTGACCGATCCCGGCGGGCTGAACGTGGTGTTCGCGCCGTAGGGGGTGGAGCCGGAGAGCTGGATGTCGGTGTTGGCGTACGACTCGTTGTCGTAGAGCAGGATCAGCGAGTTGTACTCCTTGTGGGTCAGCGTCGCCGAGATGGCGCCCAGCCCCATGTCGGCTCCGCCCCCGTCGCCGCAGAACGCGATCACGTTGATCGGCTCCGACTTCATCTTGCCCTTCTTCATCAGGGCCTTGAGCCCCGCCGCGGTACCCAGGGCGGCCGACCCGGACGAGCCCAGCTGGGTGTGCATCCACGGCACCACCCACGGGGTCGTGTAGTAGGTGGTGTTGGCCACGTACATGCACCCGGTCGAGCCGAGGACGATGGTGCGCGGGCCCGCCGCCTTGACCATGAGCTTCATCACCAGGGCCGACTCGCAGCCCTGGCAGGTGCGGTGGCCGGAGGTGAAGTACTCCTCGATCGTGACCTTCTTGACGCCCTTGAAGGGCTCCAGGATCTGCGTCGCGTTCGTGAATGCGGTATCCGCCATGAGGTTGGTCTCCTCTTACTCGCGCACGCCCAGCCAGTGGGTCTTGGGGTCGGACTTCCCGGCCTTTGCCGCCGCGAAGCACATGTCGGTGGCCTTGGCGACGTCTTCGAGAGTCACCTCGCGGCCGCCGAGCCCGCAGATGAAGCTCAGCAGCGGCGGGCGCTGGTCCGCGTTGTACAGGGCGGCGCGGATCTCGTTGGCCACCACGCCCGAGTTGAACGGCGAGCCGAAGGAATAGTCGCGGTCGATGACCCCGATGGCCGACGCCTTCGAGAGGGCCTTCACCATCCGCTCGGTCGGGAACGGCCGGAACCAGCGGGGACGGATGAGCCCGACCTTCTTGCCCTGGGCCCGCATGTTCCGGATACCCACCTTCATGGGCAGCGAGATCGTCCCCATGCCGATCAGGATGATCTCCGCGTCGTCGGTCATGTACTCCTCGAACCACGGGTTCTCCGGCCCGCGGCCCATGACCTTGCGGAAGTCGGCGTAGGCCTCGTCGATCACGGTGGTGGCCCGCTTCATCGCCTCGTCGTTCTGCCGCCGGATCTCGATGACCCAGTCCTCGTTGGCCTGGGGCGCCACCGTGATCGGGTTGTCCGGGTGCAGCTGCAGGTCACCCCGGTCGTAGCGCGGCAGGAACTTGTCGACCAGGCTCCGGCTGGGTACCTGGCAGATCGACTGCGAGTGGGTCAGGAAGGCGCCGTCCGCCGAGATCGCGCACGGCAGAAACACCCGCCGGTCCTCCGCGATGCGATAGGCGAGCAGGGTGGTGTCGAGCATCTCCTGGGCGGTGTCGACCCAGATCAGCATCCAGCCCAGGTCACGGACGACCAGCGCGTCGTTGTGCTCGACCCCGAAGGCGCCGGGGTCGTCGAGCGCCCGGTTGCCCACCATGCAGACCATCGGGACTCGCAGCGGCGGGGTCACGGTGAGGCACTCCATGGCGTACATCCAGCCGACGCCGGAGGAGCCGCAGAACACGCGCGCTCCCACCGTGGAGGCGTGCTTCACGATCTCGAACTGGCTGTGCTCGCCCTCGGCCACGATGTACTCGGCCTCCAGATGGCCGTTGGCGATCTTCTTCGCGATCGCTTGCATGACCGTGTCGTAGGGCCGGATCGGGTACGCGGTCACCACGTCGAGGTCGGCCAGGGTCAGCGCCTCGGCGCAGGCCTCGCTACCGGAGATCAGCATCTCCTTGTGATCGGCGACTGCTCCTGCGGGCTTCGTCTCCACCGCCATGGTCTGGTCTCCTCCCTACTTCTTCGCCTCGGCGTTCTCGCCGGGAATGCCCGCGATGATCTCGATACCGCCCGTCTCCAGCTCCTGCTTGATCTCCTGCTCGTACTGGCCCCGGAACCGGAAGCCGTGGGAGCGGGTGATGTGCTCCTTGCTGTGGATCTTATCGGTCATCCACACCTTGTACTTGGGCTTGTCGGTCCGCCACATCTCCCACTGGCTCGCGTTGTCCTCGAAGGCGTCCTCGCGCACCATGGTCACGCAGTCCTTGGCCGGGCACACCGCCTCGCAGACCCCGCAGCCGCAGCACGCCTCCATGTTGGCGTCGTAGAGCCCGTCCGGGGTGACGTCGAAGCAGGAGTCCGGGCACTGGATCCAGCAGAGGGTGCACTTCACGCACTTGTCGAAGTCGATCACCGGCCGCATGGTTCGGGTGGTGAACTTCTTGAAGTACGGGTTGCGCTCGGGCACGTACCCCTTGCCTCCCTCCATCGGCTTGCCGATGGGGATCGCGGGGATGCTGACGCCCTCGCGCATCTCCCACCACTTCGGCATCTCGAAGGAATACGGGACCTCCGCGTTGCCCTCGGCGACGTTGACCGGCCGGGTCTCCAGCCGATCGTGCGCCTTGCGGGCCGAGGCGACCTTGAGATCGGAGCCCCACTCCGCCTCCTTGATGGCCTGGCCGACCGCGTCCAGCGAGAGGAACTCGGGCTTGATCCGGGCCAGGGCGCCCAGGATCCGCACCTCGGTGTGGTCTTCCTTGTAGACCCAGAGCCCCGAGAAGGACGCCTTGGCCCGGATGAGGGCCAGGTTGTAGGGCGCGTCCTTCTTGTGGATGTCCTTGAGCAGGGCGGCCGGGCTCTGGAGCGAGGTCATGAGGAGGGTGCCGCCCGAGATGGTCAGGCGGTTGATCGGCTGGAGCCCGTACCAGGCCCAGGACTCGACCCCCTTGGACAGGGTGTCGTCGACGCAGATGGTGACGTCGACCTCCTTGGGCTCGTAGCGGGCCATGTTCTGCTCGAGCTCCTCCTGCGAATCGGCCACGATGGCGAAATCCTTGGCCGGGATCCCGTTGCGCTGGGGGCTGTCGCCGTAGCGCCCGAAGGCGATGCCCCAGCGCCCGGCCTTGCGGGCGGAGAGCACGATGCCGCGGCAGATGCGCGCGGCGAGGTTCTTCTGGAAGATGCCCCGGTACACGACCTCGCAGGTGAAGTGCGCCATGCCTTCCTCCTCGAACGAGCGGCGGTGCTTTTGAGCCTGATTTGCGGTCCTGGTCGGCTGGTCGGACCATACCTTGCCCCCGGTAAGGAGGCCTGTCAAGGGCAAACCGGCTCTCGGAGAGGCCCGGGAGGGCCGACTAGGCGGTCCGGGACCGGCCGTGGCGCCGGGTATGGGCGGCGACCTTCATGCGGTTGCCGCAGACCGCCATGGAGCACCAGCGGCGGCGCCCGGTTCGGGACGTGTCGCGGAAATACAGGATGCAGCGGGGGTTCGCGCACTTGCGGATCCTGGCTCCGCTGCCGCGCACGATCAGGTCGGCGATCGATCGCGCGATGGGCGCCAGCGCTCGCAGCGGCTCGCCCAGCACCGGGGCGAAGTCGAGCCGCCATCCCCGCCCCTCCCGGGCGATGCGGGCCGAGCCCACACCCAGGGCGAGGGCCCGGTTGACCGCGTCGACCCAGCGGGCCTGGAGCGGCCGGCGGCCCGCGAGCGCCTCGAGCACGGCCCGGACCGTGGCCCGTAGCTCCAGGGCCTGTTCGAACGCCGCGGCGCATCCGCGCGCGTCGCGCTCGCCCATCGCGCGCAGGGCCGTGCCCTCGCCCCGGCCCACCGCGCCCCGGAGCTCGAGGAAGTCGACCAGGTCTCGCCAGGAGCGGAAGCGGCCGGCCTCGTCCCCCTCCCGCGAGACGGTGTTGGCGAAATCGACCGAGATCTCGCCGCCGATCTTGATGAATGTTCTGCGGATCTGCCTCATAACACCCTGACAATGCGCATATACTGGCAATCGGTTCGATGGAGAATCGACTAACCTATTTCTATGATCTAAGAGGTTAGCACGAGAGGGGGTGCGTTCATGCGCATCGCGGAGCTCTGGCGGTACCCGGTGAAGTCGATGGCGGGCGAGCGGCTGGAGGCCGCCGTGATCACGGCGGCCGGAATCGCAGGCGACCGCGTGGCCCACGTGAGCGGGCCGCGCGGCCGCATCATCACGTCGCGGACCCACCCCCGCCTGCTGGGGCTCCACGGCAGCCTCGCCGCGGACGGCGAGCCGCTCGTCGACGGTCGGCCCTGGAGCGCTCCCGAAAGCGGGGCCGCGGTCCGGGCGGTGGCCGGCGGGGAGGCGCGCCTGGTCCGCTACGAGGGCCCGGAGCGCTTCGACGTCCTGCCGCTGCTGATCGGGACCGACGGGGCGTTCGAGCAGCTCGGGGTCGACCACCGGCGGCTACGTCCGAACATCGTGATCGGCGACGTGGAGGGCCTGGCCGAGCGGGGCTGGCCCGGCAAGCGCCTGCGGATCGGCGGGGCGATCGTCTCGGTGGCCAAGCTCCGGGCGCGCTGTGTCATGACCACCTACGATCCGGACACCCAGGTCCAGGACCTGTCGGTGCTCAGGCGCATCGTCTCCGAGTTCGGCGGGCTGATGGCCCTCGACTGCGACGTGGTCAGCGGAGGGCGGGTCGCGGTCGGCGACCCGGTCGAGCTGCTGGGGTGAGGGCCGGAAGCCTAGCCGCCGGCGGCGCGCACCATCCCGGCGAAGTACTCGTGGACGGCGGCCTCGTCGGTCAGCTCGGGATGGAAGGCCCCCACCACCACCGTCCCCTGCCGGGCCATCACGCACTCGCCGCGGTGCTCGGCCAGCGGCGTCACCGCGGGGCCGAGGCGGCGGATCCGCGGGGCCCGGATGAAGACCATCTTGAGGGGACGCGGCCCCTGCCCCAGATCGGCCGAGCCCACCGCCTCGAAGGACTCCTTCTGGCGGCCGTAGGCGTTGCGCTCAACCGTGATGTCGATGAAGCCGAGCGAGAGCTGAGGGGGATTCTGCACCTCGCGGGCGAGGAGGATCATCCCGGCGCAGGTGCCGAAGATAGGCTTGCCGGCCGCGTGGAACTTCTCGAGCGCGGGCACGAAGTCCCAGGCGTCCATGAGCTTGAGCAGCGTGGTGCTCTCCCCGCCGGGCATGATCAGCCCGGCGACCTCGTCGAGCTGGCGCGGCAGGCGTATCTCCGCGGAGGCCACCCCGATGCGGTCGAGAGCCTTCCGGTGCATGTCGAAATCGCCCTGCAGGGCCAGGACGCCGATCTTCATGCGAGCCTCACCTCCCCGCGGTCGATGGACCGCAGCCGGGCCCGCTCCCCGAGCCAGCCCAGCACGGTCTCCGCGTTGCGGTCCGGCGGGAACACCGGATACCAGATACGCTCGATGCCCCCCCGCTCCACGAACCAGGCCATGCGCCGGATCAGGGTGGGCGGCCCACCCCGGGTGGCCGGATACTCGAACGTCGGCAGCCGCAGCGCCCGGACCAGCGCGAGCTCGCGGTCGCTCAGCATCTCGAACGGCACGTGGTTGCGCTCGACGAACTCCTGCTGGTACGCGGGCTCCTGGGTGCTGACCCCGAAGACCGCGACGCCCAGCGCGACGAACTCCCGGTGCAGGTCGCGGAACCCGCAGCTCTGCGGCGTGCAGCCCCGCGCGCCGGGGATGGCGTCCCACGCGGGCCCGGCCGCCCGACCGGGCTCACCGGTCCGCGGATAGAAGAACAGCACCGCGGGCCGCTCCGCGATCTCCACCAGGTCCACCCACCGGCCCGACGTCGACTGCAGCCGGACGGACGGCACCCGCGCCCCCGGAAGGTGGTCGCAGGCGCCGTCGTCGACCGGCACCGGCAGGTTTGCTGGGAGCTGGTGGAGATCGGGGGTCATCGTGTATTCGCGCGACTACCAGCCTCTGGTCTGCAAGAGATCGGACTCCTTCAGCTTCGAGGTCTCGATGCCGGGCATGGCGTCGCCGAGCCCCTCCGAGACCTTGGCCAGCACGTCGGGGTCCTTGAAGTGGGTGGTCGCCTGGACGATGGCCTTGGCCCGCACCGCCGGGTCCGACGACTTGAAGATGCCCGACCCGACGAACACCGCCTCGGCGCCGAGCTGCATCATGAGCGCCGCGTCGGCCGGGGTGGCGATGCCGCCCGCCGAGAAATTCGGCACCGGCAGGTGCCCGCTCTTGGCCACCCAGCGCACGAGGTCGTAGGGCGCGCCCAGGTTCTTGGCCTCGGTCATCAGCTCCTCGGGGCCCAGCATGGTGAGCCGGCGGATGCCGGAGGTCACCGCGCGCATGTGCCGCACCGCCTCCACGATGTTGCCGGAGCCGGCCTCGCCCTTGGTCCGCATCATCGCCGCGCCCTCGCCGATGCGGCGCAGGCACTCGCCCAGGTCGCGCGACCCGCACACGAACGGCACCTTGAAGGCGAACTTGTCCACGTGGAAGTGCTCGTCGGCGGGGGTCAGCACCTCGGACTCGTCGATGAAGTCGACCCCGAGCGACTCGAGGATCTGGGCCTCCACGAAGTGGCCGATACGGCACTTGGCCATCACCGGGATGGTGACCGCCTTCTGGATCTCCTTGATCTTGGTGACCGGCGACATGCGGGCCACCCCGCCTTCTTTCCGGATATCGGAGGGCACCCGCTCGAGCGCCATCACCGCGACCGCGCCCGCGTCCTCCGCGATCTTGGCCTGCTCGGCGTTGGTGACGTCCATGATGACGCCCCCCTTCAGCATCTCGGCCAGCCCCACCTTCAGTCTCGGCGTTCCGCTCTCCATGGTCAGGGTCTCCTTTTCGGGTTGGATCGGATCACTGCGTGAGTCGTGCCTCGAGATTGGCCCGCACCGCCGGCCACTCCGCCTCCAGGATCGAGAAGGCGGCGGTGTCGCGGATGGCGCCGTCGCTCGCGGGGCGCGCCGCTCTCAAGATTCCGTCGAAGCGGGCGCCCAGTCGAAGGATCGCCTGGCGCGAGCGCTGGTTGCGCGCGTCGGTCATCAGGCTCACGCGATGGACGCGCCAGTGCTCGAAGGCGTGAGCCAGCATCAGGAGCTTCGCCTCCGTGTTGATCGGCGTGCGCTGCATGGAGGCCGCCAGCCACGTCGCGCCGATCTCCACCACGTCGGGACGCTCCGGGCCCCGCTGATGGGGGTTGCCCGCGGGCCACGTCCAGAACTCGATGTTGAGGAAGCGCGTGGAGCCGATGACGCGCCCGCCCGCGCGGTCGACGGTGGCGAACGGCAGCGAGCGGCTGGCCCGCTGCTCGGCGAGCGCGGTCTCGATGTAGGCCGCGGCCTCCGCCGGGCTGCCCGGGACCAGGGTGAGGCCGTAGGTCTCGCGGGAGCCGGAGGCGGCCGCGAGCAGCGGGGCCGCGTGCGCCGGAGTCAGGGGCTCGAGCCGGACGAATCGGCCCTCGAGCGTCACCGGCCGCACGAGCGTCGCCTCCGACACCACGCCCACCGCGCTCATGCCAGCGCCGCCTCCAGGTCGGCCTGGAGCTCCGCCTCATCCTCGAGACCGACCGACACCCTGACCAGCCCGGCCCCGATGCCCATCTCGGCCTTGGTCTCGTCGGAGACGCGCCGGTGCGAGGTGCGGGCCGGATAGGTCCAGGTGGTGGCCACGTCGCCGAAGCTCGGGGCGAACTCGAGCAGGCGGGCCCGCTTCATGAAGCGCTCGACCGCGGGGGCGCCTCCGCGCAGGTCGAACGAGACCATCGCGCCCTGCAGCCGCGGCATGAGGCGGCGGGCCAGCGCGTGCTGCGGGTGCGAGGCGAGCCCGGGGTAGTAGACCCGCGACACCGCGGGCAGCCGCTCCAGGGCCTGGGCCAGGGCGAGCGCGGTGGCGCACTGCCGCTCCATCCGCACCGCGAGGGTCCTCGCGCCCCGCGTGGCGAGCCAGGCGTCGAACGGGCCCAGGTTGGTGCCGGCGCGGATCATGGCGTTGCGGACGCGCGCCATCGGCTCGGCTCGCCCGGCCACGAGCCCGCCGGTGACGTCGCCGTGGCCGGAGATGAACTTGGTCAGGCTGTGCATGACCACGGTGGCCCCGTGCGCGATCGGCCGGAACACCGCCGGCGAGGTCATCGAGGCGTCGACGATCAGGTCGATCCCGCGCCCCGTCAGCTCGGGCGCGAGCGCGGGCACGTCGACGAGCCGCAGCAGGGGGTTGGAGAGCGCCTCGACGAACACCGCGCGCGTGGTCGGCCGCAGGGCCCGGAGGATGGCGGCCGGATCGGTGGCGTCGACGAAGTCGGTCTCGATGCCGAGCCGCCGGCCCTCGTCGGCGAGGAACGCGGCGGTCGACCCGTAGAGATCGCGCGCGGAGACGAGGTGATCGCCGGCCTGGAAGAGCCCGAGCAGGAGCGCGGTGGTGGCCCCCATCCCGGAGGCGCACGCCACCGCGGCCTCGGCGCCCTCGAGGGCGGCCACCAGGTCCTCGAGCATGGCGTGGTTGCCGGTGCCGTAGCGGCCGTAGACGAAGCCCGGCTTCTTGCTCTCCCACACCGATTCCACCGTGTCCATGTCCTCGAAGACGTACACGTTGGTCTGGTAGATGGGCGCGGTCAGCGGCCGGCTCGCGGACGGCACGTCGCGTCCTCCGCGGGCGGCCAGGGTGTGAAAGTTCACGTGCGACCTCCTAGACGAGCGGCACGCCGGGCAGCGCGGCCATCGCGGCCGGCTCCGGCTGGCGCTGCGCGTCGCGAATGATCTCGGCCAGGCGCCGGATGCCCTCGTCGATCTGGGAGAGCGGCAGCGCGGAGAAGGACAGGCGCAGCATCCGCTCCCCGCCACCGTCGACGAAGAAGGCGTTGCCGGGAGTGAAGACGACCCCGCGCGGCGCGGCCCGCTCGAGCAGCAGGGAGGCGTCCATGCCGGGCGGCAGGGTCAGCAGCAGGGAGAAGCCGCCCTCGTGATCGGTCCACGTCACCCCCGGCGGCATGCGCTTGGCCAGCGCCTGCAGCAGGGCGGTGCGGCGGCGGCCGTACTCGCGCAGCACCTTGGCCTGGTGGCGGTCGAGGAGGCGCTGCCGGCAGAAGTGGTACACCGCGGCCTGGATCAGGGGGCTCGTGTGGATGTCGGCCAGCTCCTTGGCGACTTCCAGGCGCTCGATCAATTCCGGGGCGGCCACGATCCACCCGAGGCGCAGGCCCGGGAAGAGGATCTTGGAGAAGGTGCCGACGTAGATCACGAGGCCCGAGACGTCGAGGGCCTTGAGCGGCGCGGGAGGACGCGGTCCGAAGAAGAGGCTGCCGTCGAAGCCGTCCTCCATGATGGGCAGGCGGTGGCGCGCCGCCACTTCCAACAGCCGCTTGCGGGTCTCGTCGCGCATGGTGAGGCCGGTCGGGTTGTGCGCGCTCGGCTGGCAGTAGAGCAGCTTGGGCGACTGCCGCTCGAGCAGCCGGTCGAGGTGCTCCGGGTCGAGCCCGCCGTTCACCATCGGCACCGGCAGGAGCTGGGCGCCGAAGGCCCGGAACACCTGCATCGCCCGCGGATACGACGGCTCCTCGATGGCCACGAAGTCGCCCGGGTCGAGCAGCGTGCGCGCGACCAGGTCGAAGCCCTGCTGCGAGCCGTTGACGATCAGGATCTCGTCCGGGCGCGCTTCGAGGCCGAAGCGGAGGAGGTAGCCGGACAGGAACTCCCGCAGCGGCGGGTAGCCCCGCGGCGGGTAGTACTGCAGCAGCTCGGGGCCTTCCTCCCGGATCACCCGGTTGAGCACGCGCCGGAAGGCGTCGGTGGGAAAGAGCCCGCTGTCCGGCATGCCGCCCGCGAACGAGATCGCGCCCGGGCCGGGCCGCGGCACCTGGCTGTAGCCGCGCCGACGGCGGGTATCGGCGGCGATGACCTGCGCGCCCTTCGAGAGGAAGCCCGTCCAGTCGAGCCGCGGGGCAGCCGCCCGGGGCGCGCCCACCGCCGCGGGCACGCGGTCGGCGACGAAGGTGCCCTGCCCGACGTGGGCTCGCGCCCAGCCCCCGGCCACCAGCTCGTCGTAGGCCAGCGCCACCGTCGTGCGGTTGACCCCCAGCTCGTGGGCCAGCTCCCGGGTGGCGGGAAGCTTCACCCCGGAGCCGAGGAGGCCCTGGCTGATCAGCCGCTCGAAGTGCAGCTGGATCTGTCGAGAAAGCGGGGCCTTACCCGTCCGGCCGGCCCCCCTGTCGAGTGCGATCCGCATGGCTTGCGATGGCTCCC
>Ga0070695_100002566_pt1 | contig 10484 bp, 6 predicted proteins | sample KBSK1252metaG_FD_65471 | JGI IMG/M metagenome (GOLD analysis project Ga0070695, IMG submission 65471) | Corn, switchgrass and miscanthus rhizosphere microbial communities from Kellogg Biological Station, Michigan, USA - KBS K1-25-2 metaG | ecosystem: Host-associated > Plants > Roots >...
GGCGTGTCGTACGATCCGACGCGCACGAGCCTCCCGGGCAACGCCCAGGAGCTGTTCTTCTCGAAGCTGGGCGGTGGGTTCACTCGGTTCGAGACCAGTTACCAGCGCCGCTCCCAGGGGTTCGAAGCCAACGACCTCGGCTTCCTCCTGCAGGCGGACCAGCAGAGCTGGAACACCTGGTTTGGCGTCATGGCCCTTCATCCCACGTCGCTCTACCAACAGGCATGGTGGAACTTCAACTGGTGGCAGTACTGGACCGCCGCCGGTACGCCGGTCGAACGTGCCGCCAACACGAACGGTCACGTGCAGCTGCACAACAGATACTTCGTGATGGGCGGCGTGACGTTGGGCCAGCTCGGAACCACGTTCTGCGACCGCAACTGTTCCCGCGGCGGACCGGCGGTGCGGGTCGATCCGTACGTCTCCGCATGGGGGGAGATCGACGGCGACTCGCGCCCCGCGTTCGTGCCATACGTGTGGTTCAACTTCTGGCGCGGCGACGTCGGCCGGTCCCAGAGCTTCAATGGCAATACGCAGGTCACGTTCCGCGTGGCATCCCAGCTCAACACGTCGTTGACGCTGAGCGCCACGCATAACGTCAAGGACGTGCAGGCGCTCGGGCCGGACTCGACCGGCACCCACTACCTGTTCGCCCATCTCGATCAGAAAACCGTTTCCCTCACGGGTCGGGTGGACTACACGCTCACGACCACGCTCACGCTGCAGCTCTACGCTCAACCCTTCGTCAGCAAGGGCACGTACTCGAACCCCCGCGAGCTTGCCGACCCGAACGCCGCCAGCTACGACGCTCGCTACAAGCCCTACTCGTTCACGCCAGGGGGGTTCAACGACAAGGAATTCAACTCGACCGCGGTGCTGCGCTGGGAATACCGGCCGGGCTCCACATTGTTCGTCGTGTGGACACAAGGACGCTCCGACTATGTGGGGCTCGAGGGACCACGCTCGCTGCCGGGCAATTTTCAAGACCTCTTCCGCCTGCATCCGAACAACACCTTTCTCGTGAAGGCGTCGTACTGGATCAGCTGGTAGCGCTACCGAGCTGCCACTCCCTCCAACACGAGTCGCACGGCTGCGTCCTTCCACCGCTCGCGGAGCGCCGGCTCGTCGGCGCCGAGCGGTGGAGCGCTCACGGCGATCAGCGACTCCAACCCCAGGTAAGCGACCATCAGGACCAATGCCTGCGCGGCCGCCAAGTGCGGGTCGAGATCGTCACGCACGAGGCCCCGACCCTGCCCCTCAGCGAGAAGCACCACGAGCCGCTTGATGGCCGGCGCGAAGGGTCGCGCCTCGGATCGGCCAGCCTGCGCGAGGAGCGCCACGAGCTCGGGGTGTTCGGCCAGATAATCGAACTGCGTGGCTAGGGCGGTCTTGATGCGGTCGAGGGGATGCGGATCGGCCGAGCCGGGCGAGCCGGGCGCGAGCGGCAGAGCGGTCAAAGCCTGCTCCAGCTGGGAAGCGCCTTTTGCTAAGACGGCGTTGAACAGGCCGCGCTTCGAGTGGAAGTAGTAGAAGAGCAGCTGCTTGTTCACGCCCGCTTTCCGGGCGATCTGATCGACGCGGGCGCCGTCAAAGCCACGCCGGGAGAACTCCTCTCGGGCTGCGGCGATGATTCGTAATGCTCTGGAATTGCTTAGCTTAGGCTTCACGTGGCGATTTCTTCAACCGGATGGTTGACAAAATATACGCCTAATCTGGCCACACCGCCAGGTCGCGGGGAGCGCGCGGGAGCCCTTCACGCAGGAACTTGATGATCAGGCGGTTCACCTCGTCGGGCGCCTCTTCCTGCACCGAGTGCCCTGCGTGGGCGACCGAGAGGAACGCCGCTTTGGGAATGCCCAGGGCGAAGGCGCGGCCCAGGCCCATCGGCACAACTCGGTCCTCCTCTCCCCAGAGGACCAGCGTGGGAGCGGCGACGTGCTCGAGCTGTCCCTGCAGTCCGTCGAAGCGAAACTCGCGCAGCACACTGCGCAGGGCATGGGCGTAGCCCGGTTCCACGGTGGGCGCGTAGTACTGGTCCACGTCGGCCTCGGTCACCTTGGTGGGGTCGGCATACGTCGCCTTGAGGATCCTGGCGGTGAGACCACGTCCTCTCAGTGCGAGCGCCACGGGCCCCACGAACGGCCAGCGGGCGACGCGGAGCACGAGCGGCTGGCGAACGCCCAGGCCCGCGGAGCCAATCAGGACGAGCCCTCGCACCCGGTCGGGGTGCTCGATCGCGACCTGAGCCGCAACCGCTCCGCCCATGGAATGACCGACGAGCACCGCGTCGGCGATCCGCAGGGAGTCGAGGAGCGCTAGCGTCACCCGCACGTAGCTCTCGTTGTCGTAGCCGGAGGCGGGCTTGTCGGAGAAGCCAAACCCCGGGAGGTCGAGAGCGATCACTCGGTACCCCACGGCCGCGATCGGAGCCAGGTTCTTGCGCCATGCGTACAGCGACGCGCCCAGTCCGTGAATCAGTACGACGGGGAGTCCCTGACCCGTCTCCACGTACCGGATCCGAGTCCGCTCGACCTGGATCTCGCGTGCCGCGAACGCGGTCCCGGCGGGAAATCGTCGACTCTCAGGGATCGCGGTGGCACGGCAGCCGAAGCCGGCAACGAGCAGCAGTCCGAGCCACTTCATGGTGGGTTCCTCAAAGCCGCCCGCACGAGCGCGAGGATGGCCGGGTGCGAGCTCCACAGTCCGATCGCGAGCTCACCGGTGCCGCTGACGGCCACTGCCTGAGCATCGTCGATCAAGAGGGCGGTGGGGGCGTCGGCGCCCACTGAGCCACTGACGAATGCTTCCATATCGGCGGGCACGTCGCCCGCGACGTGCAGGTCGATCGCCGCGCGCTCCTTGGCCCGCCGCCATGCCGGCAGCGTGGGCCGCAAGAACTCTACCGCGAGGACCCCCTCCGCCCGGCGCTCCGCGCGGGCGACGAGCTGGAGGATGAGATTGGCGACGGCCCGCGCACCGAGGACGCTTCGGGTGTCAGGCTCGACCGAGGCGGACGCGGCAGTGAGCGCGGCGCTCAGACGATCGAGTGCCTCGCCCTGCTGCGCCGCAAGTTGGGCGATCAGTGCCCGTGGGTCGGTCGCTCGGAATCGGGTGGGACGCCCGGCTTGGCGGATCGCCGCGGTACGACCCACCAGACCTTCCAAGGCACCGTACGCGTTCGCCCGCGCGATCCGGGCGGCGTGCGCGACCGCATAACCGGTCGCCGGCCCGAGCCGCAGAAGCGTCCGGTACACGTGCGACTCCGTTGGCGTAAAGCCGAACGGCGTCAGATCGAGTGGGCTAGTCATAGTAGCGTAGTAGCGCTTACTACTACGCCACACGCTGTCAGAAAGCAAGAGGAGTCAAACGATTTCGATCGGGAGTCCCATCAGCCGGGCGATGAGCGCCAGGCGGAACGTCGCGTCGGTTTGCCGTTGCGCCGGACTCTTTCCCGGCCCCTCGAGCGGGAAATAGTGCGCCGTGAGGGGGCTCGTCGCCTTCGGCATCGCGCGCAGGCTCTTCGGGCTCCAGATCCCCTGGTCATCGCACTCGCTGAACAGGCGTGCCAGTACACGGTTGGCGCTCGGGATCTGGCGCACCAGGCCGAGCCGCGTCATCAGCTCGAGCCAATACAGCGCGAAGGGAACGTCCGTAACATGCCCCTGCGCGTCCGACCGGAGCGGGTCGCCCAAGAGCTCGAACAACGGCTTCAGGAGCTTCTTGCCTGCGAGGATGAAAAATGCCCGGCGTGGGGCCGGAGACGAGAAGTAGTTCCCCAGGCGGTCGATGAAACCGGCCCGCTCGCGCTGGACGGGGGGGAGGAATGCGAGCATCTCCACGGCAAAGATGGTCGGGGGGCACGCGAGGGGCTCGAGCACCGTCTTGCCCTGCGCCTTCTTGAACGGCTTCGCGGCGAGGTCACTTCGCAAGTATTGGGAAATGTTGCTCGCGATCGTGTGAGCGGTGCCGCGTACGCGCGGGTCGTCGCTGTGCCCGCCCCGGGCGAGCGTGCACGCCGCCGCCTCGCGGCCGACCCGGCGGGCCCAGCGCCCCACTCCCGGATCTCCCTTGGCCGGCTTTTGAAACTCGACGAGCAGCTCCTGCGCCCGCTGAGCCACCGCGCGGTCGGGGTCGTCGGGCTCGATGCGCGACAGCAGCTGGAAGAGGAAGCGGTCCGCGTCGCGGAACGGGCGGTCGCCCGAGGGCCACCCGAGCTCGATCAGGCGGCGATACTGGTAGACGGTGCCCGCCTCGCCCCACCCGTACGACTTCGACGCCGCGGGCGCCAGCAGATTGGCATCCCACAGGCCGTTCGCCTTTTGGCGGCGGGCGATCGCCTGGGCCACCTTGTACCCGAGTACTTGCTGGCGTAGAGCCGCCAGTCGTTCCGGATCTCGTTGCGTCTCCGGGACGACTTCGGCGTAGGCGCGATAGACGAGCGGCGGGCTCGCCGCTTCACCCAACCAGCTTAGAGGAAGTCGATGCGACGCGGGGAGTTCCAGGTGCGCGCTCCGAAGTGCGGGAAACCGCGACCCTCAAAAACGGGCGCAAACTTACCCGGCTCCCCCCAAATAGGCCAGAGGCCTACTCGCGCCATCTGCGAAGCATGTCCTATGCCATTTGACCACAATACTTTACATGTAATGCAAAGTCTTGCACCTTTACGGCGATGCGGACCCTGTCGGCCGGTGAAACTCAGACCTCGGCAGCCATTCCGGCATCGTCGGAGCGTTGGCGATGGCCAACGCCAGGCGGAGGGCGACCTGCGCCTCCTGCGCCATGCCTCGGTACGTGAACGTCGACTTGTACTCGTCGCTCGGCTGATGGTACCGGCTCCGGTTGTACAGATCGGCCTGTTCGCGCCCCCACCCCGCCGGCTTGCCGATGAAGTCCAGGCCTGGCTCGATCGAGACGGCGGGCACACCCGCCCTGGCGAATGGGAAGTGGTCAGACCGGTAGAACGAGCCCCGGACGTCCGGCTCGTGAACGACCGCCAACGATTCGGTGCGGGCCGCAGCCTCGAACATCGGCCCGATGGTCGACCGGTCGACGCCTAGGGCATCGATGTCTCGGGTGGCTCCCCGCACGTTCGTGACGTCCAGGTTGATCACGGCGGCGGTCTGCGCCAGGGGCATGAGGGGGTCGCGCACGTAGGCTTCGCTCCCAAGGAGTCCGCTCTCCTCCGCCGTAGTCGAAACGAACAACAGGGACCGACGGGGCCGAGGCTGGAGTTGAACCGCGGCCTGCGCGATGGCCAGCACCGCGGCGACGCCCGACGCGTTGTCTTCGGCCCCGTTGTAGATCGAGTCTCCGTTCACCGCGGGGCCGATCCCCTTGTGATCCCAGTGGGCCGTGAACAAGACCGCCTGGCGCGCCAACGTAGGATCGCTGCCGGGGAGCCGTGCCACGACGTTGGCCGAGTGCACGTGCCGCAGCTCGCTCTTCACATCGACGCTCACGCGCACGCCGGTAGTGACGGGACGAAAGTCGCGGCGCGCGGCGGCCCGCGTGAGCGAGTCGAGGTTCAGACCGGCCTGCCCGAGCGCCGCCTGGGCGGCGTCGTGCGTGACCCACGCCGCGAAGGCGATGCTCGGTGTCGCCGGGCGGTCGAGCTTGAACTGTTCGACGGACCACGAGCCCCGGACCACGTCCCAGCCATACGTGGCGCTTTCGGTCGTGTGAACGAGGATGGCGCCCAACGCTCCGCGTCGCGCGGCCTCCTCGAGTTTGTACGTCCAGCGGCCGTAATAGGTGAGCGCGCGGCCATTGAAAATGGTCGTGTCCTGGATTCCGGGGTCATTGACCAACATAAGGAGCACTTTGCCCCGGAGGTCCTGTTCCTTGTAATCGTCCCAGCGCCACTCCGCCGCCTGAATGCCGTAGCCCACGAACACGAGGTCGCCGTCGGCCACGATGTGACTCTCGGGCCGCTCGGCCCACGCGACGAAGTCGTCCCGATAGGTGAGCGAGCGCGCCGCGCCGGCCTTGCCCCAGGAGAGGGAGGGATGCGGAACCATCCCGACGAGCGCCACCGGCTGGAAATACGATCCGTCCGGGCCTGCGGGCTCGAGCCCCAGCGCCTCGAACTGGGCCGCGATGTAATCGGCGGCCAGGGCTCCACCGCGTGTGGCGGGGGCGCGACCCTCGAGTAGATCGTCGGCGAGGTACTTCAGGTGCGCGTCCATGGCGGCGGTACTCACTGCCGGGAGCGGCCCTGACCGAGAGGCTGGCGTAGGCAGCGAGGGAGCGGCCGGTGCCGTCGCGCGACCGCATGCCGCGACGCCTGCAAGAAGGAGGGTGACGATGCGCATGGATGCGTTCCTCTCATGGTGAAATCCGATATCTTTCGCGCATGCTTCAGGCGCTGCGTGCCCGTCGCGTAGAGAAACTGCCCGCGCAGGTCGTACTCAAAGGGCGCATGCTCTTCCTCACCGAGGATGCGGGCCTCGTGCGCCGGCAGCTCGACGGGGAGGACCTGAACTGGCGTCCCGAGACCGCGTTACGCGACAACATCTCCACCGACGAAATCACTCCCGCCTACATCTGCTACTACTACGACGAAACGCTGGGCGACTTCCCCTACCTGGGACTCAAGTGCGGGGAGGAATTTCCCATCACCCGGGGATCCGTCAAGCGCGGGGGTTTCGTCGCCTCGGTCAGCGGCAAGCGCCGGGGGAAAGGCTCCTCCCGCGAGCAGTCGCCGTATGCCGAGATGTGCGCCGGGATCAAGCTCGTCATCGCCGAGAATATCGAGCGCATCTACCGTGAGAACTGTCAGAATCTGGGCGTGCTCGCCACGACCGACTTCTCGATGATCGACAAGGTACGGCGCGGCGAGGCGATTCCGCTCAGCGCCTTCACCGCCGGGGAAGGCGAGATCACCCGGGGCATCATCGAGTACGGAGGACTGTTCAACTTCAACGTCGCCAGGCTCCAGGGCAAAGTCGTGCTCACACCGCCCGGCACGGCGCCGCGGCCGATGACCCTGGGCGAGAAGATCATCGCCCGCCACTGGGTCGTGGACCCCGCGAAGGGGCAAGTCGGGGTTCCCGCCGTCAAGCCGGGCGACGAGGGCTTCGTCGTCACGGACATCCGGTTCAGCCATGAATACGTCACGCCCATGGCGGCGATCTTTTTCGAGCAGCTTGTGGGTGCCGACGAGAAGGTCTACGACCCGGGCTCGATCCTGATGTTCCGGGATCACCTCACGTTCCTGGATGAGGCCATGACTCCGGAGCGTGTGAAGGAAGGCCTGCTCGACGTGGCGCTCGAGCTCGAGAAGAAGCAACGCGCCTTCGCCGAGAAGCAGGGCATCAAGCTGTACGGCGAGCTGCGCCTCGGCCACCACGGCTCCGAGGCGATCTGCCACTCGAAGATCCTCGAGGGTCACGCCGAGCCGGGGATGGTCATCATCGGCAGCGACTCTCACACGCCGCACGCGGGCGCCGTCGGCTGCGTGGCCTTCGGCGTCGGCACGACGGCCATCTTCAATTCCTGGATCACGAAGGACGTCCGCCTCACGGTTCCCGAAACCGTGAAGGTCGTGGTGCGCGGCGCCAAGCCCCGGAACGTGACCGCCAAGGATTTCATGCTCGAGATCCTGCGGCATCCGTACGTGAAGAGCGGCCAGGCCATTGGCAAGCTGGTCGAATACTGTGGCGACGCGGTCGAGTCGCTCTCCGTCGACGAACGAGCCACGATGACCAACATGACCGCCGAAGTCGGCGGCTTCACGGGGTATGTGGCACCCGACGAGAAGACGGCCGCCTACCTCATGGAGTACCGTGGCATGTCACGCGCGGCCGCTGCGCGGCTGTGTCACGACCTGGCGAGCGACCCGGGCGCCGAGTATTGCGAGGTGATCGAGATCGACGCGGCGGCGATCCGGCCGATGATCGCGCTGCCGGGGGATCCGGGGAACGGGCAATACATCGAGGACGCGCCGGCGCGCGTGAAGGTGGATATCGCGTACGCCGGCTCGTGCACCGCAGGGAAGAAAGCAGACATGGACATGTACGCCCGCGTGCTCGCGGAGGCCGCCGAGCGCGGCGAGCGCGTGGCTCCGTGGGTGCGGTTTTACATCCAGTCAGGGTCGCAGGACGTGAAGCGCTACTGCGAGGAGCGCGGATATCTCGACTTGTTCGAGAAGGTCGGTGCGACGTTCCTCGAGCCGTCGTGCGGCGCGTGCATCAATGCCGGTCCCGGAGTATCGAAGACGCGCGAGGAAGTGACGATCAGCGCGATCAACCGCAACTTCCCGGGCCGCTCGGGGCCCGGGCAGCTCTACCTCGCCAATCCCTACACGGTCGCCGCGTCGGCCATCGCCGGGTACATCACCACCTGGGAGCCCGGGAGGGTCCTGGCGGGATCGTAGTCAGGACTCCTGCGCCATGTCCGCGATCAGGCCGAGCAAGACCCGCGGGTGCTCGGCCTTCGTCACATGCTGGTCGAATCCCGCGGCGAGGGCGCGCGCCTTGTCGGCGGGCTGCCCGTACCCACTCAACGCGATGAGCGAGGGCGTCCCGTAGGAGGCCGGGTCGCGGCGGACGGCGGTGGCAATCGCATGTCCGTCCATGCCGCCCGGTAGGCCGATGTCGCACACGACGATGTCGGGATGAAAGGTCATCGCCTTCGCGAGCGCGCTCTTCCCGTCCGGCGCCACCTGCACGTCGTGACCGGCGAGCTCCAGGATACTCCGCAGGCTCTCCGCGGTATCCCAATTGTCCTCGACGATCAGGATTTTCCGTGTGCCGGGACCCGTTCGCGTCGCGGAGCCGCGCCCGGATTCAGCGGATGTCTGCGGGTTCCGGTCCAGAAGCGGGAGGCGCACGATGAACACCGCGCCGCGACCTCGACCCTCGCTTCGTGCCTCCACCGTGCCGCCGTGGGCCGTGACCAGGGCGTGCACCAGCGCCAGGCCCAAGCCCAGACCTCCCCTCATCTGGACGCGCTCGCCGAGAGAATCTGCCTGGCTGTAGGGCTGGAAGAGCCTGCCGAGCATGTGGGGTTCGATGCCCACGCCGTCGTCCTGCACGGTCAACACCGCCGTCCTCGGATCGTCGTCCCGTCGCAGCGACAGCGTCACGAGGCCACGCCGGTCGGTGAACTTCGACGCGTTGCCGAGCAGGTTGACGACGACCTGAGACAGGCGCAGCGGGTCGACGCTCGCCCACAGCGGGGTGTTGGGCAGACTCACGTCGAGCCGCACCCCGGCGGCTTCGAACGTCGGTCGCTGGTCTTCCGCGCTCGTCCGCACGAGGTCGACGAGGTTCCGATCCACGCGATTGAGCGCGATCTTGCCGCTGGCGATCCGCGACGAATCGAGCAGTTGATCCACGAGCGCCGCGAGGTGTTCCAGCTGACGGTCCGCCATCCCCAGGGCATCGTGCGAGCGCGAAGCGTCCAGGCCGTGTTTCTGGAGGAGGTCCAGGCAGATGCGGAGCGTGGCCAGCGGGCCGCGCAACTCGTGGCTCAGGGTCGAGAGGAACTGATCCTTCCGCCGGCCTTCGAGCTCGATGTTGTGCGCCCGCTTGAGCGCGGTCAGGTCGCTGAAGATTGCCGAGGAGCCGATCAGGTTGCCGCTCGCGTCCTTCACGGTCGAGATCGCCACCCGCACCGCCACGCGTCGGCCGTCTTTGGTGATCCGCACGGACTCGTAGGGCGGAACGTGCTCGCCCTGGGCGAGCCTCGCCTCGGTGTGCTCGATCTCCTCCCGATGGTCGGGAGGAATGATGAGATCGAACATCGACTTGCCCAGGGCCTCCCGTTCTGACCAGCCGAACAGCCGCGTGGCGGCGTCGTTCCAGCTGGTGATCACGCCGTTCAGCGTCCGGCTCAGGATCGCATCGTGGGCGTTTTCCACGATGCTCGCGAGTCTCCCCCGCTGCTCCAGGGCCTGCTCGAGCTGTGTCACGTCCGAGAACGTGATGACGAGCCCATCGATCACGTTATCGCCCCGTCGGTAGCTGCGGATACGCATGATGTAGCTCGACGCGCCGTCTCCGATGCGGACCTGCCGGGCCTTGGGGACGAGCGTACGCAGGACCTCGGTCATTTCGGGGATCAGGTTCTCGGAGAATCGCGCCGCGATGTCCGTAATGGGCCGACCGACGTCGGTGTCGATGAGACGAAACAGCTCGGTGGCAGCGGCAGTGAATCGCTTGATGCGGAGCTCATTATCGAGGAACAGCGTGGGAATCTGCGTGGCTTCGAAGAGGTTTTGGAGATCGCTATTGGCGGTGTCCAACTCTTCGACCTTCTTCTGCAGCTCGACGTTGATGGTCTCCAGCTCCTCGTTGACCGATTGTAATTCCTCTTTGGACGTCTGCAGCTCCTCATTGGACGACTGCAGCTCCTCGTTGGTCGCGAGCAGCTCTTCGTTCGAGGACTTGAGCTCCTCGTTGGAGGTCTCCACCTCCTCGACGCTCGCCTGGAGGTGGTCCTTCGTCGTGCGCAGCTCGCTCTCGAGCTGCTGGACGAGATCG
>Ga0070695_100002568_pt1 | contig 10481 bp, 11 predicted proteins | sample KBSK1252metaG_FD_65471 | JGI IMG/M metagenome (GOLD analysis project Ga0070695, IMG submission 65471) | Corn, switchgrass and miscanthus rhizosphere microbial communities from Kellogg Biological Station, Michigan, USA - KBS K1-25-2 metaG | ecosystem: Host-associated > Plants > Roots >...
ACCTCGACATCACGGCCGACCCCGCCACCGGCTACTTCTACAAGGTTGCGGCGGTGAACGCGGCCGGAGAGGGTGCCGCCTGCCACGAGGTATCCGTGGCCGCCGGCGTGCCCACCGGTGCCGACCCCTGCACGACGCCGGGCGTGACCGCGGCGGTGGATGCCTCCGATGCCGCCCCCAACATGCCCCCCACCGCCGCGGTGAACCTGGCGAGCCTGGCGGTGGCCGAGCCCTACGGCACGGACGGGAGCGGCAAGCTGGTCTTCACCGTCCAGGTGGGGGAGGCGGCGAGCGCCCCCGCCGGGAGCCAGTGGTACGTGATCTGGAACCGGCCCGTGCCCGACGCCAACGGCGACCGCAACTACGTCGCCATGAAGACGGACGCGCTGGGGACGCCGAGCTTCGAGTACGGCCGGGTCTCCCCTCCCAACGCGAACCTCCCCACCCGGCTGGGGAGCGCGGACAGCGGAAGCTACGACCCCGCCTCCGGCACCATCCGCATCGTCGTGTCCGCGAGCCTCGTGGACTTCGTCACGGCCGGGCAGACCCTCTCCTCCCTGCAGGCGAGGACGTTCTTCGCGCGTGCGGCCATGGCTCCCGTCACCTCCACGGCCGCCAGCGACGTCTCGCCCGAGGGGGCATACACGCTGGTGGGGAACGCGTCCTGCCGGCAGAACGCCGCCCCCCACGCCGAGCTGACGCGGGAGCCTGCCTCCGGCTGCGCACCGGTGACGGTGTCCTTCGACGCCTCGGCCTCCAGCGATCCCGATCCCGGCGACACCGTCGCCTCCTACCAGTTCGACTTCGGGGACGGGAGCCAAGCGGTGGTGCAGGCCTCGCCCACCCTCTCCCACACCTACACGGCACCCGGCGTGTTCGCGGCGCGGCTCCACGTCACCGACTCCCGCGGCAAGATCAGCCAGAACGTGGACCAGGAGGAGATCGACCTTTCCCCCTGCGCGGTGGAAGAGGTCTCCGCCCTCACCTGGACCGGCAAGGAAGAGCTGACCTGGCCTTCCGCCTCGGGAGCGGTCGGCTATCGCCTGCACCGCGGCACGCCGGCGGGATACACGTCCCTGCTGGATGCGGCGGTGGATTCCTGCGTGCGCTTCGAGTCCACGGGGACGGCCACGGGACCGATCCTGCAGGAGCTGCCCGCGGGCGGGAGCCTGTACTGGTACCTGGTGGTGGGGATGGGCACGTCCGTGGCCGGTCCGGCGGGAGATGCGACCGCGGGACCGCGCATCGTCAACGCCTCGGGGACCTGCCCATGACGACACTCCGTGTACCCTGCGCCGGATGGAGCTCGCGCTGGAAACGCACGGCCTGCGCAAGGAGTTCGGGGACGTCTGCGCCGTGGACGGGATCGACCTCGTGGTGCCGCGCGGAAGCTTCTACGGCTTCCTCGGACAGAACGGCGCGGGGAAGTCCACCACGATCAAGTGCCTCACCGGCCTGCTGCGCCCCACCGCCGGGAGCTTCCGCATCCTCGGCCTCGATCCCACGGTGGACGCGGTCACCATCCGCCGTCAAATCGGGGTGGTCCCCGAGGACCTCGGCCTCTTCGAGCGCCTGACGGCGGCGGAGACCCTGGCCTTCGTCGGGCAGATCCACGGCCTGGGCCGGGACGTCCTCGACGCACGGGCCAGGGAGCTCCTCGCCTTCCTCGACCTGGCGCGGGCGGCCGGCGAGCTGGTGACCGACTACTCCCACGGGATGCGGAAGAAGCTGGCCCTGGCGGCGGCACTGCTGCCGGGGCCGCGCCTGCTCTTCCTCGACGAGCCCTTCGAGGGGATCGACGCCGTGGGATCCCGGAAGATCCGGCGGCTGCTCGCGGATTTCGTGGCCGGCGGCGGCACGGTCTTCCTCACCTCGCACGTGCTCGAGATCGTGGAGCACCTGTGCGATCAGGTGGGTGTCCTCCACCGCGGCCGGCTGGTGGCGCAGGGCCCGCTTCAGGTCCTGCGGGAGGCGGCGGGCCGCTCGCGCACGCTGGAGGAGCTCTTCCTCGAGCTCGTGGCCGCACCTGCGGGACAGGCCACCACCCTGGACTGGCTCTCCGGTTGATCCCCTTCCTGCGCGCCTTCGTCTGGCTCCGCTGGCGCCTCCTCCTGGGAAGCCTGCGGGGAAGCGCGCGCCGCGACGCGCTGGAGCGCCTGTCGCGCATCCTGGCAGCGATCGTCCCCGCCCTCCTGCTCCTGGGCATGGTCACCGCCGGCCTGGGGCTGGGGGCCGCGGCCCTGGGGGGCGGATGGGCGGTGGGCTCGCGCGCGGTGGATCCCCTCCCCGTGCTGATCGCCGTCCGGGGCATCCTCTTCGTCGTGCTCGTGGTCGTGCTCCTGGGCGCGCTCACCGGTCCCGCGCAGGGCGCTCTCACGGGGAGCACGCGGCTGCGCACGCTCCCCGTCTCGGACGGGATGCTCCACCGCGTGGAGGCGCTGACGGCACTGCTCGATCCCTGGCTCCTCTATGTGGTTCCGGCCCTCCTTCTCCTCCCTGTCGGGTTGCTGGTGGGCGGCAACGGCGGAGCCGCCGTGGTGGCCCTGCTGGCGGGGCTCGCCCTGCTGGCGGTGATGGTGTGCCTCGCCTCCGCCGCCGCACAGGCGGGGCGCTGGTTCCTCCGCAACCGGCGGCGCGCCGAGGCCTTCACCCTGCTGTTCGTGCTCGGCCTCTCCGCCCTCAGCCTGCTCCCCGCCTTGATCGGCGACCGGGTGGAGCGCGAGCTGCGACGCGCGGAAGGGGCGGGGCGGCGGGCGAGGATCTCGCGCTCGCTCCCCCGCGGGACCCCCGCCCTCCCCTCCGAGCTGTACGGCCGGGCCCTGCGCCAAGGACTGCGGCACGGACCGGCCGGCGCCTGGTTCCCCATCGGGGCGCTGCTGCTGGAGGCGGGGCTCCTCTACGCCGTCTCCGCGGGCGCGCACCGGCGCACCCTGGCCACGGTCGAGGTCGGTGCCCCGCGCGGGGCGGCAGCCTCCGCCGCGGCCGCCGCCCGGCGGCTCCCCTTCCTGTCCCCGATGGCGTCGGCCGTGGCGCTCACCCAGCTCCGCACGGCGCTGCGCACGGTGCGCGGGCGCCTGGTGGTGCTCACGCCCGCGCCGCTGGTCCTCGTGTTCGGCGTCCTGTCTCGAAAGCTCCCCCACGAGCTCCCCGGCGGGGGTGCCTGGACGGACGGCCCCCTCCTCCTCGGCGCCGGAGCGGTGTTCGCCCTCTATGCGCTCCAGTCCTTCACGATGAACCAGTTCGCGGCCGACCGGTCGGGCCTGACCCTTCAGTTCCTGCTGCCGCTGCCCCACGGCGCGCTCGTCGTCGGGAAAGCGGCAGGGTGCGGGCTCGTGTACGCCGCCAGCCTCGCCCTGGCGCTCCTCTGCGCGCTCGGGATCGCACCCGGGGGCTCGCTGCTGGACTGGACGGCGGTCCTGGTGGGGGCCTTGTCCACCTACACCCTGCTCGCGCCGTGCGCGGCGCTGCTGTCCGCGTGGCTCCCCGTGGCCTCCGACCTCGGCAAGACGGGGAGCGGCGGGAACCCGCACGGCCTGGCCATGGCCGCGGGGACGGTGCTCGTGCTGCTCGCCGCCGCGCCCCCGGCGGCCATCGTGCTCGTGGTGCACCGGGTCCTGGACCGGCCGCTGCTCGGCCTCGCCCTCATGGCGGGATGGGCCGCGCTGTCGCTCGCGCTGGCGATCCCGCTGCTGCGCCTGGCGGCGCGCGCCATCGGGCCCCGCCGGGAGAACCTGGCGCTGGTCGCCGGCAGCCGCTAGCGCAACGCGGGAACGTGGTGCGCCAGGGGAGCGTCCTCGCCCGCGCGCAGGCAGTATGCTGGGAGCATGCTCCTCGCGCTGCTCCTCGTTGCGGCGCCCCCGGCCACGGCCGAGCGCCTGCTCGCGCTCTCCCCCAAGGACGCGAAGATCTCCTTCACGCTGGACGCCACCGTGCACACCGTGCACGGCACCGTGCCCCTGACCTCCGGCACGCTCCGGTTCGATCCCGGAAGCGGCCGGGCCTCCGGGGAGGTGGTGCTGGACCTGGTCCACGCCCAGACGGGGAACGACGGGCGCGACGCGGACATGCACGCCAAGGTGCTCGAGACCTCGCGCTTCCCGCGCGCGGTCTTCCGTCCCCAGCAGATCCAGGGCAGCCTGAAGCCAAGCGGCACCTCGGAGGTCGTGCTCAAGGGGACGCTGCTCTTCCACGGGGCCGAGCACCCGGTGGAGATCCCGGCCAAGGTCACGCTGGCGGGAGACCGCCTCACCGCGGACGGGCACCTCACGATCCCCTACGTGGCGTGGGGGCTCCGCGATCCCAGCAAGTTCGTGCTGCGGGTGGGCAAGACCGTGGAGGTCCGGCTCCAGGTGGCGGGGGAGCTGCGAGCCCCGGCGCCCGGCTAGAGGCGGGCCGAGGGGAGGGTGAAGAGGAAGCGTGAGCCGCCGCCGGCCGCGTCCTCCACCCAGATGCGCCCCCCCGATTCCTCCACGATCTTCCGGCAGAGGGCGAGCCCTACCCCCGTCCCCCCGAACTCCGTGGGCTTCAGGCGCTTGAAGAGGACGAAGATCCGCTCCCTCTGCTCGGGGGCGACACCGATGCCGTTGTCCTGCACGGCAACGCGCACCTTCCCGTCCTCCTGCGCGGCCGAGACGTGGACCCGCGGCGCGGTGACGCAGAACTTGAGAGCGTTCCCCAGGAGGTGCGTGAGCAGCTGGCGGAGCTCGGCGGCGTCGGCGAGCACCGGGGGCAAGGAGTCGTGGGTGACCTCGGCACGCCGAACCTCGATCTCGGAGCGGAGGTCCTGGAGAACGGTACTCAGGACGGCCTCCGTGTCCACCGCGGCCACCGTGCGGTTCTGGCCCACCCGGGAGAAGACGAGGAGGTCGCGGATGAGCGCGTGCATGCGCCCGCTCCCCTCCACGATGAAGCGGATGATCTCGTCGGCATCGTCCCCCAGGCTCTGTCCGTAGCGCGACTGCAGCAGCTCGGCATAGGCGGACATCGTGCGCAGCGGCTCCTTCAGGTCGTGGGCGGCCACGGAAGCGAACCGCTCCAGCGCCGCGTTGACCCGGCGGAGCTGGGCGTTGGCCTCCTCCAGCTCCCGCGTGTAGCGCTTCTCCCTCTCCAGCGAGCGCACGCGCTCGGTGACGTCGCGGGCGATGGTGGAGGCCCCCACCACGCGCCCGGTCTCGTCCTTCACGGGGGAGATGGTGACGGCCACCTCGAGGATCTCCCCATCCTTGCGGCGGCGGCGGGTGAGGTGATGGTCCACGGGATGGTCGCTGCGGATCTGCTCCATGATGTGGTCGATCTCGGACCGCAGCTCCTCGGGGACGAGCAGGGTGACGTGCCGGCCCACCGCCTCCTCCGCCGTGTACCCGTACATGCGCTCGGCCCCGCGATTCCAGGACAGGATGATCCCGTCCAGGTCCTTGCTGAAGATCGCATCGTCGGACCATTGGACGATGGCGGCCAGGTGCATGGGCTGGAGGCTGAAGTCCGTGCGCACTCCTGTCCCCTCTCGAGCTGGATCCTGCGACTGGTCGGCGGGAACCCAATCTGTTTTCAGAAGGCTAGCACAAAATGCGCTCGGGGCTGGACGAGAGCCGCCGCTGAACGTATGCAAAGCGGCAAAGGGGAGGGAGCACCATGCGCTTGGGCCTGTTTCTTCTCGGGGCGGTGATCTTCGCCGGCCGCCCCACGGACGTGAAGACGGTGACGCTGATCTGCCAGCCGGGATGGCGGGCCGGTGCGGGAGGGCAGTACGGAGGCGTGGCCTTCGACGTGCAGTGCGACAACGGGCGCGGGAACGTGAAGCTGCGTGGGGTGTCCGGCACCACCTACTCCGTGCGGATGGGCGTGGAGAGCGACTCCATTGCAGCCGACTGCGCCTACGCGGACAGCGCCCCCACGGTGAGCGTGAGCTGCGCCGCGGTCCAGCTCTCGATCCACTAGTCCTTCGGGCACCGTTGTAGGATGGCGCCCCTCAACTCTGGGAGCGCGTATGCGACGTGTGCGGACCCTGCGACCGGATCTCGCCGCGCTGCGGCGGAGCCTGCGCCAGCTGCAGCAGGGGCTCGACCGCCTGGCGGCCAAGGCGCGCCGGCTGGAGCTGGTGGCGCAGCTGAACGGCTCGCCTCGAGGACCGCGCCGCAAGCTCACCCTGACGGCGGCGCGGCGGTCGCAGCTCAAGCTCCAGGGACAGTACATGGGGACCATGCGCCAGCTCAGCGAGGCGCAGAAAGCGCGGGTGCGCGCCATCAAGGAGAAGTCGGGGCACCGGGCGGCGATCGCGGCCGCGCGCGCCATGCGCAAGCGCGGCCGCTAGGCCGGCGGCAAGGTGAAGTGCACGGAGGATCCCTCCCCCACCACCGACTCCGCCCAGATCCGTCCCCCGTGCCCCTCCACGATCTTCTTGCAGATGGCGAGCCCCAGGCCGGTCCCCGGATAGCCCTCCCGCGCGTGCAGCCGCTGGAAGAGCACGAAGGCGCGATCCAGCAGCTCGAGGGGCATGCCGATCCCGTTGTCTTTGACCCGCAGGTGGACGGCGTCCCCTTCCCGCCAGCCCGTGACCTCGACCTCCGGCACGCGCCCCGAAGAGAACTTGATCGCGTTCCCCACCAGGTTCTGGAAGACCTGGACCAGCTCGCGCCGGTCCGCCAGGACATGGGGGAGGTCGGACACGCGGACCTGCGCGCTCTTCTCCGCGATCGCTCCCGCCAGGTTCGCCAGCGCCTCCTGGGCGGCGTCCCCGGTGGAGAGCGGCTCCCGGCGCACCCCCTGCCCCACGCGCCCGTACTCCAATAGGCCGCTGATCAGCGCCGACATCCGGGCGGCGCCGTCCACCACGAACCCCAGGACCTCGCGGGCCTCGGAATCCAGGCCGGACCCGTGGCGCATCTCGAAGAGCTGGGTGAAGGTGGTGATCGTGCGCAGCGGCTCCTGCAGGTCGTGGGAGGCCACGGAGGCGAACCGCTCCAGCTCGGCGTTCGAGCGCCGCAGCTCGAGGTTTGCGGCCTGCAGCTCCCGCTCGCTGCGGCGCACCGCCTCCCGGGCCTGGCGCCGCTCCAGCACCCGCCCCACCTGCGTTCCCACGAAGGTCATCGTCTCCAGGAGGACGGCGTCGGGGCGGGCGCGGGCCCTGCTGAAGAACTCGAGCACCCCCACCACCCGGCCGTCCACGGTCACGGGGACCGCGAATCCCGTGCGCAGCCCCACCTCCGCGGCGGCAGCCGCGCGCGGGAAGTTGAGGTCCACCGTCACGTCCCGCACCCAGACCGCAGCACCCTCCGCCCACACCCGGCCGGGGAGCCCGCGGCCGCGCGAGAAGCGGCTGGCGCGCGTGGCCTCGGTGAAGGCGTCGTCCCCTCCCGCCCGGCGCCAGACGTCGAGGCTGACGAGAGCGTCCCCCTCCCGGTCCACCGTCCACAGCGACCCGCACTCCCACACCAGAGAGCTGGAGATGGCGGCGAAGATCCCGGGAGCGGTGGGGACGGCGTCGGCGTCGGCCAGGGCACGGGCTGTGGCGTGGAGGGCTGCGATCCGTTCCTGCGCCTGCCGCCGCTCCGTCCATGACGCCGCCAGCACCAGCGTGGAGAGCGCGAACGCCGCCAGGAAGAGCTGCAGCAGGGCGAGGTCGCGCGGCTCCCCTCCCGCCGTCCACGCGATGGCGATCCCGGCCGTGAGCAGCACCGCCGTGGCCGCGCCGCGCAGCCCCAGACGCAGGGCCGCCCACATCGCGAAGGGGAACACCAGGTAGCCCAGCCCCGGCTGGGGCACGTGCCCCTCGATCCCGGAGGCGAACACCACCCGCGCCACCAGCGCCACCCCCGCCAGCACGGTCGCCGACTCCACCACCATCCGCCCGGGAGGGAGGACGGGCCGCAGGCCCGCCCAGAGGAGAAGGAATGGGGTGAGGAGGACGACGCCCATCGCATCCCCCAGCCACCACACGCTCCAGAGCCGGGGTGCGGCGCCCCACGCCTGCACCCCTCCCAGGCAGAGGGAGAGGACACCCACGGTGGCCGAGAGCACGGAGGGGGCGGCCGCCCCGCAGGCCTGGAGGAGGAGGACGTCGCGGACGCGGTGGAGGTCCGGCCGGAAGTCGAACCGGCGCAGCAGCCACCAGGCGAGGAGGCCGGCGGAGGTGTTGCCGCAGGCGATCCCGAGGGCGGTCCCGATCGGCTCGTCGGCCAGGGCGTTGGCCGCCAGCGCTCCCGCGAAGATGGCCGGCCAGAGGCTCGGGCCCCACAGGAGCAGGAGCGTGAGCCCGATCCCCGTGGGGGGCCAGACCAGGGAAACCTGGGGAACGGGGGTGGCGAGGGCCAGGCCCAGACGCGCGGCGGCGAAGTAGAGCAGGGCCGTGGCGAGCTGCGGGAGCGCCCGCCGAGCCAGGGACCTGACGGTCACCCCGCCCCCTCCCGCGTCATCTCCAGCATGGTGGGACGGAAGCCCAGCCGGGCGAAGAGGCGGCGCGCATCCTCGTTCCGCCACGCCGTCATGAGGACGACGCGCGGCGCCCCCATGGCCAGGAGGCGCGCCACCGTGTCCTCCACCAGCCTGCCCCCGATCCCGGCACCGCGCGCCGCCGGGTCCACGTAGACGTCGTAGAGCTTGCCGCAGGCGTCCCGCAGGTCCATCCAGTCCCGTCCCTCGAGGCCGGCGAGGGCGTACCCGACCACCTCCCCGCCCAGGGTGGCGACCAGGAACACGCGCCCCCCGCGCCCCACCTGGGTGGCCAGGAACTGCGCATACCCCTCCTCCAGGGGCTCGATACAGAGGAAGCGGTCGGGATCGAAGCGGTGATGGAGCCGGACCAGCTCGGCCGCCAGGCGGGCCGCGGCGGGGACGTCCTCCTGCCGCGCCGCTCGCACCTCCGTCGCGGGAACCATGCCCGATTCTAGACACGGAGGCGCCCCGGAGGCGCGACGTTGACAAAGCAGCGCCGTTTCCCTACCGTGCTGCGAGTTCCGGTCGCCAATCTCTCGTAGGAAACGATGGTTTGCGCGCGACCTCAGGGACCAGAGGAGTTCGCTATGGGTACCAGGCTCTACGTCGGCAATCTCCCCTTCAACGCGGATGAGGATCAGATCCGCGATCTGTTCAGCCAGGGCGGCCGCACGGTCACCGAGGTCAAGCTCGTGACCGACCGCGACACCGGCCGGCCGCGTGGCTTCGGTTTCGTCGAGATGGGGAGCAGCGAGGACGCCGACAGCGCCATCCGCGCCCTCAACGGCCAGGCCTTCGGTGGCCGTCCGCTCACGGTGAATGAGGCGCGGGAGCGCGGAGAGGGTGGCGGCGGAGGCGGCCGGGGCGGCTTCGGCGGCGGCGGCGGTGGCGGTCGCGGCGGCAATCGCCGCTACTGACCGGTTCCTCGCCGAAGAAAACGAAGGGCACCTCTCCGGAGGTGCCCTTTTCGTTTTCGCGATCTGCTACGCTGCGCGCCTCCTGCAGAGGGATACGCAATGGACTCCTGGCTGGTGCTGCTGGGCGGCGCCCTCTTCGTCTTCGTGCTCTTCCTGCTGGTCCTCGCCTGGCGCTCGCTGGACGCGGGACCGCCGATGGGCTGATACTCCGGCCCATGCCCCGCCCGGACGGTCCGCTCGCCCCCCATCCCACGCTCCCCTCCTACTTCCGCGACGAGCGGGAGCGGCGCACGCTCGTGGATCACTTGTTCGACGTCACCGCCGCGCACTACGACGCCGTCATCGGCGCCATGTCCCTGGGAAGCGGGCGCTGGTACCGGCGCGACGCGCTCCAGCGGGCGGGCCTGACGCAGGGGATGGACGTGCTCGACCTGGCCACGGGGACCGGGATCGTGGCCAAGGCTGCGGCGTCGCTGACCTCGCCGGCGCGCGTCACCGGCATCGACCCCAGCCAGGGGATGCTGGAGCAGGCGCAGAAGGTGGCGCCCCTCCGCTACGTCCGCGGCTTCGCCGAGCGCCTCCCCTTCCGCGACGCCTCCTTCGACTTCCTGAGCATGGGGTACGCGCTGCGGCACATGGCCGATCTCCGGACCACCTTCGCCGAGGCCCACCGGGTGCTCCGGCCGGGAGGACGGCTGCTCGTGCTCGAGATCACGCGCCCCCGCTCCCGCGCCGGTCTGGCCGCGACGCGCCTCTACCTGGGCACGGTGGTCCCCGTGCTGGCGGGAGCCTTCACCCGCAACCGGGAGGCACGGCGCCTCTTCCACTACTACTGGGACACGATCGCGCACTGCGTGCCGCCGGAGACCATCCTGGCCGCGCTGGCGGACGCGGGGTTCGTCCGCGCGGAGCGGAACGTGGTCCTCGGGATCTTCAGCGAATACCTGGGCGTCAAGTCGGGCTGAAGTCACCGGAACGTCCCGGCGCGCGTCTCCTGCTCGGAAAGACGAGGAGAACCGATGCACGCCAAGCTGTTCGCCTGCGCCGCCCTGCTCTTCACCGGGGTCTCCCTGACCGCCCAGGACCTGGACACCCCGCCGCCCCCCCCCCGCCCCCCCCCCCCCGCCCCCCCCC
>Ga0070695_100002571_pt1 | contig 10476 bp, 5 predicted proteins | sample KBSK1252metaG_FD_65471 | JGI IMG/M metagenome (GOLD analysis project Ga0070695, IMG submission 65471) | Corn, switchgrass and miscanthus rhizosphere microbial communities from Kellogg Biological Station, Michigan, USA - KBS K1-25-2 metaG | ecosystem: Host-associated > Plants > Roots >...
CGCGCGTGTAATCCTGCCACTGCACGTCGACGGTGCGCTGCGCCGGCAGATAGCCGGCAAGCGTAAACGCGATCGTCACCTGGTTCCCGCCGTTGACGGCGAGATCGTAGCCGCCGTCGGCACGGGATTTGGTCTGCCCCAGCTCCGGATGATTGCGAATCGCGACTGTGGCTCCGCCGAGCGGTTGGGATGCGTTGTCGAGCACCCGGCCGCGGAGCACAGCCGCCCGCACCGCATTGATCGTGTTCGCGGCCACGCCCGTCTGGATCGGATTCGCGCCCGTGTAGAGGAAGGATGTCGCATCACCGATGGTCGTGACTTCAGCGCGATTCACGACGCTCGCCACCGTCGCCGGATCGGGCGGCAGCGGGTTCTTGCGCACGACGTGCCGGATGAAGGTGGTGTTGTTCAGCGCCTGATCGACCGCCACGAGGGTGATCGTGTTGACACCGACGACCAGGTTGTTGACCGTGGTCGTGAAGCTGCCGCCCTGCCCCACCGTCACGGCAATCCCGTTCACCGTCAGGCTGACGGCGGTCGCGTCCGTCACCGTTCCGACGACGGTCACACTTGTCGTGGTGACCGTGTCATTCTCCGCGGGGGACGTCACCGCAATGAGGGGGTTCTGCGTGTCCCGCGTGACGGTCCGCAGCGCGCTCTGACTGTTGCCGGCTGCGTCCGTGGCGTTGAACACCAGCTGGTTCACGCCTTCGGTGAGCGTGAACGGACTGTTGAACGCGCCGTTCGTGACCGGAATCGCGATCCCATTCACATTCAACGTGACCGCGGTCGAATCGGTGATCGTTCCGGCGACGGTGGTGGACACCTGGTTGGTGAAGGAGTTGTTGGCCGGCGAGTTCACGACGAGTACCGGCTTCTGCGTATCCCGGATGACGACACGCGTCGAGTCGGTCCTGTGGCCCGCCGCATCCGTCGCCACGATATGAATCGTGTTGTGGCCTTCGAGCGGCAGCGAGATCGTCTTGCTGAAGCCGCCGGCGGTGACCGGCGCGTTTTGCCCGTTCACCGCGACGGTGGTGGGCGTCTCGTCCTGCACGGTGCCGGAGACGGTGACCAGGGTGTCGCGCGTGATGAAATTCGCCGGCGGCGCGGTGATCGCGAGGACCGGCGGCGTCGTGTCGGTCGCGGTAACACAGATGTCGACGAAGCCGCCCGGCTGCCCCGCCAACGTCACCGAGAGCGTGTTGGCGGCCTGGTGCAACAGCGAAACGTCGGCCATCAGGCCCGCAACCTGCTGATTGAAGTTCTGCGGCGCGAAGACCTGTTGCCCATTCATCAGGATCGTCGCGCTGGACACGCGATTGGCCCCGTTCACGTTGCCGTTGGTCAGGCACAGACGGTACGGCGGCGCCGCCGTGGCGCTGATGGTGAATGCGCGCTTCTCAGTGACCGGCGTTCCCGTCGTCCGGATGAAGTGCGCGGGACCGAGGACGATGAACGTGGGATCGGCCGTCTCGAGGACGCTGACCGTCATGCTCGCGCCCGTGGTTCCCGATACCGATACCGCAATCGTGTCTTCGCCGCGGAGCTGCACGACTTTGTTGATCGTTCCGCCGGCCGCCAGCTGGGCACTGCTCACCACTTCCCATCCGTTGAGCACAACACCGCCCCCGGTAATAGGCGGCGATCCCTGGACGATCCGCACGAAACGCCGGCGGCCCGGAAGCGGCGTGAAGCTGAAGTTGTCGAAATAGCCCAGCGGCATGCCGTTCACGGTCCCGAGCTGTACCGGCCCGTAGAGCGTCGTGGTGTCGCCGGGAGGAGGGGCCAGCGGACGAGTCAGCGCAGATGCTGGTGCGGCGGGTGGGCTCCCGACTCGAGTCTCGAGCAACGCCACGAGTGCGATCCCAGCCAGCGCGACGACGGTCGTGACGCGGGTGGCGCCATGCGACCACGAACGGAACGGGGCCATGCGAACGCTCCAGGAGTCGGGAGTACCGGTTGTGCCAGGAGCATTCGCGTCGGAGCACGCGCGCGAAATCCGCAATGTTGCGGACACGCCCGTGCCGTAGTTCTACGGAGTGGGTGGAGACTAGGCGGTGACGAGGCCTTGGCGGATCGCGTAGCGCACGAGCCCGGCCGTATCGTGGATACCCAGCTTGTCCATGACTCGGGCGCGATGCGACTCGGCGGTCCGCACCGAAATCGCCATCACGCTGGCGGCCTGCTTCGCGGTCGTGCCTTCGGCGATGAGCCGCAGCATCTGGAGCTCGCGGTCGCTGAGCGACTTCGGACCGTTCAGCTCGCCGCGCGCGAACGCCTGCAACAACCCGCGCGAGTAGCAGGCACTGACGTACACCGCGCCCGCACTCACGTCGCGAATCGCTTGAAACAGATCGTCCGAGTTCTGCGCCTTCACGACGAAACCGCGCACACCGATGCGCAAGCCCTCGAGCACCACGTGGTCCTCGGCGGCTCCGGTCAGAAACAGCACGCGGGTCGCCGGCGCGGCGCGCAGGATGTGGCGCGCAGCCTCGAGCCCGCCCATCACCGGCATCGCGACGTCGAGGAGGACGACGTCAGGACGGCATTTCCGCGCGAGCACCACGGCGCGCCGGCCGTTCTCGGCCGCGCCCACGACGTGAAAGTCGTGCACCGACAGCAGCGCTACGAGCGCATCGAGGATGACCACATGATCGTCGGCGAGTAACACACGAAGGCGGCCCATGGTCCGGTGCGGAAAATCGACTGGCCGTCGTGAAGTGCGTCAAGCAAATCCGCCCGAAACGTCATAGTGAAAAACCGGCGGCTGTTGGGCCGCGCCGGGGTTTTACCTAGGTGTTGAACGCTTGTTGCACGCCTATTGCACGGCGTTGACCATATCGAAGATCGGCAGATACATCGCCACGACCATGCCGCCGACGATCACGCCCAGCACCACGATCATGATCGGCTCGAGCAGCGAGAGCAGCGCGCTGACCGCGGCGTCGACCTCGTCGTCGTAGAAGTCGGCGATCTTGGTGAGCATCTCGTCCAGACCGCCCGTCTGTTCACCCACCGCGATCATCGAGATCACCATGGGCGGGAACACCTTCGATTTCTGGAGCGGCGCGGCGATCGTTTCACCGCCCGCGATCGACGAGCGCGATTCCATGACGGCGTTGTGGATCACCATGTTGCCGGCGGTCCGCGCCGTGATCTCGAGGCCGTCGAGAATCGACACGCCGGAGGAGATCAGCGTGCCGAGGGTGCGCGTGAATCGCGACACGGCGGACTTGCGCAGCAGGTCGCCGAGGACGGGGAGGCTGAGCAGCAGCTTGTCGATGTTCAGCTTGCCTGGCGTCGTCTTGTAGTAGCGGTTGATGGCGACGACGCCGAAAATCCCCGCGCCGATGATGGCCCACCAGAAATTCTTGAGGACGTTGCTCGCGCCGATCACGATCCGGGTCGGCAGCGGCAGCGCGAGATTCACCGACGCGAACATGTTTTGGAACGTCGGGATCACGAAGATGAGCAGCACGGCGATGGCGATGCCCGCGACGCCGAAGATCACGGCGGGATAGATCATCGCGCCCTTCACCTTGCGGACGATCGCGTCGTTTTTCTCGCGGAACACGGCGAGGCGCAGCAGAATCGTGTCGAGAATACCGCCCGCTTCACCGGCCGCCACCATGTTGACGTACAGATCGTCGAACGCTTTGGGGTGCTTGCGGAGCGCGTCGGCCAGCGTGTGGCCGCTCTCAACGTCGTAGACGACCTGGCGCGTGACGTCCGCCAGGACCTTGTTTTCGGTTTGCTGCGACAGAATGTCGAGCGCCTGCACCAGCGGCAGACCGGAGTTGATCATGGTGGCGAACTGGCGTGTGAAAACCACGACGTCGCGCGTCTTGATGCCGGCCTTGAAGAACGCCGCGAGATTGATCCCGCCGCCGCCCTTGGCTTCCCGGACCTGCACGACCACCATCCGGTTTTTGCGCAGGTGCGCGATGACGTCGTCGCGCGTCCCGAGATCGATCTTGTCGCGAACCAGGTCGCCCTTGAGGTTGCGCGCGGTGTATTCAAAGACCGGCATAGCTACCTCCGCATCGCCACTTTAGGTTGGCCAGCGGCCTGCGCGGGCGCACCAGCAGGCTTTTCGTCCTCAGGCGGCGTTTCGCCGATGGACCGCAGGAAATCGTTGGGCTTCGACGTCACCCGCAGGCACTCGTCTTTGGTCACCTCGCGGCCCATGTAGAGCTGATAGAGCGCGTCGTTCAGCGTCTGCATGCCGTACTTCTTCCCCGCCTGCATCGACGACTCGATCTGGTGCACCTTGTCGTCGCGGATCAGCGCGCGAATCGCTGGCGTGCAGATCATGATCTCGGCGGCCATAACGCGGCCCCGCCCCTTGGCCCGCTGCAGCAGCGTTTGCGTCAGCACGCCTTCGAGCACGAACGCAAGCTGTGCGCGCACCTGCGACTGCTGGTGCGACGGGAACACGTCGATGATACGGTTGATCGACTCGGCGGCGGAGTTGGTGTGCAGCGTGGCGAAGGCGAGGTGCCCCGTCTCCGCGATGGTGAGCGCCGCTTGAATCGTGTCGAGATCGCGCATTTCGCCGATCAGCACGACGTCGGGGTCCTGGCGCAGCGCGTACTTGAGCGCGGCCTGGAAGCTGTTGGTGTCGGTGCCCACTTCCCGCTGGTTCACGATGCAGGCCTGGTGGCGGTGGATGAACTCGATCGGATCTTCCACCGTGATGATGTGGCCTTTCAGCTCTTTGTTGATCTTGTCGATCATCGCGGCGAGCGTGGTGCTTTTGCCAGAGCCGGTGGGCCCCGTGACCAGCACGAGGCCGCGTGGGCGGTCGGCGAGCTGTGCCACGACGTTCGGCAAACCCAGCTCGCCGAACGTCTTGACGGTGAACGGAATCTGCCGGATGACGACCGAGACGCAGCCGCGCTGCTTGAAGACGTTGCCGCGGAACCGCGCCAGATTCTGAATGCCGAACGAGAAGTCGAGCTCGTTCTCGGTCTCGAACCGCTTCTTCTGGTTCTCCGTGAGCACCGAGTACGCGAGCGACAGCGTGTCCTTGGGCGTCATGACTTCATCGCTGGACGCGTTCACGATATCGCCGTCCACGCGCATCTTGGGCCGTTCGCCCGCCACGAGGTGGAGGTCGGACGCGTCCTTCTCGATCATCTCCTCGAGCAGCGCGCGCAGGTTGACTGGCATACTCTTGCTCCTTATCCGGCCGCGGTTTCTTTCACGACTTCTTCGAGCGTAGTCACGCCCTTCTTGACCTTCAACATCCCGTCCATGCGCAGCGTCAGCATGCCCTCTTTGACCGCGAGGTCACGCAGCTCTTCGGTCGACGCGCCCTTCAGGATCTCGCGGCGCAGGGGACTCGTGAGGTTCATCACCTCGTAGAGCCCCTGGCGGCCGCGGTATCCCGTGCCGGCGCACGTGTCGCAGCCGGCGCCCTTGAAGAACGGCCCTTCCTTCTTATCGATGCCGAAGGCGTGCATCTCCTCCGGAGAATACTCGTGCTGCGTCTTGCACTCCTTGCAGATGCGCCGCACCAACCGCTGCGCCACGATCAGGTTCACCGCGCTCGCGACGTTGAACGGCTCGATGCCCATGTCGACCATGCGCGTGATCGTCGACGGCGCGTCGTTGGTGTGCAGCGTCGAGAGCACGAGGTGGCCCGTGAGCGCGGCCTTGATCGCGATCGAGCCGGTCTCGAGGTCGCGGATCTCGCCCACCATGATGATGTTCGGATCCTGTCGCAGGAACGCCTTGAGTGCCGCCGCGAACGTCATTCCGACTTCGTTCCGGACGAGCACTTGATTGATGCCGAGCAGATTGTACTCGACCGGGTCTTCCGCGGTCATGATGTTCACGTCGATCTGATTGATCCGCGAGAGCGCCGAGTATAGCGTGGTCGTCTTGCCGGACCCTGTGGGCCCCGTCACCAGCACCATGCCGTAGGGATTCTCGATCGCCTTGAGCAGGTTCTCTTCCGACTTTGGTTCAAATCCGAACGTTTTCAGGTCGAGCGTCAGGTTGCCCTTGTCGAGAATACGCAGCACGATCTTCTCGCCGAACAGCACGGGCAGCGTCGAGACGCGGAAGTCAATCACGCGCGCCCCCATCTTGAGCTTGATGCGCCCGTCCTGCGGCACGCGCCGCTCGGCGATGTTGAGCTGCGCCATGATCTTGACGCGCGACGTCAGGGCGGCGCGCATCTTCACCGGCGGCTTCATCACTTCCTGCAGCGCGCCGTCCACCCGGTAGCGCACACGCATCTCGTGCTCGAACGGCTCGATGTGGATGTCTGACGCGCCGCGTTTCACGGCGTCGGTCAGGAGCCCGTTGATGAGCTTCACGACGGGGGCGTCGTCGGCCAGGTCCTGCGCCTTGACGTCCTCGTCCTCCATGTCCTCTACGACCTCCAGGTCCTCCTCCTGCTCGACGCTCTTGAGGAGGCTCTGGAGCTGGGCGTCCGACTGCTGGTAATAGCGGTCGATCGCGTTGCGGAGGGTGTACTCGCCGGCGATGACCGGGAACACGTCGCAGCGCGTGATGAACTTGATGTCCTCGATCGCCGTCACGTTGTTCGGGTCGGCGATCGCCACGGTGAGGGTTCTCCCCTCCCGTTTCAGGGGGAGGACCGTGTGCTTGGTGGCGATATCGGGGGGGAGGAGCTTCAGGATCTTGGGGTCGACCTCAAAGCGGGACAGGTCGACCGCCGGCATCCGGTACTGCCGGGCCAGCATCTTGCTGACCTCGGTTTCCTCTATAAAACCCAGTTTGACCAGGGTATAGCCCAGGCGCATTCCGGAGTTTTTCTGCTCCAGAAGGGCCTTCCTGAGCTGTTCCTGGGTGATCAGGCCTTCACGGACAAGGATTTCGCCGAGCTTGTCCTGGGTGATCGCAACGCTCGCCGTATGCAACTCGTTGAATTTGAAGGGACTAAAATGCGAGTCGGGGTTACGTGGGTCAAGGCTGAGTCACGAATTGTCTGATTGCGTCTAATAATTTGGCACCCACGCCCGGCACGCTGTCGAGTCGGGCAAGTGTGCCAAATGGGCCGTGTTCGGTGCGCCACGCGACGATCCGCTGCGCGAGGGCGGGACCGACCCGGGGTAACCGTGTGATTTCACTCACATCGGCTCTATCAAGATCTATCCGCTCCCCTGGCAACAGCGGACGGGCAAGTTTTGCCGCGCGTTGTGCCGTCTCTTGCAGTGCGCCCGGCCGAGACTCGGTGGCGGATTGGAGTCGAATATCACCGGGCGGCGCGTCTGGTGAGGGCGACAACACGAATCGAACTCCCGCCCCCGCCAACGCCAGGCATGCAAGGAGGAGCGCGGCACGTTTATCGTCCATCGGCGTGCGTGGTGCGTGGTACGTGGTGCGTGGGATTGGCTGGCGGCTTGCGTAAAAGACCCCGGAGAGTTCTCAAAGCACCAGCTAACAGACTTTCCATTTCGGCCGTAACTAACTCGTCGAGATACCCGAGTTCCGCTACGACACGAACCAGGCATTCCGACTCCGCCGCAGATCCAAACGCTATCCAGAGATGCTTGAGCAGTTGAGCCTGCGACTTGAGTGCGTACCCCTCAACAATGTTGGTTTCGACGGAAATAACTGCTCGGCGCAGCTGATCCAAAATCGCCCAGTATTTGGGCCGATTCAGATCTTCGGTGGACTTATGAACGAGGATTACTGCAGCGTGAGCGTGCTTCCAGGCGTCGAGTGAACGATAGCTCTCCATTCTGAGAAACCTGCCGTTGAACCCGAGAACACTAGCATCCAATTAACGCGGTCGGTCACAAACCCACGCACCACGTACCACGCACCGATTATTGGCGAACCAGCGCCACCGCTACATCACCGACTATTTGGAGGGATTCGGCACTCACCTTGTCCAGCGTGTCGTCGGTCGTATGCCAGTATGGGTAGTCGAAGTCGACCACATCGATCGCGTGAATTCCCACCTTCTGCAACGACACGTGATCGTCCGTCAGCGTGTGCTTGACGCTCGGAATGAAGTAGTGCTCGTGCCCCCGGTCGGCGGCGACCCGCCACACCCGTTGCACGACCTCCGGAGCGAAGGCCGCCGACTGGCCTTCCTGAAAGACCTGCAGGTCCTTGTCGCCCACCATGTCGAACAGCACCGCAAACAACGGCTGATAACCCGGCGGCTGATGGGCGGCGAACCAGCGTGAGCCGATGAGCACGTCGTTGGTATCGGCAAAATCGCCGTAGTCCTCGCCGTCCACGAAGAGGAGATCGACGCCGTTCGCGGGCGGTTTGGCCTTGAGCGCGTCGGCGACCCCGAGGAGCACGGCAACGCCGGATGCGCCGTCGTTGGCGCCTGGGACCGGCAGCTGTTGCTGGCCGAGGTTGTCGCTCCGATCGGCTTTGGGTCGCGTGTCCCAGTGGGCGAGGAACAGCACACGCTCGGTGGCCTGCGGCTTGAAGCGCGCGAAGAAATTCCGCAGATGCAATACCTCGCCGCTCTTCAGGCGATGGTTGATCTCCTGCACGATCACCGTGTCCGCCCGCGTGCGCAGCTCGGCGAGCAACCAGTCGGCTTCCTGCTGGTGGCCCGGCTTATTAGGAATGCGGGGGCCGAACGACATCTGCTTCTGGACGTAGGTAAGCGCCGTGCGTCCGTTGAATTCGACCGGCGCCTTGCTGCCGCCATCGCCGCCATTACCGGCACGGGCTTGGCAGCCAAGTACCAGAACGAGCGCGACGCACGACGCACCACGCACGACGCACGGCCTCATCGGATCTGCCCCACACTCGTCGACAGCTGGACGAAAGCGGTCAGGACGAACTGCGAGATCTTGCGGTTGGTTTGACGCTCTTCGTTCAGCACGTAGGCCATCTGGAGTCCCGCGCTCATGTTGGAAGGCAAATCGGTGTCCATGGTAAGCTGAGCCTGTGTCTGCCGGCTGTCTACATAGGGCACGCAAATCACCTGCCCCGCGCGCCGCAAGCACGTCGTGTTCTCCGCGACCGAATACCCTGCCGTCGTCCGGATGTTGGAACGCCACTTTGGACTGACATTCGGAGCCCGGAACGAGAAGGTCACGGTCGTGTTCTGCGCGTTTCGCTCGCTGCGAAACAGGTTGCCGGCGCTGACGCGGTCCGACGATGCCCGCGACACGTCAAAGCTCGTGAACACGCCGCCAATCCAGGTCAACGACGCCGCCGGTGTAAACGCCTTCTCGACCGTGGTGTTCAAGCCCACAAAGCCCGGCACGAAGGTCGGCTGCGCGTTCTCGGACCGCGACCGGCGGTAGCCCACGCGGGCGTTGATGTTCGTCAGGATCCGGCCGATGAAATCGCGCCCGGGCGAGACCGACCAGCTGAGCGACCCGCTCGGCCAATCCTCAGTACGGGTTTGGATCTGCACCTGTTCGTCCGTCCGGAGCGTCCAGACCACCCCCTGCGTGAGGCGATAGTTCACGTTGGCGCGGAGACCCAGCGGCAGGAGTGCCCCGCCGCCGGTCGACACCGTCGTGGTTTGCACCGCCGACGTCGCGAGCAATCCGCCCACCTCCCGAAAGCCGTCGAACCCGCCCAGCGCCAGCTGGTAGCCCGCATCCGGCAGATCAGTCGCGCCACTGAACGTAGACGCCTGCTGCGCGCTGTAGGTCACGTCGAGGCCCGTGATGCGCCCGAGCAGCGCCGCGACGTCGGAGGAGTCGCCGAAGAGCGCCTGCCCCACGCGGCGCGCATCGACCTGCGCGCCGGTCTCGAACCGGCGCGAGTTGTTGTAGGCGGCGGGGACGCGGAACTCGCCGGCGGTGTCCCCCTGGGTGCGCAGGGGCTGGCGGGCGTTGGGATCGCGGGTGAACGCGAACGACGAACCGACGGTCGCCCGCGGCCGGATCCAGCCGCCCGCGACGGTGGGCGTGACGGCGAGCGTCGTCGTGAGCAGCCGCTGCGTCTCCACGCCGATGTCGGTGCCGAACAATGAGGAGCGCTGCTGGCGCATCAGGCGTCCGAGCGTCGTCGAGTCGCCGTAGTCGCGCAGATCGCGCGTCGATACCGCGTCGACGCCCAGCTGCATGCCGGTCAGCGGGGTGAGCTGCACGCCGCCAGAGTTTTGCCAGAACCGGGTGCGCGAGATCGCCACTGGCGAGGTGTCGCTGCGCTGCGTGATCGGCACGAGAAACGTCGCGCGCTCCGCATCGCTGCCGACCAGTCCCGAGCGAAAATGGATCCGGGACGGATTGAGCCGCAGCGCCAGCCCGGCAATCTTCACCAGCGCCGCATTGGGTGACGACGTGTAGTCGAGGTTGAACGCGTAGCTGGATGAGGTGGCGCTGGTGAGTGAAGTGCGCGCGTCTCCATTCGCATACGCACCCGTCACCGACAGTGGATCGAGCAGCCAGCGTCCCAAGCTTGCGGTCGCTTGGCGCACGCGCCGCGCTGAAAACCCATAGCTCGCCGAGCCGGTGTGCGGCCTGCGGACGCCTTGCAAGGCATCGGCGCGCACGTCCGTCCCGTCGA
>Ga0070695_100002574_pt1 | contig 10467 bp, 10 predicted proteins | sample KBSK1252metaG_FD_65471 | JGI IMG/M metagenome (GOLD analysis project Ga0070695, IMG submission 65471) | Corn, switchgrass and miscanthus rhizosphere microbial communities from Kellogg Biological Station, Michigan, USA - KBS K1-25-2 metaG | ecosystem: Host-associated > Plants > Roots >...
CGGGCGGCCAGCCACTGGACGTACTCGGGTGTGGCCAGCGTGGGGTCGCCCGAACCGACGAGCCACAGGGTGCCGGCGGCACCGTCGCGGGGCGGGGCGTCGGAGACGAGCCTGGTTTCGTACCGGAAGTCGGGCCCGAGGGCGGCCAGCGCGGCGGTGGCGATGAGGATCTTCTGGGTCGAGGCGGGGGTCAGCGCGGCGTCGGGCCGGCGCAGGAGAACCGGCCGCTCGCCTTCGTAGACGGCGAGGCAGGTGCGGGCTCCGGAGTGGGCCACGAGGTCGTCGACGGCCCGTTCCAGGTCGACCGTTCCCTGCGCCTCGGCGAGGAGGGCGGGTAGCCGGTCGGGCGACCATACCGGGCGGGGTGCCGTTGCGACCGCGGCACCGCTGCTCGGCGGCCGCAGAGCCAGCCAGCCACACAGCAGGGAGATCGCCGACAACGCGGCCGTGATCATCATCGGGCGGCCGGGCAGCTTCACGGGGTCGGTAGCCTACCGGCGTGCCCCCCGCCCTCACGGTCGTCCTTCCCGCCCACAACGAGGCCGAGATGCTGGAGGAGTCGGTCCGGGAGGTGGCTTCCGGGCTGCGGGAACGAAGCCGGTCGTTCGAGATCGTCGTGGTCGAGAACGGGTCGAGCGACGACACAGCCGCCATCGCCAACCGCCTGGCCGGCGAGTTCCCTGAGGTGCGGGCCTTGTCGCTGCCGGAGCCCGACTACGGGCGGGCGCTGCGGGCCGGGCTGTTGGCCGCCGTCGGCGATGTGGTCGTGAACTTCGACGTCGACTTCTGCGACCTGGGCTTCCTCGACCGGGCGGTCCCCATGGTGGAACCATCCGACGGGCCGGCCGTGGTCGTGGGCTCCAAACGGACGGAAGGTTCGGCCGACACCCGGAACTGGCAGCGGCGGATGATCACCAACGTGTTCTCCACCTTGCTGCGGGTGGGCTTCGGGCTTTCGGTGTCCGACACCCACGGCGTCAAGGCGATGCGCCGGGCCGCGGTGGCTCCTCTGGCCCGGCATTGCCGGTTCGGCCAGGACCTGTTCGATACCGAGTTGATCCTCCGGGCGGAGCGGTCGGGGCTGACCAGCGCCGAGATCCCGGTCGAGGTCGTGGAGAAGCGCCCGGCCCGCAGCTCCATCCGGGCCCGGATTCCCCGCACGGTCAAGGGCCTCGTGGCGCTCCGGATGGCACTGTGGCGGGAACGCTTCCCGGGGGGGAAGCCCGCTGTGATGTGATGGGAGGCGACGATGCTCCGCCTTCACAACACGCTGACCCGCGCCGTGGAGCCCGTCCGGCCGCTCCTGCCGGGCTCCGTGACCATGTACTCCTGCGGCCCGACCGTGTACCGGCCCGTCCACATCGGGAACCTGCGGTCGTTCCTGCTCGGCGATCTGATCCGCCGGGCCCTGCTGTGGACGGGCGTCGCCGTGCGGCAGGTGATGAACATCACCGACGTCGGGCACATGACCGACGAGATCTATGACCGCGGCGAGGACAAGATGCTGCTGGCCGCGGCGGACGAGGGCCTCTCCCCCGCCGAGATCGCCGCCAAGTACGAGGCGGCCTTCCACCGGGACTGCGCCCGCCTCCAGATCAAGCCCGCCCACGCCTACCCCAGAGCGTCGGCCCACATCGCCGAGATGATCGACATGATCAGCCGGCTCGTCGAGCGGGGTCACGCCTACGTCGAGGGCGCCACCGTCTACTACGACGTCACGACGTTCCCGGCCTACGGGCGGCTCTCGCGCAACTCGCTCGACCAACTCCGGGCCGGCCACCGGCTCGAGGCCGTCGACCATCACAAGCGCCACCCGGCCGACTTCATCCTCTGGAAGGCGGCCGGGCCGCGGCGGGTGGTGCGCTTCGACAGCCCCTGGGGGGAGGGCTACCCGGGCTGGCACATCGAGTGCTCGGCGATGTCGGTCGCCTATCTCGGCGAGCGCTTCGACATCCACACCGGCGGCGTCGACCTGACCTTCCCCCATCACGAAGACGAGATCGCCCAGAGCGAGGGGGCACTCGGCCACCCGGTCGTCACGACGTGGGTCCACGGCGACCACCTCCTGTTCTCGAACCAGAAGATGGCCAAGTCGTCGGGCAACGTCTGGACGCTCGACCGGCTGGAGGAGGACGGCCACCAGCCGCTCGACTTCCGCTACCTCTGCCTCACCAGCCGCTACCGGCGCCAGCTCCACTTCTCTCCGGACGCGCTGGCCGCCGCCGGCAAGGCCCGGGCCCGGCTCGGCGCCCATCTCGGCGAGTGGGGCGAGGCGGTGATCACGCCGCAGACGCCAGGGGCCAAGCAGTGGGACGATCGTTTCCGCGAGGCCGTCCTCGACGATCTCGACTTTCCCCGGGCCATCACGGTGGTGTGGGGTCTTGTCGCCGACGACGCGGTGCCCTCCTCCGAGCGCGCGGCGCTCCTGCTCGACTGGGACCAGGTGCTGGGCCTGGGGCTGAAGGCCGTCGCCGACGACAGCGCCGCGGCGGCGAGCGACGCCGTGTTGCCGCCCGGTGCAGCCAAGCTGCTGGCCGCCCGACAGGCCGCCCGCGAACGAAAAGACTGGGCCGAGAGTGACCGCCTCCGCGACGCCCTCAACGACCTCGGCGTCGAAGTGACCGACACAAAGGACGGCCAGGCGTGGTCCGGTGCGAAGCACCGCTGATTCACCGTCGGGGCCCCACGCTCTGGAGGAGCCCGGGGATGGGGCCCCGGGCGGGGCGGCGAAGCCGCCAGGAGCATCCTTAGAGGCCGTCAGGCCTCTAAGGCGTTGCGGAACAGGTCGATGACGTGCTGACGGCGGGCGGCCAGCGCGCTGAGGGACAGCGGGTCGCCGTCGAGGAGCGCGGTGATCAGCGGCGCGTCGGAGAAGTAGGTGAGCATGGCGCCGTAGGCGCTGAGGAGCAGCTGGCGGACGTCGTAGCGGCGGAGCCGCCCGGCGTCCATCTCCCGTTCGAAGAAGCCGACGGCCCGTTCGAAGAGCGGCCGCAGCGACTGGGCCAGCTCCTGGCTGAGCATCGGACCGCCCTCGATCGCCTCCCGCCGGACAAGCCGGACGAACTCCGGATGCTCCTCGAAGAAGCGGAACCCGGCCACGAGGACCCGCTCGACCTGCGGCCACCCCTCCCGGGGCCCCTCCACCGCTTCCTCCACCAGCGTGAAGAAGTCGGAGAACGCCAGCATGATCACGGCCCGGTACAGGTTGTCCTTCGACGGGAAGTGATGCAGCAGGCTCGGGCGGCGGATCCCGACCTCGTCGGCGATGTCGTTGAGGCTGGTGTCGGCGTAGCCCTGGTCGGCGAAGCGCCGCGTCGCCACGGTCAGGATCAGCTCCCGGGTGGTCGGCGACGGTGTGGCCAAGGCGCTCATGGGGTCCCCAGGGTACGCGCCGCCACCTGTGTGCCCGCGTGACGGGACGGCGACGGTGCCGCCGACTCGCCCACGATGCCCCCTTTGCCTACCGACTAGTCGGTAGGCTACCGTGCGGCGATGCCCCTCGCACGGATATTTCTGGCTGCCGCCCTCGTCACCCAGGCCTCGGTCCTGGCCACCACCGTGTATTTGCACCGGGTGCTGGCCCACCGGGCGCTGACGGTCAGGCCGCCCGTGGCGATGGCGTTCCGCCTGATCCTCTGGATCATGACGGGGATCAGCCCGCGGGCATGGGTGGCGGTCCACCGGCGCCACCACGCCTTTTCCGATACGCCGCAGGACCCGCACAGCCCGATCCAGCTGGGGTTCTGGGCCGTGCAACTCGGCAATGTGAAGCTCTACCGGGACACCATCCGGGACGGCGTGACCGTGACCAAGTACTCCCGGGACCTCCCGCCCGACCGGCTCGACCGGATGCTGTTCGACCACGCCTTGGTCGGTCTGGCCGTCGGCATCGGTTTCCTGATGGTGATCCTCGGCCCGGTGGCTGGCCTGCTGGCGGCCGGGATCCACACGGTGGTGTACCTGTCGATCAGCGCGGCGGTGAACGCCGTCGGCCACACCTTCGGGAAGCGGCCCTACGACAACCTGGCCACCAACAACCAGTGGCTGGCGTGGATCTCGGGCGGCGAGGGGCTGCACAACAACCATCACGCCGCCCCGACGTCGGCCCGCTTCGCCCTGGCGGGCGGCCAGGCCGATCCCGGCTGGTGGCTCATCCGCCTGCTCGTGGGGACCAACCAGGCCGAGCTGCGCCACGAGGAGCTGAAGCTCAAGCAGCCCGCGTAGTCAGTCGGGGACCGTGAGGTCCTTCCGGCCGAAGAAGACCTCGTGGACGATGCCCATGTTGTGGCGGCTGAGTTCACCCCGCTGCTCCTCCGGCGTGGCCTCCCAGGCCCGATGGGCGTGCCGGACGCAGTGCTCGGCGCCGACGGCCACGGCCCGGCGGAGGGGATCGCTCAGCGTCCGCAACCGCAACGAGATGTCGATGTCGGCGTTGCGGTACCAGACGAAACCTTCCTGCACGCCGCCGGCGGCGAGCAGTTCGTCGCGCCGGGCGGCGAGGCAGTAGCCCTGGATGGCGGCGACATCACCGGTCGTGCGCTCCTCGTAGTCGCACAGGTCGGCGGTGACGAGGCCGTACGGCCCGGCGAGCGCCACCGTCGGGTCGGCGAGGGCGACCACGAGCAGGCCGAAGAGGTCGCCGGTCAACTCCAGTGACGTATCGACCAGCACGGCGACATCGCCGGTGGCCTTGGCCAGAGCCTCGTTGTGGGCCACGCCGAACCCGCCCGTTCCCTGCTGGACCGGGACAACGTCGATCCCCCGGTCGCGACAGCACCTATCGAGGGAGGCGAGGAAGCGGTCGGCGTCCTCCGGCCACGCCTCCGTCTCGAGCAGCACCGAGATCTCAGGAGCACCCATGCCGGCGAGCGTAGCGACGGCGTTACTCTGCACCGATGGCTGTGGAGGTCGCCCTCTTCGTCACCTGTCTGGTTGATCAGCTCGCCCCGGAGGCCGGCATCGCGGCGGTCCGGCTCCTGGAGGCGGCGGGTTGCCGGGTGGCCTTCCCCGAGGCGCAGTCGTGCTGCGGGCAACCGGCGCTCAACACCGGCGAGCCGGAGGCCGCGGCCGTGTTGGCCCGTCATTTCGTCGAGGTGTTCGAGCCCTACGAGGCGGTCGTGACGCCATCCGGCTCCTGTGCGGCGATGGTCCACCACTGGTACCCGCGCATCCTGGGCGGTGCCTGGGCGGAACGGGCGGAAGCGCTGGCGCGGCGCACCTACGAGCTGACGTCGTTCCTCGTCGACCGGCTCGGGGCCACACAAGACATCGCTCGGGCGGCCCCCCTCGAACCTGGCCTCACCGTGACGGTCCACGACGCCTGCCACGGCCTGCGGGTGCTGGGCCTCAAGACGTCGGGGCGTCAACTCCTGGAAGCGGCCGGAGCCACGCTCGTGGAGATGGCCGAACCCGAGCAGTGCTGCGGGTTCGGCGGCACGTTCGCCGCCAAACACCCTGAGATCTCGGCCCCCATGGCCGACGACAAGCTGGCGCAGGCCGCCGCCACCGGGGCCGACTATGTGGTGGCCTGCGACTCCGGCTGCCTGCTCCACCTGGCCGGCCGGCGTCGGCGGACGGGCGAGGGGCCCGAACCCGTCCACGTGGCCGAACTCCTGGGGAGAGCGCTGCGATGACCACGGAGTCGCTGGCCGAGCGGGCCCGGCGGGCCATCGGCGACGAGAATCTCCAGACCGCCCTGGCGAAGGTGACCGCCGCCCTCGGCGCCGAGGGGACGGCGGCCCGCACCGACCCCGACATGGTCGAGCGGCGCCGGCGGGGGGCGGCCATCCGCCGCGAGGTCCTCGCCGACCTCGACGGCTGGCTTGACCGTCTCCAGACCAGGTTCGAATCCCTGGGGATCACGGTCCACCGGGCGGCCGGTCCGGAGGAGGCCCGCCAGATCGTCCTGGGCATCGCCCGGGAGGAGGGCGTGCGCCTGGCGGTCAAGTCGAAGTCGATGGCCACCGAGGAGATCCACCTCAACGCCGCCCTCGAGGCCGAGGGCGTCGAGGTGGTGGAGACCGATCTCGGTGAGTACATCATCCAGCTGGCCCGGGAGATGCCGTCGCACATCATCGCCCCGGCGGTGCACAAGACCGTGCCCCAGGTCGCCCGGCTCTTCAGCGAGGTGGCCGGGGAGTCGCTGCCCGACGACCGCACCGCCCTGTGCGCCTTCGCCCGGCAACGGCTCCGGAGCAAGTTCCTGGCCGCCGACATGGGCATCACCGGCGTCAACTTCGCCGCCGTCGACACCGGCACGATCGTGCTGGTCACCAACGAGGGCAACGGTCGCATGTGCACCTCGCTCCCCCGCGTGCACGTGGCGGTCATGCCGGTGGAGAAGGTCATTCCCCGGTTCGAGGACCTCGGCGTGCTCCTGCCGCTGCTGACCCGTACCGCCACGGGCCAGCGCCTGTCGACGTACGTGTCGATGGTCACCGGCCCCCGCCGGGCGGGGGAGGTCGACGGGCCCGAGAAGCTCCACGTCGTCTTCCTGGACCACAACCGCCGGTCGCTGCTCGGCACGCCGTACGAGGAGATGCTGTGCTGCATCCGTTGCGGCGCCTGCCTCAACGTGTGCCCCGTCTACCGCCGGATCGGCGGCCATGCTTACGACGCGGTCTACAGCGGCCCGATGGGCGCGGTGCTCACCCCGCTGCTGTCGGGGGGCACCGAGGGCCGCGACCTGCCCGATGCCTCGTCCCTGTGCGGCGCCTGCAGCGAGGTGTGCCCGGTGGGGATCCCGTTGGCCGACCTCCTCGTCCGCCTGCGGGCCGACCTGCGCGACCCCGGCCCCGCCGTCCCCGCCGCCGCCCCGTGGCCCCGCCATGACCCGATCGGCAACGCCGATCCGTCCGCCAAGGCCGTGGAGGTGGCGGGCGACGCGCCCGGTGGCCCAGGAGAGACCCGCCCCGGCGTCCGCGCCGCCCGCCACCTCGGCTTCCAGGCCTGGGCCCATCTGTGGTCCTCCCCCACCGGCTACCGCCTCAGCGCCGCCGCCGCCCGCCGCCTCGGTCGACTGACCCCGCCGGCCCTGATCCGCCGGACGCCCCTCGTATCAGCCTGGGGACAAGGCCGCGACATCCCCCTCCCCGCCCCTCGGTCCTTCCGCCAACGCTTCGCCGCCCGCCAGGAGGAAGGCTGGTGAGCGGGCCCTCCGACCCGCGGCCGATGTTGCCCGTGACGCCCGTGTTGTGCCAAGACCGCGACCGGTATCACCCAAGGGGGTATCGACGGCCGTCAACGCCGGCCGAGCGCGACCGGTCGCGCACCCCGGGCGCGATGCCGACGCGGACCCAAGCATGACCACCGACCTCGTCGCGCGTTTCAGCGAGAGCCTCACCGCCGTAGGTGGCACAGCCCACGGCCCACTGCCGGTCGCGGAGGCCCTCGACCTGATGGTGCAGCTGTGCCAGGACCGCGCCGGTGGGGCTGCTGTGGCTCTGTCGACCGGCGACCCCGTCGTCGAGCGACTGGGAGTAGAGGAGCACCTGGCCTCCGCCGGGCTGGAGGTGCTCACACCGGAGGACGTGTTCTGGCACGAGCGACTGGCGGAGGCCGGGGTGGGTGTCACCGGGTCCGTCACGGCCGCGGCGACCAGCGGAACGGTGGGGATCGCCTGCGGGCCCCGGGCGCCCCGGGCCACCAGCCTGGTCCCGCCCGCGCACATCTGCCTCGTGCGGCGCGCCACCATGGTGGAAGACCTGGCCGATGCCCTTCATCGCTGTGCTCCTGAAGCGACCGATGCCGCCGATCTGCCGTCCGGGCTCGTCTGGGTCAGCGGCCCGTCCCGGTCAGCCGACCTCGAGCTGGTGCTCACTGTCGGAGTCCACGGCCCCGGGTCGGTCGACGTGATCGTCGTCGAGGACAACGTTCGGTAACGGAAAGGCCACAGAAACTGGTGCAGACGGGGCACAAGCGACTTTTGTCCACAAAATCTGACATTTCCCGTCATGGCGGGACGTTCCGGTCGTTCATCGGATGTATGGACCCTGGGAAGCGCCGCTCAACGGCCCGGAAGTGGCTGGTCGCGCTCTTCGTCCTCACCGGCATGGCCCTTCCCGTCTCGGCCGCGCAGGCCGGCACCATCCCTGACAGCAAGCTCGGGTGGAGCAGCTGCCTCTGGCCGGCCGGCAAGACGATCACCGTGGCCGTCGATCCCGCCTTTCCGCTCCCCGACGCCTCCTACGGCGAGCGGCTGAACGAAGCGCTCGTCCGGTGGGACGGGGTGCTCCGCACCTCCCGCCGGGGCGGCGATGTCGTCCGGGTGAACGACGGCCCGGCCGACATCGTGATCCAGTACCGGGCGCTCGAGGGCTCCGACACGACCGAGGTGCTGGCCGAGACGTACCTCGAGCGGGCCGGTGACACCACCTTCACCACCAACATCGGCGTGTGCCCCGATCGCAAGCCCGCTTCCCACGGCATGCAGGCCGTCCAGATCCGGATCGCCCCCCGGAACGACTGGTTCGCCGGCGACGACAACTCCAGCAGCAACTGGCAGAGCTGCAGCGGCAGCACCTTCCGGGCCGTGAACCCCGGGCTGTGTGCGGCCACGGTCGACTTCGGCTCGACGATGACCCACGAACTGGGCCACGCCCTGGTCTTCTACCACCCGCAGACACTCGACGAGATCGACGGCATCCCGGTCGACCGGTCCGACTCCGCCTCGACCCAGGCCCGCTGCGTGGAGGCCAGCAAGGAATTCCAGCCGCAGGCCACCATGTGCTCCGGGCAGGGCCAGTGGCGGGCCGAGCAGCGCACTCTCGAGACCTGGGACATCGAAACCATGCACCGGGCCTACGACCAGTAAGGCCGCAGGTCACGATTCACTAGGCTCGTCGGTGTGAGTGGGGCCTACGCCTATGGCTTGTCCGAGCATCCGGTCCCGGCGCACGCCGTCGGCGAGGCCGTCGGGCAGGTGCTCGAGACACTGGGCGACGAGCGAGCCGATCTGGTGGTGCTGTTCGCCTCACCTCACCACGTCGGCCCGTTCGAGGACATCGCCGCATCCGTGCGGGGCCTCCTTGACCCCACCGTCCTGCTCGGCGGCACGGCCGGGGCGGTGATCGGCGGAGGGCGCGAGGTGGAGGACTCCCCCGCCCTCTCCCTCTTCGCCGCCCGGCTGCCGGAGACGCTGCTGACCCCCGCCCGCCTCGAAGTCGTGCCGACTCCCGACGGCCCGTCGCTGATCGGCTGGCCCGATCACCCCGACGGCACCATGCTGCTGTTCGCCGACCCCTTCACCTTCCCGGCCGACGCCTTCTTGAGCCGGGTGAACGAGGACCTGCCCAAGCTCCAGGTGATCGGCGGCCTGGCCTCGGCGGCCATGCAGCCCGGCGGGAACCGGCTGGTGGTCGACGACCAGATCGTCGACTCCGGCGCCGTGGGCGCCGTGCTGGCAGGCGGCGTCGAGATCCGCACCGTCGTCTCCCAGGGCTGCCGGCCGGTCGGCAAGCCGTACGTGGTGACCAGGTCGGACCGGAACTTCATCCTCGAACTGGGCGGCAAGCCTGCCCTGGAGCGGCTCCAGGAGACGGCCACCGCCGCCTCCGACGAGGAGCGGGAGCTCATGCGCCATGGGCTCCAGATCGGCTGCGTCGTCGACGAGACCCGCCTCGAGTTCAGCCGCGGCGACTTCCTGGTCCGGGGCGTGGTCGGCGCCGACCAGCGCAGCGGGGCCATCGCCGTCGGTGACACCATCGAGGTCGGCCGCACGGTGCAGTTCCAGGTCCGCGACGCCGGCTCGGCGGACGAGGACCTGCGGGACCTGCTGACGTCGGCGGAGGCCGATGCCGCCCTGCTCTTCACCTGCAATGGGCGGGGCCAGCGGCTCTTCGGCGAGGCCGACCACGATGCCGGAGTCGTCGACCAGCTCCTCGGCCCCCTCCCCCTGGCGGGGTGCTTCTGTGCCGGGGAACTGGGCCCCGTCGGCGCCCGCAACTTCCTCCACGGCTTCACTGCCAGCCTCGCCCTTTTCACCTCTTGAACACCTCCGCCGGGGATGGTGTGCCCCCCACCACATGGGGTAGCCACGGGGGGTAAGGCGGGAGAGTTCCGCCGATAGGCTGGCTGAGTCATCCATACGGAGGGAAAAGGGCATGGCGAACGAGCTCGAGACGAAGGCCATCAACGTGATCCGGGGGCTGGCGATGGACGCCGTCCAGCAGGCCAACTCCGGGCATCCGGGGACGGCGATGGCCCTCGCACCGCTGGCCCACGTGCTCTTCACCCGCATCATGCGCTACGACGCCACCGAGCCCGACTGGGCCGACCGCGACCGCTTCATCCTCTCGGCCGGGCACGCCTCCATGCTGCTCTACGCCATGCTCTACCTGACCGGGTACGGCCTCACGCTCGACGACATCAAGCAGTTCCGCCAGTGGGGCTCGCGCACCGCCGGGCACCCGGAGCACGGTCACGCCCCCGGCATCGAAGTGACCACCGGCCCGCTGGGCCAGGGGTTCG
>Ga0070695_100002576_pt1 | contig 10465 bp, 14 predicted proteins | sample KBSK1252metaG_FD_65471 | JGI IMG/M metagenome (GOLD analysis project Ga0070695, IMG submission 65471) | Corn, switchgrass and miscanthus rhizosphere microbial communities from Kellogg Biological Station, Michigan, USA - KBS K1-25-2 metaG | ecosystem: Host-associated > Plants > Roots >...
TCATCGCGGCCTCGGGCGTGGACCTCGAGTCGCGCGCGGGCATTCGCGACGCGTTCGGGCGCAGCCACAAGGGCTGGCGCGAGCTCGCCGCCGGGCTCACCGTCGAGCGGTGGAGCGAGCACCAGCACCGCTGGCCGGGCAAGCTGCCCCTGGGCATCTACATGCTCCAGGTGCTCATGCACTCGCAGTATCACCGGGGCGAGACGGCGGCGCTCCTCACCGAGCTCGGCTACTCGCCCGGCGACATCGACTTCCTCTTCTTCGCGTTCGAGCGGCCCGGGAGCTAGAAACACCGCCCGGGCCCGGCCGGACGGACCGCCTGGGGGGCCGGGTCGAAGCCGACCTGTCGACGGGCCGACGGCAAGCGTCGCAACTTCTGGTAGCACCTCGACATTTTCCGTTATTCCCCGTCGGATCGGCGGCGGGCAAATAGCTGATTTCTCGAACTACGCATTGCTGGAGCGCGTTTTGCTATGGACCAGTGTCGGAGGTGTACGCGCATATGCTCCACCGCGCTCGTGTCCTGGCCACCGGCATCCATCTGCCCCTTCGAAAGCTCGCCCTCTGCCTGGACTGCGATGAGTGCTTCGAGCTGGGCTACTCCACCTGCCCCGCCTGCGGCAGCGGCACCTGGAGCCCGCTCGGGCGCTTCCTCGAGACCGGGCCCACCCCGCGCGGCCATCGGACCAACGGGCCGCGGCGCCTGACCGTCCGCCGGACGGCCGAGGACCTGGCCGTCGCCAAGCATCTCCTGGTGGTGGCGCGGCATCGGCGCGAGCTGTATGACGAGATCAAGCGGGCCTTCGCCGGGCAGGAGAGCGTGCAGGTGATTCTCGACCGGCGGGTGAATCAGCGGCGCCAGAAGAAGAACGCGAGCATGCTCGACCGGCGCCGCAACGAGCGCCGCTCCCGCTCCGCGGTGGACGAGCAGCTCCGCACCATCGGCTGGTCGCTCGTGCTCCTCGACCTCGCCCGCGCGAAGCGAAACTAGCGGCGCCGCTCAGCCTCGGGCGAGCGGCTTGTAGCGCAGGCGGTGGGGCTGCTCGGCATCGCCGCCCAGCCGCTTCTTCCGGTCGGCCTCGTAGTCCTGGTAGTTCCCCTCGAACCACACCACCTGGCTGTCACCCTCGAAGGCCAGCATGTGGGTGGCGATGCGGTCGAGGAACCAGCGGTCGTGGCTGATCACCACCGCGCAGCCGGCGAAGGCCAGCAGCGCGTCTTCGAGCGCGCGTAGCGTGTCCACGTCGAGATCGTTGGTGGGCTCGTCGAGGAGCAGCAGGTTGGCGCCCGCCTTCAGCATCTTGGCCAGGTGCACGCGGTTTCGCTCCCCGCCGGAGAGATCCCCCACCCGCTTCTGCTGGTCGGCGCCCTTGAAGTTGAACGAGGCCACGTAGGCGCGCGACGCGAGCTTGCGGTTGCCCAGCGTGATCTCCTCGGCGCCGTCGGAGATCTCCTGCCAGACCGAGTGGGCGGGGGCCAGCGCGTCGCGGCTCTGATCCACATAGCCCAGGGTGACGGTCTCGCCCACCCGGAGCACGCCCGCGTCCGGCTTCTCCTGTCCGGTGATCATGCGGAAGAGCGTGGTCTTGCCGGCCCCGTTGGCGCCGATGACGCCGACGATGCCGCCGCGGGGCAGGCTGAAGGTGAGCTTCTCGATGAGCAGCTGGTCCCCATAGCCCTTGGACAGGGCCTCGGTCTGGACCACCACATCCCCCAGTCGCGGCCCGTTGGGGATCACGATCTCCGCCTTGCCCTCGCGCTCCACGCCCCCTTCGGCGAGCAAGGTCTCGTAGGCGGCCAGGCGCGCCTGGGACTTGGCATGCCGCGCGCGGGGGGCCAGGCGCACCCACTCCAGCTCGCGCTCGAGGGTGCGCTGGCGCGCCGACTCCTGCTTCTCCTCGACGGCGAGGCGGTCCTTCTTCTGCTCGAGCCAGGAGGAGTAGTTGCCTTCCCACGGAATGCCCGCGCCGCGATCCAGCTCGAGGATCCAGCCCGCGACATTGTCCAGGAAGTAGCGGTCGTGGGTGATGGCCACCACGGTGCCCGGATACTCCTTCAGATAGCGCTCCAGCCAGGCGACCGACTCCGCGTCGAGGTGGTTGGTGGGCTCGTCCAGGAGGAGGACGTCGGGCTTAGAGAGCAGCAGCCGGCACAGCGCCACGCGCCGCCGCTCGCCGCCGGAGAGCTTGGCCACGTCCTGCGCGCCGTCGGGCACGCGGAGCGCGTCCATGGCGATCTCCACCGTGCGGTCGAGGTCCCAGCCGTTCTTGGCCTCGATGGCGTCCTGCACCTGCGCCTGCTCCTCGAGGAGCTTCTCCATCTCGTCGCCGTCCATCGGCTCGCCCAGGCGGGCGTTGATCTCGTCGAAGCGGGTCATGAGCCCGCGCACCTCGGCCACGCCTTCCTCCACATTGCCGCGCACGTCCTTGGCCGGATCCAGCGCGGGCTCCTGCGGGAGATAGCCGATCCTCATGTCGGGGGCGCGCCACACCTCGCCCAGGAAATCCTGGTCCACGCCGGCCATGATCCGAAGCAGGGTGCTCTTTCCCGCGCCGTTGCTGCCGAGCACGCCGATCTTGGCGCCCGGATAGAAGGACAGCCAGATGCCGCGGAGGATCTCGCGCTTGGGGGGCACCACCTTGCGAAGATCCTTGAGGGTAAAGACGAACTGATGCGCCATGACTCTCCTCTCAGGAGTGGGGCGGGCGGGGCAGCAGCGGGGTGCGGCGGCTCAGCTCTGCGGCTGCGGCTGCGACACGACCACGACAGAGTCCCAGCTCACGGCCTGTTCCGGATTATCCACCGCCCAGCACGTGCGGGGCTGCGTTTCCGACTCCACGCACGCGACCTTGACCGGCTCGGGGCCCTTCGAATCGTCCATCCGGGAGCCCTTGGCATTGGCGATGACGAGATACACGATGACGATGAGGACGACGACGGCCGCGCCGGCGATGGCGCTGATGAGAAAGAAATCCACCGCCTCCGCGCGCGCCGGCGCGGCCAGCGTCCCCGCGATGACGACCACGAGCATGACGGCGAGAAGGCGCATCACCGAGCTATGGGTCGAGAGGGGATTTTGCATGGCGGCATTATACCCGAGGCGATTGGACGGGCAGAATTTTCTCGGACGGAGCGGACGCGAAGTCAGTCGGCTCGACGCCAGGAGAAGGCCAGGTAGGCGCCCAGAACCCCCAGCGCTGCCCCTGTCCCGATGACCGCGACCATGGTCGCGATCACCATCGGCTCGACGCCTTCGGATGAGGGCCAGCCGAAGTGCTCCAGCACCGCCAGCACGCTGACGAAGAGCACGAGCCCCCCCACCGCCATCATGAGCCAGCCCAATCCCCGCCTCACTGCGCGCATGGCCGGATCATACCTTGAGCCGCGGCCGAGCGGAACCCCTACTCCCGGGAAATTCGGCCGGGACCGTCGCGGAGGTGACGCTCCAGAAACCCGCCCACCCGCGCCTCGTACTCCGCCGGCGCGGCGCGGTGATAGTCCACGTGGCCGGCGCCCGGCACTTCCCACATCTCCTTGGGCGCCTGCGCCCGCGCAAAGAGCCGCCGGGACTGGACGATGGTGGTATGCCGGTCCTCGGTGCCGGCAATCACGAGCAGCGCCGCGCCCACCCGGTCCACCGAGTCGATGGGGCGCAAGTCCTCCAATCCAAAGCCCAGGCGGGGCCGGAGCTGCACGGTCAGCAGCGGGGCCAGCGGGGGGCCCAGCGGCCCGAGCCGGATCGCGAGCCGGTTGTCGATGGCCTCCTCGAGCGTCGGATACACGGATTCCAGCACGAGCGCATGCACCCGCAGCGGCTGGGGACCCACCAGCACGGCGGCCCCGCCGAGCGAGACGCCGATCACGCCGAGGCGCTCGCCGGGCGCCGCCTGGCGGAGCGCGCCCAGGAGGGTCCGCGCGTCGATGCTCTCCATGTAGCCAAAGGTGATGCGCTGGCCGCCGCTCTCGCCGTGCGCGCGCGAGTCGAAAAGCATCACGGTAAAGCCCAGAGCATGGAGAAAGCGCGCGCGCCCCAGCATGTCGAGCCGGCTCGCGCGCACGCCGTGGAGCAGCAGCACCGCGCCGCCCTCGCGCCGGCCGGGCAAGAGCCAGCCCTTGAGCACGCCCGCGGCGGGGCTCGGCACCTTGAGCGCGTGGCCGGCCAGATCCGGCGGCAGGTCACCGACCGCGCGAGGGGCGGGCGCGGCAAGCCGGCCGCCCGCCCAGTACACGGAGATCGCGCCCGCGAGGACGGCGAGCGCGGCGAGGAGCAGGGCGAGGCGCTTCAACGGCGCCGGAAGCCCCGTCCCCTCAGAACACCGCGATGGGATTGACCGGCGAGCCGGTCACACCCGGGAGCCGGAGCGGCGCCACCGTGAGGAGGAACTCCCAGCGGTTCCGCTCCGCGCAGGCGCGCGCGAGATCCTCCAGGTTGCCGTTGTCGATGAGCCAGAGGCCCATGGCGACGAGGCAGACGACGTGAAAGGAGTTGCCCAGCGCGGGATAGGGCAGAGGGCTCACGTCATTGTGGGTGTCGGTGCCGATCATCGCCACCCCGCGCTCGCGGAGCCACGGGCAGCACGCCACGTGCAGGGCCGGATTGCCGGCCTGCGTCGGATTCACCGGTCCCTCGCGGAGCCGCCGCCCGTAGTAGCCCGTGCGCACCAGGAGGAGATCCCCCGGCTCCACACGCACGCCCTGCGCCCGCTCGGCCGCCTCGAGGTCCGCGGGCATGACGCCCTCACCCGGCCCCATCCACGGCACGCCCTTCTGCCGCGCCACGTCGAGCAGCACCCCGCGGCTCACGACCCCGTCGCGCAGCACCTCGATGGAGTTGACGGTGGCGCCCTCGCGCGAGGTGATGAGGTTGCAGGAGCGCCCGTTGTAGAGCTGGCCCTCCCAGAAGTAGTGGGCGGGGCTGTCCACGTGGGTGATCGAGTAGCCGTGGAACACCATCCCGATGAACTCCGAGGCGCCGCGGCGCTGGATGGCGCGCTCCGGCGTCACCGTGTCGCGGCCCTCGCCCGAGTCCACCATGAAGCGCAATGGCTGGAAGGTGGTATCCGCGCTGATATCGGTGCTGATGGGGCGGGCGCAGGTGACGCTCACCCCGTCCTTCACCAGCCGGGCCGCCGCCTGCCGCTTGGCGGGCGTGATCAGGTTGATGGTGCCGAGCTCGTCCTCGGCGCCCCACCGCCCCCAGTTCGACAGCGACTTCAGATACCCGCGGACCTCAGCCTCGCTGGGGGCGGCCGCGGACCCGGCCGCCGGCACCTACTTCAGCTCGCCCGCGTAGATCTTCATCACGGTGTCGAGGAACTTCAGCGCGCGGTCGCGCGGCCGCTGGAAGGAGTTGCGGCCGATGATGGAGCCGAAGCCGCCGCCGTCCCGGATGCCGCGATACTCCGTGAAGAGCGCGTCATCGTCTTCCTTGGTGGCGCCGCCGGAGAAGATCACGATGCGCCGGCCGTCGAAGGCCGACTGCACGACGTGGCGGATCCGCTCGGCCATGGTGCCCATCGGCACCTGCGCCTTCTCGTAGGCCTTCTTGGCCTCGGCCTGCTCGATGTGCTCCGTGGGCGGCTTCACCTTGATCACGTGCGCGCCGAGCTGGGCGGCGATCTGCGCCGCGTAGGCCACCACGTCCAGGCCCGTCTCGCCCGCCTTGGAGATATCGCTGCCACGCGGGTAGGACCACACCACCGCGGCGAGGCCGTGAGACTTGGCCTCGAGGATCATCTCGCGGCACTGCTGGTACATGATCTGGGCCGCGGTGGAGCCGGGATAGATGGTGAAGCCGACCGCCACCGCCCCCAGCCGGAGCGCGTCCTTCACCGAGGCGGTCACCGCGGAGAGCGGATCCTTCTCGTCGTGCAGCACGTCGTGGTTGTTCATCTTGAGGATGAGCGGGATCTCTCCGGCGAACTCCGCCGCGCCCGCCTCGAGGAAGCCCAGCGGCGCCGCATAGGCATTGCAGCCGGCGTCGATGGCGAGCTGGAAGTGATAGGAGGGGTCATAGCCGGCCGGGTTCACCGCGAAGGAGCGCGCGGGACCGTGCTCGAAGCCCTGGTCCACGGGCAGGATGACGAGCCGGCCGGTGCCGGCGAGGCGCCCGTGATTGAGCAGCCGGGCCAGGTTGGTGCGGGTTCCGGGGCTGTCGCTCGAGTACCAGCTCAGGATCTCCTTCACACGCTTCGACATGGGGCCCGTCCTTTCCGGTTGAGGTCGCTTACTTGCGATAGAAGGATTCGGCGAGCGCGACGTCTTCCGCGCTGCCGATCAAGATGGCCGCTCGCTGGTGGTATTCCTTCGCGCTGAGATCCAGCACTCGTTCCGTGCCCGTGCTCGCGCGCCCGCCCGCCTGCTCGGCGAGGAACGCCATGGGCGCCACTTCATACAGGAGCCGGAGCTTGGGCTTGGGCTTGGCCGGATCGGTCATGTCCGCGGGGTACATGAAGATGCCGCCGTCGAGGAGGGTGCGGTGCACGTCGGCCACCATGGCCCCCGAGTAGCGGAGCCCGTAGGGACGCCCGGTGCCCTTGTCGGGGGTGCGGAGATGCTCGACGAACGCGCGCTGTCCCGGATGCCAGGAGGCGATATTCCCCTCGTTGATGCCGTAGGTCTTGCCCTTCTTGGGCACGTGAATGTCGGGATGCGTGAGGAGGAACTCGCCCTGCTCGCGATCGAGGGTGAAGCCGTGCGTGCCCGCGCCGACGGAGTAGACGAGCACGGTGGCGGGGCCGTAGAGCACGTAGCCCGCGCCCACCTGATTGCCCACCGGCCCCAGCGCGGCCGGGCCCGCCGGCGCCCGGCGCCCACCGGGGCGGAGCGAGAAGATGGTCCCCACCGCGCCGCCGACGTCCAGATTGGAGGATCCGTCCACCGGATCGCAGCAGACGACGAGACCGTGCGGACCCGCGCCCTCCATCATCTCGATGGGCTCGGCCGCCTCCTCGGACACGTAGGCCGCGCAGGCGTGCGAGCCACGGAGCGCGCCCGCCATCACCTCGTGCGACCAGAGGTCGAGCGGCTTCTGCTCGTCGCCGGTGGTGTTCTTCAAGCCGGCCTTGCCGGTGTCGCCGCGGATGGCCGCATAGGCCAGGGCGCGCGCGATGTCCCGCGCCACCCACCCGATGGCCTGAATGATGGCCGCCGCACCGTCCGCGTACTCGGGAACGGCGCTCCGTTGCGCGGCGAGATGTTCGGCGAGGGTCACGGCGTCTCCAGTCCGATGCTATGCGATGGGTGCGGGACCCGTCAACGGCCTTGACGCTCAGGGGGGTTGAGCAGAGGGCTTGATACGGGGCTGTCTGAGGCGGCGCGCGGGCACCGGCGGGGGCGTCTGGGTCACCGCCCGCAAAGTGTGCGCAGGCAGTCTCACCTCTTGATCCTGGCCGCCGGGGCGGCTAACATAGCCGAGATCCCGCGGCGCCCTCACGAGGCCGCACCTTATCGTCCCATGCATGGGAGGCCCCGGTCATGATGATCCCGACCGCCGACCTGCTCTACCCCATCTTCCAGGACGCCCTCGAGATGCTGACCCTGACCCATGCCGCCTTCATCCGCCATGACGCGGGCAGCCTGGACTCCGCCGCGGTGCTGGGGCGCAGCATCCACAAGCGCGAGACCGAGCTGACCGAGGGCCTTCTCTGGGGCCCGCCCGAGACCGCCCCCCTCCGGTTCATCCCCTCCCACGTGGAGCGGATCGGCGATGCCCTGGAGGGCGTGATCCGGAGCCTCCGCGAGATGGAGGCCGAGGCCACCCCCTTCACCGAGGGCGGCATCCAGGAGGTGCGGAACCTCTTTGACCGGGCCCATGGGTTGCTCGAGTGCGCGCGCGACCTGACGCGCACCGGCAATCAGGTGCTGGCTCGCCACGTGGAGATCGAGTGCATGCGCTTCCAGGAGGTGGCCAGCAGCTATGCCGAGGCTCACGAGACCCGGCTGATCGACGGGGTGTGCCAGCCCCAGGCCTCCAGCGCCTACCTGGCCATCCTCGACTCGCTCCGGGAGGTGGCCCGGCACAGCCGGCAGATCGCCCACCGGGTGGCCGCCACCCGGCTCGCCGCCACCCCGCCCTCCTAGGCCCGCCGACCTGCTCTGCCCCGCCCAGCCGGCGGACCGACGGATTCAGTCGACGGGGGGCGTCCCCGGAATTGCTGAACCGGGGAACGCCCGTGCCTTCCCGAACGTCTTATGTTTGCACGGGGTGTGTGTGCGTCCCCCGAAGGGAGCCATCATGACGCGCTATCTGGCCGGATTTGGGTTGTTCCTGGCGCTGGGGCTGGCCACGGGCATCGGCCCCGCCCCCGCCGCCGAGCGGTGGGCCACCGATCAGTTCTTCCGGGTCGAGGCCGAGCCTGTCGCCAAGGGCAACCGGACGGTGATCAGCGGCTATGTCTATAACCTCCACTACAGCACCGCGCGGGTTCGCCTCGAGACGGACACTCTCGACGCCAATGGCCAGGTGATCGGGACGACCACCGGGTTTGTGGACAGCCTGGTGCCCGTGCGGGGCCGAACCTATTTCGCCTATCCCGTGCGCACCACCGGGGCCTCCTACCGGACCTACGTGATCTGGTACGACTGGATCGACGAGAACCGCGGCAACCTGATCCGGTGGAACGGCCGGTGAGCGGCTATCGAGGGGCGCTCGGGCTGACCCTGGCGATGGCGCTGGGCATCGCGCTTGGCGGTACCCCCGCGCCGGCCGCCGAGCGCTGGGCCACCGAGCAGTTCTTCCGGGTCGAGGCCCTCGAGCCGGTGGTCCGGGGCAACCGGACCGTGGTCAGCGGCTATGTCTATAACCTCCACTACAGCAATGGCAAGGTGCGGCTCGAGACGGACACGCTCGACGCCAGCGGCCAGGTGATCGGCACCACCACGGGCTACGTGGACAGCGTGGTCCCCCTGCGGGGCCGAACCTATTTCGCCTATCCCGTGCGCACCGTGGGCGCGTCCTACCGCACGGTCGTGATCTGGTACGACTGGATCGACCTGAACCCCGGCGACTTCGTCCGGATGCAGAGCCGATGAACCGCCGCGCGCTGCTGGGCCTCGCCCTGACGCCGCTGCTCCCCCTCCTGCCCGGCCTCCCCGGCCCGGCGGGCGCGCAGACCATCACCGCCGAGACCGCCCCCCAGTACTTCCGGCTGGAGTCGCACACGGACAAGGACAAGAAGGGGCGCGACATCGTCTGGGGCTATATCCACAACACGCGCGGCAAGGGCAATGCGCGGCTGCGCCTGCTGATCGAGACGCTGGACGACTCCGGCAAGACCGTCGCCACCCAGATCGCGTATGTGGACGAGGACGTCCCGCTGTTCAACCGCGTCTACTTCTTGAACCGCGTGAACACCCCGGGCGCCAGCTACCGCGTCAGCATCCACTCCGGCGACTGGACCCGCCTCGGCGGGCTCTAGACCTCCCATGCGCGCCGCCCCCCTCTCCCGCCGCACCCTGCTCGGCCTGCTGCCGGGCCTGGCCCTCGCCTGCTGGGCCGGCCGCGCCGAGGCCCAGAGCATCACGCCCCAGAACGCGCCGCGCTACTTCCGCATCGACTCCCAGAGCGGCCTGGACCGCAAGGGGCGCGCGAGCGTCTGGGGCTACGTGAACCTGAACTCGAGCGGCCTCGGCAGCGCGCGCGTGCGCCTGCTGGTGGAGACGCTCGATGCCGCGGGGCAGCCCATCGCCAGCGAGATCGTCTATCTGGACACCGAGGTGGCCTTCTCCGGGCGGACCTTTTTCGAGGTGCGGCCGAAGACGCCGGGCGCGAGCTACCGCGTGAGCATCCACTCCGGCGACTGGACCAGAACCGGCGGCGGCGGGATCTAGCGTCGTGAGCCGCCGCGCGCTCCTCGGCTGCCTGGCGGCCCTGCTCGTGCTGGTGTGGCCGCGCCGCGCGCAGGCCCAGGCCCAGGGCGGCGCCATGACCACCACCACGGACCAGTACTTCCGCGTGGAGGCCACCCCCGGCACTGACCGCAAGGGCCGGCCCACCGTGTGGGGCTATGTCTATAGCCTCAGCGGCCGAGGCGGCGGCCGCCCGCGCCTCCTGCTGGAGACGCTCGACGCCGCGGGCAAGCCCGTCGCCCAGCAGCTCGTCTACGTGGACTCCGACTTCGCCGGGGGCCGCGTCTACTGGGAGGCGCGCCCCAATACGCCCGGGCCGGCCTATCGCGCGACGGTGCAGTCGGTGGTGTCCACCTTCAACGGGGCGCCCTAGCAGCCCCTCGTTCTCGCGTCAACGCTCGCGCAGCGCTTCATAGCTCCGGCGTAGCAGCGGACTCAGGAAGTACTCGAGGATCCGGCGCCGGCCGATCCGGATCTCCGCTGCGACGCTCATCCCCGCCGCGAGCGCGATCGGCTCGCCATCCACGTCCACCGCATCTCGCTCCAGCGCGATACGCGCGAGGTAAACGAGGCCCACGCGCTCCACGGTGACCGCGTCCGCCGATATTGCCGATAC
>Ga0070695_100002577_pt1 | contig 10465 bp, 7 predicted proteins | sample KBSK1252metaG_FD_65471 | JGI IMG/M metagenome (GOLD analysis project Ga0070695, IMG submission 65471) | Corn, switchgrass and miscanthus rhizosphere microbial communities from Kellogg Biological Station, Michigan, USA - KBS K1-25-2 metaG | ecosystem: Host-associated > Plants > Roots >...
GGACGAGGGTGCCGAGGCTGGCGGCCTCAACTCGCAGCATCGGGGCATCGGCCGTCACCGTGAGTTGCTCGCGCCGATCGCCGACGGTCAGCGTGAAGTCCACGCGCGCTTTTTCACCCGTCGCGAGCCGGATACCGTCGCGCCGCACCGGCTTGAACCCCGCGAGCTCGACGTCGATCCGGTAGGCGCCCGGCGCGAGACTGGGGACGCCAAAGACGCCGTCGCCGTTCGAGACGAGAACCACCTGTCGATGTGTGCCTGTCGCCGTCACCGTCACCGTCGCGCCGGGCACGGCCGCACCCGACTGGTCTCTGACGACGCCCGTGAGCACGCCGGCGCCGATTTGGCCCAGCACAGGCGCGGCACTCGCCGCAACCCACCACGCCGCGAGCAGGTAGGGAAGGAATCGGCTCAAATCGACTGATTGAGTCGAATGGGGTTGCATGTACTCGGCCGATCTTTGTATAAAGACGGGTCAGATGCAAGTGCTCTCCGCGTGGCTGTTCGTGGGTCTCCTGCTCGCGAATCCGGGTCTCGACGCGCAGCAGCCCCTCACGGTCGCGGCCGCGTCGGATTTGCAGGCCGCGCTGCCGGCGATCGCCGCCGAGTTCGAGAAGGACACGGGACAGAAGGTCACGCTGACGTTCGGGTCGTCCGGGAATTTCTTCGCGCAGATTCAGAACGGCGCGCCGTTCGACGTCTTTCTGTCGGCGGACATCGAGTATCCGAAACGGCTCGAGCGTGCGGGACTCGCGGAGCCCGGCAGCCTGTACGAGTACGCCACCGGTCGGATTGTGCTGTGGACGCGCAGCGATTCGGGCATCGACGTGCGGCGCGGCTTGCCGGTCGTGGCCGACGCGACGGTTCGCCGGATCGCGATCGCGAATCCGGCGCATGCGCCGTACGGCCGTGCCGCCGTCGCCGCGCTCCGTCACGAGCGGCTGTATGAACAGGTCCGCGCGAAGTTCGTCCTCGGCGAGAACATTTCGCAGTCCGCTCAATTCGTTCAGTCGGGCAATGCGGAAGTGGGCATCCTGGCGCTCTCGCTGGCTCTCGCGCCGGCGCTCCGGAAAATCGGCGCCTACGTCGAGATCCCGGCGTCTGTTCATCCACCGATCGAGCAGGCCGCCGTCGTTCTCGCCGCGTCGCCGCGAAAAGCCATCGCGCGGCAATTCGTCGGCGCCTTGAAACAACCTCCCGCCAGGCGAATCCTGCAGTCGTACGGCTTTGCCGTGCCGCCGCCGGATGCTCGCTGAAGAATCCCGATGGATTGGACCGCGATCGTCCTGAGCCTTCGGCTGGCGGCGCTGGTGTCCGCCGCCCTGCTCGTCATCGGACTGCCGATCGCCTATTGGCTGACGTTCTCCTCGTCGCGTTGGAGGTTCCTGTTCGAGTCGGTCGTCGCGCTGCCGCTCGTGCTGCCGCCAACGGTGCTTGGCTTCTATCTGCTCGTCGCGCTCGGTTCGAGAAGCCCGGTCGGCCGCGCATGGACGGCGTGGACGGGCCACGGCCTCGCCTTCACCTTCGAAGCGCTCGTGATCGCGTCGATTCTCTACAGTCTGCCGTTCGGCGTGCAGCCGGTCGCCGCGTCATTCGCGCAAATCGATCGCAGTCTGCTCGACGCGTCGGCGATTCTCGGCGCCGGCCGCCTGCGCACGTTCTGGCGAATCATTCTTCCGCTGTCGCTGAACGGCATCATGGCCAGCGCCGTGCTGACGTTCGCACACACGCTCGGCGAGTTCGGCGTGGTGCTGATGGTCGGCGGCAATCTGCCGGGCATCACGCGGACGGTCTCGATCGCGATTTACGACGAGGTGCAGAGCTTCAACCTGGCCGCCGCGCATCAGACGGCGGTCGTCCTGCTGGTCTTCTCGTTTGCGGCGCTATCCATCGTCTACGCGCTCTTGCGGAAGCCGTGGGCGGTCGCGCCGTGGGCGTGAATCTCGCCGTCCGGGTCCGCACGCGTCTCTCCCCGCAATTCCGGCTCGACGTCGACTTCGACGCGGCGCCCGGCGTCACCATCGTGTTCGGGGAATCCGGGTCCGGGAAGTCGACGCTGCTGCGATGCGTGGCGGGCCTGACGCAACCCGACGAGGGTCTGATCAGACTCGGCGATCGCACCCTCTTCGACGCGAGCACCGGCGTCACTGTCGCCCCGGCGCGGCGACGCATCGGATTCGTCTTCCAGCACCTCGCGTTGTTTCCGCACCTGACGGCCGCCGACAACATCGCCTACGGGATGGCGCGGCTGCCGCCGGCAGAGCGCCGCGACCGGACGGCCGCGATCGCGAAGTCGTTCCGGATCGGTCACCTGCTCGAGCGGCGGCCCGGCGAGATCTCCGGCGGCGAGCGTCAGCGGGTGGGCGTCGCACGATCGCTCGTGACGGATCCGGAGATTCTCCTGCTCGACGAGCCGCTGTCGGCGCTCGACCACCACACGCAATCGCGCATCATCGCGGATCTGCGCCAATGGAACGACGCGCGCCGGATCCCGATCCTCTACGTCACCCACTCGCAGCGCGAAGTGTTCGCCCTCGGCGAGCGCGCCCTGGTCCTCCAGGACGGCGTCATCATCGCCGACGGCACGCCGCATCAGGTGATGGAGATGCCGTCGCACGAACACGTGGCGCAGCTTGCGGGGTTCGAGAACCTGCTCGACACGGTGGTCGTGACACGCCGGCCCGAGGCCGGCGTGATGGTATGCCGTCTCGCCGGCACGAGCGTCGACCTGGAGACGCCGCTTGCCGACGTCGAACAAGGACGCGCGGTGCGCGTGGCCATCCGGGCCGGAGACATCCTCATCGGCATCGAGCGCCCGCATGGCTTGAGCGCCCGCAACATCGTGCCGGCAACGATTGCCTCGCTGGCGCGTCAGGGAGCGGTGATGCGCGTGGAAGCAAGCCTCGGTGTGCCGCTGGAAGTGCACGTGACGCCGGCGGCGAGCGAAGAGCTCGGTCTTCGGGCGGGGCTTGCCGTCTGGCTCGTGATCAAGACGCGCTCCTGCCGTCCGATGACCGCGATATGATTCGCGGCGATCCAGTGGCGCGTCCACTGAACCGGGACCGGACGCGCGCGCACGTAGAACGCAAAGGACGCAAAGATCGCAAAGAGATATTTCTGAAGAGCTGTCGTTGACATGGCGTTATTGACCGTGCGCGCCGCGGCCGAGCGGCTGGGGATCGGGTATTCCACCCTGAAACAGTGGATTTTTCAGGGCAAAATCCGTACGACGCAGACGGCCGGCGGCCACCATCGCCTGTCGGAGGCGGAGATCGATCGCCTCCTCGCGCGGCACACACCGGCCACGACCGCGCGTGCCGCCGAACCGCACCGGCCGATGGGGCTCATCGTCGGACTGAGCGGCCGCAACCGGCTGCGGGGATTCGTCGAAGAAGTACGAATCGATGGCCTGCTCGGTCAGGTGCGATTGAGGATTGGCGATCAGATCCTGACCGCCGTCGTCACCAGCGATGCGCTGAACGAGCTGAAGCTGCGGCGCGGAGACGATGCGCTGGCGATCATCAAATCGACGGAGGTCATGATCGCCAGGGAAGTGGAAGCCCCGCGTCCAACGAAACGTCGGCGAGCCAGCCGCGCGAAGCGAACGTGATCCGGTACAGCTTCCGCAGTCTCCGCAAAGACGCGACGTTCACGCTCGTCGTGGCGTTCACGCTCACGATGGGCATCGGCGGCAGCACGGCCCTCTTCACCGTCGTTCATCACGTGCTGCTGCGGCCGCTCGCCATTCCTGATTCCGATCAGGTTCTTCTCGTCTTCAACAGCTATCCGAAGGCAGGCATCGAACACGTGGGATGCGCCGCGTCGGACTACGCCGACCGGCTGGACGGCGTGACGGCGTTCGACGAGCAGGCGCTGCTCGATTTTCAGAATCCGAGCCTCGACACCGGCGTCGCCGGCGGCGCCGCTCCCGAGCGTGTGCACGCCATGCGGGCAACGGCGTCGCTGTTCCGTCTCGTTCGTGTCGGGCCTCAGGCGGGACGCACGTTCACCGGCGACGAAGACGAGCCCGGCCACGCGAACGTCGCGGTGCTTGCGGCAGGCATGGCTCACCAACTGTTCGCCGGCGGCGACGCGCTCGGACGCACGGTTCGAATCGATGGCGTGCCGCACGCCGTCGTCGGCGTCATGCCCGCGCGCTTTTCGTTCATCGACTCGAAGGTGCAGGTATGGCTGCCTCTGCGGCTGACCAGCCGGGAGAAGCGGGAGCACAACCATCGCAACATTTATATATATGTCGCGCGCCTGAAGCCCGGCGCGACGCCAGAGCAGGCGCAGGCGCAGATCGACGCCGTCAACGCCGCCAACCTCGACCGCTTTCCGGACGCGCGGCAGGTGACGCTCGACACCGGGTTCCGGTCCGTGGCCGTCCGGCTGCAGGACGATCTCGTCCGGACTCTGCGGCCGACGCTGCGGCTGCTCTGGGCCGGCGCGCTGTTCGTGCTCCTCATCGGATCGGTGAACGTGGCCAGCCTCGTGCTCGCCCGATCGCGCGCGCGCTTCAGGGAATTCGCGACGCGTGAAGCGCTCGGGGCCAGCCGCTGGCGTTTGCTGCGGCAGCTCGTGATCGAGCATCTGATGCTCACGCTGTCGTCGAGCGCCGCCGGAATATTCGTGGCGTACGCGGCGCTGCGCGCGATCGGCACGCTCGGCATCGAGCACTTGCCGCCGGGTGCGGAGGGCCGAATCGACGCCACTGTCGTGGCGTACGCCGTCGCGCTCGCCGCGGCGATCGGCACGGCCCTCGGCGCGTGCCCGCTCGCAGGGCTGCCGCGCGATCCCGTGATTGTCCTGCGCGACGAGACACGGACCGGGACGAGCCGCCGCGGGACAACATTCGGCCGCGCGCTCGTCGTCATGCAGATCTCGATCGCGTTCGTGCTGCTGGATGGCGCCGGGCTCCTGCTGGCCAGCTTCCAGCGCGTGGCGGCCGTCGATCCGGGATTTGCGACGGACGGCACGCTCACCGCGTCCATCAATCTGCCGCCGGCCCGATATCCCGATGACGCCGCGATGCGGCGGATCGCAGACGAGGTGTTGAGCGCCGTGCGATCGCTGCCGGGCGTGGTGGCGGCCGGCGCGACGAGCGCGATCCCGTTCGGGAGCGAGCGCGGGATGGGCCTGCTGCTCGCCGAAGGCTACCGGCCGCGGCAGAACGAACCGCTGCTCGGGTCGTACCGCGTCGCCGTCACGCCGGGGTACTTCGAAGCGATGCGCGCGTCATTGGCGCGCGGGCGCGTTCTCGACGAGCGCGATACGTCCGACGCGCCGAAAACCATCGTCGTCGATACGGTGCTCGCGCGGCGCTACTGGCCGGACGCCGATCCGATTGGACGCCGGGCATTTTTTCCGACCAACGTCAAAGATCCGTATGCCGTGAGCGATTCGACGGTCCGCTTCACGGTCGTCGGCGTCGTCAACGAGCTGAAGCTGCACGGTCTGGTCGAGGGCGTCGGTGCGATGGGCGCGTTCTACGTTCCGTACGCGCAGACACCGGAGCGCGGCCTGACGCTCGCGGTCCACACCGCGGCAGATCCCCTGTCGATCTCCACGGCCGTGCGGCGTGCCATCGGCCGGATCGATCGCGAGCTGACGGTTTCCGACGTGCAACCGATGGCGTCGCGTGCGCGGCAATCGCTGCTGTCGCGGCGGACGCCGATGCTGCTCGCCATCGGGTTCGGCGCCGCCGCGCTGATCGTCGCGGCGATCGGCATCTACGGCGTGCTCGCGCACCTCGTCGCGCAGCGCACGAAGGAAATCGGGATCAGAATCGCGCTCGGCAGCACCACCCGCGGGGTGTTCGCGCTGGTGCTCAACGAGGGACTGCTGCTGATCCTGTTCGGATTCGTCCTCGGAGCGGCAGGCGCATTGACGCTCGCTCGAAATCTTCAGAGCCAGTTGTTCGAGGTCCGGCCCACGGATCCAGCCGTCTTCGCGCTCGCGATCGTGATCCTCGGTCTGGTTGCGCTGACGGCGTGCCTCGTCCCCGCGCGCCGCGCCGCGCGAATCGATCCGGTGATCGCGCTCGCTGACTGAAGAGGAATCCGAAGCAACAAAGAAACACCCTCCCCCCTGGAGAAAGCAGCGGGGCGAGGCACAATACGAACGCGTGCTGGAGCAACACCTTGTTTGTTTTTATGCGGACGACAGCGGTCAGCAGTCGCGAGGCCGATTTCTCGTCGTAGCCGGTGTTGCAGTATCAGACCATCGCGCCAATTTGAAGACTGCGCTCGAACGCGTCGAATCAGAGAGCGACAAGCGCTTGCGCGACTGGCATAGTACGACGCCAAACAGGCGAATCAAGTATTTGGACCTGGCATGTGCGGTTCCCGAGTTGCGGGGCCGGATCTTCTACCGTATCTGCGCGAACAGTCCGGCATCTCAACATTCGCGAGTTCGGGCCGACTCGATTCAGGCCGCGATCCATGTGTTCGCCAACAAGAATCGGCGGGCAATTCATTACGAAGGCCTGACGCGCTCCAATCGTGATTCGCTGTTCTACGAATTGCGACGAAGAGGACTGCGGAGTGAGGTGCGGGCCGCCCCGTTCTCGACATATCCCGAGGTGAGATTGGCCGACTCGCTCGCTGCGATGATCGCGAAGGTCCACTTCTCTACAGATGGACCAGACTACGCGCACCTGATGCGCGATTGGTTCGTGGAACTGTAGGCGCCGTACGAACGAGGCCCCCGCGAACCCTTGCGGATTCCGGGGGCGTCCCAAGCTCGCCTGAGGGCGTGCTTATCGGGGTCTCTACGTGAGTCCATCCTAGTGCGGACAGCTTGTCATGGCAACAGATTTCAACCCAATCGATGAGTCGTCGCCGTGCCCAAGACTGCACGGCTGCGGCCTGGACGATTCCTGCCGGATGGATCGGCGCTGATTACCAATAAAGTTTTACCCCGAGCTGCATCTGCCGCGGAAGATTCGCCTGCCTCGTCACGACTCCGAAATTATTGCTGCTGAAGTCGCTGTTCGGCGCATCCCATACCACGCGGTTGAAGATGTTGAAGGCTTCGACACGGACGTCCATGTCGAGGCTCCGGCCCGCCTTGATCGACTTGGCCACACTGAGGTTCTCCGTCAGGTTCCAGAAGCGGCGGACGTCCGGATTCATGCGAGGCGCGTTGCCCAGCTCGCCGACCGGCTGCACGAATGCGGCCCGGTTCAGGAACTTGTCTACGATCGGATCGAACGAGCTCCCCGCGATCGGCGCCCGCCAGTCCGCGCCGGTGACGTTCGGGCGGTTCGTGCCGTTGAAGATGTTCAGCGGAGCGTTGCTCGTCACGCCGATCGGGAATCCGCTGCTGTAGGCCTGGATCACCGCGACCCGCCATCCGCCGAGCATCTGATTGCCGATCCCCTGCGTCAGCCAGCGCCTGCCTTCGCCGAACGGCAGCTCGTAGACGGTGTTCAGCTTGATCGTGTGCGGCTGATCGAAACGGCCGACCGACCATTCGAGCTCGGGGCGCGCCGCATCGAGCGACCCGGTGCTCCCGCTGAAGCTGTCGGCGTCGGTCATGATTCTCGAAAACGCGTAACTGCCCTGCAGCGCGAGACCGCCCGACAGCCGTTTGTTCACCTTCACGACGCCGGCGTGATAGTGCGAACGCCCGGTCTTGTCGCCGCCGCCGCTTTGAACGTTCACGGCGAGATATTGCGGGTACGGCCGCAGCGCCTGGCCGACGGTCCGCGAGCGCTGCACGGCGGCATTGGTGAAGTTCGGGTACGGCGGGCGAATGCCGGCCGCGACGGCCGCCGCGGACGTGATGTTCGAGTTCAGCAGATCGCGGGCGCCGACGGGCCCGTATCGCGCGACCAGATCGTTCACGATCGACATCGGCACCTGATTCGGATTCAACAAGCCGGCCTGGAGGCGCGAGCCGTACACGCCGTTGTAATCGACCTCGACGGTCATGCCCTTCCAGAAATCACGCTGAACCGACATCGTCCAGCTGTCGTACACCGCGGGACGGCTGGCGGCCTGCCCGTTGAACCAGTCGACGTTGTTGTTGTTCGAGAACGTCGGATCGATCAGCGGCGGCAGCGGATACGACGGCAGACCCTGATCCAGATTGAACGCGGGCGTGACGCCTGAATCGGGCGACTCGAACACGTACTGACCGATGAATCCGGCGAAATGACTGCTGCCCTGGACGACCGTCACGCGTCCGAAGGATCGACCGGCGCCGCCGCGGATGGTCGTCTTCTGGTTCGCGCTGTACGCGAAGCTGACTCGGGGCGCCAGCGCGCCGTAGTAGCCGTCGAAGAGGCTGCGCCTGCCTTCTCGTCCGGGGCCGTCGCCCGCAAACACGAGCGCGCCCGGGAAGTTGTTGACGGCCGGATTCGGCTTGGTCGGCGAAAAATCAGAGTACTGATCGCCGCCCGCCCTCGGCGGATTCGTGAACTCGTAGCGCGCGCCGTAGTTGAGCACCAGCTTGTCGTTGATGCGCCAGTCGTCCTGCGCGTAAAAGCCGTAGTAGGGATAGATCTGCTGGAGGTAGCGGATCGTCTCGGTCCTCCCGGTATCGGCCGCGCCGAGCAGGAACGACGCGAACGAGTTGCCGCCGCCGTTGGCGAGCGTCGTGGCGCCCGGCACCGCCGTTTCCCTGAAGCTGAAGCCGGCCCTGCCTCCGATGTCCTGCTGACCGAAGCCGTTCGCCTGCTGTCGATCGAAGGTGAAGCCCGACTTGATCGTGTGCGACCCGCGGCTGATCGTCACGTCGTCCTTGATGGAGAACCGCGGCTGCTCCGTCCCGTTGTACGAGGACCCGCCCCACTGCTGGAACTCCGTGAAGGTGATGATGCCGAAATTCTGGTTGCAGTCGATGGCGTTGGGAATGCAGATCCGGTCGTTCCAGCCCAGATCGACGTTCGGCGAGAACGCGTTCTTGAGGAACGTGTTCACGCCGACGGTCAGGTGATTCACCATGCGCGAGCCGATGATCCAGTCCCAGCTCCCTCGATGAAGATCTCCGTCGAAGCTGCTTGATTGGAACGTGTTGAAGGGTGAGGGAAGTCCGGCCGCGCCTGACGATCCAGGCTCCGTCCGGTTGGTCGTCCGGTTGAAGAGATACGCGAGGCGATGCGCGTGGCTCAGCGAGTGATCGATTTTCACGCTGTACTTGTTCGTCGTTTCCCTCGTCGTCCCGCCCGGTGAGAGATAGTTGTTCGAGACGTAGCCAATCGTGCCGGGCACGAGCCCCGACCGGTTCGGCACGACCACGCCTTTTGCGAGCCCGAGGTATTGCCTCGCGACCGCACTGAACCGGTTTGCGGGAATCCTGTTGCCGGGGAAGGGATCTCGGATGAAACCGGTTCCGTTCGGATTCGGCCGGGTGGTCGCCGGATCGTAGATGACCAGCAGCCGTCCGTTGCCGTCGACCCAGTTCGAAAAATCGCCGTCGTACATTTCGGGCGACGGCACGCTCTGCGTCAGCGCGTTCGACGCCTGGCGGTTCGCGAAGCCTTCGTAGGCGGCGAAGAAGAAGGTGCGGTTCTTCCCGTCGTAGACCTTCGGAATCCGGACGGGTCCGCCCCAGGACCCGCCGAAATTGTTCTGGCGGTAGATGCCTTTGGTCGCCTCGAAGAATCCCTTCGAGTCCAGCGCGTCGTTGCGGAGGAAGTTGTAGACCGTGCCTTGAAACGTGTTCGTTCCGGACTTCGAGGCGAACGTGATCGCGCCGCCGCCCGCCTGTCCGAATTCGGGCTTGAAGCCGTTCGTTTCCACCGAGAACTCCGTGATGGCTTCGACCGACGGCGTCAGGAACGCGGTCTCGACCACGTCGGCGTTGCGATTCGTGTTGACCGAGATGCCGTCGAGGGTCGCGCCGAACGCGCCGCCCTGCCCGCCGCCGAGGACCACGTTGGTGGTCGCGCCTTTCGCCTCGGGCACCGTCGACACGAGATCGAACACGCTGCGCATCGCGCCGCCGACGACGAGCGGGAGCTGATCGATCAACTCGTTCGAGATGTTGGTGGAGATCTTCGCGTCTTCGGTCTGCACGAACGTGTTCCTGGCGACGACGGTCACCGACTCGGAGACGGCGCCGAGATTCAGCGTGACGTCGACGCGCGCGGTCGTACCCGCCGTGACCCTGACGCCGTCGACGGTCGCGGATCGGAAGCCGGGCAGCGACGCCTCGACGCGGTAGGTTCCCGGCGGTAGATTGGCGGCGCTGTAGCTGCCGGATTCGGACGACACGACCGCGACCGCCACGTTGGTGGCCGTGTTGATGACCTTGACCGAGACGCCAGGCACGGCGGCCCTGGTCGAATCTTCGACGACGCCCGTGATGCTGCCGCGTTCCGACTGCGCGAGGCATCGATCGGGAATTGCGAGCGCAGCGGCTGCAAACAGCATCACCATGAACCGTGTGGGGATCATTCCGGCCTCCAGAGCAACCGTGTGCAGGTTGAAGCGAGAGGATTCTATCGCCCGCTGCC
>Ga0070695_100002579_pt1 | contig 10460 bp, 5 predicted proteins | sample KBSK1252metaG_FD_65471 | JGI IMG/M metagenome (GOLD analysis project Ga0070695, IMG submission 65471) | Corn, switchgrass and miscanthus rhizosphere microbial communities from Kellogg Biological Station, Michigan, USA - KBS K1-25-2 metaG | ecosystem: Host-associated > Plants > Roots >...
CGCACCGACCCCGCCGCGGGTCCCTACTATCTCGCGGGTCAGGCGTCTCCCGCGCCGGACGATCCCGTCGTTCCGCTGGATACGCTGACTCGCATCGCCAATGCGATGCAGACCTACGGCTTCAACGCCGGCTCGACCGCTCCCGTCGAGAAGGAAACGCCGCTGACGAATCTCTTCGGGCGCCTCGATTTCCAGATCTCGCCCGTGCACCGCTTCGTAATCCGGCAGATCATGAATCACGACGTGCAGGATGACTTTTCACGCAATGTCAACAACTTCCTCGCCGATCCGCTGACGCAGAACTCCGGCTTCCGGTTTGGCTCCAACGGATTCAAACGCGATGCCCGCAACAATTCGACGACCGCGCAGCTGTATTCGAACTTTGCGAGCGGCATATCGAACGAGTTGATCGTCGGGTACAACACGATCAAGGACGAGCGCATCGTGCCCGTCCAGGCGCCGGAGATCACCGTCGGCGTGCAGCTCGACACCGGTGTCAACCTGCCCGTGGGTCCGCGCCGGTCCGTGACGCTGGGAACGGAGCAGTTCTCCCCCGGCAACCTGTTGAAGCAATCGATTTTCGAGCTGGTGAACAACATCACGATCCCGCGCGGCTCGCACACCCTGACGTTCGGGGGGCGGCTCGATTTCACGCACATCTTCAACAACTTCGCGCAGGGCTCGTTCGGCGTGTACAAGTTCCTCAACACCGACAGCCTGATCGCGGGACATGCGGTCGGCTACGCGGTTGGCTATGCGAACAGTCAGAATCCCGCCGACATCCCCGCGGACTTCCACGTCAAGGTGTTCAGCGCGTACGGCCAAGATCAGTGGGCGGTCAACGATCGCCTGACGATCACGGCGGGCCTGCGCGCAGATATTCCAACGCTGCCAGACACGCCACCACAGAACGACACGTTGCGCGTGAAGCTCGACTCGGCATCGGCCGGAGCATTCACCGTCAACACGAGCACCAAACCGGGGAGCTCGGTGCTGTTTTCGCCCCGCATCGGGTTCAACTACAATCCCGGTGGGCGTACCGCGAATCAGATTCGCGGCGGCATCGGCGTATTCACCGGACCTCCGCCCTACATTCTGTTGGGCAACGCGTACGCGAACACCGGTCTCGGACTGGTCCGTCTGTCCTGCACCGTAGCGGGCACCGTCCCGGCTTTCACGGTGAACGTCAGCGCGCTGCCGACGTCCTGCGCGGGTTCGCCCGCGCCTGGTCCCGGACAGGCGGGGACGCTCGGCGTGAACATTACGGATCCGAATTTCAAGTATCCGCAGTACCTCGGCCTCTCCGCCGGGTTCGACCGCGAGCTGCCGGCGGGCTTCGTCCTGACGGTCGAGGGCATGTACCGCAAGGCGATCAACGGCGTCATGGTCATCGACGCGAACCTCAAGGGACCGCGCCTGGTCGGTGGGGTCCCTTATACCGACCGCGATGGGCGCGTGCTCTACGCCGATACGATCAGCGCGACCGGCGCCGTGACGAACACCGCACAGCGCTGGCTGACGTCGCTGCGCGGGGTGGGATTCACGGAAGGCATCATCGAGGTGACGAACCAGTCGAAGGACTACAACTACTCGATCTCGACGCAGCTCCACCGCCGGTTCTCGGACCGGTTGGAAGCCACGGTCGCGTACACGTATCTCAAGTCGATGGACGTCCAGAGCCTCACGTCCGACCGTGCGATCTCGAACTTCCGCAACGGGCGGCAACTCTCGGTCGCGCACAGCGACCTCGAAGCCACCACGTCGGTCTTCTCCCGGCCGCACCGCTTCCTGGCATACGGCACGTACACGTTCCCATCCCGCACGGACATCACGCTCTACTACGAGGGCACGTCCGGTGTCCCGTTTGTGTACGTGACGAACGGCGATCTCAACGGCGACCTCGTGAACGGCAACGACCCGATCTACGTGCCGCGCAACGCCACCGACCGCAACGAGATTCAGATCGGCACCGGGACGGGCAGCGCATTCGTGCAGAACGCAAGCGCGGCGCGGGCGTTCGAAAATTTCATCAAGTCACAGCCCTGTCTCGACCGCCAGCGGGGACGGATCATGGAGCGGAATAGCTGCCGCTCGCCGTTCCAGAACCGCTTCGACGTGTCGATCCGTCAGGCGATCCCGTCGGTTCGCGGGCAAGCGCTGTCGTTGCAGCTCGACGTCTTCAACTTCCTCAACCTGCTCGACTCACACTGGGGTCAGATCAAGCTGCCGACGCTCAGCCCGGTGTTCAACAACCAGTCGGCGCTGAGCCAGACGGGGCGCAACCCGGGCCCGCTCTCGCAGTCGATTCCGACGTTCACGTTCGACAACCGGCTGTACGACGCGACGACGCTGAATCCGAAGGCGTTCGCCAGCCGCTCCACGCTGTCGAGCAATTATCAGGTGCAGCTGACATTGCGGTATTCATTCTGACGGCCGGTCGGCCGGACGGCCGGACGGTCGGAGGGGAAAACAGTAGGGGCGCAGGATGCTGCGCCCCTACGTTGTTTTAGCGCGCTGTTATCCCGGTGGCGGCGCGCGCCGCCAGCGCAGCCACGCGAAGTACACCGGCACGCCGAGCAGGATGCCGCCGAACGCGAGGCCGGTGGAGCCCGGATGCTCGCGCAGTGCATTCCCCAGGATGACGAACGTCGCGAGGATAAACAGCAGCGGCACGACCGGGTAGCCCAGTACCTTCACGGGCCGGTGTCGCCCGGGCTGGCGGCGCCGCAGCGCGAACACGGCGGCAGCGGCGAGCGCGTAGAATGGGAAAATCGCGACCACGAACTGGTCCGCCAGTTGGTCGAAGTTCAGCAGCAGCACCCACACCACGCCCAGCGCTCCGGTCACCACGATCGACACGGACGGCGTGTGGAAGCGCGGATGCACGCGCGCCACTTGCGGAAACAGCAGGCCATCGTCCGCCATGGCAAAGAAGATGCGGGGCGAGGTGAAGATCGATCCCACCAGCGTGCTGAAGGTGGCGAGCATCACCAGCACCGCGATGAGACCAACGCCGATCTGCCCCACGATCAGCTGCGCCGCGTCCGCTGCCACGAGCGGCGAGTGCCCCATCTGGGCGATGGGAATGAGGTACAAGTAAGCGGCGTTGGCCAGCAGGTAGATGACGATCACGCTGAGCGTGCCCATCACCAGCGCGCGCGGCAGGTTGCGCTCGGGGTCGCGCACTTCGCCGCCGACAAACGAAAGGTCGCCCCAGCCGTCGTACGCCCAGAGGACCGAGACGAGCGCCAAGCCGAAGGACGCGGGTTGTACAGTCCCCGCGACCTGGCTGAAATGACCGAAGTCTCCCTGCCCCACCACGAACGCAAGCAGCACGAGCAGCACCAGCGCGCCGTACTTGGCCCCGGTGGTGACATTGAGGACGAGTGAGCTCCAGCGCACACCCACGTAGTTCAGGGTTGCGGTGAGGACGATCGCGCCGGCCGCGACATAGTGCACATACGTGGCGTTCGGCTCGACTTTGGGATCGTAGCCCAGAGAGCGGAGCAGGTATTCTGCAAACGGCGTGGCGATTGCGCCGAGCGCCGAGGCGCGGATCAGCAGGAGCTCGGTCCAGCCGAAGAGGAAAGCGGGCAGCCGCCCGAAGCCCTCGCGGATGTAGACGTAGACGCCGCCAGAGCGCGGGTACTGCGCCGCCAGCTCCGCGTAGGTGAGCGCACCGCACAGCGCGAGGAGCCCGCCGAGGACCCAGACGCCGAACATCGGGACCGGCGCGGGCACGTACGCGGCGATGCGCGCCGGCGTGCGGAAGATTCCGCTGCCGATGGTCGAGCCCACGAGAACCGCGACTGCGCTCCACAAACCGAGGCGGCGGACGAGCCGCTCGCCCCAGCGGTCGGCGGGCATTATGGGTGCGGACATAGCGTTCGCAAATTATACCTTGACACCGCCTGACCTGGGGGCATACTCCGGAAGGGCCGAATCCGGCTCACTTGGAGGTATCGTCCATGCCGCACTTCCGTTCGCTCTCGCGCCTCACCGCACTCTCGCTGCTCGCCCTGGGCTGTCAGACAGGAAAGGCCTTCGACCGCACTACGGAGCCCGGCGGCCGGCCGCTATCCAGAACCACCACCGGCAGCCTGGTGATCACCGGCCGCGCGTTGTCGGCGGATCCCGGCCGGACCGTCCTGGACGCGATCCGGAACCAGATGCCGCAGCTCCGTATCGCCGGCTGGACCCAGTACACCCGCTGCCCGCTGCTCGAGATGCGCGGCAAGGACAGCCTCGAAGGAACCAACAACCCTGATGTCTACGTCGACGGGACCCGCACCACCGATACCTGCCCGCTCGTCACGATTCAGGCGGTCTCAACCGAGCGCATCGAAGTCTATCCCATGGGGATGACCTCGCGCCCCGGCTACCCAAGCAGCGGTCACGGCCTGATCCTCATCTTCCTCGCCCGCGCGGACACCGCCGACAGCACCTGAAAACCGAAACCCCCGGGAAGCGGTCTCGCTCCCCGGGGGCTTCGTACTGCACTGCAACAACTCTTACGGACAGTACGCCGGCGGTGGATACGTCGGGCTCGTCGTCCGACCGGTGAACCACAGCGGCTTGGTAATGTCATTACCCGCGCCGAACCCCTGGGCCGAGACCGCGGCAGCCAGGTTCGCCTCGTTCAGCACGCTCTCGTTGTCGTCATACGGCAGACGCTCAGGACTCGAGCGGGTCACGGCGTGGCATCCTGGCACGATGGTCGGGACGCCCGTGCGCCGCACCTCCGTCCAGGCTTCCGGTCCCTGCATGAACAACGCAAGCCATTTTTGGAACGCGATCTGCTGGAGATGCCCAGCCAGGGTCGCGCCGGCACCATCATAGCCCACCTTGGCCTGACCCAGGTACGCTGCGGTGTCCGCCAGCAGGCCGTACTGCGCAAATGACGCGACGATGCCGTCATGGTAGAACGTGGCCGCGGCTGCGGTGCCGCCAGGAATCCAGCCGCGCTCCGCTGCCTCGGCCTGCAGGAACTTCACCTCTGCGTACGACAGCAACACCAACGGCGCATCCGGCGTCTCACGCCACAGTGCCCCGATGCGCGAGATGTACTTCAGCGCATCGAGCGTGTCGATCTTCTCACCGTCCAGGAGGCCATTCGCCAAACCCCGATATCCCGTACCGGCCGGGGGAATCTGGGCGTAGACCGGGAGACGCGGGTCGGCCCAGCTTTTGAGCGTGTCTACGAACGACCTGCTCAACCCGTAGTCGTCGCGGGCGCCGGGGTGGGCGTCATTATAGATCGGGTTTACGTTGGGCAACGTTGCGAGATACATGAGCTGAGCGTTGTCCGCGTTACTCGTGAACACGCCGCCCGGAGCCGCGATGGCAGCGGCCGCTTCACTCGCCGCCTTCGCTGCGTCCGCATTTGACAGATGGATCGCCAGCCGCAGACGCAGCGAGTTGGCGAACTTCCGCCACTTCGCCATGTCGCCGTTGTACAGCAGATCGCCATTCGAAAAGCCAACGGCACCGGCCGCCAGATTGAATTCGGTGTTGGCCAGCGCCAGGTTCGCAAACAAACTGTCGTAAATGGCCTGCTGCGTATCGTACGTCGGGTGGAGCACCGTATCTCCCCGCAGCGCCTCCGAGTAGGGAAGATCTCCCATCGCATCGGTCATGACGCTGAACGCATACGACTTCAGAGTCCGGGCCACCCCCGACCAGTTACCGGCATTGGACGCTTCGCCCTTGACGATCATCCGCTGGACGTCTTCCAGGACGCTGCTGTACATGTTCCAGCCGCCGCTCGTGCCGGACCGCACGACAAATTTGTCCTCGTCGCGGTACTGGATTTGCGAGTAGTACTGCACCCAGAGACCACCGCCCCGGATATTCAGGCTCGTCACACCATTGACGTTGTTCGTCAATACCTGAATGACTTGCGGCAGGATCGACGGCGGTGGGACGTCCACCGGGCCATTCGGGTTGTGATTGATCGACGTCACATCGCCGCACGCGGTGATCCCAATCAGCGCGGCGAAGACGCTCAGGATTTTGTATCGCATAGTGGTCAGTCTCCTAAGCGGCTACGGCCGCACGGACATGGTGAAGCCAATGCTGCGCGCGGTCGGCAGCTGGCCGTTCTCGACACCTTGGCGATTGCTCGTGTCGAACGCGGTCTCGGGATCGATGGTCGGCTGTTTGGCGAACAGGAGCAGGTTGCGCCCGACGATGGCCACCGTCGCATCCGAGAAGCCGAGGAAGCGCGAGACCTTCGTTGGGAGCGCGAGTGCCAGGCGAGCTTCGCGCAGCTTGAAGAACGTTGCGTCGAAGATGCCTTCCTCCTGCGCGTTAAACGTGTTGTGCCAGTAATTCTGCGCCAACACGTGCGTCGTGTCGGGCTGACCATTGGCATACACGGCGTTCGGCACGACGTAGCCCGGATTGTTCCAATCGAGCTCACGGCCGGCCAACGTGTTGGCGAGCACGCCCGAGTACTGGCCGAACCACTTCGTGACCGAGTACACCTGGCCGCCCACCTGCCCGTCGAACGAGAACGAGAAGCTCATCCGCTTGTAGCTGATCGTGTTGCTGATGCCGCCTACCCAATCCGGGTTGTAATTGCCGAGCACCTGCTGGGTCGCATCCTGCAGCGGCAGGCCGTTCGCGCCGACGATGATGTGGCCCTGCGCGTCCCGCTGCCACTTGTAGCCGACCAGCTGGCCGTACGGCTGTCCCGAATCGGCCGTCACGTTCACGTTCCAGTACGACCCGACGACGATGCGTGACACGCCGCCGTAGAGCGACAACACCTTGTTGGTGTTCTTCGACCAGTTCACCACCACGTTCCAGCGGAAATCCGGCTTCTCGATCGGCGTCATCGTCGCCGCCAATTCGATACCGCGGTTCCGGACTTCGCCCGAGTTCACGACGGCGCTGCCGTAGCCCGTCGCGCCCGAGATGGAGACCGGCAGGATCTGATTGGTCGTGGACTTCTGATAGACCGTGGCGTTCAGAATCAGCTTGTCACGGAAGAAGCCGAGGTCGGCGCCGACTTCCTTGCCGGTCGTCTGCTCGGGTTTCAAGCTCGCGTTGGGTAGCCGGTCCGGCGCCGTGAAGCTGGGTGAGCCGGCCCATGGCGTACCCGAGCCGTACACCGCGGCGAGCTGGTACGGATCGGTGTCGTTACCGACGCGAGTCCAGCTGGCGCGCAGTTTGCCGTACGACAGCACACTGCCGTGCATGTTCAGCGCGTCCGTGAAGACGAACGCCGCGCCGATCGACGGATAAAAGACCGAGTTGGCGCTCTTCGGCAGCGTCGACGACCAGTCGTTGCGGCCGGTGATGTCGACGTTCAGCCAGTCCTTGAAGTTGAAGCTGGCCGAGCCGTACAGTGAATTCACCTTCTTGTGGGTCACGCGGAGAATCGCCGTCGGCTGACCGTCGGAGTTCGCCAGGGTGTAGACGCCCGGGATCACGAGCGCGTTGACCTGTCCGATGTTCGTATTGAAATCGTTGATCCGCTGGTTGCCGCCCCCGTTCACCGTCAACGCGAGTGTCGGCGTCAGCTGCCGGTTCGCCGTGATGAGGAAGTCGTTGTTCGTCTCACTGCGGGTCTCGCCCACGTCGAGGAAGCCGCCCTGACTGAACGGCGAGATGTCGTTGACGGGGTAATTGGCGCGGAACTGGTTCTGATACCAGTCACGCCCCGTGCGACCGGTCACGCTGATCCAGTCATTGAGTTTATACGTGACGGACGCGTGGCCGAGCCCGCGGTTGCGCGAGTAGTCGGTGGTCTTGACGTTCGTCATCCAGTACGGGCTGGGGTGATAGCTGTAGTTCCAGCTGTAGGGGATGGGCGCGTCAGTCCGCAGGTTCGGATTGCCGACCAGGATCTGCTGCGTGAACGGATCGTTCGGATCGCGGAAGACATTGTTCTTCAGCAGGTTCAGGTCCACCTGACGGCCGAACCAGATGAAGCCCTGCATCGGGTCGATCTCTTCGTACGCCTGGGCCGGCTGGTTCTGCATGCCGTCCCGGATGTAGTTGACCGACGCCTCGGCGCTCCAGTGATCGGAAACCTGCGTTCCGCCGGAGAGCGCGATGTCCGTGCGATTGTTCACGTTTTCCGGATACATCCCGTTTTCATTCGTCCGGCCGACCGACAAACGCACGTTGCTGCGGTCGCTGCTGCGCGCCACCGCGACGTTCGCGTTGATGATCATGCCGGTGTTCCAGAAGTCGCGCACGTTGTTCGGGTGTGCCATCCACGGCCCTGCGCCGAAGAACTGGTTGCACGGCTTCGAGGTGTCATAATTCTGTGGCTGTTGAATGCCCGGGCGTGGTCCACTCCGGTCGCAACCGGTGGTACGACCATCGAGCTTCGGCCCCCAGCTCTCGTCGGCCTCGTCGTTCGTCCCGCCACCGTTGCCGTCGACGAAGTCAAACGCGCCGGAGAAACCCTGGCCGTATTGGTTCTGATAGTTCGGCAGCCGCAGCGGCGTTTCCATATTCGCGCCGAACGTCGCGGTGACGCCGAAGCCCTGGTTGGGCGCGCCCTTGCCGCTCTTGGTCGTGTACACGATCGCGCCGTTGGCAGCGCGCGAGCCGTACAGCGCTGCGGCGTTCGGACCTTTGAGCACGGTCACCGACGCGATGTTGTCGGCGCTGATGTCCGCGGCCGCGTTACCGACGTCATAGCCGCCGAGCGTGCCTCCGCCGTAACCTGTATTATCGGCCGCCGAGTTGTCGATCGGAATGCCGTCGACGACGATGAGCGGCTGGTTTTGGCCGAGGATCGAGCTCGCGCCGCGGACGACGATGCGCGCCGAGCCGAATGGGTTCGAGGAGTTCGTCACCTGCACGCCGGCGACTTTGCCGCCGAGCGACGACACCACGTTCTGGGTCGGCACGTCGGACAGGCGGTCGCCGGAAACGGTTTGCGCCGCGTACGAGAGGCTGCGCTGCTCACGCTCGATGCCGAGCGCCGTGACGACGACCTGTTGCAGCTCGATGGCGCCTTCCGCCAGCGCGACATCTTGCTCGACGGACGCGCCACTGAGCGTCACCGGCACACTGCTCGTCTGATACCCGATGCGCCGCACGGTGAGCTGCACTGCGCCGCTGCTTCCCGCCGGAAGAACGAGGCGATATCTGCCGTCGTTATCGGTGGTCGCATTGACGCGCAGCGAGGAGATGCTGACGATTGCGCCGCTAAGCGGCTGCCCCCCCGGAGTGGACTTCACCTGACCGGACACCGTGGTCGCTTCCTGCGCGGTCGCGACGGCGGGGATCAGTCCGATCAGGACGAGCCCGATTGTCAGGATACAACGAACGAACCAACGATTGTCGGTCATACACTTCCTCCTTCAGCTGCGGTTTTTCAGGACCCACGACGGGGCTGCGCGCTCGAGGTGACGGCCTACCTGCGCGCGGCCGGCGGGACCAACGAGTTTCTGCACCATCAAAGGGATACTGCCGCAAGCGTGCAGGTCTCGCAAGGGGGCGCATGTTAACGTCGCGTCGCCTTGAAACACCCGTATTTCCGAGCATAATCGTACGACCCATGCCCAAACGCTTCGTCACACTCGCCCGGGTCGCCGCCGCCTCCGCCTACCTGCTCATCGTCCTCGGCGCCGTCGTCCGCATCAGCGGCTCCGGGATGGGGTGCGGGGACCACTGGCCGCTGTGCAATGGCCACCTGTTCCCCCCTCTCGATGACATCCGCACCGTGATCGAATGGAGCCACCGCCTGGTGGCGGGCGTCGTTTCAATTCTGGTGGTGGCGCTGGTGGCGCTCGACTGGCGCCGAGCTTGGCCCGCCCTTGCGCTGCTGATCGTTCAGATCCTGCTTGGGGCGGTGACCGTGAAAACCGAGCTCAAGCCGGTCCTGGTCATCCTCCACCTCGCGACCGCGATGCTGCTGCTGGCGGCGCTCATTGTGGCCGCGCGCCCCGGGCCCAGATCTCCCCTCCTGCTGGGACTCACCTTCACTACTCTGCTGTTCGGCGCGCTGACGGCGAATCTGGGTGCCATGGCGTCATGCGGCGGGTTTCCGTTGTGCAACGGACAGATCATCCCGAGCGCCGGGCCGCTCGCGTGGGTGCACTGGACGCACCGGCTGCTCGCGTACTCGCTCGCTGGTTATCTGACCTGGTGGGTCGTGCGGACGGGGGGGGGACGGCAGCTGTGGTGGTTGTTAGCGATCGTCGCGCTGCAGATCACGATTGCCGCGACGATGGTGCTCAGCGGCTTCCCCACCGGTCTCGAGATCGCCCACGCGGCTGTGGGCGCAGGCGTGTGGGCGGCGGTGGTGATCGCGGCGGTCGGTCCTTCGCGCGTCCCAACAGCAGATCCCTCGCCCCCGCGGGGCTCGGGATGACATACTCGCGCACGATCAGACCGATCTCCAATCAAACCGATCTTCAAAAAGAAGGAGCAGGTCCTTCGCCCCTTCGATCTTCAAAAAGAAGAAGCAGGTCCTTCGCCCCTTCGATCTTCAA
>Ga0070695_100002580_pt1 | contig 10459 bp, 8 predicted proteins | sample KBSK1252metaG_FD_65471 | JGI IMG/M metagenome (GOLD analysis project Ga0070695, IMG submission 65471) | Corn, switchgrass and miscanthus rhizosphere microbial communities from Kellogg Biological Station, Michigan, USA - KBS K1-25-2 metaG | ecosystem: Host-associated > Plants > Roots >...
GCGCGCCCGATGCCTCGACACCCGCGAGAAACTCGAGATACAGGGGTCGTCCCAGCGGCTCCCCCGGTTCGAGTACGAGCTCCGGAGGGAACGCCTCGACGACCGCCGGCAGCCCGCCCAGGTGGTCGGCGTCGCCATGGGTTGCCACCACTACCGCGACCCGCCCCACACCCTGGTCACGCAAGAAGGGCACCACCACCCGCCGCCCTGCATCACGCTCTGGCGTCCGCGGGCCGCCATCGATCACGATCCAGCGGCCGTTGGGCGTCCGGAGGGCCGCGGCGTCTCCTTGCCCTACATCGAGAAAATGTACCGTTAAACAACGACAAGCGTCGAGGGAGACGACGTCACGAAACGACGTCGCGACGACAAGCGTGGCACAAAACGCCAGGCGAGCCGCCATCAGCCACGGGCGGCGCGGGGAATTCCACAGCCACCACGCGGCGGCCGCCACTGCGGCCCACAGCAGTCCCGCTTGCCACCCCGCGACCATCACGACGTGACCGCCCGGCACGAGGGCGGCGCCGTGGGCGACGAGGTCGAGCAGCGCCAGGCCCAGTCCCGCACCGGCGGCGATCAGGTGCGCCAACCCCGAGCCGAGCCACGAGAGTGCCAGGGCCATCACGAGACCCGGCACCGCGACGCCGGCGAGTGGGATCGCGATGAGATTGGCAAGGACACCGATCGGCGCCACGGTACCGAAGGCGAACGCGCTGATCGGCGCGGTGACGAGCGTGGCGACGAGCGCCGGTGCGGCGATCCGCGCGAGGCGCGGCGCTCGGGCGAACGCGCGGCCGGCCCAGACCACCGCGCCCACGCCCGCCACCGACAGCCACGCGCCCACCGACTGCAGGGCCCATGGGTCCTGCACCAGCACGCCGAGCGCCGCGAGCGCCACCACGCCGCGCGGCGCGACCACGCGCTCGCGCAGGCGCGCGACGTCTGCCAGTACCAGCATCGCGCCGGCCCGGACGGCGGGCGCCGGGAAGGCGAGCAACCAGAGATAGCCGAGCAGCAGGACGGCCGTCGCGCCGAAGCGGGCGCGCGCCGCGAGGTGCAGTTTGCCGAGAATGAGGGCGAGCCAGGCGGCTATGAACCCAACGTGCAGCCCGGAGATGGAAAGGAGGTGCGCGAGACCCGATCGCACGTAGCGCTCGCGGATATCGGAATCGAGTCTCGCGTTGGGGGCGAACACCAGCGCGTTCACGATCGGCGCTCGTGTGCCGAAGAGCTTCGTGCTGCGCGCGGCGAGCGCATCGCGCAGCGCGCCGCGCCCGCGCGGCACAAGATCGAGCCCACGTACCCGCCGCACCACGAGCAGGCCGCTCCATTTCCCCGCCACCACCCACGTCGTCCCGCCGCGGGCGGCAGTGCCTTCCGGCCAGCGCAATCGCACCGACCCCGCGCACGCCCCGGGGATCACTTCGGCATCCACGATCCCGCCCTGCGCCGGCGCCGGATCCGCGAGCCGTACGATTGCGGCGCGCGTGTACCCTTCCCGGGCAGTTACCCCGGCAGTCCACCGGCCTGTACACGTCGCTGCTCTCTCGCGAACCGCCGCCGCGCCCCAGAGCATTCCCGCCACGCCCATGATCCCGAGCGCCGCGCCGAGCGGCGCACGTCGCGCGAGCCACGCCGCCAGTGCGACAACCGGCAACGCCACGACCCACAACGCCCCACCCGGCAACACGAAGGGGTCGAGCCCCGCCCCCAGGCCGACCCCGAACGCCACGGTGAGATAGAGGATGGGCGGCCGCATCTCGGGCCGCCTAGCGGATCAGATCAGCTGGACCGGCTTGGCCCCACAGCGCGGCGCGAGCCCCACCTTGCCGAACCCCTCGAGGAGTGCCACATCGAGCTTGGCCTTTTCCTGATCGCTGTCGAGTCGCAGCTCGACCAACACTTCGCCCTGGGGCGTGGACACGTAGTTCGGCGAGAGGCGATTGAGCGCGAATACGAGGACGTCGCCGCGGCACGTGTCGCAACCGCAGAACCGGGGTAGCTGGGGTCGCAGCTTCGCGTACTCCCGCTGGACCACCTCGAACGTCACGTTCGTCACCCCACGACGGCGAGCTCCTCCCCCTGCACCCGTCCGAGGGGTTCGGCCGTGAAGGTCGACCCGGTCGTGCCCGTGAAGCGGACATCACGGTACCCACCGATCCAGGCGTCGGGACCCGCGATGAGCGCCACCTTGTTGGTGCGGGTGCGGCCCTGCAGCAGCTCACCCCGCCTGGCGCGCCCCTCGACCAGCACTTCGTGTGTACTGCCAACCAGGGCGACGTTGCGGCGGCGCGCGAGGGCCCGCACGGCGCCGACCAGGCGCTCGAGACGTTCTCCCGCCACCAGGTCGGGCACGACTTCTTTGAGCCGCGTCGCCGGCGTGCCCTCGCGCGGCGAGTACTTGAACGTGTACGCGTCGTCGAACCCCACCAGCTCGACCAGCGACAACGTCTCCTGGAAATCCTCTTCGGTCTCGCCCGGGAACCCGACGATGATATCGGTCGTGAGGGCCATCCCGGGGACGGCCCCGCGCAGCGCGGCGACCACCTCAAGATAGCGGTCCCGATCGTAGCGCCGGAGCATCCGCTTGAGGACGCGCGACGAGCCGCTCTGCACCGGGAGGTGCACGTGCTCACACACGACTGGCGTCTGCGCCATGGCCGCCACTGCGCGCTCGGTGAAGTCCGTGGGATAGGGCGATGTGAACCGCAACCGCCGTACGCCCGCAATTCCGCCCACCGCCCGCAACAAGTCGGCGAAATCGTGCGTGCCGTCGTCGTAGCTGTTGACCGTCTGACCAAGGAGCGTCACCTCGGTGGTGCCGCCCGAGGCGAGGTCCGTCACCTCGCGCACCACGTCCTCCAACCTGCGGCTCCGCTCCGGCCCCCGCGTCATCGGAACGATGCAGAAGGTGCACCGATAATCGCAGCCACGCTGCACGGTCACGAACGCCGATACGGCGCCTCCCCGCACCGGCGCGATGTCCTCGTAGTGCTCCCACCGCTTGAAGACAACTTCGGCCGTCCGCTCTCCGGCGCGCGCCCGTGCGATCAGCTCGGGCAGCCCGCGGTATCCGTCCGGACCGATCACCAGGTCGACCTGCGGGACCCGCTCGAGCAGGCGGGGCCCGAGCCGCTGCGCCATGCAGCCCACCACGCCCAACACGCTGCCTGGTCGCTTGAGGCGCTTCAGCTCGCCCATGCGCGACAGCACCTTTTGCTCCGCATGGTCGCGTACGGCACAGGTGTTTACCAGCACGACGTCAGCCTGCGCGGGATCGTCCGTGCGCACATAACCCTCGCGTCCCAGCACGCCGAGCATCAGCTCGGAGTCCGAGACGTTCATCTGGCAGCCGTAGGACTCGATGTAGATGCCCGGCATGGTCAGGGAACCGTCACCTCGAAGCGGGGGCGACCATTCCAGTCGTGCGTGGGAAGATAGACCGAAAGGTAGTCCTCCGTCAGCACCTCCACCTTGCCTTCCCGTCGGCCGCACACGACGCCGTCGGCGCACTGCCCCCGGCGCCGTACGCGGTGGGCTCGGGCCTTCGCCTCCCCGCGCTCGCGCAACTCGCGCGCGCGCTCGCGGATCAACCCGGGTGGCACCCGCTCGCCCAATCGCCCCGCTGCCGCGCCGGGACGCTCGCTGTAGGGAAAGACATGCAGGTAAGTGAACGGCAGGGCGTCCACCAGCGCGATCGTCTGGCGGTGCTCGGCGTCGCTCTCACCGGGGAATCCCGCGATGATGTCCGCGCCGAGTCCAAACACGGGCAACCGCTCCGCGAGCCAATCGAGCCGGGCGCGGTAGGACTCGGCGGTGTACCAGCGGCGGCCCATCCGCTTGAGGATGCGATTCGCCCCGGATTGCAGGGGCGCGTGGAGATGGGCCGCGAGGTGCGCGGGGGCTTCGATCAGCAGGCGGGCGATCGTGTCGCCGACCTCCGTGGCTTCGATGGAGGAGAGCCGGAAGCGCACGGAGGGGACGGCGGAGATCAGGGCTTCGAGAAGATCCCCGAGATTCGACTGACCCTGGGCGCGAGCCAACTGACCCCGGGCGCCAGCCCGGGGATAACCAAAACTCGAGATGTCGGGTTCTGTCTCGACCCCGGACTTGCGTCCGGGGTCAGTCAAGCGATCCTGGCCGTAAGTTCCGATGTGAATTCCCGTCAGCACAATCTCCGCATGATGCTCGGCGAGGGCGGTCGCCTCGGCCACCAGCTCCGGAATAGTGCGCGACCGGTTCGCTCCGCGCGCGATCGTGGTCGCGCAGAAGGTGCAGTGCTCGTCGCAGCCGTCCTGGATCTTGAGCCAGCCGCGGGCGTTCGCGGGGAATCGCCGCAGCACGGGGTCCACCCGCGGTGCCCTGAACCCGGCCGCTTCGAGCACCCGCGCCGGGTCGGCCCCGCCCACCACCGCGCGCACGCTCGGCAGCGCCGCAATCGCGCCGCCGTCCCGCGCCGCCGCGCAGCCCATCACCACGGTTTCGAGCCGCCCCCCGCCCCCGCCCCAGCGCCGCGCGAGTCGGCGTATCAGACGCCCCAGTTTCGCCTCGCTCTCGTGGGTCACCGTGCAGGAATTCACGACCGCGAGGTCCGCGGCGGCCGGATCGTCCACCACGACGACGCCCTGGTCCGCGAACGCCTGACGCACGAGCGCCGTGTCGTATTGGTTGGCTTTGCAGCCGAAGGTATGGAAGTAGACGTTCACGGCCGCACGGTCAGCCCCACGAGCACCGTCCACACACGCTCGGTCAGGATGCTTCCGCGACGCTCCAGCCGCTCGACGCCCAGGTCGATGAGCGCCCGGCCCTGGGCGAACGCCCGGCCCGTTCCCGCCGACGCCGCGAACTCCGTCGGCGCCTTGGTTCCCGGCCCGAACGGCAGCTGGCCGCCGCGCACACCCAAACGGATCGGCATGCGACCGGAGCCGAACTCGGCTCCCGCGGACCAGCTCCACGTGTCGAACGCGCCCGGACCGGCGTTCGACCAGGAGCGCCACGCCGCCGACCCGGCGAACCGGACGCTGGGGCTCGGGGCGAAGAGCAGCCCGCCGCCCGCCATGCGCGGCAGATCGGTCAGCGCGATCGTCGAGTCGCCTATCTGGGCGCGCAGCCGGTTGTCCGCGCGCGCCCAACCCGCGATGGTCAGCCCCGGAAACACGCCGAGGAGCGCGCTCCCCGACACGCCGAACCCGTCGTAGCGTACCTCGGCGACTTGCCCGACCGGGTGGAAGGTCGAGTCGTCGAACCGCCGCTGGGCCGTCATGCGGGTCGAGCCCCCCAGGATATGCACCCCGGCGCCGATCGCGAGGCGGCGCGACAACCGGCTGGCCACCGCCATGCGGATGTCCCCGACACTCCCGTCGCTCGTGATCTCGTCCCTGTAACGCTCGAGCTCGCCCCGCAACACGGTGGAGTCGCGCAGCGTCACGTCCCAGGACCGGTCGAGGTAGGTCGTGAACCCGACCGAGATTGCGAGTCGCGGCGCCACCCGGCCCGCGACCCCCATGAGCGGGAAGCGCGTGGCGCGGAGCTTGGTGATCGTGTCGCCGAGCTGGGCGTCGCGATGCGACGTGCCGCCCGCCGCGGTCGCCGTGAGCTGACTGATGTCGGCGAGCGGCGCTTCCATGAGCGGCGACAATAGGTCGAACGGACCGAACGCGCCCCCGCCGGAGCGCGATCTCACCGACTCCCACCGGCCCGGCGTGCCGAGCCCGCGAATCCCGAACTGAGAGTCCTGGGCGGACAGGCGGTCTGGCGGACTGGCAGTCAGCGTCATCGCGACCAGAGCGATCCCGACTGCCCGTCTCATGGCACCCCGAACGGGAATGGCTTCACGTACGTGATCCGCAAGGTCGGGCGGAACGCTGCTGCCTTGGACGGATAGAAACGGATCTCGCCGAAGTACTGCGCTTCCGCCTGCGATCGCAACAGGAACACGGTCGGGTGAGTCGTATCCGCAGCCCAGAGCTGCAGCATGTTCGTCACCTCGATCTTGACCGTGTCGGTCGCTCCCGGGTGGATGACGATCGTTTCACCGAGTCGCGAGTCGATCGGGGACTTGCGGCCGAAGTCGGCCAGCACCGTGCGTGCCTCCATCACGAACGAGTCGGCGGGCGCCCCGCGGGCCGCGACGGCGGGCACGAGAAAGAGCGTGCCGCGGATGATATGCGACGAATCCCTGATGAACTTGGGGAACGCCACCCGCAACAGGCCGCGTGCCGACGGCACGCCGCCCACGGCGAGCGTGGAGTCGAGTGGCGCTGGCGGCGGAGCGAACACGAAGTTCGCGAGCGTCGGCCCGAGGACGCCCGGCGTACGCGCGACCTGCGTAATCCCCAACGAGTCCACGCGGAGATACCACTGCAGCACCGGTCCGACGGCGCCCTTGCCGAATGCGATGCTCGCCAGCGTGTCGGCGGCGATCCGAATGCCGTATGCCACCACCCCGGAATCCGTCGCGACGTAGCGCGCCGCCGCCGTATCGAACTTGAGCGACAGCTGCAGGCGGTGGTTCACCGTGTCCACCACGACGCTATCGCCCGTGACCGTGTCTTTCCGGCCCGGCTGCGCGAGCAGGGTGTCGACGTTCACCGTCTTGAACGGCGCGTTGTTGAACGAGGCCGCCACGGCGTCGAACGTGGTGGTGGTATCGATCGTGATCGGCAGGCGGTAGAACTGCAGCCGGAGGTTGTGTGTCGCCGTATCGTGCCGGACGATGTACACTTGCAGCCGCGCGGAGTCGGCACCGCGGATCTGACCGGTGTCGACGCTCGAGACCGGGAAGCGGGGGCCGAAGCCGTTGAAGCGGAAGATCGGCCGGCCGTCCAGCGTGCCCGTGGCGCCCGGGAGAAATCCCGCGAGCATCACGGGGGACTGGTAGGAGACCACATAGCCGCGGTACGACGAGTCTCGGTTGATGCTGGTCGTGAGCAGCGTGTCGACGACGGTGATCTGGCCCGAGGGACAGAAGTCGGGGCAGTGTCCCGGCGCGGTCAGTCGCTCCACGCACGCCGCGGCGAGCAGGACGGCGCCAACGAGCGCGAGCCGGCGCCGCGTCACTTGGTCAGCGTCGCTTTCGCGAATGCGTCGGGCAGGAGGTCGCGCAGCACCCAGCGTCGCTCGGTCTTCGGCCCCACCGCGATCACCTGGAGATCGAGCCCGAACTCGGCGAGCAGCTGGCGACACGCTCCGCACGGCGACGCCGGCGGGTCCACGTCCGTGGCCACGACGATGCGGCTGAACCCCCGCGCGCCGTCCGCGATGGCGGCGCCGATCGCCATCCGCTCGGCACAAATCGTGAGCCCGTATGAAGCGCTTTCCACGTTCGCCCCGACATACACGCGGCCGTCGGCCGCTTCGAGCGCCGCGCCCACCCGGAACTTGCTGTACGGGCAGTAGGCGTTCTTCTGAACGTCGCGCGCGCGGCGCACCAGGTCGGCGCTCACGCCCACACCTGCGCGAGGAAGGAGGTTCCCGCCGCTCCCGTCTGCGGCGCCAGCCCGAAGTACTCGGCGACGGTCGCTCCCATGTCCGCGAAGGTGCGTCGCTCTCCCAGCGCCGCCGGCCGCACGCGCGGGCCCAGCGCCAGGATCGGCACCGCCTCGCGCGAGTGGTCCGTCGACGGCGTGGTCGGGTCGTTCCCGTGGTCGGCAGTGAAAATGATCAGGTCGTCTCCCTTGATGCGGGCCTCGAGCCGCGGAATCCAGGCGTCGAGCTGTTTCAGTCCTTCATGAAACCCCGGGACGTCGTTCCGGTGCCCCCAGGTCTGGTCGAATTCGATCACGTTCACGAAGATGAACCCCGCTGGGGCGTCGTCCAGGGCCCGCTCGATCAAACGGTACGCGTCCGCGTTGGTCGGCGTGTGCTCGCTCGTGATGTTCCGTCCCGCGAACAAATCGTCCACTTTGCCGATGCCCACGCGCGGCACGCCCGCCGCCGCGAGCCGGTCGAGCAGCGTGGTCCCCACGGGCTCGATCGAGAAATCCTTGCGGCGCGGCGTGCGCTCGTACGCGCCGGGCTTCCCGGTGAAGGGCCGCGCAATCACGCGGCTCACCGCGTGCTCTCCTACGAGCAGGTCGCGCGCGATCGCACACGCCCGGTACAGCTCGTCCAGGGCGACCGTTCCCTCGTGAGCCGCCACCTGGAAGACCGAGTCGGCCGACGTGTACACGATCCACTTCCCGGTGCGCTGATGCTCCGCTCCCAGCTCGGCGATGATCTCGGTGCCTGAGGCGGCCTTGTTGCCCAAATACCCGCGACCCGTGCGTCGCGCGAAGTCGTCGAGCAGGGACGGCGGGAAGCCGTGCGGGTACGTGCGAAACGGCCGCTCGAGTATCACCCCGCAGATCTCCCAGTGTCCGGTGGTCGAGTCTTTCCCTTGAGACGTGGGAAGTGCGACGCCATAGGCTGCCTTCGGCCCATCCCCGGGCGTCAGGCCGAGAATCGGTCGACACAACCCCAACCCCAGCTGCTCCAGATTCGGCAGCCGCAACCCCCCCACCGCCCGCGCCACGTTCCCGAGGGTATCCGACCCCGCGTCGCCGTAGGCCGCCTGGTCGGGACACGGTCCGATCCCGAGCCCGTCCAGCACGATGATCACGGCGCGCTTCAATGGTAGACGCGCGGCAGCCGGGGACCGAGCCCGGAAAGGAGCTCGTGCTGCAACGTATCGCTCCAGGCGGCAAACTGATCCAGCGTGTTGACCAGCCCGTGTGCCTCACCGATCAGAGTGGCGACATCACCCACCGCGGCGCGTCCGTTGCGCACGTCAACCATCATCAGGTCCATCGTCACCCGCCCGACCACGGGGCAGCGCGCGCCGTTCAGGAGCACGCTCGCCTTGGACTCGCGACCCAGCAAACGGCGCACGCCGTCGGCGTAGCCGATCCCGAGCGTCGCGACCGCGGTGTCGCGCGGCGCGGTCCAGGAGGCGCCATAACTGACGCCCTCGCCCCGCCGCACCGTGCGAACGCTCACCACGCGCGCGCGCAGCGCAATCGCCTGCTTGCCGACCGGCAACCCCTCGCCGGGAGACGCCCCGTACAAACAGATCCCGGGGCGGATCATGTCCAGTGCGAACGCCGTGCCCCGCAGCGCTGCGGCGCTGTTCGCCGCGTGCAGCAACTCCGGTCGGCGCGCCAACCGTCCCACCGCGGCCTTGAAGCGCTCCAGCTGCGCCTCGGCCGAGCCGTCCCGCCGGTCGGCCGAGTGAAAATGGGTGTAACAGCCTTCGAGGTACGGCGTGTCGACCAGATCCGCGATCGGCTCGATCTCGTCCCAGCGGACGCCCGAGCGACTCATCCCGGTGTCGATCTCCAGGTGGAACGCGCCACCCTCCGCTCCCCGCGCGATCCAGGCGTGGATGCTCGCCTCGTCACCCAGCGCCGGCGTCAACCGGTGCGCCCGGTAGGCGCCGAACAAGTCCGGCCGGGCAGGCATGAACACGAGGACCGGTCGCGTGATCCCCGCCACCCGCAGCTCGGCCCCTTCGTCGACCGTGGCGACCCCGTAGCCCCAGGGCGCGAGCGGCTCCAACGCCTTGGAAACGGCAACGGCTCCCACCCCGTATGCGTTCGCCTTGACCACCGGGAGGAGCCGCGTACCCGCCACGCGTGCGACGGTACGGGCATTTTCGACGACCGCGGCGAGGTCCACTTCGACCCAGGCGCGCGCGTCGCGCCCGCTCGGAAACGCGTTCACAGGCGCGCGAATGATAACGCGGCTCGCTGGTTAAAGGCAACCGGAAAAAGAGGTTGGCTCCAGAGCCAGAAGCTCTACTACTTTCCGGTCATGGACACTCCTGCCCCCGACTCCGCCCTCGCTCGCGCCCTCGCGCTGGTGCGCGACTTGCGCTCCCGCTGCCCCTGGGACCACGCCCAGACCCGCGCGACGTTGCGCCCGTATCTCGTGGAAGAAGCACTCGAGCTGGATCAAGCCCTACGATCCGACGATCCCGTCGCGTTACGCGACGAGCTGGGCGACCTGCTGCTGCATCTCGCATTCCAGATCGTGATCGGAGAGGAGAAACGCGAGTTCGACGCCGAAACCGTCACACGCGCCCTCGAAGAAAAGATGTGGCGGCGGCATCCGCATCTCTTCGGGGATTCACCGACACCGGATCACGAGGGCTGGGAACGCGTCAAGAAAAGGGAGCGGGGAGCGGGGAGCGGGACGCTGCGTGGTCTGCCGCCCTCCCTGCCACCGCTCTTGATGGCGTTTCGGTTGCAGGAGCGAGCGGCCGGTGTGGGGTTTGACTGGCCCGATGCGAAAGGACCACTCGAGAAAGTGAAGGAAGAGCTGGACGAGGTCGAACGCGCAACTGGCAACGTGGAACGTGCAACGCTGGAAGATGAGCTCGGCGACCTACTCTTCGCCGTCGTCAACCTCGCGCGGAAGCTGGCGATCGACCCGCGCGCGGCGCTCGAGCGGGCGAACGACAAATTCCAGCGGCGGTTCGAGG
>Ga0070695_100002581_pt1 | contig 10457 bp, 12 predicted proteins | sample KBSK1252metaG_FD_65471 | JGI IMG/M metagenome (GOLD analysis project Ga0070695, IMG submission 65471) | Corn, switchgrass and miscanthus rhizosphere microbial communities from Kellogg Biological Station, Michigan, USA - KBS K1-25-2 metaG | ecosystem: Host-associated > Plants > Roots >...
CCACTCACCCGTCGCGATGCGGGCGGCCAAGACATCGCGCATCTGCTGGTAGATGGCGCGGGTGGAGAACCGCCTTGTCAGCATGGGTGCTCGCCTTCGCGGGTTATGGCTCGGCTTTGTGCCCGATCTCGCCGTTCAGTAAAGCACATGATATTGCAGATAGAGAATATCGGAAAGTCTGCACACCGAGCCACAACTCCGCACTTTCCGGAACAGTTGCCATTGCAATGACTTATGCCGACCGTGGTTGGCTGCCACATGGCTTTGGCATTGGCCGGATCAATGCGAAAGGTCCAGGATGATCGGCATGCTTTGGAGATAAAGATGCACGTCTCGGATCGCAGCTACACCGATCTTGATTGGCTTCGTTCTGGCGATCATGTGTGCCAGTTCTACGATACGGCCGAAGATCTCGCTGAGGCCTTGATCGGATATTTCAAGGCTGGGCTGGAGCGCAATGAGTTGTGCACGTGGGTTGCTGGCGGCCCGCTTGGAGCCGAGAGGGCAAATAGCGAGATGCGCGCGGCTGTGGCCGACTTCGACGGTCGAGTCGCGGCCGGCCAGATGCGAATAGTCGGTCACGAGGAATGGTCCAGGACGTACGGAACATCGAGCATTGCGGAGCGGGTCGAGAGCTGGCTGTCCTGGAAGGACGCGGCCCTGGCATCCGGGTACGCCGGCGTCCGCAGCGGCGGCGATCTATCGTCCCTGTACGAAAGCAACTTGGATGAGTTCGTGGCCTACGAACGGGCCGTCGACAAAGCCTTCAAGGGTCAGCCCATTGTAGCCCTTTGCAGCTACTGCCTGGCCAGATACTCCGGCAAGACCGTGCTGGAGGCGATGCAAAGCCACGGCTTTGGTATTGCGAAGCGTCGCGGACGCTGGGTGCCAATAGAGGTCTGGCACCGCGGCCAACCGCCCACACGCGTTGCGCACGGACCTTCGCAGTCCCAGCCATATCAGGAGACCGACCTCGCCACTGTGGTCGAAGGGCTACTGGCCGTCCACCTGCTGGCATATCCTGAGCGGATAACCTTGGAGGGGGCGTTTGTCCCGCTTCCGGCCGCGGCAGCTGCCCGGCTGCGGCTGGCGCTATGCGAGCTTTTCGCCAATGCAACAAAGTTCGGAGCACTCGCCAACCAGCAAGGCACGCTGGCCGTGAAATGGCATCTGTCCGTCAACGGCTCGCGGAGGGTATCTGTAACTTGGGCCGAGCGTGGAACGTCCGGGCTGACCATACCTGAATGGGTAGGTTTCGGGACGCAGGTGATTGCCGGCACGGTTGAAAACTGCGTGCGGGTCTTCGAGGCGACGGGCATGCGCTGCACATTCGAATTGAGCCTGTGAGCGGCGCAGGTCGCCCGCGCGCACAGTGATCATCGGTCCTGGTGTCGTGATCCGTCCGACTGGCCGGAAGTCGGGCTAGCGCACGTCCTCCCCCACACCCTCGCCCACCAGCACGAACGGCGCCCAGTAGGATGGTGGTTCGCCGCGGGCGATGAGGTCGAGCATGGCGGCTCGGAAGGCTCCGGCCCGACCAAGCCGCGGCTTGGCCGCGAGCGCCGCAAACGACCCCGTGGTGAGTTCGACTGCGGCCTGCGAGTAGACCGCCCAATGCGACACAAGCAGCGCGCGGGCGCCGGCATAGAAAAAGGCGCGGGCCAAGCCTGACAGCGCTTCCGCACCCTTGGTGGAGCCCGCTGCCGTATTGCAGGCCGACAGCACGACCCAGTCCGCATCGAGACTCAAGGTGGCGATCTCGGAAGCCGTAAGCAGTCCATCGTCCGCCTCGCCGGCAACCGGCGGCAGCGTCAGCACCAGCGCCGGCTCGGCCAGGCCGGACAGGTCGCCCGCGACGAGGCCGTGTGTCGCGAAATGGAGAATACGGTAGTCCTTGAGAGACGCGCTCCGCACCCGCGGCTCCGACGCGGCCTCGCGCAGGTAGATGGCGTCGGGTGCGGCGCCCAGCACCTTGGCAACGGCCCTGATCTCATAGGCGGTCTCGGGCAAGGGTGCCAGCTGGCGGAGAGCACGCAGATCGACAACTCCGTTGCGGTAGAACGCCGCCGGTGCCGTGCTTACGGACTGCGCTCCGCGCTGTTGAGGTCCGCTGAGCTGCCCATCGAAGATGGGATCGCCCAACCCGAAGAACGGCTTGGTCGCCGAGCCGACCGGCGCAAGCTTGCGCAGGGCCTGCAACGACTGCACTGACGGCAGGACACTGAGCGCATGGCTCTTGATCAACCATGGCGCCTGGCGCAACGCGTCGGCACCAGCCTGAGGCCCGGGAGGCGCCGTGATCAGCACTTGGAAGGGAATGCTCGTGAGCGGGCCCGTCGGCACCACGATCACATGGCGCTTGTCGCGCAGCAGGTCCGCCACGGGACCAAGTACGAGTTGGTACAGCGCGTGGGCGCGGTTGAGATCGAAGCCCGCCGCTACCCCGGCTTTGCTGCCGGTCGACCCTTCCGCATTCTGCTGCGCCTGAGGATCCAGGCCTTTGCGCAATGCGGTCACGTGTACGCTCAGTGCGTCGTTGCCCGCATCGATCTGCCGCCACTCTGCCCGCTCACGCGTCACGGCCCACACGAAGCTCTTGGCGCCCCCCACCAAGAACACGACCAGCGCCTCCTCCTCCCGGAGGACGCTCTGCACTGCGGCGATGGTAAGCGGCTGCGGATCGGCGAGCGAGGCGTAGTCCGGGAACGACTTCGTGATCGCCGCACGCACCTCGCGGATATCCTGCTCGGCGCGGTCGATGGTGCCACGGAGGCCGTTGCGGCGCTGCATGAACTGAGCGTACCCAGGGAGTGCCTTCTCGACTGCCTCCATGCGGGCGTGGATGGCCATCGCCTCGCTCGCACCCTGGGCCGCGACCTTGTTCAGCTCATTGAGCTCCGTCGCGATGGCGGAGCGCTCGCGGTCCGCGTCCTCGCAGCCGCCCTTGCGCCGTGCGGGAGGGCATTGCTCGATGAGGGTCGTGAGGCGGCGGACAAGCTCTGTCTGCCGCTTCACCGTTGGCGCCTGGTCGCGGCTCCGCGCGATACTGGCGGCGCGAAACTCCTCCAGCGCCTTGCTGTAGGCCCGATCGGCTTTCTGCACGGCGTACCAGTTGGTGAGCAGGCTCTGGTCCTCATCGTGCAGGGCCAGCACGCGGTCGGCCAGGTCCTGCACGCGCCGGATTCGCTGGCCCAGCTCGGTGTCGCTTGCGCCGAGCCGCGCCGTCATCTTGGCCAGGGCAGAAGCCGCCGCGGTGCTCCATGCGAGCTGCGCCGCCGCAAACGTCTCGTCGAGAATCGCCGCCTTGTCGGCCTTCGGGTCCAATCCGAGATGCCAGCTCGCCTGACTGAGCCCTGCGAACGTGTCGCGGAAGCCTGCCACCTCCCGCTCCACGATCCGCCGCACCACGTCGTACGACTTGTCCTGGCCGGTGAGCAGGCGGATCGCCTGGCGATAGGAACCCCGAGCCTCCGCCCATTGTCCGCGCGCGAGTGCCACGTCGCCCAGACTGGCGTGACCGCCCGCATTGAAGGCATTGTCGCCGCCGACCGCGCTCTGCTTGAGCTCCAGCGCTCGCCGGAACAGCCGCTCGGCTGCTTCGGGCCGCCCCCCCTTGAGAAGCGCCTGACCCTGGTGCTCGAGCGCGATCGCCACGCTGACGCTCCCGGCCCCGTAGACCTTCTCGCGCACACGCACCGTGTCGGCGAAGTACCGTTCGGCCCGCCCATAGTCTCCCATGGCCTGCGCGATCAGACCGAGCGAGAAGTATTGCAAGCCAGTCTGCTCGTGCTCGGGACCGAACTCGCGCTGAACGAGCAGAAGAGCCCGCTCGGCGACCTCTCGGGCACTGGCATAGTCCTGGGCTCGCCAATAGACCTGGGACTGCTCGCGCAGGTCCTCCAGCGCTTTGGAGGGCTGCTGGGCGTGCGCGACCCCGCCGAGAGCGAACATCACGACGGCGCCGAGGACCAAAGGCCTCAGCAGCAAGCTGACGACAGGCGACATAGTGACTCCCCCCAAGGCCGACGCTTGCTGAGCGTTATCCGCGCAGCCTCGGTCACTTACACCCGCTCGTCAGATCACCCGCGCGCGCCACCGGCTTGCCGTTGATGAACACATTGGGCGCGCCACTCACGGTCACTCCGCCACAGCTCGTCCCGTCGCCTGCCGTCACCGCCGGCCTGCCATTGATGAAGACGTTGGGCGAACCCTGCTCCAGCGTGTCGCCGCGGTCAGTCGTGTCGCCCTTGCGCGCGGCCGGCAGACCACCGATGCTGGTGTCGCCGCTGCCCTTCGTAATGACACCGGGCATTTGCGCTGTCGGCGCGTCGTGCCGCTCCTCGGCCGAAACCGGGCCCGCTGCGACCAGCGCCGCCGCCACCAAGCATCCAGCCGATCGACGCATAGCCGAGCTCCCTCCGTAAAGCACACGCCTGTTAGCCTGCCGCAAATTTCGGCGCAATTGGGGACATGACCGCATCGTTGGTCGTTGCTCCACGCCTCGCGAACTTCGGGGCAGGGCCTTATGAAGGGTGTGGCGGGACTCCCACACGTGCGAGGTCGGCCGTCGTCCTGGCCGCGGTCGTCACCCCGCCAGCACGATCTGGGCGCTACGCCGCCTGCCGCCCGACTGGGGCCTCGTCGGATGAACCGGGGCCGCCATCTGGCTACCACGAATGCAATGCACCCTTGGAGCAGCGGCACAGCAACCCGGAGCTATCAATGATAATCCTCGGTCGCTTTCTTCTGGGCTGTCTCCTTGTCGGCCTGCTGCCATCCCTTGCGCGGTCCGAGCTGACGGTTGGGACGATTGCACCAGGATTCTCCACGAAAGCGGCGCAGGGCGGCAGGGATCTGACCTTCACGCTGTCCGAAGCCCTCAAGAGGGGCCCAGTGGTTGTGTACTTCTACCCAAAGAGCTTCACATCGGTCTGCACGGAGGAAGCGCACCTCTTTGCGGAGGCCATGTCGGAGTTCGAAGCGCTTGGCTCCTCGGTCATCGGCATCTCTACCGATACGATCGAGACGCAGCGTGAGTTCTCACGGATGGAATGTCGCGACAAATTCCCGGTTGCTGGCGATCCCGATGGGAAGGTTGTAAAGGCCTATAATGTCCTAATCCGGATAGAAGGCGTCGGCATCATCGCCAACCGGACATCCTACGTGATTACGCCCGACGGCAGGATCGCGTCGGTCCTGACGGCAGGAGATGCGGGCAGCCATATCCAGTCCGCTCTCACATCTGTCAAAGCCTGGAAAGCGCGCCAAGTCCGATAGCGAGCAATCGTTTCGGATCTCGGGCGGCTTCAGCAGCCTCGGCCGGCGGGGTCGCGCGGAGCACAGAGGTCGGCGACGTGTGCCACCGGCCAGTCGCCCGAGTGGTCACTGACCAGGCTCCCTTCAGGGCGTGGATAGCTTCATCATCACGAGCCCCGCGAGGATGAGCGTGGCGGCGAGCAAGCGCATTGGGGTTGCCGCCTCGCCCAGGATCGCAATCCCGACCACGAAGGCGCCGACAGCGCCGATTCCCGTCCAGATCGTGTAGGCCGTACCGAGCGGCAGCGTCTTCATGGAGAGCGACAACAGCCAGAAGCTCGCGATCATCGCCACGATAGCCAAGACACTCGGCACAAGCAGGCTGAAACCCGCCGACCTCTTGAGGAGGTACGCCCATGCGATTTCCAGCAGTCCTGCGCAGAAAAGAAAAATCCAGGCCACGGCTTAGGTCTCCTATTTAGAGCCAGGCCGTCCTGGACATTGCTTCAGGTATAGCAGAGGTCGTCCTCCGAACGGCAGGTAAGCCCTTCTTCTCCCCCTTCAAGAGGCATTCTCAGGAGTGCGACGAAGAGAGCACGGTCTGGCGGCTTCCGGCGCTCCCATGTCCTGCTCCGCTCTGGAGCTGGCGCGCGCGCCGCACGGCCCGGCAGGGCGTCACTCGGCAAATTTACTCTGTCGCCCGGTACGATGCGACTGGCGCTTGCGCTCCGGTAATGGATTTGGCTCGCTCGATCGAGGTCATCCGTGGCGATTAAGAACTACAGCGATCACGCTGCCAATGAACGCACCTACTTAGCCTGGTTGCGGACCGGGCTGGCGGTTATCGCGTTCGGCATCGTCGTCGAAAAACTGAACCTCTTTCTCACGGCGTTGATGGAGACAATGCCGCCTCGGGCTTCCGTCGATACGGCTGTAGTGGGCCTTGCGCGGCTGCGCCCCTATGAGGGGCTGACGTTGAGCCTGCTCGGCATTGTCATCGTCGTTGTGGGCGGCATCCGCTTCGCGAGGAATGCTCGCGAGATCGACAGTGCAGAGCCAAGTACCGCACGCGGTGCAAGAGTCGAGATCGGACTTACGAGCGCTCTTGCTCTACTCGCAGCGGTGTTGGCCTTGTCCTTGGCTCTCCCGTGAGCGGCGAGAGCGCCGGCCAGCCCACCTGAACCGCTTCGTGATGAGCGCCGGACGCGAAGTGACGGCAGAGGGCCGCGTCGTCTACTATCCGCCACCAGGAAGCCCTGTTGGCGCTGCGATGCCTGCATCGGAGAACGCACAATAGCAGGCGCGACCGTCGGTCGTAAGGAAGAAGACGGTATGAGTGAACCGCCCGAAGTCCGTGCACCGCGAGCCGCAGCGACGGCGCCTATCCTTACCAACAAGCGCCATGCAGCACCATCCGCGTTCACGCCTGAGAACCTGCTGCGCGAGGCCCGTCGACAGAAGGGCCTGGCGACGGCATCCGTGCCGGAGGTCTGCGTCCTCGACCCGGACGGCGACATGGTGCGCCGCCTGCGGACTGCTGGCCGCGCACGACAAGATGGGGAATGGGCCTGCTACCATACGGAGCTCTACCGGGTCGCTGAGGGCGGCATCGAGCTCGGTCTCATCGGCTGCGCGGTCGGTGCTCCGTTCGCCGTGCTGGTGGCCGAGCAGCTGTTCGCGTCTGGCTGCCGGCTGGTCATCAGCATGACCTCGGCGGGACGGCTCGCCGAGCTGCGCCCACCGCCCTACTTCGTCCTGATCGAGCGGGCGATCCGCGATGAGGGCACGAGCTACCACTATCTGCCGCCGGCAGAGTTCAGCGCGGCCGATCCGGCGCTGCTCGCGTCAATGAACGGCGCATTCGATGGGCTTCGCGCTCCCGTCGAGGTCGGCGCCACCTGGACGACCGATGCACCCTTCCGCGAGACGCTAGAGGCGATCGACGCTATGGCGGCACGGGGCCTGCTCGCCGTGGAGATGGAGGCCGCGGCGCTCTACGCCTTCGCCGCGGCGCGTGGGAAGCCGGTGTTGTGCTTCGCGCACGTCACCAACCAGATGGCGTGCGTCGAGGGCGACTTCGACAAGGGCGAGGCCGACGGTACGGTCGATGCCCTCGCCGTCATTTGCGCCGCCGCCAGGGCCTGGCGCCGCCCCCTTCGGGCGAGCCGGCGATAGTTCGGGGATAACCCTGTTCGAGGCTCAGCGTTTGTCCCAATTTGGGCCGTGCGACTTGTGAGTGAGAATGCGCTGCCCATTTCGGAAAGGCTGGCGGAGTCCACCATGCGCGCACTCCTTGCCGTCCTGATCTTCGTCAGTGGCCTGCTCGCGGTGAGTTCAACCGTGGAGGCCGCTCGCAAGTCCAAGCGGGCGACCGAGCCCCGGTACTATCATCCCGTGCCGCCCCGTCGCGATTTGAGGGAGCAGTTGTTGTGCGAGGAGCGGGCGCAGAACGAAGATCCGTCCGGCCAGTTCAAGGGGTATCCGTGCTGGGCGCGCGAGATCTTCGGCCGGGGCAGCGGCCAGGGCGGCCGAGGCCGCTGACGCCGGCAGAGCATGCCCGTCGGTGGCAGACGGTAACCACCACAAACACCCGTTGTCACGATTCGATACAATTGCGGCACAGTTGCGCAAGAGTTTTGTCGCAGAGTCACTGGCGGCACGAAGCGGCCCCGAGCCCGCAGGGGCCGCCGGGTGTCCCGGGGGGAAAGCTTATGCGCGGAGCGTTCGCGCTGACGCGCACGGCTGTCGTTCGCAGCTCGCCAGCTGAGGGAGTTGGCGAGCTGCAACTCTCCTCGGCTCGGCCCACAACAATCGGCAGGACTGCGGAGTGCCCGAAGGGGAAATGGAGCTGCCCGCTTATGATTATTGCGACCAAAATTGCTGCGTTGCCTGAGTCGGGGTGCGAGCCATGAGCAACGTCATCAACTTTACCGCCGCGATATGGCGCCGCGTTGCAGCCCTGGAATTGGAGGTTGCCGAGTGCCGGCAGGTCATCTCTCGGGCGCCGCCCAGTAGTTGGCGGCACAAGACCTACAGCGCCGAGTTGATCGAGGCGGAGCGGCGCCTATCCATCGCAGAGGGAATGCGTAAAGACGAACGAGCTTGACGACGCCCTCAACGACATTCCGGCTTGGCTTCCACCAGCACGGATCCTCATTCCCGCCGTCCAGGATGGAGCTTGGTGAGATTGCCGGCTCCCCTGCACACCCACGGGGAAAGCCTGCCCGGTGCTTGGTGTTTGTCCCGATTTGAGACGTAAGGCCTGTCGTGGATAGTTGCCCCGCCACTTATTGAAGCCACCGGCGGAGCCCCTCATGCCTTTCCTGCTCACCATCGCGATGGTCATCGGCAGCATGCTTGCGCTGAGTGGGGCCGCAGACGCTGGTCGCAAGTACAAGCGCAGCGCGAAACCACCGTGCTACGCGGCTCAGCCTCGGCACTTCCGTGGAGCCAATGCAGCCTGTGCGCGAGCGGCTTGGGGTTACAACCCCTTTGACGTTACCGGCGAATTTCGAGGCTTTCCAGGTTGGGCACGCAAGGCTTTCAGCGAGGGGCGGCGGTAGCCTTTTTGGCGGAGCCGGCACGCCCGCACTCCTCGCCATCGTGATCGCCGTCGAGCCGCCTCAGGGTATGAGGTTTTGCCGCAAGGCCTCCGCGACAGCTTGCGTTCGATTGCGCGCCCCGAGCTTGCTCTGAGCCTTTTTTAGATGACTTCGGACCGTTTCCTCGCCCAGTCCGAGCTCTTCGGCAACTTCCCGGAACTGCGCCCCGGCCGAAACCAAACGCAACACCGCCAACTCGCGAGGGGTCAGGTGAACGTGCGGGCCAATAGACTGCGGATCGGCAAGTTGCTCCAAGCGGAGCGCGGTAAAGCTGGCGGCGGCGGAGATCATGATCCGCATCGGTCGCGTCACAATGTTGGATAGCTCCTTGCGCGACCAGAAACCCACTACCCACCGGCCGCCAACGGGACAGGTCAATCCATCCCGCATCCCATACTTGAGGGCCAAGTCGTAGGTCCATTTGTCAATCCCAATTGGCTGAAACAGCCGCCGAACCTCAGTCCATGTATGTACGGCCATGCTGGACGCCGCCAGGGACAGCGCCGGACGGAATCTTCCTCGGGCGAGCGCGTCGTACTCTTCCCACCACCCCTCAGGAACGCTGTTGTGAAGGAAGGCCGAGTTTCCGAGCTGTAAGGACGCCCAATCTCCGGATTTCAGGGGAAACCGTGCTGCGCCCATGACGGACAACGGCAGGTGCCGCATCGTGACAGCGTGCAACTCCTCCAGCACCTCGTCGGGTGAGCGTAGCGCCTCGACCCGCTCAGCGTAGCCGACGAGGTCGGTCTGGAGATTTTTACAGTCGCATTGCCGGCTAGGTTCGAATTTCAGGACGGTCATCAACTCCTCCTTGATGCGTCGCCAGTCGACATGGATGCATGACCATCAAGGAGCAACCTTCCGTGCAGCTAACCCCATTGCAGCGAACGGTTAACGCGCCCCGCAGCGCGCGTCGTGGCGTCGGGAGTGATGACAGCCCTATGTTCGCCGACCGCGTGGCGCCCGAGCAACACGACGGCGAGGGGGCAGGCGTGATGGGGTACCGCTATCGACGCTGCCGCAGCTGCTCCGCCACCGCGTTGCGGCCCTGGCATTAGAGGTTGCTCAAGGCCGCAACTGTCGATGCGTTCGGCTCAAGCACCGACTGACATGCGGGAGGGTGGCCGAGAGCGAACGCCTCAATGCCTGCGCTTGGTCGCGTCCCGTTCCTCGGCCATTTGTGCTAGAGCAACGTAGCTGACCGCAATGCCTAGCATGATCCTCTTGGCTTCCGGATTGGCCATTTGCTCGGCCAGATCGCGAGCTTCCTCTGCTCGCGCTCGCCACTGTCTGGCGTTGTCGATTCGTCGAGGCATGACAGGCATTCCGCACGCACCGGTTGAGCTACCATATCAGCAATATCCAGCCCTGCCAGAAGTGGTGCGTGCAAATGCGAAACGATTTGAGAACGCCCAACGGCCGCGCATCCGCGACGATCCTAAGACGCTGCTGCCTGCAGAGCCGCAGTCGAGGCAGGCGACCGCGCCTCCAGCCGGTACCGCGCCGACGTCTTAACGTCCTCGCTCAGCTCGTTGCGCCCTTCCAGATCGACTGCAGGTAGTCGGTCGGCACCGCATCAAAACGCTCGCCGCTGCGCTT
>Ga0070695_100002585_pt1 | contig 10447 bp, 9 predicted proteins | sample KBSK1252metaG_FD_65471 | JGI IMG/M metagenome (GOLD analysis project Ga0070695, IMG submission 65471) | Corn, switchgrass and miscanthus rhizosphere microbial communities from Kellogg Biological Station, Michigan, USA - KBS K1-25-2 metaG | ecosystem: Host-associated > Plants > Roots >...
GCGGTAGCGAAGCCCAATCAGGACCGGCGCCGGCGCATTTGGGTCCCACAGGCTGACCACCACGATGCCCGTGGCCGACGAGAACGCCGGCGCCGCGGCGACCGGGCAGTCCCGCCGCGCCGGTTGACAATCCGCCAGTCCCCGAGTGGAGTCGGTCGGATTGACGCCGCCCACCAGATCCATGGTGCCGACGACGACGCCCTTCTGGGCGTCGAATACCAGCGCCTGCCCGAGATGCGTGACCACCAGCAGCTGACCGGGCGTGAGAATCCTTGGCGTGGTTGGCATTCCGATCACCGGCTGACGCCACCGGATCCACTGCGTCGGCGGGAAGGACAGCATCGCGCCGGGCTGCCCGACGTAGAGGTTGTCGAACCCGTCGAACAGCGGGCTGGAGAGGCCGCCGCCTTGGAACAGCCGGGTGCACCAGCGTTGGCGGGCCTTGTTGTCGGTCTCCCACACCATCAGCGAGCATCCGCCGGCTGACTGCGCGTTGATGGCCAGGTAGCTGCCCGACCCGAGCGCCACTTGGGCGGCCAGGTCACCCTTGACCGAACGCCGCCATTCGAGCCGCAGCGCGTCTGCACCCGCGACCGTTGAGTAGCTGCTGTTGGCTGCGTCGCCGTACTGGGCGGGCCAGCCGTCGGCCGCGTGCGCCTCAACCCAGGAATCGGTGGTCCCGCAACCGGCCATTACGCCCGTGATCAGCGCCGTTGACGCCAGCACGATCAATCGCCGGAACACTCGGTCCTTTCCTGTTCCTATCGTTTGGTCCACGTGAGGGTAACCGCTCAGTGTGTGAGCGCTCGCGTAGGCTTTCCGGCCATGACGACGATGTGGGGCGCGCCGCTACACAAGCGCTGGCGGGGGTCCCGGCTGCGTGATCCGCGCCAGGCCAAGTTCCTGACCCTCGCTTCTTTGCGGTGGGTGATCGCCAACAAGGCCTATACGCCCTGGTATTTGGTGCGCTATTGGCGATTGCTGAAGTTCAAGCTGGCCAACCCGCACATCATCACTCGCGGCATGGTCTTCCTCGGCAAAGGCGTCGAGATCCAGTCGACGCCCGAGCTGGCGACGATGGAGATCGGCCGGTGGGTGCACATCGGCGACAAGAACACGATCCGTTGCCACGAGGGCTCGTTGCGGTTCGGCGACAAGGTCGTGCTCGGTCGTGACAACGTCATCAACACCTACCTCGACATCGAGCTGGGCGATTCGGTGCTGATGGCGGACTGGGTCTACGTGTGCGACTTCGACCACAGAATGGACGACATCAACGTGCCGATCAAGGACCAGGGCATCATCAAGGGCCCGGTGCGGATCGGGCCGGACACGTGGATCGCCACCAAGGTCACCATCCTGCGCAACACCACGATCGGCCGCGGGTGCGTGCTGGGGTCGCACGCAGTGGTCAAGGGTGACGTTCCCGACTTTTCGATCGCCGTCGGCGCGCCTGCGAAGGTCGTCAAGAACCGGCAGCTGGCGTGGGAGACGTCGGCGGCCCAGCGCGCGGAGTTGGCGGCGGCGCTGGCCGACATCGAACGCAAGAAGGCCAACCGCTAGGTTCCCGTCGAACGTTCCTTACCGCTCGAAATTTTGGCGAATTCTCGAGCGGTAAGGAACGTTCGGGGACGCCCTGGAGCCAGGCCATTTGGCGCCTAACGTGAAGTCTGCGATTTCCCAGGTGAACGCCCTACGAACGGAAGTAGCATCCGGCCATGGCGGGTCGCTTGCCCGGCGATTTGGTGGACGAGGCCAGGTTGACACTCGACAGTGTCGGGCGCATCGAGCTACCTCCGCGGGCGTGGCCGTTCGTCCGCGGCTACCTGGCTAGCATCGACTGTGCCGTCGGCGCGGACGATGCAGCAGCGTTGCGTACCGCTCTCGACGATCTGCACCGTATTGGGTTAGGCCCTCGGCGAAATCCCGACCGTGCACCCTCGTTGGGTCCATCGAGGAGATCACAACATGATGCGTCGTCCTACTCGCCTACATCGGCGCACCGCACGCCGGCACCACCGCCTCGCCGGCTGCCTCGGTCGGAGTCGGCGTCTTATCCGGCCCCATCGCCACCCACGGGGGGCCAGCGGCGCAGAGCCTCACGCTCCGGACGGATCGTGGCCATAGCTGCCTGCATGATTGGAATCCTTGTCGCAGCTGGCTTTCTCGTCACCCTCTTGGTGAATTCGACCGCTCATCAAGTCAGCCCACCGTCCGGGCAAACCACCACACTCATACGGCCGACACAATATCCGGGAACTCGCGAGACGACCGCGCCGCAGACTCAAACGCTCACGCCGACGGAAACACTCACACCCGGCTCGGCGAGCCCGACTCGCCCGACAACCGAAGCGCCGCCGTTTGATTCGGCCGCGTCCGAGGCGAGGAACTGGGTGTTCGCGGCCTGTCTTCTCACGCTTGCAATCATCGTCCTCATCGCGGTGGGGCTGCTGCGACGTCGATCCCGGTCGTCATCGACTCCCGCTCATGTGGAGGCGATCGCCGACAGGCAGAACGGTCCGCCGGATGCGCTGCCCGCACCGAAAGAGGTTGTGGAGTTCGCGAATCGAACCGTGATGCGTCTCGTTGAGTACGGCGGTGCATCGTGACGATAACGATCACCCACCCGACTCTGTATGTGCTGGTGTTCGGACCGCTCTCGCACGGTGCGGGCAACGCTGAGCACGGTTTGGCCAAGACATGGGCGACGGCTTCGGCGCTCGGCATCACCCAGCCTGTTGACGCCGAACTCCCCGTGCAGCTTCCGGCTGAGCTGCCAATGGATGACGTGTGGTTGAAGGTGGTCGGAGCGAAAACCAATCCGGGAGGGCGCGACACCGCGATTGCCTTCACGGCACATGACGTCGCTGCTGTGGCCGTGCGGCTGGGGCCCGATGCGACCGCGGCCGGAGACGGCGATGCCTGGATCGATTTGTCCCGGCGATGGCGTCACGCCGCGGACAATGTCGATCTCGCTGGTGTTTTCGGTGCCACACATGTCTTTACGGGTGTCGCTGATGAGAATGCCTCCGAATTGCAAGTCGCCGGAGCGGATTCCGCTCACAAGGTACTCGCCGCCCACGCCGGGTCAGGCTTCGAACTGTCTGCTGTATTCCAACCCGGGATTGCGGTGTGGGACATTGAGATGACACCCCGTGGGCGGTGTGTGGTGGCGCTGGCCGACCCCTCCGCTGCGGCGGTGTTCGGTGAATGGTGCTGGTTCACCGGGACGAGGGACGACGCCGGCCCGATGCTGCGCTATTTCATGCACGCCAGCAAGCTTCGGTTCGAGGTCGGTGTCTTTCAGGACGGGATCGCAGATGTGCGCAAGCCAGAAGACGCGCTCGACACGCAGCTTGCCGAATTATTCGCGTTGCACAAGCGCTTTGAGGTGGCCGGCGCTGCAGCCGACGAGCTGATCGACGCACAAAGCCGACTGAGCCGTGCACAGGGCGATTCTGCAGGCCTTCTCATGTCTATCACCAACATGCGCGATCTGCGACAGACGGTCGAAATCGCGGCACACAACCTGCGTGCTTACGCACCTACGCAGATCGACACCGCCAAATCCAACGTGTCGCCGTTCGCTCGCGAGGTGGAACTCGCCGAATGGCTCGGCCACCGCGTGCAGCACGAGATCGTGTATCTGGAGTCGCGTCGCGAGCGCGTCGCCGAGGGGCAGAAGGTCACCGAGCTTCGCCTGCAACAGCTGGCGGCGGTGCATGCCCGAACCGCCAACTGGCTGACGGTGCTGCAGACCAGCCTGATCGCCGCGTCGCTGGGTACCTTAGGCGTCGCCAGTGCGCTAGGAGCACAGGTGACAGCACCCGGATCTGTTCTGGCAGCGGTGATGGTCTTGGTTGCGTCGGCGACGTTGTTTTTGCCGCTGCTGGCTCTCCGGTGGACCAACGGCTACCGGTGGCCCGAACTCACGGCGCTTGGAATCATCGGTGCGGCTACGGGTTGGTTTGTTGCCGTGGCTATCTCGGAGACGACGGCAGTTATCATCGTGTTGGCATCGGCCATCCTCGGTGCTGTGGTGTTCGGCTGCGCCGGGGTATTGGCGAATGGGCACCGTGACACGGACGCACGTCGCGGCAAGTCCGCGTCCAAGCGGAGGGCGCGGTGATTTCCGTCCGGCATCGAGCCGTGGAGGTGCTGCCCGGTCGGTCGCCATGGCCTCGCTCAGCGAGCGCGCCGTGCAGCTTGGGTGGTACCCGCCAAGTCGAAATTGTGGGCTGACGCCGGACGAAACAGCGATCGAACAACTGTGATCGCTTGTTGTGCAAGCTGATATTGAAGACTGCGGCTCTCACCAGACGTACGATGAAACCGTCGTGACTCAGCCGCTCCAGTCGATGTCGAATACGTCGGCCAGCACGGCGCGGCCGTCATCGGTGACCAAGAGCGCCCGCCCACGCGGCACCCGTTTCACCCAGCCCGCGGACAGGAAACGATCGAACACGGCGCGGCCCAGCCCACCGGACAGGTGATGGCGCTGCTCGGTCCAGTCCACGCAGTAGCGCACGAGTGGCCTTTTGCCCGTTGGTATTTCCACACCTACGCCCGTTAGGAAGCCCCGCCCGGTGTCGGTCAGCTCATACCGGAGGTCGTGGCCGGGGCTGCTCAACGCGTCATGGCTGTCGCGGTGTGGATCGTAGCGGCCGTCGCCGCCGACCAGCGCCTCGCGATCCAGCAGGCACCCCATGACAGCCACGCCGAGCCTGCCCGCCAAGTGGTCGTAGCAGGTTCGCGCCGAGCGCAGGCGTGCCGCACGGGTGCCCTCCCGCAGCGATCTGACCGGCCGTGGCGGTGCGAGACGAACCAGATGTTCGAGCAACTCGCCGACTTCGGGACCGGCCAGCCGGTAGTAGCGATGCCTGCCATGGGTCTCCACGGTCAGCAGCCCGGCGTCGGTCAGCTTGCCGAGATGGCTGCTGGCGGTCGGCCTGCCGACGCCCGCTTCGTCGGCGAGCACGCTGGCGGGCAGCGCCCGGCCGTCGTCGAGCGCGAGCAGGACCTTGCACCGTGCCGGGTCGGCCAGCAACGAGGCCAGCGCGGCGATATCGGCGTCGCCGCCCGTCGGCAGCTCGGCAGCGTTACGCATGACAAACCTCCTCCCGCAGCGGGGCAGGCGCTTCGGACCAGCGGAACGCGACTGCCGCGCCGGCCAACTGGACCAGCCCGCCCAGCATGGTCGCGATGCGCGCGCCGTCGGCGCCTCCGATGGCCGCCATGGCACTACCCAACACCGCGACACCGACAGTGATACCCACCAGGCGCGCCAGGTTCACTACGCCCGAAGCCAGACCCGCCCGCCGCACCGGCACCGCTGACATCGCCAGCCCGACCGCGGGACCGGTGTTGAGCGCCAGGCCTGCGCCTGCGAGCACGAACGACAGCTCGAGCAGCCACACCTCGGCGTGCGGTCCCGCCGCGGCGTAGACCGCCATGCCTGCCGCCATGAGGGCCAACCCGGCCGTCATCGGCAGCCGCGGACCTGTGCGGTGGGCCAGCGAGTTGACCACCGGGATGAAGAACAGGTACGTCAGCGGCATCGGCAGGAACCACAACGCGGTGGCCAACGCGCTCGCGCCCCGTTGTTGTTGGAAGGCGAAGCTGTTCACCAGCAGCAGCCCGTAGATGCCGAAGGTCATCGCGAAGGTCGCGATCAGCGCGGCGACGAGCCTGCGGTTGCGAAACAGGTCCAGCGGAAGCATCGGATGCCTCACCCGTCGCTGGCTGCCGACGAACGCGGCGATGCCTGCCACCGCGGCGGCGCCAAGGGCGACGGTCCACAGCGGTGACAGCGTCCGGCCCTCGACGAGCACGATGGTCAGCGTGCCGAGCCCCACCATGGCCAGTGTCTGGCCGGGAACGTCGATGCTCGCCGCATCGGGGTCGCGCGACTCGGGCAGGTAGCGGTAGGTCATCAGCAGCGCGATCACGCCGACCGGCGCATTCAGCCAGAAGATGTAGCGCCAGCCGATGGTGTCGGTGAGCACGCCGCCGAGGATGGGGCCGATCGCGGTGCTCATCGCGGCGGCCATCGCCCATGCGGCCGTCGCTCTGCCGCGCTCGACCGGGTCCGGAAACGCGGCTGCGGTGATGGCCAACCCTTGGGGGAGCATCAGCGCCGCGCCCACGCCCTGGACGGCGCGGGCGGCCAACAGCAGCGGAAGTGACGGGGCCGCCGCGCATACCAGCGAGGCGGCAACGAACGTCAACAATCCGACGCGCAAGACCGTGCGCCTGCCGAATCGGTCACCCAGCGACCCGGCTGTCAACAGGACGGCGGCGAAGGTGATGTGTAGGCGTCGATCGTCCATTGCGCGCCGGAGATGCCGCCGCCGAGGTCGTTTCGGACTGCGGGCAGTGCGAGGTTGATCGCGTTGGCGTCGATGAGTCCGACGAAGAGTCCCAGGTAGGCAGCGATGAGGGTCAACGCGGTGTCGAGGCTGAACCTTTTCGTGTCCATGCCCGCACGCTAGGGCCGGAATGATTCGATGCCGGTCGAATTATTCAGCGGTCGGGCAGTGCGTGTTCGACGATGACGCGCCGCCGGTGCGGTTCGCGTTCGCCGCGTTTGGCGGCGAGGTAGACCTGCGCGGTCTCGCTCGCGACAGTGTGCCAGTCGAAGTCGGAGGTGAGCCGTTCGCGGGCGGCGATCGCTCTCTGCTGTGTGGCATCGGGATGGTCCAGCACGGCGCGCACTGCCGCGGCCAACCCTGCGACGTCGCGTGGTGCGTACGACATTCCGGTCTGCCCGTTGATGACCGCCTCACCGAGGCCGCCGACGTTGGAGGTGACGAGCGGGACGCCGGTGGCGGCTGCCTCGAGCGCGACGATGCCGAACGGTTCGTAATGGCTGGGCAACACGCATGCGTCGGCGGTGTGCAGCAGCCGCAGAAGCCCCTTATGGTCGAGCCTGCCCACGAACGTTGTGGCCTTGAGTACCTTGTGCTTTCGCGCCTGCTCGACGAGCCAGTCGAGTTGTGTGCCGTCACCCGCGATCGTCAATGTCGTACCGGGGTGGGTGCGCCTGATGCGGGGCAGCGCGGCGATCGCGTCGTGTATGCCCTTCTCGTACTCGAGCCGGCCCAGGTACATCAATTGCGCAGGTCCGGTTCGAGGTTGGCGTCGCGCGAATGGCCACAGCGCAGCGTCGATTCCGTTGCGAATGACGCGGGTCTCCGCAAGGCCCGGGCCGAACAACTCGGTGATCTCATCGCTCATTGACGCCGAACAGGTGATGAGCGAATCGGATTCGTGAGCGAGCCACGATTCGACGGCGTGCACCTGGCGGCTGATCGGACCCGAGACCCAGCCCGAATGCCTGCCCGCCTCGGTGGCGTGGATGGTGGAAACCAGTGGGACGTCGAAGTATTCGGCGAGAGCGATCGCCGGATGCGCGACCAGCCAGTCGTGTGCATGCACGACGTCGGGCCGCCACGGCCGATTACGCTGGTCCTTGATGGCCAGCCCGGCGCGGACCATCGAATGCCCCATGGCCAGCGTCCACGCCATCATGTCGGCGCCGAAGTCGAACTCATGCGGGTCCTGCGCGGCCGCGACAACCCTTACGCCCTCGGCGATTTCGTCGGTCGATGGATGCGTGCTCGGGTCGGTGCCGCTGGGGCGCCGGCTGAGCACCACGACCTCGTGGCCGCCCGCCGCCAGCGCTGTCGCCAGTTCGTAGACGTGTCGGCCGAGGCCGCCGACCACCACCGGCGGGTACTCCCACGAGACCATCAGGACTTTCACGGGCCGCTCACCCCTGGGCGTGGGCCCACGCGCAAGCAGGGGACGACCTCAAAATGCCAACAATTTGCGGCGTGTCGTGCGCAAACACGGTCACTCGCGGGGAAGGGGAGGAGGACTTTCATCGAGGCAGGCGCCTTGCGTCGAGCGCGCCGAACAAATCGTCGGCGCGGTTCCAGCCGTCGGCCAGGCGGCGCGCGTGCTCGTTGCGGCCGGATGCAAGCGCGCCCGCGATCTCCCGTGTGGCGTGCGCATGCAGGTGCGCTCGGTAGCGCGCGTAGTCGGCGGCGGAGTCCTTGCTCACCATGAACGGCCAGTCGCTGGACACCGTGAGCAGCGTTTCGCGCAGGATCTGGTCGGCGACGAAGTTGCGGGCCGGCGGTGCGTCGGTCTCGCCGAGTGCCTTGTCCACGGTGGTCAGCGCGGTGTCGACGACCTCGGCGTTGAGCTGAACCAGATCGGCAACCTTCTCGCCCGCCCACACCTGCCAGTCCTTGCCCGAACCCCAAGAGCTGGGCGGCAATTCGACGGGAGTGCCGACGAATCCGTCGGCCACCGCATCGGAAAGAGTGCCGACTCGCACGCCCGCGGCGGGCAGCGCGCGCACCACCCGTTCGAGCCACACCGGGCCCTCGTACCACCAATGCCCGAAAAGTTCGGTGTCGAACGCCGCCACCACGTGGGCCGGCCTGCCGATCCGTTCCGATTCGCTGATCAACCGTTCGCGCACCACCCCGACGAAGTCGGCGACATGCATGTCGACCGCGCGGTCCGCGCGCTCAGGGTCGTAGGGCGCCTTGGCATCCGACGACACGTTGCGGCCGGTGACACGGGCCGGCTTGAGGCCGGTGACGTGATCGTAGGTGTGGAAGTCGCGGTACGCCGCGTGGCCGGGGTAGCCGGACTTCGGCGACCACACCCGATAGCTGACCTGCAGATCGCGGCCGAAGGCGACGACGTCGGAGGCGGCGACCGGTCGCCCCAAGGCGGTGTCGCCGTGCAGCGACGGGCCGTCGACCATGAAGTGTCCGACACCCGCTGCGGCGTAATCGATTTCCATGCCCGGCGCATATGCGCACTCCGGTGCCCAGATGCCGGTCGGTGTGTGTGCGAACCGCAGAGCGGCATCGGCGAGGCCCTCGCGCAACGCGAATTCGCGCAACCGCGGGTTGAGCAGTGGCTGGAACGGATGCGACAACGGACCGCCGAGCAGTTCGATGGTGCCTGCGTCGATCAGCCCGCGCAGCAGTGGACTTCCGCCGTGTCGCCACAGTGTGGCGAACTCCTCGAGTGCGTGGCCTGCCTCGGCGTGCTCGCGAATTCCGAACTCCCGCAACGGGTCACGCAGCGTCGTGGCCTCCAACGCCCGCAACTGCCAGTTGGCCAGCCAGTGGTACATGCCCGACAGGCAGTAGGGGTCGTCGAGCTGCGCGGTGACGACCGGCGTCATGCCCAGCGTCACCACGTGCCTGCGCTCTTCGTCGGCAAGCGTGCGCAGTACCCGCATCAGTGGCAGATACGCGGCCGACCACGACTGATAAAGCCACTCCTCGCCGACCGGCCACCGGCCGTGATGGGCCAGCCACGGCAGGTGCGTGTGCAGGACGAGGGTGAACAGCCCGGGTACGGGCTCGGACCGTGTCACGGCCGCACCGCGATCACGACCAGGTCGAGACTGTTGTCGATGTCGCGGTCCCGTGCGTCGATGAGCTCGAAGTCGGCGGTGGTCACTGCGGCGACGTCGGCGAGCAGATCGTCGGACCAGGGTGCGTCGGCCAGCGCGCGGGCGATCTGGGCGTCGATGATCGAGCCGCCGTGTCGAGCGTCGAGCTCTTGAAGACCCTCGCCATGAAAAACGCCCAGCATCGACTCGACCGAAAAGCCCGCGGTTGTCAGCAGTTCGGTCAGCTCGTCGGCGTTGAGTTCGCGGGTGTGGAACGGGTTGATCGGGGTGTCACGGCCGGGGGAGAAGGTAATCCGATTTGGTGTGGACACCAGCAGCACGCCGCCGGGCCGGAGTACGCGAGCGCACTCGGCCACGAATTGCCCCTGATCCCAAAGGTGTTCGATGACCTGGAAGTTGACCACCACATCGACCTCGCCGTCGGCCAGCGGGAGCTCGGCGAGATTCCCGTGCCGCATCTCCACCCGCGGATACCGGGCCCGTACATGCGCGACGGCCGACTCGTCGTAATCCAGCCCGATCACCCGGCGTGCCACACCAGCGATCAGGTCGGCTCCGTAACCCTCGCCGCAGCCGGCCTCGAGCACGTCGAGTCCGACGCAACGACTGGCCAGTCGCTCGTAGACGACCTCATGGCGACGGAACCAGTAGTTCTCCTCCGCCAGCCCAGGGATCGTGCGTTCGCCCGTAAGGGGCAACGCATCGTCCCCAAGCGGACCGTTGGTAACGAATGAGGCGCTCATTGCTAGGCAGGCTAACGCGGATCGGCCCAATGGCGAAGGTTCACCGACTACGGGCTGCTAGTACGCAAACTTCGACCAGCTATGGTGTTCGTGCGAACCACCAAAAGTTACCCGCGAGTAACATGGTGGTAGTTGCTTCAAACGTGGTAATGCAGGCCGGCCGCCCGGCCTCTCCGAGGAGGACGAACCAGAGTCATGACGAACATCGTGGTCCTGATCAAACAGGTCCCAGACACGTGGTCGGAGCGCAAGCTGACGG
>Ga0070695_100002589_pt1 | contig 10444 bp, 11 predicted proteins | sample KBSK1252metaG_FD_65471 | JGI IMG/M metagenome (GOLD analysis project Ga0070695, IMG submission 65471) | Corn, switchgrass and miscanthus rhizosphere microbial communities from Kellogg Biological Station, Michigan, USA - KBS K1-25-2 metaG | ecosystem: Host-associated > Plants > Roots >...
AGGGGAGGGCAGCGAGGTCCTTCTTCGCGTCCCATTTGATGGGCTTCGGGTCTGCCGGCGCCTCGCTCGCCAGCTTCCACGCGTCTTCGATGTTGAACACGTGCTTCAGCGTCGGGAGGTGCTCGCGGACCTGCTGAGCCATCGGGGAGAGGACCCCCATGCAGAAGATCGCGGAGGCGGAGCAGTCCTCCAGCTGGTGCAAAAGCTCTCGCTCCTTGTAGAGCGGGTTCAGCGTCGTGACGACACCGCCCGCAAACAGCGTGCCATAGAACGCAAGGAAGTACTCCGGGCAATTCGCGGAGAAGATGGCGACGCGATCGCCCTTCTTGATCCCGTTGTCCTGCAAGAAGCGCCCGAGGCGTCGCGAGCCTTCCCACATCTCGCCGAACGTGTGCGACGTGCCATCGTAGTTGATGAACGCTGGCTTATCTCGATTGTGCTCCGCGATCGGGGCGAGCAGCTCCGTCAACGCAATCTCCGGATACGGCGCGAGCGTGAACCAGGGACTATAGAACGTGGTCATGCGTCTCTCCTTCCAGCAGTGGCGAGATTATACAGCGCTCGGTGGAAACGACACTACTGGAAGTCCACGGTGAGCGTGCCCGTACCTCCGCGTCCGTCCGAAGCTGTTACCGTCACCTTCCCCGGCGCTTCCTGGCCATCGACGACGTCCCTGACCCACGTGCCCGTGAGTCCAACGTTTGTGATGGTGCCCGTCGTCACCGCCCACGAATACGTCAACTGATCTCCGTCCGGGTCCACAGCCGCCGGCGCCACCATCGTGGTTACTGCTCCGGTGATCGCGCCTTTCGCATCCTTCTCGTACGTCGTATTGACCCCCTGCAGCGGCTCGTGCGGGAAGGCGGGGTTTCGGTTCGGGGCCGGCGTCGGCGTTTCGCTTGGCGGAAGTGTTGGCGATGGCTTGGCTGTGGCCGCAGGGCTCGCCGAAACCGGCACAGCCGTCGGCGCTGGCGACGGAGTCGGACTCGCCGTGGCCTTCAAGGTCGCGATCACCTCCGGCTGCGCTTCGCGTGCCCCACCGCCGCAACCGACAGCTGCGATCAGCGTCACGGCCGTCAACGGCATTACCAACCGGATTATTCGTGCGCGATCGATGCGGAAGGCTCAGTCCTTCCTAGCGACGTAGTAAGCGTTGAGGATGTCGCCCTCGACACGCTTGACCTCGACGTTTGTGAAGCCTACGTCGGCCAGCATCTTTCGCGCGAGCTGCTCGCCCCAGACGGTGCCGAGCCCGTCGCCACCGAGGGCCAGCGAAACGGTCATGCAGTGCAGCGTCGAGATGCTGTAGAGCATCGGTGCGAGCGGGTGTTCCATGTTTTCTTCGAGGTTGCTGGAAGCGGCGATGTCCACCATCAGGAAGACGCCGCCGGGGCGCAGCGCGTCCGAGATACCCTTCAACACTTGCGCGGGATGAGCCTGGTCGTGGATCGCGTCGAACGCGGTGATCAAGTCGTAGGCTGCCTTATCCTTCACCTTGGCGACGTCCTGCACGACGAACTTCGAGTTGCTCAGGCCCCAGCTCTTCGCTTCTTTCTGTCCAGCCCCAACGCCCTCCTCCGAGAAATCGTACCCGGTGAAGCGGCTGTTCGGGAACTCTCGCGCCATCGTGTTGATCGCGTGGCCCTGCCCGCAGCCAACGTCGAGCACGTCGATGCCAGACGTCAGGCGATCGACCATGCCAGTGAGCGGAAGCGTGGAACCGAGCAGCGTAGCATCGACGACGCCCGCGCTCTCTTCCGCCATCAGCTCCTGGAACTTACCGAACTGCGAGTAAGGGACACCGCCGCCCTTGCGGAACGACTCGACGATCCCGTCCTCCACTGAGCCACAGAGCGCGAGGAACTGCGTCATCGTCGCCATGTTGTTGGGACCCGCGGCGCGCGTGAGGAAAGCGGCGTGCTCGGGCGGAAGTCGGTAAGTGCGATTCGCCGGGTCGTAGTCGATCACGCGGCCGGTCACCATCGCGCCTAGCCATTCACGCACGTAGCGTTCGTTAAGGCCCGTCTGCTTAGCGATTTCGTCGCTCGTCGCCGGCGACATCGTCGCCATTTTGTCGAACAGCTCCGTGCGATGACCGACGCTTGTGAGAACCGCAAGCATCGAGTTATTGAGCAAACCAACCATCTGGCCCGCGAACGCCTCGGCCTTCTGAGGATCGATCTGGGTTTCCGTCGTCATGACTTCCTCCTCCTCCGTCCGAGAATACGCGGGCGGGCTAACTAGTACGGTTCGGTCAGTCGCCCAGCAGTGTCGGGTAGCTAAGCGCGATGATGTCTTCTACATATTCGGAGCGCCAGCCAGGACTCGGGACGGCCAGCTTCCGCTCACGGAACCACTGGTGAATCTTGAGGTACTGCTCCTCAAGGTAACTCCGCCAGTTGTTCTCTTCATCAAACAGGTCAGGGTCGACCTCATCCAAGCGCTTCTCCATCTCATCAGGCTCGATGTCAAGGTCCTCGCGCCAGTAGTCCGCGAGGTAGTCCAGGGTCTCCTCGAGGTTGCGCCTTACTTCGTCAAGGAGCGATGTCATGAACCCTTCTTCGTCGACGCGCCGGCCGCGCAGACGGAGTCCGGTCGCGCAGTCCTCGCACAGCAGGACGAACTTGCGCGCGTCGCAGTTCTCCTTCTTTGTGCAGCCTTCGCAGAGGGGCGCCCAGGCCGCGGCCTCCGGCAATCGAAGGTATCCGACGAGCACATCGTCGGTCATGGAGCCGCAGCGAGGACATGAGAGCTTCTTCGCGAGAATGTCGTTGATCGCGCGCTGCCAGTCGATTTGCATAGCCCCTTCCCCCCGGCGGGACGCTTCGACGTCGACCAGGTTATGGCAAAGACATATCCTACGGCTTTTCAGGGGAGTGTCAACACGGTACTAAGCTGGATCTCTACCAGGTACTGAGCACTTAAGTGTTAGAGGCACTTCAAAGCTGACGGGACGTCTTGCGCTCAGGGCCTAAGGGCAGCGTGAACCACCCCGCCTGTCCCGGCATTTCCTCGATCCCAACCGTTATCACCGTCACGTTCGACACCCCAGCTTCCGCGAGCGACGCCGCGATCCGCCCGGCAAACCACGCCGCCAGCCGCTCCGCCGTCGTATTGTCGATCTCCAACATCACGACGTCCGACTTCGGGATGACATAACGCTTATTAGCGCTCGTCTCCACGGTTACAACGCCATTCTCCTCATCGATCCTCATCGAGGCGCTGTGAGCCGCCAGAACCAGCTTGTGGTCGAGTTCCTGGCAGATCTCCCGGACCAGCCGCTTGGCCTCGCCGAAGTCGATTACCCATGAGTCCGGCAGTAGGGCACCGTCCATCTGAACGATCACGTCGTAGTTGTGACCGTGCAGTGCCTCGGTTTCGCCGCCGAACGTCGCCATGTGCGCGGCGGCGAAGCGCAGCGTGTTCCGCTCGATCGAAATTCGATAAGACATTGGCCTTGAGGATACGGCGGGCCTCGGAAGGGAGCAATTCCAGGCGCCGCTTCATGTGTTCGCACTATATATGTTATGTACGCGCCAGATAGGGATTCCGTCGGTTGATTCTTGAGAGGACTGAACCACGGAGGTGCGATCGTCGTATCGACTAATGACCCGCAGATTCGGAAAAAACAAATTGCTTACCGTTCTAAACCGATGCTAGACTGAACTGCGTGTCTTGCGGGGCCCAGCGGCCCAACTTATTCGACCATTTCCCTTCCGGAGTCCAATGCCGATTAGGCTTGCTTATACCGCCTTATGTAAATGCTGCGGCGAGAGGTAACGTCTGATGTGGAACACCCTTAAATGGAGCCTCCTGGGCCTCGTTATAGCGGCCTCGATATCGCTCGCAGGCGTCGCTGGCTACGCGATCCACGACAACTCGGACGGATCCGGCTCCGCCTCCAGCAACAGCGGTGAATACGCGATCCTGAACGAGATCCAGGACGTCCTGCAGGAGGATTTCGTCCTTCCGGACAACGTGAAGCCGGATGTCCTCCAGAAAGGGGCCATAGACGGCGCCATCTCCGCGCTCAACGACTCCCACACCGTCTACATAACCCCGGAAGCCTACCAGAACGGTGTCGACCTCATCTCCGGTACCTTCGACGGTATCGGCGCAAACGTTGACCAGGACCCGACTTCACGCGAAATCATCATCACCGCGCCGTTCCGCGGCTCTCCCGCGGAGAAGGCCGGCGTCTTGGCTGGCGACGTAATCCTGACGGTCGACGGTCAGTCCACTCAGAACTGGTCGACCGTTGACGCCGTGCACGCAATCCGCGGACCGTCTGGCACACCGGTCACCATCGGCGTGCGCCATCCGGACGGCTCGCACGTAGACATCACCATTGTTCGCGCCACCGTCGCCGTACCTACCGTCTTCTCGAGCGAAGTGCGCGATGCCGGCAATACGGTCGTGCCGGATCTGGCGTACATCCAGATTCAGCAGTTCACTGACCAGACCGTTCCGGACCTGAGCACTGCGATCCAAAACGTCAAGGACAAGGGTTACAAGGGCCTGATCCTGGACCTGCGCAACAACCCGGGCGGCGGCCTCGACGCCACCGTTAAGGTCGCCGATATGTTCCTTGATGGTGGCACCGTGTTGACGTCGGTCGATCGTGATGGCAACAAGACCGAATATGACGCCCAGCCCGGGGTCGATCTCGATCTGCCCATCGTGATTCTCGTCAACAAGAATTCCGCCAGCGGCTCCGAGGTTCTGGCCGGCGCGCTGCAGGACCGTGGCCGCGCCAAACTCATCGGCCAGCAAACGTTCGGTAAGGGTTCTGTCAATCATCTCCGCCAGCTCTCCAACGGCGGCGCACTTTACGTCACCATCGCGCGCTGGCTCACCCCTAACGGCACCCTTATCGAAGGCGTCGGCCTGACCCCGGACATCAAACTCGACCCAACGAAGGAAGAAATCCAGGGACTTCCGGGGCCTCAGCTCTTCACGGCTATCGGCCTCCTGCGTTCCCAGATCGATGGATCTCCCTTCACTCCCCCGGTTACCCCGGCCGCCACGCCAACGCCGGTTCCTACCACAGCTACCCCATAGGGTTATGTAAAGCGCTGCCCTGCCCTATGAGCGCTGGTGAGAAGACGGTCAGCACCAACCGAAGAGCGGGCTTCGATTACCACATTCTGCGGACGGTGGAGGCCGGCATCTCTCTGACCGGCACCGAGATCAAGTCGATCCGTGAGGGTCACGTCAGCATCCGCGAAGCCTACGTGCGCCCTGAGAACGGCGAGATGTGGCTCATAGGTGCGCATATCGCTATGTACGCTCCGGCCAGCCGCAGGAACCACGACCCAACGCGCACGCGCCGACTCCTCCTGCACAAGCGCCAGATCCGCGACCTTGAGCGCGAGGCGATCACGGGCGGCGCCACCATTATTCCGCTTCGTCTCTACTTGAAGAACGGTAAGGCCAAACTAGAGATCGCACTCGCTCGGGGCAAGAAGAAGTACGACAAGCGAGAAGCCATCGCCAAGCGAGAAGCCGAGCGCAGCATGCAGCGTGCCATGCGCAACCGTACCTGACGCACTACAATTTCCGCACGATGGCCGACGACGAGTCCCTCGTTAAACCTGACGTCCTCCCCGAGAAAGGCCCGGACGAGGTCCGCGGATTCGGGCTTCTAAACCGCTACACAGCGAAAATGATGATCGGCATGCGCAGCAACCGACTCGAGCTTTGGCTCCTCGTCGGGATCAACGTGATCATCGCTGCCGTGATCGTCTACGCCGTTCTGTCGTAGTGCTACAGCTTCCGTGCCAGCGTAATCCCACCAAGCCCGACCGCTCCCGCGAGCACAATAACCGCCGCAGCAATCGCGATGACCGTGCCGATACTCGTGCCATCGTCACCTCCCGATTTCACGGGCGCCAGCGTCGGCACCGTCGTTGCGCTCGGCGCTTCCGTCGTCGGCGCGGGCGTCACGCGCGCAGGCAGCCCGTTCGCTTCGCGCCACGCATTGTCCAGCCCGTCCTGGTCGAAGCCATACACCGCTTCAAACGACTTGTCGACACCCTTCCCCGCCTTGATGTCCGCGAACAGCTGAGCGTACTTAGCATCGCCATACGTGTCGACGAGGTACGACACAAGACTCCACGCCTCGCCGTAGAAGAGGTTGATCTTCGATGCGTCGCCCGGGTACGACGTAATCTCCCGCACGGAGAGAACGTTCCCGCGATTGATCGCCTGTTCGATCGCGTCCTTGTAGCCACCCTGGTCGAGCTGCCCGTGCACCGCCGTCCCCTCGTCCAGCCACGCCGGCAAGTGCCCAAGCGGGCTCTCCCCCGCTTCCGCTGTGACGACGTGCGTCAGTTCGTGGCGCAGCGTGTCGAAAGAGACGTTGCCGAGGACGAGCACGGTATTGGTCGCCACTCTCACGCCCTGGGTGATGATCTGTGATTCGAAGCCGGGACTCGTGCGTTGCAGCGCCGGCCGCATGTCGTCGGTGGAGTCGTAGACCCAGACCTGCACATCGAACGGAACGGTCGTCCCCAGCAGCCCCTCCGCGTCCGCGATTGCTTTCTCGGCCACGGTATGCATGTTGGTCGCATCGTCTTCCGAGCCAGAGTAGTAATAGATCGTCATCCCGGTGCCATCGACCTTCTGCCACTGGAATCGCACGTCGTCGTAGAAGAAGCTCTGCTGCTCCGTTGTCGCCTTCGCGCCGCCCGAATCCGTCACCTCCCACGAGTACTCGATCACCGTCCCCGGTGGCAAGTAGAGAGTCGCCGGGTTGCCAAGCGTAACGGTCGCGTCCACCTTGGCGCTGGGTGTAAAGTCCGGCCGCGCGCTCGCGGACGTTCCGTCAGGCAAAATCTTGTACAACAGTCGGACATTGGTGATCGCCACACCTTCAGCGTGGACGCTGAAAACCATCCCGTCGGGGAAGTTATTCTGCACGCCACCGTCGGTCACCGTCGGAGCCGCAGCCGCCGCGGGGGAAGCCCCGAACGCGAAGAACGCAAGCACGATGGCTGCGGCGAAGACGCTCTTTAGCACGTGCTAGTCACCAATCGTTGCCTTCTGGTACGCGCGAAGCAATCCATCGAGATCGCCATCGAGCACACCTTCCGCGTCGCTCGTCTCGTACTGCGTGCGAAGATCCTTCACCATCTTGTACGGATGCAATACATACGACCGGATCTGATTTCCCCACCCCGCCGTCACGTGCTCGCCCTTGATCTTCGCCTGCTCCTCCGCCTGCTTGGCGAGCTCCATCACCAGCAGCCGCGCTTCCAGCACCTTCATCGCCGACTCGCGGTTGCGGCCCTGTGAGCGCTCGTTCTGGCAGACGACGACGATCCCCGTCGGGATGTGCGTGATGCGGACAGCCGTCGAGTTCTTCTGTACGTTCTGACCGCCATGCCCGCTGGCCCGGAAGACGTCGATTCGCAAGTCGTCCGGATTCAGGTGCACCTCCGCTTCGCTCTCCACTTCCGGCATCACCTCCGTCAGTGCGAACGATGTATGCCGCGCGTGCGAGGCATCGTACGGCGAAATACGAACGAGGCGATGCACTCCCCGCTCGCCTCTGAGGTAGCCATATGCGTTCTTCCCGCGCACTTCCAGCGTGGCACTCTTTATGCCGGCTTCCTCTCCCGGCATTATGTCGAGCACGTTCGTCTCGTACTTATGCTTGTCCGCCCAGCGCAGGTACATCCGCAGGAGGAGCTCCGCCCAGTCCTGCGCATCGGTCCCCCCGGCACCAGCGTGGATCGCCATGATTGCGTCACGACGGTCGTACTCTCCCGAAAGCGCCAGCTCCAGCTCCATGTCCTCGAGCTGTGAGGCGAGTTGTTGAGTATCGTTCGCGACGGCCTGCGCAAGCTCGACGTCATTCTCCGACTCCGCAAGATCGAGTAGCTCCGTCAGCTCCCGAGCGCGCGCTTGTGTGTTGCGCCAGGTCGTCGCCTGCTCGCGAATTTCGGACCGCCGGCGCATAGTCTTCTGCGCGGCCTGTGAGTCATTCCAGAAGTCGGGCTGTGAGGACTGCTCTTCGAGGCGCCCTATCTCTGCTTCGAGCTTTGGGATGTCAAAGCCGGCGGAGGACGTGGTCGATGCGGTCTGTCAGTTCAGTGAGTGTCGGTCGTGTTTCCTGCATCGGTATCTCCGCTTCCTTCAGTATAGAGCGTGAGCAGCTACGAGCCAGCCACTAACCGCCTTAGGGCGTGTCTCGCACTCAATCTCAAGTAATTGGCAGCGCCTTCGATAGTCGATCCGCCAGTCGCAAAGGCTCTGGCAGCCGATGCGTCGGCGCTAGCCGAATCGTCCACTTAACCGCCGCCTCGAGGCCAATCATGTGCCCGACAGACACGTACATCGGCTTCACTCCCGTTTTTGTTCGCACGACCATCCCAACACGCTCGCCTTTCTCGACGAGGTCCGTCGTCGATCCCCGCTCCAATCCTGGCTCGGCAGCTTCGCCGCACAATCGCGACTTCGCGCAGCCAATCGTCGGTATCCCCGCTAGCAGTCCAAGGTGCGACGCAAACCCAAACCGCCGCGGGTGCGCCATCCCCTGACCGTCCGCTAGCAGCAGGTCAGGCGTCACCGTGAACTGTTCGAACGCAAGCGCAAGGGCCGGCATCTCCCGGAACGACAGCAGGCCCGGCACGTACGGAAAGGCAACCGGCGTTTCTATAACGTACTGCTCAACCAGTGTGAGCTCCGGGTACGACATCAGCACCACCGCCGCCCGCGCGACGCCTCCCGCCCAACCGCGCGTCCGCCCGGGAAACGCCACGTCCGCTCCGGCCACCAGTCGCACTTCCCCGGGATCGCCCCTGCGAATGACGCGCGACGCTAGTTGCTTCTGCAAAGCGATCGCTTCGGACGGCGAGACGCCCCACGCGTGCAGCTGCTGGAGTCGCATGCGCGAAGTATAGCCACGTCCCACGCCCGAGAGGCCCAGCGACGACCAATCGTCTAAACTTAGGCAAATGGCCGCGCCTGCCCAGCAGCGACATTGGTGGTTGGTACCCCTCCCGGAGGTGTGGGAGGGCGTCAGACGGTTCTGCGTCGGCACGGAAACCCGACGCCTTATTTTCCGCGCCACGGTGCTCGCCGTCGCCGTAAGAATCGCGATCCTCGGCGCTGCCTGGCTGACCATGTATATCATCGTCGGCCGCGAGGGCCAGGGCTTTAGCGACACGATGCACGAGATGCTCCAGCGTTGGGACGCGACACAGTTCATTCGCATCTACGACGGCGGCTATCGGTCCAGCGGCGAACTTCAGGAGCTCATCGTTTACCCACCGTTGTATCCGTATACCGTCCGACTCGTTGGATTCGTAATTCCCAGCTTCCTCGTCGCCGGGCTGCTTGTTTCCGCGCTCGCCTCCGTGGCCGCCGGCTACTTCATCCAGGCCATCGTCCGCGTCGACGGCGGCGACGATGCGGAGGCGAGCCGCTCGCTCTGGTACTTCTTCGTCTTCCCCACCGCGTACTTCCTCGCCATGCCCTACACCGAAGCCCTGTTCATGGCGCTGCTCCTCGGATCGTTCTACTTCGCACGTCGCGGCAATTGGCTGCTGGCCGGCGTCCTCGGCGCCTTCTGCACCGCGTCGCGAATATCGGGAATCATCCTCATCCCGGCTCTCATGGTCGAGGCGTTGCATCAGCAAGCCTGGAACCCACGCAAACTCGCCCCCGCACAAGTCGCAGGGATCTTGCTCGCGCCCGTGGGATTCCTCGTCTTCCTGTACCTCAACTACTACTACCAGGGCGACTACTTCGCATTCATCGACTACGAGCAGAAGAACTGGTTCCACCACCGCATCTGGCCCTGGGAGAGCCTCAAGGAAGCCTGGGAGTGGACGACTCAAACGCCCACGGGCTTCCTGCGCACCTCCATATACGAGATGCGACTCGCCGCCGCCGCCATCACCGCCGTTCTGCTGCTGATCGGCACTCGTTGGCTAAGACCCTCCTACCAGGTCTTCGGCTGGCTCTCACTCCTGATGTTCCTCTCGGTCTCGTTCCAGATCAGCTTGCCTCGCTATATCCTTACCATCTTCCCCATGTACTTCGTCCTCGCCCGCCTCGGCCGCAACCTCGAAGTACACCAGGCCCTCCTCACCGTCTCCACACTAATGATGGGGACCCTCTACGTCGTCTACGCCTACCGCTGGGGCTTCTGACCCGTCTCGCCCCAGGCGCTATACTCACCCTCACCATGACCTACGAAGCGATCCTCTACTCCACCGGCGACGCTATCGCCCGCATCACGCTCAACCGCCCGGAACGTCTCAACGCCATCAACGCCACTCTCACCGACGAACTACGCCGCGCTGTCGCCGCCGCTAACGATGACAGCACCGTCCGCGTCATCATCCTCAGTGGTGCCGGCCGAGCCTTCTGCGCCGGCTACGACCTCGACTGGGGTACAAAGGCCGAGGATGCCACCCAGCGAGCTATGTCCGGC
>Ga0070695_100002591_pt1 | contig 10441 bp, 6 predicted proteins | sample KBSK1252metaG_FD_65471 | JGI IMG/M metagenome (GOLD analysis project Ga0070695, IMG submission 65471) | Corn, switchgrass and miscanthus rhizosphere microbial communities from Kellogg Biological Station, Michigan, USA - KBS K1-25-2 metaG | ecosystem: Host-associated > Plants > Roots >...
ACCACCATGTGGAACCCGCCAGCGAGAAAGTGAATGTGCGGATTGACCTTCACTGCCTCAGCAACAATAGCCTCGATGCCGGGATGAGAGCAGCCCACCACGAGCACGACGCCGTCCGGCGTGTCAACGGCCAGAGACAGCTCCTTCAGTTCCTTGGTTCCCGGCGCATCGGAAATCAGGGCGATCAGCGTGATGCCCGGCGTTACTTCCGTGGTCTTGTCGACCAACTGAATATTGGCACCGGGAAAGAGGCTGCCGAATCTCATGGTCTCCGGCGGCGCACCGTTGTAGTAGCGCATCTCGGCGGGTAGTGAGTCGTCCTTGCGATAGAACGTACTCGGTAGGTCGGAGCCAAAAATGCCAAAGCCTTCCTTGGGCGCGTAGATCTTGACGTGCGGGTTCACACTCAGCACATAGGACAATCCGCTCACATGATCGCTGTGGCGGTGCGATAACACGACGAAGTCGAGCTTGGTGAGATCGACGCCTTTGGCCTTCACATTCTTGGCAAGTACCGCCGCGTCGTCACCCGTATCGAAGAGGATGCGCTTGCCATTGATCTCGACCAGCGCGGCGTAGCCCCAATCCTTGGTCATCGTCGTATCTTTACCGAAGGCATCATAGAGCACTGTGATGCGGGCCGGTGTGGCTGCAGTCGTTGGGGGCGTGGGCTGCGTCGTCGCCCAGCTTGATAGAAGCCAGATCGAACCAACAGCAGCTGTTAGCGCAGAGAGGGGAGTTGTTTGCATAGCCGACTCCTCAGGTCATATTTGTGCACTGCTGCATTTTTCAAGTCGAATACGCATAGTCGATGGTCTGGCAATCTAATTGTTCAGCACCGGGGACACAATTCCGGAACCGCTCGTAGCAATCGTTGGCGTGGCGGCGGCAGCAAAGACGCGGCATTGCGCGAATCGGTACTAACGCTTGAGCCAACAACCGTCTGATCCTTCTGCGGTATCGCAGCAGCGCTCTGGATCTCGTTCCTGTCGAAGTGAAAGTCGCGCGATGCGCAGGCGACTGGACGCCGACGGATAGGACGAAATGCTTTGGTCGAAGCCAATTCATTGCCAGTGGTCCTAATGTCCGGGCCGATCCAGCAATAACGGACTATTCCGCGCGTTGACAAGGGGGTACTTCTTGGCGGATCTAATCAGCGTGTCTGGGAAAGCCAAGACTTGAAGACCGGCAAAGGCGCAAGCCTTTCGGGAGTTCGAATCTCCCCCTCTCCGCCAGCACTCAGCTGTCGGGCAACTCCGTAGCAGCGTCGCGGACGATTCTGGTCACGGCTGCCGAAAGGTCTTCGCGGGGAAGGCAGACGATGCGCTCGCGTACCAGGGGCTTGCCGCAGCTCGATCGCCGCACGACGACGACTTTGAGTCCGACAACGGCATTCGCTGAGTTGAGCGGAGGCGGGTCCGATAGCTCGAGCCCTGCCTCGCAGCCGTACATCTGAGCCGCGGCCCTCGCTCGTAAACGCAGCTGGGCGAGCTCGTCTCTCTCCATATGCGCTCCGGGCTCCGCCTGCTTTTTCGGTGCGGTACGCCCACGCGAATTGTACCGCGGCCTATTCGCCGCCGGGAGAGCCGGGGCGTCACGGAATGGCAGCCTTCTCCGAGCACCCGCCGGCGCCGGCTCATCGTCCGGCAGGGCGAGCAAAGTCGCGTGCCTCAGACGGTTATCCGTGCGGTAAGCGATCCCCCTTTCGCCCCCCAGCACGTAGCGCCCCGAAACACTACCGCCCCCGGGCACGCCGCGACGAGCCGCGGCTGGCGTGCCGTGGCCGACCACGTGGGCGGCAGGCAGGGCTCAGGCGTTTGTGAGTTCCACGACCGGGCTAAAGCCCCCGAAAATCAGACGCATGCCGTCGAACGGCATGGCGTTGTTCTCCGCTTTCATCCGCGGATCCGCCATGACCTTTGCCATGCCGCTGTCGCGCGTCGCCCGGTCCGGCCATTCGACCCAGGAGAAGACCACCGCCTCGTCCTCCTTCGCCTGCACTGCGCGTCGGAAGTCGGTCACCTTGCCAGTCGGCACATCGTCGCCCCAGCATTCAAGAACGCGCAGCGCGCCGTGGTCGAGGAAGACCTGGTCGCCCGAACGGGCGTGTTCGATGAAGGTCTGCTTGTTGGCTGTGGGCACCGCGATGACGAACCCGTCTATGTAGCTCATGGGCGACTCCTTCGTTCACGACCGACGCACCGCAGCCGATGAGGGCTGGCGGACGGTCTGGGTCGGGGTACTCAGACAGTATATCGTTGGACCCTGCGGTGTGAGTCAACCGAGGCAGCTTCGGCGCCGCTCGCGCGGTCGCGCTGCACCCGAGGCGTAGTTCGCGTTGATCGCTGCATTCACGGCGGCGCCCCGGAGCGCGGGAGTGTGAGCTTGGCCGATACCATTGGACGACGGCAGAAGTCATCTGCCCGTGTGGCGCTGATCACGGGCGCAGCGCAGGGGCTGGGGCTGGCGACCGCGATGCTGCTGGCGCGTCAGGGTTACGAACTCGTACTGGCGGATCTGCAGAATCTCGATGCCGTGCTCGGCAGGTTGCGCGCTCAAGGCGTGGAGGTGGAGGCGACACAGGGCGATGTCGCCTCCGAGTCCTATGTACGCGGGCTTGCCGAGTCGATCGCGGCGCGGCACACCGCTCTTGACGTGTTGGTCAACAACGCCGGGGTGAGCTGCATCGGGCCCGCGGAAGACACGACTGCCGAGCAATGGCAGCGCGTCATGGCGGTGAATCTCTTCGGCCCGTTCCTGCTGTGCAAATACCTGGGCGCGCAGATGCTGCACCGGGGCGCCGGGAGCATTGTCAACGTCGCATCCGTGGCCGGACTGGCGGGCATCAGCCACCGCAGTGCCTACAACGCCTCCAAGCACGGCCTGATCGGGCTCACACGCACGCTGGCGGCCGAGTGGGGCGGCCGCGGCGTGCGGGTGAATGCGGTGTGTCCGGCGTGGATCAAAACCGAGATGGACGTCGCCGATCGCGGCAGCGGCGCCTACTCGGAGCAGGACATCGTCGATCGGGTGCCGATGGCACGCTTCGCGACACCCGATGACGTGGCGCGGGCCATAGCCTTCCTCGCCGACGCCGCGCAGAGCGGATTCGTCAACGGCGCCACCCTCACGGTCGACGGCGGCTGGATGGCGGATGCCAGCTGGGAGAGCCTGCGCCGGCGCACGCGCGGCTGAGCCGCGGCGGCTGGTTAGCGCTGCGCCGACCGCGCGCTCGGGTCCGCGACCAACACGTCCGCCTTCAGCTGCGTGGCGCCGAGGACGGGTGCCCGCGGTACGCAGGTTGTGCTGCTCGTGACATTGCGGGCGGTGAACAGCGGCAGCACGTGCTCCCTGACCTGCTGGATCAGCTCGCACTCCCCGGCGACCTCGGTCGGGTCGCGGCCGGCCGCGAAGTCCACCGTTTGCCAATGGGCGGGCACGGTTGCCGTGCTGTCATGGGGCGCCGGCTGCAGGACGTGCATCCTGATGCGCACGTTCGGCAGCTGTTCGGGACGCGGCCCGCGCAGGCAGCCGTACGTGAGCACCTTGGCATCGGCGCGTGCGCCGAGTTCGAGCACGATGCCGCGCATTTTGTCGCGCAGACCGTCGCACGTGTACCTCGAGGTAAAGGCGCGATAGGCGAAGTCGACTTCTTTCGGCGTCCAGACGCCCGCCTCGGGCGCCGCGCCGCTGGCAGCTTCCGGCTGGGGGCCGGCCCACGCGGCAGGTATAGTCAGCGCAGCCCCCACGGCCAGCGTGGCAAGCCGAATAACCAATGTCCTCGGACGCATCGGCGTTCTCCGCTGCGGCGCCATGCCGCGATTCCAATTGTTAGACTGCCACGTGTGGCGGGTGTTCCGAAACGGGGAGTTCCGCAACTTGCCACCGAAGCAGGTCGGCGATCGCAGGAGGGCCCGATAATGACGCGCTCCGGCAGGCGGCCAGGCGCGCCGGCGTTCCTCGCATCGCTGGCGACGCTCGCCAGTATGCAGCTGTTGATGGTGCCCGCCGCCGCTGCCGCGAACGGTGACGCCGGGACAGTTGCCAGCGCCGACACGTATGTTTCCGTCGAAGCGGGGGAGCGCGCCCCGCGAGTTACGGCACTCGGGACCCCCGCCGGCCCGGTATGGATCAACCGCATCCCGGAAGCGCTACCTGAGCAGGTCGTGGTGCGCGGCGCGGCGCGGCGACTGACCTGGCGCTTCGACCGCGCGGGGAGCCACCTCGCGTCCGGGAACATCGAACTCGTCTACGCATCCGACGCCCCGAGCCTGAAGGCGCGGTGGCGCTGGCGGGCGCGCGCTGTCTACGGCCCGCTGGAACACACCATCGTCCTCGAGAACCACAGCGAGGACACCGTGTGGCTGCCGCTGCAGGCAAGCCTGCGCTTCGACTGGGCGATCGCTCAGGGTCTGAGATTGAATCGCTTCTGGGTGGAGAAGGGCGCCGACACGCCTTCCGCGGCGGGCGTCCATCTCGACGAGCTGCGCGCCGGCGAGCACTGGCAGGGCACCTCGAGCACCTACGCGCGTCCGCTTCCCGAGCAGCCGCGCGAGATGATTCCCTATGTTCTCGTCACCGAGCCCGACGGCGCACAGCGCGGCTGGTTTGTCGGCATCGAGTTCAGCGGGCGCACCCGCATCCTGCTGGAGCGCACCGGCGACTCACTCCGCGGCGAGGCGGGACTCAATCCCGAGCCGGGTCCGTACCGCACGCGCCTGCCGCCGGGGGCGACGTTCGTAGCTCCGACCGTCTTCCTCGGCACCGCGAGCGGCGGCGCGGACGGGGCCGGCAACCTGCTGCGCCGCTGGGTGCGGGAGGTGCTCGGCAACCCGCGCACGCGCGGCGATCCCACCTATCCGTTGACCGTCAGCAACAGCTGGGGGAGCGGCATGGCGGTGGATGAGACGCTCGCGCGGCGCATGATCGTCGATGCGGCGCAGCTCGGTCTCGAGATGTTTCATCTCGACGCCGGCTGGTTCCGCGGTGTGGGCGACTGGCAGGCGGACGCCGCGAAATTTCCCCACGGCATCGCGGGCGTGGCCGACTTCGCCCACGCCCACGGGCTCAAGTTCGGGCTGTGGATCGACTGGACGCAGGCCGGTGCCTCGCGCGAGCCGGGGGCGCTCAACGTCTACGACCGCGCGACGCGCGACTGGCTGATCGCCGACCCGCCGCCGGGCTGGAGGCACACCGAGCCGTTCAAGGGCATCACGACCGACCTGGGATTGCCCGCCGTGCAGGACTGGGCCGAGCGCGAGCTCGAACGGCTGGTGAACGAGTTTCACCTCGACATGCTCGAGCACGACGGCTATCTCGTGGCGCAGGGCAGCACGCGCGACGATCATCCGGCCGCCCCGCCGGACCCCGCGACGGTGCGCGTTTACGGCGACTCCGGCTACCTGTGGGTCGACGGCTCGAACTCGACCGACGTCAGCTACCACGCGAGCCGCGCCTACTACGAAGTCTACGAGCGTTTGCGCGCGCGCCACCCGCAGCTGCTGCTGGAGGTCTGCAACGACGGGGGCCGGATGGTGGACTTCGGCAGCGCCGCGCGCGGCGACTACTTCTCCATCACCGACACGTACGATCCGCTGTCCAACCGCCGCGCGTTCTACGACGCCAGCTTCGTTCTGCCTCCGGCGATGTTGGAAAGCTATGTGGCGCAGGCGTCGGCGCCGAGCATCGAAACCTTCCGCTACATCATCCGCAGCGGCATGATGGGTTGGTTCTCGCTCATGCAGGACACGACCCGCTGGACCACGGCCGAGCGTCGTGACGCGCGCCTGCAAGTCGAGCTTTACAAGCGGCGGTTGCGTCCGCTGATCCGCGCCGCCGATCTCTACCACGTTTCGGCGCGCCCGGATGGCGTGCACTGGGACGGAATGGAGTACTACTCGCCCGCCCTCGGGCACGGCGTGCTGTATGCGTTTCGCGGATCGGCGCCGGATGCGCCGACCCACACGTTTCAGCTGCGCGGACTTGACCCCCGCGGCCGCTACTCGCTCAAGTTCCAGGATCGGGTTGCCCCATTTCAGGGCGAGATGACGGGTCAGGCTCTCATGACCGAGGGAATTGCGGTCACGCTGGCGGTGCCCCTGACCTCGGAGCTCGTCTTCTTCGAGCAGTCTCCGGTCTCACGGCACGACGCGTCACCCGCGCGCTGAATAATTCCGACACGACGCGCGGCGCAGCTTCCGCTCCCGCCCATCCGAACTCGTTGCCAGTTCGCAACAAGACTTGTTATCAGTTTTCATACGCATTAGAGTTTCTCGCGGCACAGGTCTTTTTCCGCGTATTCCGCGAGGCGGAATGCACTGCAGGCTTCGGTCTGTATCACTCAGACAATCCGGGGGGAACGGTACATGAGAGTGAAAAGCAACAAGGCGCTCCGTGCGAGTGCCCGGTTTGCAGGTCGGTCGGTCAACCCACAGTCGGTCGAGCCAGATGCGGTGCTGCGGCGCCCGTGGCTGCGCGTCGGCGCAGGCAACACTATCGCCGCCGCGGTCGCGGGAATTCTCTACGCGTCGATGGCCGCTCCGGCGTATGCGGCGGACCAGGAGCAGGCCCCGGCCACGGGCTCGGCTTCGGCGGGCGAATCACTGCAGGAGGTCGTGGTCACGGCCTCCGCCCAAGGCGTGAAGAAACTGGACGCCAGCTACAACATCGTATCGGCGTCTCAGAACGATATCGCAATGGCGAATCCCGCGAGCACTGCCGAGATCTACAAACTCTCCCCGGGCGTCTGGCCGGAAGCATCCGGCGGTCAAACCGGCGTCAACATTGACGTGGCCGGCTTCCCCCTGGGTGGCGGCGATTCTCCGTACTTCACGACCATGGTCCAGGGCTCGCCCCTGTACGGCTCGCCCGCCCTGTCCTTCATGGACAACAGCTCTCTGTTCCGGATGGACGACACAGTCGAGCGCGTCGAGATCGTCCAGGGCGGAAGCTCCGCACTCTTCGGCCCGGCCCAGCCGGGTGCAACGGCAAACTTCATCCTGAGGACCGGCTCAGACAAACAGACCGGGTCGGTGGGCATGACCTACGGCTTCGAGGGCAACGGCGGGTCACTGTACCGTGTGGATGTGTTCGAAAGCGGCAAGCTGACCGACGGATGGTACGGCAGCATCGGCGGCTTTTACCGCAAAGGCGACGGAGTCAGACCTTCACAATATCCGGCTGACATCGGCGGGCAGCTGACGGCTACCCTGAAGCATGATCTCGACAATGGCTCGATCATGTTCTGGGCCAGAACCATGCACGACAAGAATCAGTGGGTCGCCGATTTTCCCTACACCGTCGTCAACGGCACCATTCATGCGTACCCGGGCTTTGATCAGCTCAACTCCACCTGGAACAGCAAGCAGCTGCAGAATATCTCGATCCCGAATCCGGGCTGCAACTGCTTGACGAACGACGACATCAGCGACGGTCGTGGCGGCGACCTGAGCTATTTTGGCTCCGAGCTCAAGCAGGCCTTCGGCAACGGCTGGTCCATCAGCAACAACTTCATATTTGACGGCGGGTACCTGAATACCCACGCGATGATCAACAACGGCAACCCGACGACGGTGGGGGCCTACATTGCGGGCCTGACTCTGCCGGCAGCATTGACCACCTCCGACGTCCGGGCCTACTTCCCAGACGGTCAGGCAGTGGATCCCAACCAGGCCGCCATGCTCCTGCAAGTCTGGAATGTACAGAAGAAGCTCGCGAGCGCCATCGATGAATTCCGTCTGAACAAGGAGTTGTTCAGCGGCAATACTCTGACCTTTGGGGTGTATCTGGCGCACTACACCATGAACGACAACTGGTCGTTGGGCGGCAACGCGCTGGTGACCAATGTGCCAAACGCGAGCCCGGTCATTTTGTCGGCCATCGACGCTGCTGGAAACCTCTATCAGGTGAGTAGCCCGCAGGGTATCGCGAATGCCAACGGCGGCTACCAGATCCTCCAGAACGGCCGCGCCACGAACATTGCCGGCTATCTGTCCGACTCATGGAAAATCGATCGTTGGTTGTTCGATGCGGGGGCTCGCCTCGAGCACATCAACCTGACTCAGGAGACGAGTAACCTGTCACCCGTTCAGATGGGAACGGCGTTCGACCTGTGGGACAACGCCGTCGAATTGCCCAACGGTACGTTCTCGCACGGCAGCAGAACCAACACCAGGCCGACTTTCTCCGCGGGCGCAAACTACGAGTTCAGCGACAACATGAGCGCCTACGTACGCGTCAACAATGGCGTGCTGCTCAAGAACTTCGATGACGTCCGCTGCAACGTCTACAACGGCTCGAACGGTTGTCCCAACCTGGTGCCCCTGCAAACCGTGCAGAACTACGAGTTCGGGTTCAAGATTCAGAATGCATGGACGTACATCGATGCATCGGTTTACCACAAGGAGTTCCAGGGCATTGCGTATACGCCCACGAATCTCGGTGGCCAGCCGATCGGCCCGGCTTCCACCTTCGGGTCGACGTCCAACGGCGGGCGACTGGTCGGCAGCGTGAATCCGTTCGCGACCAGTGATAACAAACCTCTGGCGGCGTTTAAGATCACGCTCAACGGCATCTACGAAAATGCTCACTACAAGGACTTTCAGGGCTGCTTCACGTACGTCGACATCAACAACAATAAGGTCTGCGGCGCGATCAACGGCAACCAGCTGGCGCGTCTGCCGAAGTATCAGTACCGGATCACACCGAGCGACACGCAGGAGTTCAGCTGGGGTACGCTGACCGAGCAGGTGACGTACGAGTACATCGGCAAGCGGTTCCAGGACGAGTCGAATCTGACACCGCTGCCTTCGTATTGGGACCTGTCTGCCGGCATCGATGCCAGGGTCGGGGAGAGCTGGGAGATCCGGCTGCTTGGCTCAAATCTCACCAACGAGATCGGGCTGACCGAGGGCAATGCCCGATTCGGCGGCAACACGGTGCAGAACAACGTGGGCATGGGCCGTTCGATCGTTGGCCGCGAAGTCAACCTGACAGCCAAGTACATGTGGTAGTGCGACTGAGACGAGCGCTCCTCACGGCGACGTGAGGAGCGCTCGTGCTCTTCGTATTCGTGGGAGGATCAGGCCCGGGCGGCGCCCGCATCCGGGATGGCATCGAACGCCACCGTCAGGCGCGGCTGCTCGCTGTGGAAGGGCAGCGTGCCGTGCCAGAAATACGACGGGAAAAGCACCAGCAGGCCGATCTCCGGACGCACCGACAGCTCCGCGGGAAGCGCCGGCGTCGTGAGCATGCCCGGAGCGCCAAAGCTCAAGGTCCCCTCGGCAGTGTGTCCCGCGGTCATGGAGTCAGGCAGCTGGATATAGCATGCCGAGGAAATCCATCCCCGGGGATGCACGTGGCTCGTGTGGTAGCCATCCCGGTGCAGGCGCACCGACCAACCACCGTTGAAGCGCGTCGGCCCCCGGTTGCGACGCCGCAGGGCGTCGGTCCCCTGGCCGATCTGCTCACGATAACGCGCGATGGGTGCGGCAAAGGCCTGAAAGAGCGTCTGAATGACCGGATCCTCATTGCGCGACAGGTCCTGGGTGGTCTCCGTACCCCGGCGCAATGACTGATAGAGCAGTCGATGCCCGTGCGGGTTGTGCAGGCCGTTGAGGCGCGAGGCGAGCTCCAGCAGGAAGCTTCCGAGGTCAGGCCACCCCGGCGGCGCTTCGATGCGCGTCGACAGAACCATCCCGTCGTAGTCGCAGAACGATTCATAGCGGGGGTCGTTCAGCAGCCGCAGTGCGGTGGTCTGCATGGCGATGAGGTACTGATCATCGGGCGCGGTCTGCAGTAAGTTGGCGCACTCCGACAGCGCCTTGGCCCCTTCCCCGACACCCAGATACGACGCGCACAGCAGTTTGCGAGCCGTGTGATTGGTGGGCATCACCCGGATGGCGTGTTCCGCGAGCCTCAACGCCGTGACGGGCTCAAACTCCAGCGCCGCCAGACCCGCGCGGATCACCAGGCCAAATTGGCAATCGGGGCGAGCGGCCCGCTCGGCGAGGCACGCAAAGGCACCCCGCGCGTCGCCCGCGCCCTGCAGCAACGCGGCCTTGGTGCCCCGCAGTGCGTCGTCGTGAGGGAATTTTTCGAGCGCGCGGTCCAGAGTCCCCGTGGCCTCCGCAATATTGCCGGTGCGCATCCAAATGAGCTGGGCCAGCTGGTCGTGAGCTTCGGCACGGCGCGGCTCCAGGCCGATGGATTCGCGCAAGGCGAGCTCGGCCTCATCCAGGCGCTCCAGTCTGAGGAGGCTGAGCGCGTGGGTGTAGTGCAGCGCCCCCGTCGGTCGGGTGCGCAGCAGCGCCTGACGCGCCACGCGCTCGGCTTCCGCCGGCTGCTGGGCCGCGTTCAGCGCGACAGCCAGGGCATGGGCCGCGACGGGGTTGTCCGGAGCGCGCGCCACCAAATCGCGATAGAACGTCAGCGCGTCGCTTTG
>Ga0070695_100002592_pt1 | contig 10441 bp, 10 predicted proteins | sample KBSK1252metaG_FD_65471 | JGI IMG/M metagenome (GOLD analysis project Ga0070695, IMG submission 65471) | Corn, switchgrass and miscanthus rhizosphere microbial communities from Kellogg Biological Station, Michigan, USA - KBS K1-25-2 metaG | ecosystem: Host-associated > Plants > Roots >...
CGGGCCGACATGGTGATCGTCTGCGACCTGGCGGCCTACCGGCGGGGGCACGCCCACGAAGGGGAACCTTGCCACATCGTCGGGGGCGGTCCCATTCCCGTCGCGTTGGCCAAGGAACTGGGCCGGGATGCCTTCCTCAAAGCCGTGCTGCACACCGGGACCGAGATCCACACCATCGCCCACTACGGCCGGCGCTACCCCGCCGTGCTGCGCACCGCCCTCGATCTCGGAGCCCCACCTGACTTCAACGGCACCGTCTGCGCCGCCCCCGGCTGCGACCGCCGTTACCACCTCCAAAACGACCACATCGACCCCGTCGCCAACGACGGGCTCACCACCTACGTTAACAACCAGCCGCTCTGCCCAAGCGACCACAGGATCAAGACCGAACAAGACCGCAAGGCCGGGCTCCTCAACCGCAAGAAACCACGCGGCCCAGACCCCCAGCGAACACGGCCAAACCGCAATCACCCCCCGCCCGACCGACCTCGGCTCCTGTGAGCCCGGGCGACAGCGGCGCTCCCCCAGCCGGCAGGTCCGCTCCCCGGAGAAGCAACTTCCCCACTGATCCTTGACAACTCAATAGCAGTGGTGCGGGCTCGGCCATGAAAGACATCGACGGCGCTGATGATGCCGCCATCGCAAGGCCGGGGGCATCAGGCGGCGACGTCGCTCGCCGCGGGGAGGGCCCGGAAGGGCTGCCAGAGCACGGGCAGCGCCGGGCTGGCGCCGGGATCCGACGTGATGGGGGCGGGAGGGTCGTCCACTTCTTCGTCCACTTCCTCGACCGGGAGGACCTCGGGGCCGTCCCAGCCGATGCCGCCGTCCTGCCAGTCGACGTGCTGGCGCATCTGGATCTGCCGGAGGGTGAGCCCGACCCGATCCGGGTTGCCGCCGGGCGGGATTCCCTGATCCAGGTCGGAACCGCGGACTGTGCGAGCCAGACCGTGGAGCCGGCGGGAGTCGAACACCAGCACGACCACCACCACGAGCACAAGCAGATGGGCGCCACCCAGACTCGGCATGAAGGCCTCTCCCCCAGGAGCTGTTGGGACCGTTCGGACGCTACTGTCCGGAATCGATCCCCTCCTGTCCAGTCGGCTGCGGCCCTTTGGGGGGGATTCGCGCATTCTGCGGCCCCATCTTTCGCGGGCCCTTAACGGTCGTCCGTCAGGTCGGGGCCGGTTGCTCCGCGACGGGAACTTGTCCGTGACCGAGCGCGTCGATCTCGTCCCAGATGTTCACGTGGTTGATTTCCTTGAGGGTGAGGGATCCGACGACGAAGGTGATCGACGCCACCACGATCGGGTAGAGCAGCCCGGCGTACACGCTCTTGGTGGCGGCGTTGACGTACAGCCCGATGACCGGCAGCAGGCCACCGAAGACACCACTGCCGATGTGGTACGGCAGCGACAGCGACGTGTACCGCACGCTGGCGGGGAAGGCCTCCACCAGGTACGCGGCCAGTGGCCCGTAGAACATGGCCACGAACAGCACCTGGATGAAGATGAACAGCACGAGGAGCGGGAAGTCCGTGTGCGCGGTGGCGGAGGACACCGCCCCCGCCTTCACGGCGTCGGTATAGGTCTTGTCGCTCCTGGCCACCACGATCTTGCCCTGGCGGTTGACGGCGGACAGTTTCGGTTCCTTGGTGATCGGGTCGTGGGTGGATTTGAGGGTCACCACGTTGGTGCCCGCCGCCCGCTGCATCCCGTGGTAGATCGGCATGAAGAAGACGGCGGCCGCCAGGCAGCCGGTCATCATCAGCTTCTTGCGGCCGACACGGTCCGACAGCGACCCGAAGACGATGAACAGCGGCATGCCGAGGACCAGCCCGATGGCCATGACGATCCGGGCCGCCTCGGTCTCCACCTTGAGGATGTTGGTCAGGTAGAACAGGGCGTAGAACTGGCCGGTGTACCAGATGACGCCCTGGCCAGCGGTGGCCCCGAAGAGTGTGAGCAGGACACGCTTCCAGTTCTCCCAGCCCCGGAAGGCGTCGCGCAGTGGGGCGGTTGACGTTTTGCCCTGCGCTTTGAGGGCGGAGAAGATCGGGGACTCCTGCATCCGCAGGCGGATGTAGAGCGAGAGGCCGACGAGCAGCGCCGAGAGCAGGAACGGGAGGCGCCACCCCCAGGCGGTGAAGCTCGCCTTGGACATCGAGCGCTGGACGATGATCACCACCGCGATGGCCACGAAGAGCCCGAGCGTGGCGGTCACCTGGATGAAGCTGGTGTAGAACCCCCGGCGCCGGTCCGGCACGTGCTCGGCGACGTAGATCACCGCCCCGCCGTACTCCCCGCCCAGGGCGAGACCTTGCAGCACCCGTAACAGGATGAGCAGGGCGGGCGCCAGATAGCCGATGGTGGCGTAGCTCGGGAGGATCCCGACCGCGGCCGTGCACGTTCCCATGATGAGGAGGGTCACCAGGAAGGCGTACTTGCGGCCGACCTTGTCACCGATCCGGCCGAAGACCAACGCCCCGAACGGCCGCACGACGAATCCGACCGCGAAGGTGGAAAGGTACAGGAGCAGCTGGACGGTTTCGTCGCCCGGGGGATAGAACCTCGGGGCCAGCGTGGTGGCGAGCGTGCCGAAGATGTAGAAGTCGTACCACTCGATCACGGTGCCGGCGGCCGAGGCCCCGATCACACGCCAGACGCTGTACCGCTGCCCGGTCGTCGCCTGGGCGCTCTCTGCGATGGCCATCTTCCCTGCCCCCGGTTCGTTCGGAGCCCACGTCGGGACTGCTGCGCACAAGCGCTGCCAGGCTGTCGGCTGGGCGTAAGGCCACCCGCACATACACTTCCGCCACCGGGCGGCGGAAATGCTAGTCGCTCCTCACAGGATGGGGCCGTCCTGCGTTGACTGGGTGTGGCGATGCAACCGTTTGAAGCGATCGTGGCGGAGCACGGGGCGGTGGTGATGCGGGTATCGCGCTCCCTGCTCGGGCCCGTCGACGCCGATGACGCCTGGTCGGAGACGTTCCTGGCGGCCTTGCGGGCGTACCCCTCGCTGCGGCCCGGAAGCAACGTGCGGGGATGGCTGGTCACGATCGCTCATAACAAGGCGGTCGACCAGATCCGGGCGCGGCAGCGCGTGCCGGTCCCTGCGGGCGACCTTCCCGAGAGGCTGGCTGGGGAGGAGCCGGGGCCCGAACCGGGTGATACGGAATTGCGTGCCGCGCTGGCCGGGCTGCCTCCGAAGCAGCAGGCGGCGGTCGTGTACCGCTATCTGGCCGATCTCTCCTATGCCGATATCGCCGCGCTGCTCGATTGCAGCCAGGCCGCCGCCCGACGCAGCGCCGCCGATGGCATCGCCCATCTCCGCCGGCACTACGGGAAGGACCTCTCGTGAAATCTGACCGCCAGTTCCTCACTGACCTCGCCGACGTGGTGGACGACGCTGCCCTCGACGGGCTCCGGGCCCGCTTGGCCGAGCAGGCCGAGGCGGACGACCTGCTCGATGTCGCCTACCGCACCATGGACAGCCCCGTCGGCCCGTTGCTGCTGGCCGCGACCGCCGCCGGTCTCGTCCGGGTGGCGTTTGAATGCGAGAACCACGACGACGTGCTGGTCGAGCTGTCCACCGCCATCAGCCCCCGCATTCTCCGATCCTCGCGCCGGGTCGACGATGTCGCCCGCCAGATCGACGAGTACTTCGCCGGTCGGCGCCGCGTCTTCGAGGTTCCCGTCGACCTGCAGCTGTCCAAGGGGTTCCGCCGGGCCGTGCTCACCCATCTGCTGGAAATCCCCTACGGGGGGCGGGAGAGCTACGCCCTCGTGGCCCGATCGGCCGGGAACCCGGGAGCCGTACGGGCAGCCGGGAGTGCGTGCGCCAACAACCCCATTCCCCTGGTGGTGCCGTGCCACCGGGTGGTGCGCAGCGACGGAACCTACGGCCAGTACCGAGGCGGCGCCGAGGCGAAGCACATGCTCCTGACCATGGAGGCGGGCGCATGATCGATCGGGTCGACTGGAAGGCGGTCGGCGCCGATCTCGACGCGCTCGGCGTGGCCAGTGCCGGCCCGGTGCTGCGTCCGGCTCAGTGCCGGGCCCTGGCCGCTCTCTATGACGACGACGGCCGCTTCCGGTCGACCGTCGATATGGCCCGGCACCGCTTCGGCGAAGGGGAGTACCGGTACTTCGGCCATCCGCTGCCCGACATCGTGGCCGAGTTGCGGGCTGCCTTCTGGCCCCACCTCCTGCCGATCGCCCGGGACTGGGCGGAACGGCTCGGCCGGCCCGAGGTGTGGCCCGATTCCTTCGACGACTGGCTGGAGCACTGCCACCGGGCGGGCCAGCCACGCCCCACTCCCCTCCTGTTGCGTTACACCCCCGGAGGATGGAACGCGTTACACCGCGACCTGTACGGCGATCTTGTCTTTCCCCTGCAGGTGGTGATCGGCCTGGACGAGCCCGGCACCGACTACACCGGCGGAGAATTCCTCGTGGTCGAGAACCGAATGCGCGCCCAATCCCGGGCGACGACGGCCGTCATCCGACAGGGTGAAGCGGTCATCTTCACCACCCGGGACCGACCGGTACGTTCAGCCCGGGGATGGTCGGCGGCCTCGCTGCGCCACGGTGTGAGCGTGTTGCGCTCCGGACGGCGCCGCACCCTGGGGCTCATCTTCCACGACGCGGCGTGACGGTCGGCGCCAGGTCAGCTTTTGTGCAAGCGTCCATCGGCGATGAACGATGCATGGAGGTCGGCGATGCTCTCCGCCAGCGGACGCGGGTGGTAGCCGAGCTCAGCCACCGCTTTGGAGTAATCGACAACGGGATCGGTCGCCAGGGCGTGCAGGGACTCCGGTGTGAGCAGCAGCTGCCCCGCTCGGCGCGGCCCGGCCACCCGTACGGCCGCCTCCGCCGCGAAACGCACCGGCGCGAGCGGGGCAACCAGCCGAGGCGGACGCCGCCCGCTGACCTCCGCGGCGATGCGGCCGAGCTCCGTCACCGAGGCGCGATGCCCTCCGACCAGGTAGTTCTCCCCGATTCGGCCCCGCTCGGCGGCGGCCAGCAGCGCAGCCACGACGTCGCGCACGTCAACCCAGTCGAAAGCGCCCCTGACCGTGATGGGCATACGACCCTTGAACATGGCCAGGAGGACGCGGCCCATGCGCGACGGCTCCGGGTCGACCGGCCCGAACATCCCTGAAGGGTTCACAATGGCGGCGTCGAGACCCCGATCCACGACCAGCCGCAGCTCCTCTTCCCCCGCCGCTTTCGACCGGTCGTAGGCCGGGAGCCGTGCATCGGTGGCCCGCAGCCCGTTTTCTCGTACGGGACCCTCAATCGCGCCGACGTCGTAGGCGTGCAGTGAGCTGCAGTGCACCAGCCGCCGAACTCCGGCCTCCAGCGCAGCTTCGGCGACGTGACGGACGCCGTCGACGTTTACGCGGCGCACCGATCCGTCGGGATCGCCGGCGATGGAGATCTTCGCAGCCAAATGAAGGACGAATTCGGCTCCGGCAAGGGCGTCCTTCAGCGTTGCAGGATCGAGGACATCGCCCTGGACGAACTCTGCGGCAATGCCCTTCAGCGCCGAACCGGGCCGGATGTCGACGGCCCGCACCGGCTCGCCAGCGGCGACAAGGGCCCGAACGACGTTGGCCCCGAGATGCCCGGATGCCCCCGTGACAACGAATCTCACGCCTCAACTCCTTGGAATATAAGAGATTTGCGGCAATGGTTTGTGTTACCCCGTAAGGAACTGCAGCGAACTCGAAAAAGAATGACTAGCAATTTCAATGGTCGTAAGACAGACTATTGCTGCTAGTACCACCAACGAGAGGGCATATGCGATGGCCGCGAAGTTCGAAGTCAGCTCCAACGGCAAGGGAGGATTCGCCTGGGTCCTCACCAGCCAGGGCCGCACACTGGCCCACAGCGAGCCCTACAGCCGCAAGGCCTCCTGCTTGAACGCCATTGACTCCTTGCGAAAGGCCGCCGCCACCGCCACCGTCTCCGACGGCACCGTTGCGTCGACCAGCCCCGCAGCGAAGCCGGCGGCTGCCAAGAAGGCGGCTCCCCGGAAGGCCACTGCCCGCAAGGCGGCAGCCAAGACCGCTGCACCGCGTAAGGCAGCCGCCCGCAAGGCTGCGCCTCGCAAGGCCGCAGCCAAGACCGCGCCGGCCAAGGCTGCACCGGCGAAGGCCGCGCCCGCCAAGGCACCCCGGAAGGCTGCGGCGAAGAAGGCTGCACCGGCGAAGACGGCGGCACCGCGCAAGGCAGCGGTGAAGAAGGCTCCGGCGAAGGCCGCCCGCACGCCGCGCAAGACCGCTGCGGTGAAGGCCGCTCCCCGCACGGCCGCCCCCCGCAAGGCAGCGGCGAGGAAGGCCGCACCGGCGCGGAAGAGCACCCGCAAGAGCTAGTCAGGTACCTGAAGGACCCACCCCGACCAATTCTCGGGTCCGGGGTGGGTCCTTTCGGCCCTCAATCCTCGAGATCGTCCTCGTCGACCTCGAGGTACCAGACGTCGGCGCAATCGCGGCAGCGGTAGACGGCCACATCGCCCGCTTGCCAGCCCAACTCCGGAGGTTCGTCCGGCACCCGGCGGCACGGCCCACCGCAGTCGACGCAGATGATGGTGTCGGCGACCGGCATGCCTCCACGGTGGCACAAACCGGCCCCCGGGGAACCATCCGGGGATTGTCGGCGGCGGTTGACAGAAAATTGTTTTACCAGGCTAATTAGTCTGGTAAACTATCGGGCATGCGCACCTCCCTCAGCGCCCCCGAGATCGCCGCCCGGCTCCGGCTGAGTGCCACGCGACTCGCCCGCCGGCTCCGCCAGGAGTCAAACGCCGGCCTTTCCCCCAGCCAGCAGTCGGCCCTGGCGGTCATCGCCAACCACGGCCCGCTCACGCTCGGGACTCTGGCCGACCACGAACGGGTCGCTCCGCCGACGATCACCAAGGTCGTGTCCAAGCTGGAATGCGACGGGCTCGTGACCAGAACGCCCGACCCCGCCGACCGCCGCGTCTGCCGGGTCGCCATTTCTCCGGCTGGAGACGCTCTGCTCGAGGAGAGCCGTCGCCGGAAAACCGCCTGGTTGACGGCGCGCATCAGCCAACTCGACGCCGACCGTCAGCGCCGCCTGGCCGACGCCCTCGACGTCCTCGACGAACTCATTTCCTGAAGGCCCCTCCATGACCCGCCTCCGCCACGCCACCCACGACACATTCCGGTCATTCGGCATCCGGAACTTCCGCCTGTTCTTCGGCGGCCAACTCATCTCCCAGGTCGGTAACTGGCTGACCCTCGTCGCCCAGACCCTCCTCGTTCTCAAATTGACCGACAGCGGCTACGCGCTCGGCGCGCTGGCCGCCGCCCAATTCGGCCCCGTCCTCCTCATCGGCGCCTTCGCCGGGCTCATGGCCGACCGCTCCGACAAGCGCCGCCTGCTGATGATCGTGCAGGTGCTGGCCATGGCGCAGTCGTTCTGCCTGGCCATTCTGGGGTTCATGGCCCATCCGCCGCTGCTGGCCATCTACGGGGTGGCCGTCTTCAGCGGCATCGCCACCGCCTTCGACAATCCCGCCCGGCGGTCGTTCGTCGTCGAGATGGTGCCGGAGGACCATCTCCAGAACGCCGTCAGCCTGAACAGCGCGCTGATGACGGGGTCGCGGGTCTTCGGCCCGGCGCTGGCCGGACTGCTGGTGACCACCGTCGGGTTCGGCTGGTGCTTCCTCCTCGACGCCCTCAGCTATCTGCCCGTGATCGCCGCCTACTGGCGGATGAACACGGCCGAGCTGCGCCAGGCGCCCGTCACACCGAAGGGCAAGGGCCAGATCCGGGAGGGCCTCCGCTACGCCCGGAGCATCCCTGAGCTCTGGGTCCCGCTGCTCATGATGACCATCATCGGGACACTGGCCTTCAACTTCCAGACGGTGTTGCCGCTCTTCGCCACCCGCGACCTCCACGGCGACGACGTCACCTTCACCTGGCTGCTGTCGATCGTCAGTGTCGGTTCGCTGCTCGCGGCGCTGGCCGCCGCCCGGCGCACCACCATCGACGTCGCCACGTTGAGCCGCAGCGCCCTCGTCTTCGGCGTCGCCATGAGCCTCCTCGCCATCGCCCCCAACCGGCCGGCGGCCTTCGCCGTGGGATTTCTGGTGGGCTTCGGCAGCCTCACGTTCATGACCGCGGCGACCGCCATCACCCAGCTGGCCGCTACCCCGTCGATGCGGGGCCGGGTGCTGGCGTTGCAGGCGATCGTGTTCCTCGGCAGCACGCCGATCGGGGGACCGATCCTGGGCGCGATCTCGGAGAGCTTCGGCGCTCGCTACGGCATCGCGGTGGGCGCCGCCGCCACCCTCGCCGCCGGCGGGTTTGGCCTCTTCACCGTGCGACGCAGCCGCACGATCCCGCTGAAGGAGGTCGATGCGATTCCCTTTCGAGCCGACGCTCCCGGCGACCTGACCGGACTCCTCACGCCGAAGGCCTCATGATCCTGGAGTGATTGCATTCCAACGCCCGACCGTTATAAGGTGGCCCTAATAAGGCTTCCCTAAGACGGCATGTTGGGACCGATGAAGATGCAACTGGGCGCCGCCGGCGCTCTGGAAGACAGCCCCGGGCTGTTCCGGATGGTGCAGTCCTTCGGCCGAACGGCCGGCACCGACGACCTCGCGGTGGCGACCTCACTGCTCTGCCAGGCGTGGGCAGTGAGCGTCACCCGACCGGCGATCACCGGCCTCGTCGGGGTTCGTCGGGTCGCCGACCTCTCGGCGGGGAACACGGTGCTGGCCCTCGACGGGGAAGGTCGGCCAGGCGGGGCGTCACCGGCGACGCCCCGCTACGCCGCCCTCGCCGCCGATACCGAGGCCGCCGCCGACCCGTGGGCGGAGATCGTCAACGATGACGACGCGCTCTTCGCATGGGCGCGGTCCCGCCTCTTCGATGGTCATCTCGCCGCACTCGTTGACGCGCTGGCCGGGATCGCCCCGGTGGGGCGGCGACTGCTGTGGGGCAACGTGGCCGCAGCCACGGCCGGAGCCTTCGCCGCGCTCTCGGCGGACGAACTTCCGAACGCCCACCGGGCCGCCCTGATGCTCCACGACGTCCGCCGCCTCCTGGACGAGCCGGGCTCACCCACCGAGGGACTGGCGGAGGTCTTCCCTATCGACCACGACGGCGGCGTCCGACTGTTCGTCCGGCGGCACACGTGCTGCCTCCGTTACCGGCTGCCGGACGCTCCTCCGACGTGCCTCTCCTGCCGCCTCGTCCCGGAGGCCGAACGCCACCGTCAGATCACGTTCAGGCTGGCCGGCCGAGCCATCGAGGAACACCCGCCGGGGGTGGGGGTGGCTGAGGAAGTCGTGATGGGAGATCGACCAACCGTAGGCGCCGGCGTGATGGAACCAGAGCAGATCCCCGGCCCGCACCTCCTCGACCGGCACGTCGCGGGCCAGGACGTCCTTCGGTGAACACAGCTCGCCGGCCACCGTGACGGGTACGTCCCGCACGCCGGGGCGGGGAAAGGGATAGGGCCAGTCCTCGACCGGAATCACCGTGAACGGGTGGCTGTGCCCCCAGGAGGCGGGCAGCCGGAAGTGGTGGGTGCCGCCCCTGATCACCGCGAACCAGGCGCCATGGTTGACCTTGACGTCGAGGACCTCGGCGACATAGGCACCGCAGCCCGCGACGAGGTAGCGGCCGCACTCGAAGCGGAGAACAGGCCCGGCCGGGCCGCCCGGCCCAGCCCGCAGGGCGGCGCAGAATCCCTCCCAGTCGAAGGGACGGTCGAGCCGGGCGTAGTCGACGCCGACGCCGCCCCCGGCGTTCACCACGCACAGCGGGACGCCAGCGTCCCCCGCCCACCGGCGGGCCCGGGTCACGTAGCCGGCCACCAATCGGGCGTGGCCGGCGGCGTCGTGGTGGTTGGACAGGCAGTGGAAATGGAACCCGACGAGTTCGAGACGGCGACAGCGCTGGACCAGGGCCAGCGCGGCGGGGACGTCGCCCTCGTCGATACCGAACTGTGTCGGCCGACCGGCCATGGCCAGTGTCGCCACCGGCAGCGGACCGGCCAGGTTCACCCGCAGCGCGACCGGTAGCGTCAAGCCGAGGCCGGCGGCGACCGAGTCCGCCCGCCGCAGTTCGTGGAGGCTCTCCGCGTGCACAGCCGCCACTCCGGCCCGGGCGGCGGCGGCGAGGGCCGCGTCGGTCTTGGCGGGGCCACCGAAGATGATCGGCGCGTGGGGCGCGGCCGCTCGCACGAGGTCGATCTCGCCGGCGGATCCGACCTCGAAACCGTCCACGATGCCGGCCAGCGTCTCGATGATGGGCCGCTCCGAGTTGGCTTTCAGGGCGTAGAACAGCTCGCAGCCCGGAGGCAGCGCGGCCACCGCCGCGGCGGCGTGGGCCCGGAGGTCATCGAGGTCGTAGACATAGGCGCAGACCGGCCCGTCGCTGGTGGCGCGGAGCCCGTCGACG
>Ga0070695_100002600_pt1 | contig 10428 bp, 11 predicted proteins | sample KBSK1252metaG_FD_65471 | JGI IMG/M metagenome (GOLD analysis project Ga0070695, IMG submission 65471) | Corn, switchgrass and miscanthus rhizosphere microbial communities from Kellogg Biological Station, Michigan, USA - KBS K1-25-2 metaG | ecosystem: Host-associated > Plants > Roots >...
AGCTGGCGTCGGTGCTCGCCGATGCCGGCGACGCCGATCGGCTGGCGCCGCTCGCGGACGCAATGGCCGCGCGGTTCCCCGATCGCCCCGATCCGCTGTACTACCGCGCGAGCGCGCTGTTCATCCGCGGCAAGACCGACGAGGCAATTGCCGCGGTCCGCAAGCTGACCGATACGCATCCCACCCATGCACGGGCGCAGAACCTGCTGGGTGCGGCGTGCGCGACGCTTGGGCGCTGGGACTGCGCGCGGGCGGCGTTCGAAGCGTCGATCCGCGTCAACCCGCGCGATCCGGCAACGCACGTCAATCTCGGGATCTTCCATCTGCAGTCATCGAACCCGGACGCCGCGGTCGAATCGTTTGCCGAAGCGCTCTCGCTCGATCCGACGTCGGTCCCGGCGCGCGACGGCCTCGCTCAAGCGCGCGCGGCCTCTCCAAAGAACTGAAGTTCGATCCAATCCGCGCGTTGTGAAGACGTGGCTGATGCGTCTCAAACGTCCAACACCTGCGATGCGATTCGCCACACGTTCGAACGTTTAGCCACGATCAATCGCCCCAGGGATCGCGTGACCACCGCGGCATGCAAATTGCTCAGCACAGCCGTGGAGGGCGTCATGAGTCTCGTTCGGCTTCTCGGCTTCACCACTCTCGCATGCGGGTGCGTCGTCGGTCGGTATCGCGAGGTGGCCACGAGTCGCGAAGTCGCGTACGTCGAGGAAAAGGGAAAAACCTGCGGCAGTCACGCCCACCGCCGCAATCACACCGTCGCCCCTGAACGTTTCGCGGCCGTCAGTCCAATCGCCCTCAACAGCAAGGCGTCCTGATCGACCATTTCACGTCGTAGTGAACCCGGTCTCCACACCGTACTCAAGTCGTACTACAGCCAGACTTCCCGAAGTCGGCCTGTAGCCAGGCTCATCGAAGTCGCGCTACAGTCTGACTGCAGTCGGACCCGTTAGTCCGGCTGTGCCGTCGGCCCAAACGGGGAATGTTTGTCCGGTCGCCGCGGCCCTAACGGCCCCGGGCCCCGAACCCGAAACAATGACGTGTCTGTCCTGCTGAAACCGTACGAACGTGTCTCAATAGGGAGCACCACCGGCGACTTCTACGTCGGCGACTGCGTCGAGGTCCTCGGTCAGCTTCGAGCCGACAGCGTCGACGTCATCGTCACATCGCCGCCCTACAACCTGGGCATTCAGTACAACCAGTACCAGGACACGCTGTCGCGCAACGAATACCTCGAGTGGACGAGCACCTGGGTCGCTGCCGCCGCGCGGGTGCTGCGGCGCGACGGCTCGCTCTTCCTGAACGTCGGGGCGAAGCCGACCGATCCATGGACGGCGCTGGACGTCGCGCAAACCGTCCGGTCGCACCTGCACCTGCAGAACATCATCCATTGGATCAAATCGATCGCCATCGACCAGGATGCAGCGGGCGCCGCCGCGGGACTGAGCCGCGACCTCGCCGTGGGCCACTACAAACCCATCAACAGCGATCGCTTCCTGAACGACTGCCACGAATTCATCTTTCATTTCACGCCGGGAGGCGCGACGGGACTCGATCGGCTGGCGCTCGGGGTGCCGTACCAGGATCAATCGAACATCGGGCGCTGGCGCGCGGCGGCGTCGGGCGTGCGTTGCCGCGGCAACACGTGGTTCATTCCGTACGAAACGATTCAGCGGCGCGACCGCGACCGGCCACACCCGGCGACGTTCCCCTCACGCCTGCCGGAGCAGTGCCTGCGGTTGCACGGCCTGTCGAGAATCGAGGTCGCAATGGATCCGTTCGTCGGACTCGGCAGCACGGCCGTGGCCTGCGCGCGGCTGGGCGTCAGTTTCATCGGCGCCGACGTCGACGAGACGTACGTGAAAGAAGCCGTCGCCCGCATGCGCGAGACGGCGGCCACACGAATGAAAAAAGCTGAACTGCGAGGAGAGAATCGCGCGGTGACTGGTGGGTCTGGTAGGTCTGGTAGGTCTGGTAGGTAAACGTCTCTACCTACCCGACCGATCCGACCTACCCGACCTACCCGACCTACCCGACCCGATCCGACCTACCTGACCGATTTACTTCTTCGAAGTCGAAGCCGGCCCGGGAACGGGCTTGAGCACGTACTCTTTCCGGAACCAGACGCTCGCGTTCTTCCGCGTCACCTTGACGTCGATCTGCCGGCGGCGCTTGGTCGGATCCGGGTTCTTCGAGTAGTACCCGAGCACGTAATAGTCGCTCGTCTCGGCGTCGATCCGCTTGAGCGCTTTGCTCATGTCGTTCTGATTGACGACCGCGAGCCCGCCGGTTTCTTCGGCAATCACGCGCAGGCTGTCCTGCGTCTTCCGCACGTACTCGCTCCACTGCTGCGGATCGACCTGCTCGTCGATGTCGCCCATCCCCACGAGGCCGCGCGGATCGATCGTGTACATCGTCACGTTCGCGCGATTCGCCTGGCGCGTCAGCTCGCCGAGCTCGCGCGCCAAGTCGGCGTCGGCGAATTCTTCGTTCTGCTTCTGCTGCTGCGTGAACGGATCGGTCTGATTGGTGTTGCCGGACCCGTCGTCGGAGCTCCGCATCTGATTCTGACTGCGCGCGAACTCGTTCTGCGCGAACGGCGAGTTCGGATCCATGGTCCCGAGGCGCGCGTCCTGGAAGGGATTGAAGTCGTAGCCGTCGCTGACGTAAACGAGCGCCTTGCGGCGATTGTGGACCTGCTCGAGGTTCTGCAGGATGTCGTTGACCGTCGAGAACGCGACGTGCGCGCGATAGCGCACTTCGCTCGGTCCCTGCGACCCCGAGGGTCCCTGGATGATGTCGGACGGCTTCAGCTCGTTGCCCGCGATCTTCTTGATCGCTTCGTCGAGACGCATCTTGTCGTACGTCATGTCGATCGCGATCGACGAGGGACCGCTCGACACGATGCCGAACATGTCGCCGTCGTGCACGAGCTCCTTCGAAATCTTCTTGAACAGCTCGCGCACGCGTCCCGTGTTGTGGAATTGCAGATGCAGATCGTCGACAAAGAACAGGAAGATGCGCCCCGAGACGTCGTTGCGCGGTCTCCGCGGCGGCAGGATGATCCCCTCGGGCGGCGGCGGCGGCGGCGGCGCCAGCACGTTGTTCACGCGGCCGCCGGTGACCACGGTCATCGACGTGATGTCCTGCTTGACGCCGTCCTCGAAGATTTCGAACTCGTCTCGCTTCAGGTCCGGGACGAAATTGCCTTTGTCGTCACGCACGATCACGTCGTTGGTGACGAGATCGACCTGAACTCTGAATGTCGGTTTCTCCTGCTGTGGAGTGTTCGCCGGTTGCGCCGGCGCGGGCGTCTGCGCGGACAGCCCGGCCGTAAGGGCCACCAGACTTGCAGTGGACCAGAAACCGTTCATTCTCAATTTCATAGGGCTGAATTATACATCGCGGAGGGCCCGCTGAGCCGTGCGTGCGACCAGAGCGGTTGCAGCGACAGTCGCGGCCATGCCCACCGCCAGCATCGCGTAGTAAGACGCATCTCGCGGCACTCGGGCCGCCCCCGCCAACGCCATCGCCTCGCCCGCGAGTTTCCCCACATAGGCGTACATGAACGCCCCAGGAATCATGCCAAATGACGCGAGCAGAAAGTCGCTGGCTGAAATCGTTGTGAGCCCGAGCGCGTAATTCAGAAAGTTGAACGGGACGAGCGGCGAGAGTCGCAGCAGCATGACGATCCGGCGTCCTCGCGCGCAGACCGCGCGATCGATCGCGGCAACGCGTGGCATGCGTGCCAACCGCCGCTCAATCGCGCGCCTCGCGACGTAACGGCCGAGCAGGAACGCGACCGTCGATCCGATCGCCGCGCCGATCACCGCGTACAACGCGCCTCGCAGCACACCGAACAGCGCGCCGCCGGCAATTGTCATCGGTGCGCCCGGGACGAACGCGACCACCGCGACGGCGTAAATCAGGATGAAAGCAATCGGCGCGATCGGACCGTACGAGCCAACGTTCGCGATCGCCTGCCGGAAGTACTCGACCGTATTATTCCCCTTCGGGGTCGGGCTTCGCCTCGTCTCCGGCGACGGCACCGGGCGCAAGCGGCGCCGGCGTTTCCTGCGTGTCCGCCGAGCCCGTTTGTCCGTCGGCGTGCGCCTCGCGCCCGTGACTGCCCCGGCGCCCTCGACGACGGCGGCGGCGCCGCCGCGGTTCGCTGCCTGTGTTTGCCGGCGCGCTTTCCCGGCCGGGCTGTCGCTCGGAATCGTCGGACTCGCCGATCGCGGAGAGCGCGGGTGCGGCGGGGGCGAGCTCGGCCGTGATTTCCTCTTCGGATTCCGAGGCGCCTTCGACTTCGGTTTCCGAGGCTGCTTCCTCGGCGGCATCGCCGGCATCGACCTCACGAACGCGCGGCGACTCGGCGCGCCGGTCGTCGTCGAACGCGTCGCGGCGCCCGGCTTTCTCCGCTTTCTCCGCGCGGCGGCGTTCCCGCCACCGCTCCGTTTCCGCGGACGGAATGGGCGTCTCGACGATTTTGCGCCAGTCGAACTGCACGTTCGGATTCTGCGTTTCGAGCGCGCGGCGCACCGACTCGTCGAATGGCTCGCGGCCGACTCGCACATTCGGCGGCGTGCGATACCAGTACAGCAGGCGCGTGCGCGACTTGCCGCGACGGTTCGTCGTCGCCTCGACGAGCGAGAAGTGCTCGTAGCCGCGCTTGTCGCGAGTGAATCGAAGAAATGCCATCTGGAGCGCTGACGGCTGAACGCCGAACGCTACTTCCGTTTCTGCTTTCTCACGGCCGTTCCCTTGCGCGCCTTTCCGGCGCGCGCCGCGCCCTTCGTGCGCTTCGACGCCGCACGACTCGATGGGGCTGCCGGACGTGTGGGGCGCGTTCGCGGTGCGGCCGACGGTCGCGGCGCGGCCGACGGTCGCGGCGCGGCTGGCGGTCGCGGCGCCGCGGGCGGATGGGCGGGCGCAGGCGCATGGGGCCGCGGCTGCACCGGCGGAGCTTCACGATTTCTGTGCACGAGTGTAAACCGCACCTGGTCGCCGACGGCGTGGTAGCTCCAGATTTCCGCGACGTAGATATGGTTGTCCTCGCACAGCCGCCGAGCAACGTCGACCATCCCGCCCGGCACGTACAGATGAAAGGCGGCGCGGATTCTCGAGAAGTGCGCCCACTGCGCCAGAGCCTCGAGATGGTTGACCGACTCCCCTGTTTCCACCTCGACCACGACCTGCAGCCGGTGGCCGCGATCCTGTGATGCGAGAACGAGATCCGGGTAAAGCGCGGAAGGCCCGGTCCCTACGGGCACGTTCTGCTCGATTCCAGGGTTCATGCCCGCTTCGTACTTCCGGCGAAACTTGGTTTGCAAGAACCGGATGACGCGGTCGTGCTCGAGTTGCTCGCGGACCGGTCGCACCAGAATCGGGCTCACCGAGCGCCTCCAAACGATCGAATAAGGACCGGGATCAAATCCGGAAGTGTAACACGAAAGGATTCAGCCTCGACCGTAGATACGTGGATACCCTTGAGCCATCGTCGGTTACAATACGTCGGTGCAAGCAGAAGCCATCAGGTCAACCCGAACGCCGACCGCGAAGATATTAATCGTTGACGACGATGAGGGCGTCACGCAGACGTTTGCGCGAATGCTGCGACTCGAAGGTTATCAAGTGCGCACGGCCGTCAGCGCGGAAACCGGATTGCGCGAGGCCGAGCAAAGCCACCCTGATGCCATCATCCTCGACCTGCGAATGCCGCTAATTGACGGTCTCGGATTTTTGCGGCGCCTCCGCGCGCACGCTCATCAGCGCCGAACGCCGGTCGCCATCGTCACCGGCGACTACTTCCTCGACGAAACGGTCGCGAACGAGCTTCAGGAGTTGGGCGCCGAACTGCGCTTCAAGCCGCTCTGGCTCGAAGATCTCGTCGGTCTCGCGCGCAATTTACTCCAGTCCAAGGTGGTTCACTGACCGACGCCGGCAGCCGATTTCTCAAAGCCTGCCGATTGCAGCCCGTCGACGCCACGCCGGTCTGGTTCATGCGTCAAGCCGGGCGCTACATGAGCGAGTACCGCGCGCTCCGTCAGCGCTACTCGTTGCTCGACCTTTGTCGTACGCCCGATCTCGCCACTGAGGTCACGCTTCAACCGATTCGACGCATCGACGTCGACGCCGCGATCCTCTTCTCCGATCTCCTGCTTCCGCTCGAGCCCATGGGCGTGCGTTTCGACTTCGTGGCGGGCGAAGGTCCGGCGATCGAAAACCCGCTGCGCAGTGAAGCCGACCTCGCGTGCGTGCGCCGCTTCGATCCGCGCGAAGAGCTCGGGTACGTGCTCGACGCCATCCGGCAGATCAAACACGAGCTGGGATCGCGAGCGCCGCTCATCGGATTCGCTGGAGCGCCCTTCACGCTGGCGTCTTATGCCATCGAGGGCGGGCATTCGACCGCATTCAGTCACACGAAGGCATTGATGTACGGCGCGCCGCTGGCGTGGCATTCGTTCTGCGAGGTGATCGCGGAGGTCATCGGCGACTATCTCGTGGCGCAAATCGAAGCGGGGGTCGATGCCGTGCAGGTCTTCGATTCATGGGTCGGGGCGCTGAATGCCGCCGACTATCGCGAGTTCATCCTGCCCCACACGCGCCGCATCTTCGAGCGCGTGACGCCGCTGGGCGTTCCCACGATCCATTTCGGCGTCGGCACTGGCGCCATTCTCGCCGATTTGCGCGATGCGGGCGGCGACGTGATCGGCGCCGACTGGCGCACGCCGCTCGACGAGGCGTGGCAACGGATCGGCTTCGATCGCGGAATTCAGGGCAATCTCGATCCGACGCTCCTGCTGGGCCCGCTCGATCGCGTCTTCGCCGCCACCGACGAAGTGCTCGCGCGCACCGGCGGACGTGCGGGCCATATCTTCAATCTCGGTCACGGCATCCTGCCGACGACACCGCTCGAGCACGTGCAGGCGCTCGCCCGCTACGTTCATCAGAAAACCCGTGGCTGAAACCGGCGTCTTGTTGATGGCCCACGGCACGCCGTCCTCGATGGACGAGATGCCCGAATACCTGCGCCTGGTCCGAGGCGGACGCCCTCCGTCCGACGAGCTCATCGCCGAAATGCGGCACAACTACGAGGCGATTGGCGGACGATCGCCGCTGACGGATCTCACCGTGGCGCAGGCCGAGGCGTTGCGTGCGCGGCTCGGCGGCGGCGTGCCGGTCGCGGTCGGGATGCGCAACTGGCGGCCGTTCATCAAGGACGCGCTGGCCGAACTCGGCGGCGCCGGCGTCGATCGCGCGATCGGCATCCCGATGGCGCCGCAGTTTTCCACGCTCAGCGTTCAGAAGTACATCGACGCGGCGCGCGGCGCGCTGCCCGACGGTATGCGATTCGATGCCGTGGATTCGTTTCACGTTCATCCGTTGCTGCTCGAGGCATTCGCCGAGCGGCTCCGCGTCGCCGTGCCGAAACCCGATGAACTCGTCGTGTTCACTGCGCACAGCCTGCCGAAGAAGGCGATCGACTCGGGCGATCGCTATGCCGACGAAGTGGCCGCGACGGCGCGCGGCGTCGCCGAGCGCGTCGGCATCCCGCAATACGCCATCGCTTATCAGAGCGCCGGGCGAACGCCGGAGCCATGGATCGGCCCGAGCATCGAAGAAATGATCGACGAGCAGACAGGCCGCGGCATCCGCAAGTTCCTCGTGGCGCCGATCGGCTTCGTGTGTGATCACACGGAGATCCTGTTCGACATCGACGTGCAGGCGGCGCAGACCGCTCGTGAGTTTGCGACGTCGCTGAGACGGACCGAATCGTTGAACACCTCCCCCACGTTCATAACGATGCTCGAAGATCTCGTCCGCGCCCGGTTATGACCGATGTCGTGATTATCGGCGCCGGAATCGCCGGGCTGGCGGCCGCGTACGAACTGTCGCTCCGCGGCCTGTCCTTCGTCGTGCTCGAGCGCGCTCCGCGGGCGGGCGGCGTGATCCTCAGCGAACAGGTCGACGGCTACACGATCGACGGCGGTCCCGATGCCCTGCTCGTCCAGAAGCCCGACGCCATCGCGCTCTGCCAGGAGATCGGGCTCGGCGATCGTCTCGTGCCGACCAGGCCGCCGCGGCTCGCCTACATCCAGCGCGGTGGGCGGCTCCACGCCCTGCCGGCGGCGTCGGTCCTCGGCATTCCGACCCGTGTCGGTCCGTTTCTGCGGACGCGGCTGTTCACATGGCGCGGGAAGCTGCGGATGGGAGAGGAGTGGTTCGTCCCGCGACGCGACGACGATCGCGACGAGTCGATCGGCGCGTTCATCACGCGGCGATTCGGACCCGAGGCGGCGACCTATCTCGCCGAGCCGCTGCTGGCCGGCATCCACGCCGGCGACGTCGACCGGCTGTCCATCCGCGCGCTGTTTCCGCGCCTCGTCGACGCGGAAGCGCAATACGGCAGCCTGCTGCGAGCGTTTCGGACACAGGCGAGTCCCAAATCGGCAGCGACTCCCGAATCCCGGGCGAATCCCAAATCCCAAGTCCCGAATCCCGAGGGCGCATTCCGATCGCTCCCGGGCGGCCTCAGCGAAATGATCGCGGCCCTCGTCCGGCGACTCGGCGACGACCACGTCCGCACGCGCGCCGCCGTTGCCGCTGTGCGCGGTCAGGGCCCATTCGACGTGCAGACTGTGTCCGGCGAATCGTTCACGGGCCGCGCGATCGTGCTGGCGGCCCCGGCATTCGTCACGAGCGCCATCGTTCGCGATCGTGACGGCGAGCTCGCGCGCCTGTGCGCCGAAATCCCCTACGCCTCGACCGCGACGGTGGCGCTCGCCTTTCGCCGCGACGCCGTCGCCCATCCGCTCAACGGATCCGGATTCGTCGTCCCGCGCGTCGAGAATGCCGGCATTCTCGCCGCCTCGTGGTTGTCGTCGAAGTGGCCGCACCGCGCGCCGGACGACCGCGCGCTCGTTCGAACGTTTTTCGGCGGCGCGCGCGATCCGAAGGCGCTCGAGCGCTCCGATGCCGAGCTCGTGTCGCACTCGATGACGGCGCTCCGCCCGCTGCTTCGCATCGCCGGCGAGCCGATCTTCAGCCGCGTGTATCGGTGGGAGCGGGCCAGCGCGCAGCACGAAGTCGGTCATCTCGATCGCATGGCCGCGATCGATCGCGCGCTCGCGCGGCATCCGGGATTGTTCGTGACCGGCAGCGGCTTCCGCGGCGTCGGCATTCCCGACTGCGTCGCGGACGCCCGCGCGACGGCACGGGCGGTCGCGGCATTTCTCGGCTCGTCCGTCGCGTCCTCCTATCCGTAGATTCATGAAGTCGGTGCACATCATCGGCGTGCCGCTCGATCTCGGCGGAGGCAGACGCGGCGTCGACATGGGACCCTCGGCTTTTCGCATCGCCGGTCTCGGCGAGCGCATCGGCGCCCTCGGCCACGCCGTCGTCGACAAGGGCGACCTGCCGGCGCCGATTCCCGAGACGCAGGAGCAGCGCGACGAGCGGAAAAAATACATCCGCGACATCGCGAAGGTCTGTCAGAGGCTGTATCAGACGGCGCTCGGCTCGCTCGACGAAGGCGCCATGCCGATCGTGCTCGGCGGCGATCACAGCCTCGCCGCCGGCTCTGTGGCGGCTGCGACCGACTGGGCGAAGAAGACGAAGAACCTGCCGCTCGGTCTGCTGTGGCTGGACGCCCACGGCGACATGAACACGCCGGCGACGTCGCTCTCCGGCAACGTGCACGGCATGCCGCTCGCCGCGCTGCTCGGCCCCGAACCGGCGGAGCTCGCGAAGATCGGCACGGTCACGCCGAAGGTGCTTCCCGAGCACACGGTCATCATCGGCGTCAGAAACCTCGACGAGCGCGAGAAGGTCGCCGTGCGCGATTCGGGCGTGCACGTCTTCACGATGAAGGACATCGACCGGCAGGGCATCGCGTCGATCGTCGAGCAGGCGGTGAATCTCGCCGGCAACGGCACGGCGGGCATTCACGTGTCCTTCGACATGGACGTCTGCGATCCGACGATCGCGCCGGGCGTCGGCACGCCGGTCAAGGGCGGCCTCGACTATCGCGAGGCGCACATGGTGATGGAAATCGTCGCCGACTCGGGACTGCTGATGTCGCTCGATCTGGTGGAAGTCAACCCGACGCTCGATGTGCGGAACGCGACGGCGCAGCTCGGCACCGAGCTGGCGCTGTCGGCGCTCGGGATGAAGATTCTCTGAGCGTCAGCCGATGCTGATGAGGGCGTAGCCGCGCTCCTGCGCGCGCGTCACGCCGACGACGCCGGCGGCAACGAAGTGCGCGTTGCCGAGCGTGTTCGTCGTCAATTCCTTGTAGATGTCGTCGGCCGCGACACCCGTCAGCTCGCTCAATCGCTGCGAGACCGAGCGCGTCGTCAGATTGCAGACGGCGAGGTGCACGCCCTGCTTGAGCAGCGCCCCGAGCTGCGCGGCATGGAC
>Ga0070695_100002601_pt1 | contig 10426 bp, 9 predicted proteins | sample KBSK1252metaG_FD_65471 | JGI IMG/M metagenome (GOLD analysis project Ga0070695, IMG submission 65471) | Corn, switchgrass and miscanthus rhizosphere microbial communities from Kellogg Biological Station, Michigan, USA - KBS K1-25-2 metaG | ecosystem: Host-associated > Plants > Roots >...
GCGCCGAGGAAGCCTTCCTCGACGTCGGCCTCCGAGACGCGCTTGGGCGTGTGGCCGAACTCCTGCACGATCAGTTCGGCGGTGTCCGCATCGATCACGTCGTTAATCTTGTGCATGGCGCCTTGCGCCATCAGCAGCTTGATCACGTCGACCGACCGCTCGGTCATGCGGTTGGCCAGTTCCTGAATGGTAATGACCTCAGGAATGATCACTTCGCGCATGACCTTGTCTCGCTGCTGGACGACACCGGCCTGCCGCAGCTTTTCGCGCTCGCGGCGCCGGCGCAGCGAAGCAAGCGACCGTTCGCGTTGCGCCTCGTCGAAGGCATTGTTGATGGTGAGCTTGATCCGCTCACGACGTTCCTCGGCGCCCTTGATCGGACTCTTGGCCGGTTTGGCGCCCTTCTTCTTGGTGCGGGTTTCCTCTTCGCTATCCGGTTCGACCTCGAGACTGCGCGCCGGACGCTTGCTCACGATTTCCGGCCGCCTGACCGTCTCGGCAAGCTTGCCGGTCTTTTCGGGGGCACGCGGCGGCTTTGGCTCGGGAGTGGGTGGCGGCGGCGCGTTGCCCTCCGCTTGCGGTTCGGCCGCGAGCGCTGCGGCGGCGTCGGCTTCGACCTCAGGCGCTGGCTCCTCCACCGGTAGCGGCGGCTGCAAGGCTTCGAGGCGGGCGCGCTCGCGCTCTTCCATTTCTGAGCGCTCGCGCGCGGCCTCGAGCGCACGACGACGCGCGTCGACCTCGTCGGTGGACAGGCCACCGGTCCGCTGCGGGTGTACGATCTCGGTGACCACCGCCTCGGCCGCCTCGGGTGCGGCGGCCTCTTCCGCCTCGGCACCGGGCGCCGATATCGTGCGCTTCTTTTTCTTTTCGACCACCACCGATTTCGATCGGCCATGGCTGAAGCTTTGCCGCACATGGCCGGACTCGACCGTGCGCTTCAAGCTCAGGGGCTTGCGCACGTCACCGCGTAGCGTCTTGTCGTTGGTCTCTTTGATCTCGCTCATACACGTCCTGTGTTCGAACCGATATCCGCAGGCACCTCGGGGCCACCCTCTCGGTAGTGGCTGAGCCGGCTGGCCTCATGGGCAATTCGCCGGCAGGCGCCACCTCCGGACGCTGCAGCATGTACCACATTTGACCGCCCGATGGCCAAGCTCAATTCGGCGCTCGTCAACTCCCGCACAATCGCCTCAGCGTCGCGAGCCGAACCCCCTAACGCCCTGAATTTACGATCGAGCTTGGCAACTCCGTCAGCGGCGGCATCGGCCGCATGCACAAGGACAACCGCTTGGCCCAGGCCAATCAATTGGTCCACTTTGGCAAATCCTGCAACCAGCAGGCCGGCTTTCCGGGCTAGGCTGATGGCATCGGCGAGGCGCCGCTTGAGCAGGCGTTCGACCCTGTCGGCCAGGTCGTCGGGCACCAGAACGGAGCGCTTCAGGCTGCGGGCAAATGCCTTCTGGCGTACGGCGGCGGCCACGTCCCGGCGTGTTGCCCCAACCCAAACCCCGCGACCGGGCAACCGCCGCGCCAGATCAGGAACGATGCTGCCATCCGGGGCGAGCACGAACCTGATGAGATCGTCGGGACCCTTGTGGGTGCGCGTCACCGCGCACAGCCGCCGCGGCGAACCCTGCGTCGCATCCAAAGGAACCTGCCTGTCTTCGGCGCTTGCCACGTGCCTGTTGGTCCCTGCCGGCCATAGCCTTCAAGCCTTGGCGCCCGTTGCCAGGGCGGGCGCACTTTGCGCCGCGGCGGCGGCTTGCGCCGCGGCGGCGGCCGCCTCCTGCTCGGCGCGCAGCTTTTCGAGGTCCTCGGCCGTTACCCAACCCGCGGCAATGCGCGCCGCCATGATGATGTCTTCGGCCTCCTTGCGCCCGATCTCCATGCCCTCGAACACGCCCTTGTGGCGGACCGGCTCGGCGTCCTTCTCGCGCTTGCGCTCGGTCCAACCGACGAGCTCGTCGGTTACCGAACCGGCGAGGTCCTCCACGGTTTTAATCTCGTTCTCCCCGAAGGCCACCAGCATCGCCGTGTTGATGCCGGGAATTTTGGCGAGCTCGTCGGACACCCCCAGCGCCTTGCGTTTGGCGTCCCGTTCGGCCTCCTGCCGCTCCAGGTATTCGCGCGCCCGCGCCTGGATCTCCTTGGCGGTGTCTTCGTCGAAGCCCTCGATATGGGCGATCTCGCCGGCATCGACGTAGGCCACCTCGGCGACGGTCTCGAAGCCCTCGGTCGCCAGCAACTGGGCAATCACCTCGTCGACATCGAGGGCTTCCATGAAGAGCTGCGAGCGCTCGGTGAACTCCTTCTGACGCCGCTCCGATTCCTCCTGTTCGGTCAGAATATCGATGTCCCAACCGGTAAGCTGGGAGGCGAGCCGCACGTTCTGGCCGCGCCGACCGATCGCCAGGGAGAGCTGGCTCTCGGGGACCACAACCTCGATGCGGTTCGAATCCTCATCCAACACCACTTTGGTCACCTCGGCCGGCGCCAGCGCGTTGACGATGAAGGTGGCAGCATCCTGGTTCCACTGGATGATGTCGACCTTCTCGCCCTGCAACTCGCCGACCACCGCCTGCACGCGCTGGCCACGCATGCCGACGCAGGCGCCGACCGGATCGATCGAGGAGTCCTTGGAAATGACGGCAATCTTTGCCCTGGATCCGGGATCTCGCGCCACCGACTTGATCTGCACGATGCCATCGTAGATCTCGGGGACCTCCGCCCGGAACAGCAGCGACATGAATTCGGGGCGGGCCCGGGAGAGAAAGATCTGCGGCCCGCGTTGCTCGCGCCGCACATCATAGATGTAGGAGCGAATGCGGTCGCCGAGCCGGACGTTTTCGCGCGGGATCATCTCGTCGCGCCGGATGATCCCCTCCGCCTTCTGCAGATCGACGATGACGTTGCCGTATTCGACGCGTTTGACGGTACCGCTGACGATTTCGCCGACGCGATCCTTGAACTCGCCGTACTGGCGCTCGCGTTCCGCATCGCGCACCTTCTGCACGATTACCTGTTTGGCATTCTGGGCGGATACCCGGCCGAAATCCGGTGGCGGCAAAGGCTCAGCGATCAGATCGCCGATCTTGGCGTCGGGATTGCGCCGCTTGGCGGTCGCCAGCACGACTTGCGTGGAGTCGTTTTCCACCGTCTCGACCACCTGCAGCACGCGCGTAAGCTTGGTCTCGCCCGTCTTTGGGTCGATCACGCAGCGAATGTCGTTCTCCGCCCCGTAGCGGGCCTTGGCCGCCTTCTGGATCGCATCCTCCATGGCCTCGATGACGATCTTGCGATCGATCGACTTCTCGCGCGCGACCGCATCGGCGATCTGCATCAACTCCAAACGGTTGGCGCTAATTCCGGCTTGGGCCATCTAAGGCACCCTCCAATTCAAGCTAAGGCGCAACATCATCTGCTGCTTCCTCGCTACGTTCTCGTTTCGAGCGCCGCAGCGATTCGCGAATAAGGGCATCCGTCAGCACGAGCCGCGCCTCGGCAATGAGCGCAACCGGCAGTCCGACGAGCTGACGCCCGGGTTGATCGAGCTCGACCTCGATGCGAACCTCTCCGTTCTCGACACCTGCAAGCAGCCCCCGGAAACGCTTGCGACCGGACAGGGGCTGCTTCAGCTCGATTTTGGCCTCATAACCCGCCCAGGTCTCGAAATCGGAGACGCGGGCCATGGGCCTATCGATGCCAGGCGAGGACACCTCAAGCGCGTAATGGCCAGGCAGCGGGTCATGCGCATCAAGCAGCGGCGACAGATTGCGCGAGATCTCCGCGCACTCCTCGACCGTGATGGTGCCGTCCAGCCGCTCGGCCATAACCTGGACCGTCGTGCCGTTGCGACCGGAAATGGTAACCCGCACCAAGCGAAATCCCAAGTCCTCAAGCACCGGTTCGACCAACCCAGCAAGCTGTGCCGCCAACCCGGTTTCTTGAATAAAGCGCGCCTCGGGTGTGCTGTCGACCACCGCGTCTTTGCCTGCCCGAAACTCCCATGTGGGGTGCTCGTTCGACCACTCAAAACAAAAAGAGCGGACCCGGAGGGCCCACTCTCAAAGTTGAGATGATCATGAGCGTCATCATGGTAAGCGGGAATTGCCCAACTTGCAAGCGGGAAGTGTGAATTTTGTCGCACCGCAACAGGGCCAGCAGTGCCCTGAGGGTCTGGCCCGTTGCCGCCGGCCCGGGTCTTAAGCCAGGTCGCTCAGGGCCACCTCGCTCAGGGCCAGCTCGCATGAGGCCGGGTGGCTCAGGTCCGCAGGAAGCGAAAGTAGCTGCAGCGTCGGCCCGCGCGCAAAGCCTTGGCTTCGTAGCGGGTCTGGGGCCAGTCGCTGCCCCGCTCGCGCCAGTCGCCGGCGGCCTGTGCCGCCCAGCGAAAGCTGCCCTGCCGGCGCACGGCCAACAAAATCCAGGCGGCATAGTCGGCAATATCGGTGGCAATGCGCAGCTCGCCGCCCGACGGCATGATGCGCGCCAGCTCGGCGAGCGTGCCCTCCGACAGGAGCCGCCGCTTCCAATGCCGCCGCTTCGGCCACGGATCGGGAAACAGCACAAAGACCCGCCCGATCGAGGCCGCCGGCAGCTGTCGAACGAGACGGCGGGCGTCATCGGCGTACAAACGAATGTTGACGCTGGGACGCTCGTCCATAGCGGCCAAGACCTTAACGACGCCGTCTTGGAAGGGCTCGCAACCAAGTAGGCCCGCGCTGGGATGGTGCTCGGCTTGCCAGATGAGGTGCTCGCCGCCACCAAAGCCAATTTCGAGCCACACCTCCCGAATGCCGGGCGGAAACAGGTGGTGAGGGTTTGCCAGCTCTGCCGCGGTACCGGCAACGACAACGCGCGGCAGGACATCGCGCCACAGCCCGGCCTGGCGCGCACTCAAGGCGCGGCCGCGCCGGCGACCGTAACTGCGCAGCTCGCCGGCGCCCGCCGTCACGGCACGGCCGAGCGGGCAGGGCGCCGGGCGCCGCAAAAGCTCGACGGCGCGCCGCGGGCCTCAGGCCATTGCTGCCTTGATCTTGGGACCAAGATCGATCTTCTCCCAAGAAAACCCGCCCTCATTGTCCGGCTCGCGGCCGAAGTGCCCATAAGCGGCGGTGCGGGCATAGATCGGCTTGTTGAGATCGAGGTGCTTGCGGATGCCGCGCGGCGACAAATCCACAAGCTCGCCCAGCAGGCGCTCAAGCTTGGGTGTATCGATATCGTTGGGATTTGCGCCGACGTCCACATAGATCGACAGCGGCTTGGCGACGCCGATGGCATAGGAGAGCTGGATCGTGCACTGATCGGCAAGTCCTGCCGCCACGACGTTCTTGGCGAGATAGCGAGCAGCATAGGCCGCCGATCTGTCAACCTTGGTGGGGTCCTTGCCCGAGAACGCGCCGCCGCCATGCGGGGCCGCCCCGCCGTAGGTGTCGACGATGATCTTGCGCCCCGTCAGCCCGCAGTCGCCGTCGGGACCGCCGACGTGAAATTTGCCCGTCGGATTGACGTGCCAGACCGTGTCCTTGCTGATCCAACCGTTGGGCAGCGCCTTTGTGACGTATGGCTCGACGAGCTCGCGCACCTGGGCCGAGGTCATGGATTCCACCAAGTGCTGGTGGGAAACGACAATCTGGGTTGCGGCAACCGGCTTGCCGTTTTCGTAGCGCACGGTCACCTGGCTTTTGGAGTCGGGACCCAGCACCGCCTCCTTGCCGGCGTGCCGGGCCTCGGAAATCAGGCGAAGGATCTTGTGACTGTAGTAGATCGCCGCCGGCATCAGTTCCGGCGTGTCCTTGCAGGCAAAGCCGAACATGATGCCCTGATCGCCTGCGCCCTCATCGCGATTGCCGCCGCTATCGACGCCCTGGGCGATATCGGCGGACTGGGGATGCAACAGCACCCGAATGTTCGCCCGATCCCAATGAAACCCCTCTTGCTCGTAGCCGATGTCCTTGATGGCCATGCGCGCCACGTGCGCGACCAGATCGCGGGTGATGGTCTTGGGCCCACGCGTCTCGCCCGCGATCACGACCTGATTGGTGGTGGCGAGCGTCTCGCAGGCGACCCTGAGCTGCCAAGGATCGACGCCGGCCTTTGGTCCTTCGCGGAAAAACAAGTCGACGACCTCATCGGAAATGCGATCGCATACCTTGTCCGGATGCCCCTCCGAAACCGACTCACTCGTAAACAAATAAGACTTTCGCGACACTGTGTTCCCCATGGCTAGGCGCCAAATTGCGCGTCTTGTTACAATGTTTATGGCGGGGGTCAAGGACCGCAGCCGGCGCGCGGCAGCTATTGGCAGCCCCGGCCGGCAACCGACGCGGACGGGCTTTAGTTCAACTCCTCGTCGTCGGCGGCCAGGCTGCGCACCAACTCCACGATGGCGCGCCGCGCCCGCACGTCCGCGATCCGCACAAACGCCTTGTTGAGCTCCAAACCATCGCGGCTGCGCAAGAATTCCACGATCGAACTTTCCGCCGGGCGCTCGGCAAAGCCGTCGGCCACAAAGCGCGGCACCTCCCCCGTTGGCGCCTCCTCGTAGAAAAACTGCACCGACACCCCAAGCACCTGCGCCAAGTCGAACAGCCGAGAGGCGCCGATCCGATTGATGCCCTTCTCGTATTTTTGGATTTGCTGAAAGGTCAAACCCAGCTTCTCACCCAGCTTTTCTTGGCTCATACCAAGCAGCATGCGGCGAAAGCGGACCCTACTGCCCACATGCACGTCGATGGGATTGGGTCGCCGCGAGCCTTTATCCTCGCCAGCGGCTTGCGCGGCGAACTCGGTCGGTCTCGACATTCACTCAGCCCCGTCAATCCTGTCCTTCGCCTGCAATTGGTAGGTGCAGATGGCCAATGCGTCAACCTCAGGTGCACTGCAGCGCGGCCGGGAGGGGCCAGCCCCAGGGGATTAGGCGCCCTGCCCGGGGCGCCAGGCGGCCAGCACCAGCAGGACCGCCCCACAAAGCCACAGGCCCAGGAAAAGCCCATCGCCAAACCGGGCATAGGGGGTCGGCGGCAGGGGCGCCGGCAATCCCGTATCGGCCGAACCGCGCTGATCGAGGCCCAAGTCCACCAGCACCCGCCCGTGGCCGTCGACCATGGCCGAAATGCCGTTGTTGGCCACGCGCAGCAAGGGCAGGCCCTCTTCCACCGCGCGGACGCGTGCCTGCTGCATGTGCTGGCGCGGTCCGGTCGTGTTGCCGAACCAACCATCGTTGGTGAGATTGACGAGGAGCGAGGGCCGTTCGGGTCCGGCGACGACGGCGCTCGGGAAAATCGCCTCATAGCAGATCAGGGGCGCCAGCGTGGGCAACCCGGGCAGGTGCAGCAGCGGACGGGGCGCCACCCCACCGGTAAAGCCGCCGCGCAGCCGCGTCAGGCTTTGCAGGCCCACCGCCTCGAGCGCGCCCTGAAACGGCAGGTATTCGCCAAACGGCACGAGGTGGACCTTGTCGTAGGCGGCGAGCAGGCCGCCGCCCTCGCCGAACACCAAGAGGCTGTTGAAGATCCGCCGGGCGGCCGTCGATCCCGTCGGAGCGGCCTCGGCGCGCAGTCCACCGGCGATCAACAAGGTCCCGGGCGGCAATAGGCGTCCGATTGCCGCCCGGGCTGCGGGGTGGTCGACCGGCAGGAACGGCATCGCCGCCTCCGGCCAAATGACGTGCGTAATGCCGTCCAGGCCATCGGGAAGGCCAGCGGCATTGCTGGCCGACAATTGGAGATGCTCGAGGAAAATGCGCTCCTGGTTCTCGGGCCGCCATTTCTCCCGCTGCGGGATGCTCGGCTGCACGATGCGCAATTTGACGCCGGGCACCATCGCGGTGGGCGCGCCGGCCAGGCGCAGGTGGCCCCAGGTCGCCAAGGCCAAAAAGGGCACGATGGCAAGGCCAAGCGCCAGGCCGCGGCTCGCCCGTCCCGCCGAACCCGGTGCCGCCTGCGCCAGGAGCACGAACGGGGCCGCCAACACCCCGACGCCGACCAGGGTCAAGCCGTAGACGCCGATGAGGGAAGCGCTTTGCAGCAAAGATAGGGGATAGGTGAGCGCATAGCCCAGCACGTTCCATGGAAAGCCGGTCAACAGGTGCCCGCGGGCGTATTCCATGGCCGACAGCGAGAGCGCCAAGGCGAGGACGCGGGTCGGCCCAAGGCCCCAGCAGGGACGCGCGAGCGCCGCTGCCATCGCGTAGAAAAGCGCAAGCCCGGCGGGCAACAAGGTGACAGCGAGGGGCAACAGCGGGGCAAACACCTCCGCCTCGACCAGAAAGGCATCGCCGACCCAGTAAAGGCCGCCAATAAAATAGCCAAACCCGAACCACCAGCCGACGGCCGCGGCCGCCCTGGCCGAGGTTGAGGGCCGCGGCGGCGCTCCCCGCTGGGGCGCGAGCAGGCCCGTTTGACCGCTGGCACCATCGATCAGCCAGATCAGGGCGGGCAGGGTGAGATAGAGTACCGGCCAGACGTTGAAGGGCGCCAGCGCCAACACCGACAACAACCCGGCGGCAAAGGCGGCGGCAAAGCGCCGCCAGCCGGCCAAGGCCGCGAGACGCAAGGACCAGGCGGCAGCGGTAGCCGCCACGCGCGCCAAACCCTGCGCTTGAGGCGCAAGGCGCTGGTCGGCGCGCCAGCAGGTCGGCTCAAGATTTGGCAATGCTTGGTTCCGCTGACGCTGGCCGGTGCGTGACGTGCACCCTTAGTTTTTTCACCCGCCGCGGATCGGCATCCAGGACCTCAAATTCGACGCCCGCGGGATGGCGGATCAATTCGCCGCGCGCGGGCACCCGCCCGACCAACGCGAACACCAGGCCACCTAGGGTATCGATATCGGCCTCTTCGTCCTCCTTGAGCAGCCGGATCCCGAGGTGCTGTTCGAGTTCGCGCACGGGGGTGCGGGCGGCGGTGAGCAAGCCAAGCTTGGAATCGCTGATAATGTTGGCGGCCTCAACCTCGTCGTGCTCATCCTCGATGTCGCCGACAATCTGTTCGACCAGATCCTCGATGGTCACCAAGCCGTCGGTGCCGCCGTATTCGTCGACGACCAGGGCCATGTGGATATGCGTCGATTGCATGCGAATGAGCAGATTTGCCGCCGGCATCGAGGGCGGGGCGTAAATCATGGGACGCCGCAACTTGGTCGATGCAATCGACTTCGACAAATCGGTGCGGGACAAATCGGGCCCCGGTTCGGCCGGCGTCGAAGGTACCCCCGCCGCCGAGCGTTCACCCGTCGGGCCATTACCCTCGGCCGCGCGCCCGGTAGCGTCGCCATAAAGCCAGCGCAAGAGGTCTTTGACGTGCACCATGCCGCGTGGATCGTCGAGCGACTCGCGAAAGAGCGGCACGCGCGACACGCCGGCCACGTCGAAGGTGCGCAGCAACTCGCTAATCGGTTCGTTCTCATCGACGGCAATGATGTCGGCGCGCGGGACCATGACGTCATGCACGCGCAAGGCGCCGAAGCGCAAGATGCGCAGTAGCATCTCGCGCTCCTCCGTCGAGAAGGCATGCCCGTCGCCGGCCGCTTTCAGTTCCGCCTCAAGGGTGGCGCGCAGGGTCGGCGCGCCGGGAATGCCAAGCCGGGCACGCAGCGCCGAGAGCCAGCCGTGGCCCGGTTCACCCGCGTCCTGGGTGGCGGGCGTTACGCCTTCGGACTTGGCAGTAGGGGATTTGCCGCTCATGGCGTGGGTTAGGCCTGGTAATAGCAAAACACTAATGTTGGCTCGGCGGGCTCGAGGCGTAGGGGTCCGTGAGGCCGAGCGCCGTCAAAATCTCCGTTTCCAAGCGCTCCATCTCGACGGCCTGCGCCTCGGTTTCGTGGTCATAGCCGATGAGGTGCAAAAGACCATGCAGGACAAGATGCTGAACATGCTGGGCCGGCTCAAGGCGGCGTTCAGCGGCCTCCTTGCCGATCGTCTCGGCGGCCAGCACGACGTCGCCCAGATAGCGATCGCCTTCCCGGTCCGCGCGGGCGCGCGGGGTGAACGGGAAGGAGAGGACATTGGTTGGCACATCCTTGCCGCGGTAGGTGGCATTGAGGCGACGCAACAGCTGATCGCTGCCCAGCACAATGGTCGCCTGCCGGCCCTGCGTGTCGGTGCCGGCGGGATGGCGGCTTAAGGCGGCCGCCACTCTGCGGATGGCCTCCATAAGGGCGTCGCCATCGGCCCAATCGCCCTCGACCTGGCTGACGCTGAGGCTAAGGCCCGCACGGTCGGGCTGGTGCGGGGCCTCTTCGTCGGCCGTCAGCGGCGGAGGATCGGCAGGAAGGCTCATGGCCATGGATTAGCGCAAGCGCTCATAGGCATCGACGATCCGCGCGACGAGATCGCGGCGCACGACGTCGGCGGACGTGAAGCGGATGGCCTCGATGCCGTTGATCCCATGCAACAGTCCGACCGCCTCTTCGAGCCCGGACTTCTGGCCAT
>Ga0070695_100002602_pt1 | contig 10423 bp, 11 predicted proteins | sample KBSK1252metaG_FD_65471 | JGI IMG/M metagenome (GOLD analysis project Ga0070695, IMG submission 65471) | Corn, switchgrass and miscanthus rhizosphere microbial communities from Kellogg Biological Station, Michigan, USA - KBS K1-25-2 metaG | ecosystem: Host-associated > Plants > Roots >...
CGGCGGCGGCGACCGCCGCGCCCGCGGCGAAAACAATCGACAGCCGGAGCATCGGATTCCTCAGCATTGATTCCTCCGGGGCCAGGACGCCCGATTATACTTTTCGCTCTCCCATGTATTCGACCGACCTCGCCTACATCCACGACGCGGGCTTCGGAGATTTCGCGCGCAAGGCTGCGCCGGAGATCATTCGCATCCTGCGCAAGCACGGCATCCGGTCCGGCCGCGTCGTCGAAGTCGGTTCCGGCAGCGGCATCCTCGCGCGGTGTCTCGTCGACGCGGGATTCGACGTGACCGGCATCGATCGCTCGCGGGACATGATCAAGCTGGCGCGCGCGAAAGCGCCGGAGGCGACGTTTCGCCAAGGGTCGCTGACGCGAACCCGGATCCCGCGGTGCAAGGCGGTGATCGCGATCGGCGAGGTCGTGTCGTACGTGTCGACCAGCCTGCGTCCGTTCTTCACGCGCGTGCACGCGTCGCTCGAGCGCGGCGGCGTGTTGGTCTTCGACTTCATGGAGTCGGGGGAACGCCGGACGTACGCCGGCAAGAGCTTCGAGGGACCGGACTGGGCGGTCATTCTTCGTGCCACGCTTGAAGACGACGGGCAGACGCTGACGCGGCGGATGACGCTGTTGCGCAACATCGGCGGCAAGTACCGCCGCACGCACGAAACCCATCGTGTGCGGCTTCGCGACTGCGGAGACGTCCGCGACGCCCTGCAGGACGCCGGGTTTTCGGTGACGCTGCGCCGCTCGTACGGCCGCCATCGGCTGATGCCCGGAGACGTCGCCGTCATCGCCAGGAAGCAGTAGGGGCCGACCCGTGTGTCGGTCTCTGGCCGACACGCGATCCGCCCCTCCATTGACGGAGAGTCGGGGCCGACCCATGTGTCGGCCCCGAGAGTTGATTATCATCATGCGCATGCCTCGCACGCTGATCCTGTCCGCCGCCGCGTGTACCGGCCTCGCGCTGACCATTTCGGCGCAGACCCAGCGCCCCACCACGACGACCAGCACCGCGCCGCGAAAAGCGTTCAGCGTCGTCGAAGCGACGATTCCGGAGATGCGCGCCGCGATGGAGCAGGGCCGCGTCACCGCGCGCGAGCTGGTGCGGCAGTATCTCGTCCGCATCGCGACGTACGAGGACAAGCTGCACGCCGCGATCACGGTCAACCCGCGCGCACTCGACGAAGCGGACGCGCGCGATCGCGATCGCGCGGCCGGCAGAATCATGGGGCCGTTGCACGGCATCCCCGTCGCGCTCAAGGACAATATCCACACCACCGACATGCCGACGACGGGCGGCGCGCTCGCGTTCGAGGGACTCGTCCCGCCGTACGAAGCGACGCTGACGAAGAACCTGCGCGCGGCCGGCGCGATCATCATCGCGAAGACCGGTCTCACCGAGCTGGCGAACTGGGTGGCGGGCGGTCCGACGCCGATGCCGGGCAACTACAACGCGATCGGCGGCTTCGGCTACAACCCGTACGATCCGCGGAAGGATCCGCGCGACGCCACGTTCGACGGCCGTCCCGTGCTCGGCACCGGCGGATCGAGCTCCGGCATCGGCACCGCTGCGAATTTCTGGGCGGCGAACGTCGGCACCGAGACGTCGGGCTCGGTCCTCAGCCCGTCGAACCAGAACATGCTGGCGGCCGTCAAGCCGACGGTCGGCCGCATCAGCCGCTACGGCGTCATCCCGATTACCGCGGATCAGGACACCGCAGGGCCGATGGCGAAGAGCGTCACCGACGCGGCCATCATGCTCGGTGTGCTCGAGAGCGCCGCGGCCGATCCGCACGATCCGGCGACCACGACGTGCATGCCGCCGCCGGGACGCGACTACACGAGATTCCTCAGACGCGAAGGATTGAAGGGCGCGCGCATCGGCATCCCGCGCGCGTTCTACTTCGATCGCATCACGCCGCCCGGCGAGAAGGAGCCGCGCGGCGGTCTCAACGACGGGCAGAAGAAGGCGATGGACGAGGCGATTGCCATCCTCAAGCAGCAGGGCGCGATCGTCGTCGACCCCGCCGACATCCCGAGCATCGTCGACAAAGATCCCAAACACAATTTCCTGCTGTTCAACACGTGCTCCGGCGTGGACGACGCGCGCGGCAAGGATGCGAACTGCTCGGTCGTGCTGAAGTACGGCATGAAGCGCGACTTCAACAAGTGGCTCGCGACGCTCGGGCCGGCGGCGCCGCTGAAATCGCTGACCGCGCTGCGCGAGTGGAACACCGCGCATCAGAAGGCGGGCGCGATCAAATACGGGCAATCGAACCTCGACATCTCGGACGAAATGGACGTCCAGCGCGACCGCGCGCGGTACGAAGCCGATCGTGCGAAGGACATCCAGCTCGCTGGCACGAGCGGCATCGATCGTGTGATGAAGGCGGAGCGGCTCGACGCGATCGTCTTTCCCGCGGCGAGCGGCGCGGCCATAGCGGCGAAGCCCGGCTATCCGACAGTCATCGTGCCGTTCGCGCTCGTGCCGAACATCGCCACGCCACCCACAGCGCCGATTCCGGCGAGCTTCAACGCGAAGCCCGGCCCCTACGGCGTCAGCTTCACCGGGATGGCGTGCAGCGAGCCGCGGCTGATCGAGCTGGCGTACGCGTTCGAGCAGGCAACCAAGAAGCGAGTTCCGCCACCGCTGTTTCCGTGAAGCCACGCAAGGATGGGGCGGGACAGGCAGGATGCGGAAGCAGGAAGGGAAATGAGGATGCGATGCTGAAACGACTCTCGTTCGCCGTCGTCGTCGCACTGGCGCTCGTCGCGCCCGCGTTCGCGCAGTCGTCGCCCGATCTGCAGTCGGCCGTGGCGTTCTTTCAGAAAGTGGCGCCGATCCCGAACCTTGTCTACCTCCGCGCCAACGGCTGGGAAGGAAAGCTCGACATCTACGCGCAGCGCAGCGCGCCGGAGCGGCCGACGTCGCCGGTCGTCGTGTTCATTCACGGTGGCGGCTGGGTGCGCGGCGCGAAGGAACAAAGCGTGCTGCGCGGCGTCCTGCCGTACGTCGCGATGGGCTACTCGGTGGTGAACGTCGAGTACCGGCTCGGCGCCGTCTCGCTCGCGCCGGCGGCGATCGAAGACTGCCGCTGTGCGCTCCGATGGGTCGTCGCTCACGCGAAGGACTACAAGTTCGATCCGGACCGGATCGTGATCGCCGGTGAATCGGCGGGCGGTCATCTTGCGCTGACGACCGGCATGCTGACGCGAGCCAACGGGTTCGATCGGATGTGCCAGGAGGAAAACGATCCGAAGGTGGCGGCGATCGTCAATTTCTTCGGCATCACCGATCTGCCGGACATGCTCGATGGTCCGAACAAGAAGCCGTTCCCGGAGAGCTGGCCCTACACCGTGCAGTGGATCGGCAATCAACCGAATCGCGTCGAGGTCGCGAAGGCCGCGTCGCCGCTGACCTACGTCCGCGCGGGAGCGCCGCCGGTGATTTCGATCCACGGCGACGCCGATCCGCTGGTGCCGTATCAGCATTCCGTACGGTTGAACGACGCGCTCCAGAAAGCGGGCGTCGCGCACGAGCTCGTCACGATTCAGGGCGCCGGCCACGGCAACTTCAAGCCGGAGGAATGGCAGCGCGCGTTCTCGGCCATCGAGAAGTTCCTGGGCGCGCACGTGCCCGCCGCGAAGAAAACGCCGTCGACGGCGGCCAAACCGTAGCCGGGCCGCCGCCGCCGATCGTCGTCGATGGCGTTCGCGAAACGCGTCTACATCGCCGCCGGCATCTGGGGTCTGCTGATCATCTTTCCGATGTACTTCCTGGAATCGAGGATCAATGAGCAGCAGCCGCCGGCGATTACGCATCCCGAGTACTACTACGGCTTCGTCGGCCTCGCGCTGACGTGGCAGATCCTGTACTTGATGATCGGCTTTCAACCCATCAAGTACCGGACGATCATGCTCGTGGCGATCTTCGCCAAGACGATCTACGGTCTGGCGGTGTGCATGTTGTTCGCCGCGGGGCGCGTTTCATTGGCCGTCCTCGTCGTCAGCTCGCTGGATTTGGTGTGGGCGGCGCTCTTCGCAATCGCTTACGGGAAGACACCAGAGAGGGAATCGTCATGAGACGAGCGTTGATCGTCGGATGCGCCATCGCCGTCGCGGCATGCTCGCGGCCGGCGGAGCAGCGGCCGCAGCAGGCGCGCTGGCCCGCCGGGACGCTGGTCGACCTCTCGCACGACTACGGCGACCAGACCGTCTTCTGGCCGACCGCCGAAGCGTTCAAGCTCGAAAAGGTCGCCGACGGCGTCACGCCGCAGGGCTACTACTACGCCGCGAACAATTTCGCGACCTCCGAGCACGGCGGCACGCACATCGACGCGCCGGTGCACTTCGCGAAAGGCCACTGGTCGGTGGATCAGATTCCGCTCGATCGTCTGGTCGGCGACGCGGTGGTCGTCGACGTCACCGCGAAATGCGCGGCGCAGCCGGACTATCGCGTCACGACCGACGACTTCACCGCGTGGGAGCGTACGAACGGCGAGATCGCCGCCGGCGCGATCGTGCTGATTCGGACCGGCTACTCGACGTTCTGGCCCGATGCCGCGAAGTACCTCGGCACGGCCGAGCGCGGCGAGGCCGCCGTGGCGAAGCTGCATTTCCCGGGACTTCATCCCGACGCGGCGATGTGGCTGGCCGAAACGCGAAAGGCGAAGGCGCTCGGCCTCGATACGGCGAGCATCGACTACGGGCAGTCGACGATGTACGAGTCGCACCGCATCCTGTACGAGCGCGACATCCCGGCGTTCGAGAACCTGACGAACCTCGATCGCCTGCCGCCTCGCGGCGCGGTCATCGTCGCGCTGCCGATGAAGATCAAAGGCGGCAGCGGCGCGCCGCTGCGTGCGATCGCGATCCTGCCGTCCACGTAGAACGCAAAGGCCGCAAAGGCCGCGAAGAGGCTTTGGGAGAGGCCGCACGCAGCCAGAAACAATCCGATCGACGCGAGCGTCGTCATCAGCACCGCCGAGAAGCGCTCGGCCACGTGCTGCCCGAATTCACGTGGTCGCTCGACGAGATGCTCGCAGAATAGGCGTCGTCGGATCGATCGCGAGCCAGGCAGCGGCGCCGCCGGCGTAGACCATCGCTGTCGCATAGAACGCGACGTTCCACGATCCCCACCGCTCGACGGCGTAGCCGACGACGAGCGGACCGACCATCCCGCCGAGATTTCCCAGCGTGTTCATGAAGCCGGTGACGACGCCGGCATGATCCGGCGCGATGTCGAGCGGCGCGGCCCAGCACGCCGCGAGCGCGAGGTCCGCCGATGCGAGTGCGCATGCGAGCAGCACAGCCTTCGCGGCTGCGGGCACCGGAAGCGTCGACAGGAAGACGAACGCGGCGCACGTCAGGAACGCGGCGCACCCGAGATAGCAGCGGCCGACACGCAGGCCGCGCGTGCGAGCCAGCGTGTCGGTCAGCCAGCCGCCCGTGAGATCCGCGATGCCGGCGAGCAGGAACGGCAGGGCGGCGAACAGGCCGCCGGCGAACAAGGAGAAGCCCAGGACCTTGATCAGATACGTCGGCAGCCAGGTGAAGTAGAAATACAACCCGTAGCCGAACGCGAAGTACATCGCGCAGATCGCGTAGAGATTGCGGCTCGTGAGCAGCGCGCGCCACGGGGTTCGTTCGCGGCCCGGCCGCGCGACACCTGGTGCCGGCCTTTCGTGATCCTGGCGAATCCACGCGAGCTCGTCGCGGCTGACGTCGGGATGATCCTCCGGTCGATCGCGATACCACGCGTGCCACGCGGCCGCCCAGACAAGGCCGATCGCGCCGAACACGACGAAGCTGACGCGCCATCCCCAGCGCGCGACGAGCAGCAGCGCGAGCGGGGCCGACAGCATGCCGCCGATGCGCGATCCCAGGAACATCACGCCGTTCGCGCGCCCGCGCTCGCGGACCGGAAACCAGCGCGAGAAGCTGCGCGCGATGTTCGGAAACGCGCCCGCTTCGCCGGCGCCGAACAGGAACCGGATCACGACGAGTGACGTCAGGCCGCGCGCGGCGGCCGTCAGCATCGTGAAGGCCGACCACCACAGCACGATGCGCGTCAGCACGCGGCGCGGACCCTTCACGTCGCCGAGCCAGCCGGAGGGAATCTCGAACAGCGAGTACGCGAGGGTGAACGCGCTGAACACCACGCCCATCTCGAGGACGCTCAGATGGAGATCCTCCATGATGAACGGGGCGGCCGCGGAGATGCAGACGCGATCGAGGTACGTGACGACGGCAAGCAGGAACGCGAAGGCCAGAACCCTTCCGCGGACGCGGGTGGATGGCGTCATGCGGCTGTTAGTTTAGAATCCTTCCGCCGCACCCGTATGTCTCCCGTGTCCACTGCGAGCTCACGGCTCATTTACGACGCGCTCAAGGCGTCGGGCATCCGGCTGATGTCCGCGCTGCCCGAGACGTGGCTGGTGCATCTCGTGCGGATGGCCGACGAGGATCCGGACATGACGCTCGTCCGCCTCGCGAAGGAAGAGGAGGGCGTCGGGATTTCGGCGGGCGCGCACCTGGCCGGCGTGAGGTCGGCGATGCTGATGCAGAACCACGGCTTCCTCGCGTCGGTGAATGGCATCGTCTCGTGCGCGCAGCTCTACCGGATTCCGCTGCTGATGCTCATCAGCTATCGCGGCGAGTTCGGCGAGCGCGATCCGTGGCAGACCGAGGGCGGCGGGGTGACCGAGGATCTGCTGCGCGCGCTGCGGATTCCATTCTCGTACCTCGATCGCGCCGACCACGTCGCCCACCGCATCGCAAAAGCGCAGACGCTGGCGCTGTCGGCGAACAAACCGGTGGCGTTGTTGTTATGCCGAGATTTGATGTGGGAAGAGGCGCCCTCGTGAAACGCTTGGAAGCGCTAACGGCCGTTTATCCCCGGCTCCAGGACAAAGTCGTCGTGACCATCATGGGCGCCGTCGCCGCCGAGCTCCAGTCGATCGGCCATCGTCCGAACTTCTTCTACCTGCAACACGCGATGGGCCTCGCCTCGTCGATGGGCCTCGGCATCGCGCTCACGCGCCCCGAATGTCAGGTGGTCGTGTTCGACGGCGACGGATCGATCCTGATGAATCTCGGCGGGCTGACCACGCTGGCGCGGTACCGCCCGCGGAATCTCGTCCACGTCGTGTTCGACAACGAGAGCCTGCTGTCGGTCGGCGGATTCCCGACGGCGACGTCGACGGGCAGCGACATCGCGGCGATCGCGGCGGCCGCCGGCATTCCGCGCACCGCCACCGTGCGCGCGCTCGACGAGTTCACGCGTGCGTTCGACGAGGCGCTCGCCGCCGGCGATCTGACGACGATCGTTGCGAAGGTCGACGCGGTCGGGCCGTCGAAGTTCGTCACCGATTTGTCGCTGCTCGAAAATCGATTTCAGTTTCAGAGGTACCTGACCAGTGTCCACGCTCACTCAACTCGTTGACGATCTGACTGCCGGCCGGCTGCGCGTCGTCGATCTGACGCAGCCGCTCGGGCCCGAGACGCCGGTGATCGGTCTGCCGCCGATGTTCGCGGCGTCGCCGGGCGTGACCATCGGCGTGATCTCGAAGTACGACGCCAGAGGGCCGGCGTGGTACTGGAACGCGCTCGCGTTCGGCGAGCACACCGGCACGCACTTCGACGCGCCGGTGCACTGGGTGAGCGGCAAGGATTTGCGCGACAACACGTGCGACACGATTCCGGCGCGCCGTTTCGTCGGGCCGGCGTGCGTCATCGACGTCTCGCGCGAGGTCGACGCGAATCCCGATTTCCTGCTGACGCCGTCGCGCATCGAGACGTGGGAAGCGGAGCACGGCCGCATTCCAAAGAGCGCGTGGGTGCTGATGCAGACGGGCTGGAGTCAGCGGCGCGATCCGGCGCAGTTCCTGAACGTGTCGGCCGACGGCCCCCACAGTCCCGGCTTCGACGCGAGCGCGTCGAAGATGCTGGCGCAGGATCGCGACATCCTCGGCGTGGGCGTCGAGACGATCGGGACCGATGCGGGCCAGGCGGCGACGTTCGATCCGCCGTTTCCGAACCACGCGATCATGCATGGCGCGGGAAAATTCGGACTGGCGAGCCTCTGCAACCTCGATCAATTGCCGCCGACCGGCGCCATCGTCATCGCCGCGCCGCTGAAGATCGTCGGCGGCAGCGGCAGTCCCGTCCGCGTGATCGCCATCACCCCGTAGGGCGGGTGGGTCAGGTAGGTCAGGTGGGTCCCTCCCAGACCCACCCGACCCACCGGCCGTCCCTATGAATCGAGCAGGCGCACCGCTTCCGGGCCGTACTGCGTGAGCAGATCGCGCAGTGTTTTTCCCGGCTCGTCGTCGAACGTCTGGTCGAGCAGCGTCGTCGCGCTCGCGCGATCGAGGCGGAAGTTGCGGAAGTCGTTCCGCAGTTCGCACCAGGCGGCGAGCGTCCACTTGCGTCCCCAGAAGAACACGCCGAGCGGACGGACCGTGCGCTCGGTGCCGCCGCCCTGCGCGCCGATGTATTTGAAGCGCAGCTTCCGGCGAGCGATCAACGCTTCGCGCACGATCGTCAGCGCGTCTGCGGAGCGGGCGCCGCGAATGGACGAGGGCACGAACAGGCGCGTCTCGGCCAGCAGCGGCGCGAGATCCTTCGGGATCACCGCCGCGACCTTGCTCAGGATCGCGTCGCTCGCGCGCGCGAGCGCGGGATCGCCGAACTGGCGGACGATCCGCGCGCCGAGCACCAGCGCCTGGATTTCGTCGCGGTCGAACATGAGCGGCGGCAGGTCGTAGCCCGGGCGGATGCGGTAGCCGACGCCCGCTTCGCCGTCGATCGGCGTGCCGGCCAGCACGAGATCGCGGATGTCGCGATACACCGTGCGTTCCGACACGCCGAGCCGCCCGGCGATGTCGCTGGCGGTCGTTGCCGCGCGACGGCGCCGGAGCAGCTGGACGATTTGAAACAGGCGATCGGCCCGGCGCATGACCGCGATTCTGCCACGGCCACAACGATCAACGCAGAACACGCTGAACCCGCAGAATCCACGCTGCGACGAACGGCGAACACGGCGAACCTGGAGAATGACTCTGCGAGTTCCGCGGGTTCTGCGTTGATGGTTGTCGTGCCTAGGCTGATTTCGCCTCGACGAGACCGATCACGTGGCCCTCGGGATCTTCGAAGACGCCGAGCGTCACGTCGGGCAGCGCGGTTCTCGGCATCACGACTTTGCCGCCGAGGCCCTTCGCCCTGTCGAGCGACGCCGCGACGTCGGGCGTCTCGACGTAGAACGTCACCCACGAGCGCGTCCCGGGAATCGTCTCGCCGACGCCGCCCGGAATGCCGCGCTTGTCGCCGGTGTCGACCATGCCGTACTTCATCGGATTGTCGGCGGCGATCTTCCATCCGAAGAGGCCGGCGTAGAACTGCTGCAGCTTGTTGCCGTCCTTCCCGAGCACCTCGAACCACATCACGGGATGAGCCATCGCTGTCCTCCTTCTGCTGATCGTGTCAGCGGAAGGAGCATGACAGCCTGCTCCTGACAGCGTCCTGTCAGGAGGCTTCAAAAGCAATTCTGCAGGGGCCGACCCATGTGTCGGCCCTCGGCGGACACGCGGGTCCGCCCCTGCGTGACGGATGGTTGGATTGCGTTTATTTGACCGGGGTCGTGAAGAAGAACGAGATGCCGCCGCCGATCGTCGTGCCGGCGCCGTTTTCCTCGAGCGTGGCGATCGTGCGGCCGAGCGATCCGAACAGGCGAACCGAAGGCGTCAGCGCGTACGACCCGCTGCCGGAGATCTCGTTGCGATCGCGATCGGCGAGCGGCACATCGGGCACGATCGATCGGCGCCACGCCCGGCTGAATCCGCCCGACACGGCAACCTTGTCGTTGACGATGAACGCCGCGCCGGTGCCCATGAACCACGCGCCGCGCGTGAAGTAGCCGCTCGCGCCGTACAGCCGCAATTGCCCGCGATCCAGCTGCGCGCTCACGGGAAATCCAATCTGCACGCGATGCTCGCCAGGCGCCAGCCATTCGACGACGCCGGGACTCAGCACTTCGAGCGTCGGCGACACGGCGATCTTCAAACCTCGTTTGCGGTCGTCCACGACGGCGAGCTTCATGCTGAAGTACGACGTGCCGAGCCCGCCGGCGGCGCCGGCTGGATCGGCGCTGCCGATGACGCGCGGAACGCTCGCCGACAACTGGACGTGCGGCGTCAGGCCGAACGCGATGTCGACCACCGGGAAATTGACTTCGCTCATGCCGCTGCCCGTCCAGCGGATCGTGGAGATCGCGACCGAGACGCCGCCCGAATCGACAACCGTCGCGTCGTCGACCCACGCGATGGGCGACGCCGCGCCGCTGCCGACTGCTGCGCCCGACGGCGAGGCAAGGTCATTGCGGCTTGGCGGCGCCGGATTCTTGTGTGCCTTGCTCTTGC
>Ga0070695_100002603_pt1 | contig 10421 bp, 9 predicted proteins | sample KBSK1252metaG_FD_65471 | JGI IMG/M metagenome (GOLD analysis project Ga0070695, IMG submission 65471) | Corn, switchgrass and miscanthus rhizosphere microbial communities from Kellogg Biological Station, Michigan, USA - KBS K1-25-2 metaG | ecosystem: Host-associated > Plants > Roots >...
TTGCCGGCGTCGCGATCGAAGGCTGGACGTCGCTGATGCTCGTCGTGCTGCTGCTCAACAGCGCGCAGCTCATCGTGATCGGCATCATGGGCGAGTATCTCGGGCGTACTTACTTGGAAACGAAGCGCCGCCCGCTGTTCGTCATCGACCGCGTGCTGCGCGACGGGGGAAACGAGGCAACGGCGAATTCCTTGCCGCGCCCATAGCGGTGAAGTGGACGACATCCCGCGTGCGTTCAAGCCATGAAATCGGGGCCGGCTCCGCTCGAAACTGAAACCGAAAACGACGCGAGTGCGCCGCTGCGCCGGTCGGCCTTTGCGAGCCTGGCCGTCATCGCAGCAGTCTGGATCTACACCGCGTTCGCACTGCGGCCGCTGTTCTCCGACGGGTTTCTCTATTTCCTGCGCATCCTCGAGTTCGAGACGTTCTGGCTCGAGGCGCCGGCGCGCCGGACCGTCGAGCTCGTGCGCCAGGTGCCGCTGCTGGCGGCGCTGAAGCTCGGCGTCGGCGACATCGGCGCGCTCACGGTCGTCTTCGGCCTCAGCCTCGCGCTGGTGCCGCTGGCGCTGACGGCGCTCTGCTGGCCGGCGCTGCCGCGCGCGCGGAAAATCCTGTTCGCGTTTCCGCTGCTGCACTATCTCGCCGGCACGCTCGGCTCTGCGTTCGCAGCGATCAACGAGGGTGCCACCGCCGCCGCTTGGTTCTGGCTGCTGCTCCTTATGCTGCTATTCCGGCCGGCGCGCGGCGCCGCGCTGGCGGTGACGGCGCTGCTGGCGCTCGGCACGGTGCTGCTGCACGAGGGCATGGTGCTGCTGGCGCCGGTGCTGGCGGCCGTGGCACTCTGGCGCCGGCGCCATGAGACGCAGCGCGGCGCGCGCCTTGCCTTCGCCGCGCTCGCGATCTGGTTCGCGCTCGTCGTGGCGGTGCAGGCGGATTTTCTGCTCGATCCCTCGCATCCGGCCAACCGCGCGGCCTATTTCACCGAGCTGTTCTCGCTGTGGTGGCTCTACGGTCTCTGGGGCACCATCAACTTGCCGGCGCTGTTCGGCATCGCGGGCCTCGGCCTGCTGCTGCTCGCGTGGCTCGCGGCCTTGTGGCGCAACGGCGCGCTGCGCTCGCGATTATGGCTGATCGTGTGGATCGCGTTCGCGGCGGCGTGCATCGCCGCGGTGATCGATGCCGCCCTGTCGGATGCGATGTTCGCGGCCCAGGCCGAGCTCAACGCGCGCAATCATCCGATCCTGATCTCGCTGCCGCTGGCGCTGATCGCGTTCTACGCGGCGGCGAAGCCGGAGGCGGCCCGCCTGCTGCCGTTCCGCCACGCCTACGCGCTCTGCCTGGGTCTGGCGGCGGCGGGGACGCTTTGGCACATCGAGGCGACGCGGCGCTGGTCCGACTACCTCGCCGTCTTCCGCGAGACGCTGCGCCAAAACCGCGGCCTCGTCGCCTGGGAGGACGCCGCCGCCAAGCTTGCGCCGGCTGAGCGTCGTCTGTTCGAGGGCATGTCGCATTTCTGGATCGAGCCCTCGATGAGCATCGTGCTGGCGCCGGGCGGCAAAGTTGCCGCCATCATCGCCGCGCGCCGCGCCGCGGGCTGGTATCCGTTCGACGCGACCAAGCCCGAGCAATTGCCGCATTCGCGCTTCTGGCATTACGACGAATATCTCGCCGCGCTTCGACCGGCGCGATGATCCGGCGCTACGAGCGGCGCCTGAGGTTCAGCGGCAGCGCCTTCACGAGGCGGCCGAAGAAGGCCTGCGGCTCGGAGGGCGGGCGGTAGCGGCGCTGCTGCTCGGCCGCGCGCACGCAGCCGGCGACGGCCGCATGCAGCGTCGTCCAGGTGGGGCTGGCGCCCCACGAATCGAGGAAGCAGCGGTCGTAGATCGCAAGCTGCTCCTTGAACGAGCAGCCGAACGAGCTGCGGTCGGCGCGCGCGGCGGTGAGGATCACGCGGTTGTCGGTGGTGAGCGCGGGGCGCAGGAACGTGCCCGAGTGGCAGGCGGACACCACGACGACGGTCGGGCGCTTGCCGCAGACGCGGTCGAGCAGGCGCGCGAGATACTCGGGCGGCAGCAGCGAGCGATGCCGCGCCATGTAGAGCCCGCCCTCGTCGCCGTGCGAGGTGAAATAGAAGAGGCAGGCGTCGCCGCGCGCCATGCGGTGCTCGAGCGCCACGCGCCGGATGTCCTGCCAGGTGGCGTCGTGCTTGCCGTCGTCGCTCAGCGGCTGCGAGGTGAACTTCTCGGCGACGATGCCGTAGCGCTGCTTGAAGAGCGCCGCGAGCCGGTCGACGGCATTGTCGAACACCGGCTCCGAGCGGTCGGCGGCGATCAGGAACACGTGCCACGCGCGCGGCGCCTCCGCGCGGGCGGAGGCGGCGAGGGCGGCGAACAATACAAAGGCGAGCGCGAGTCTCGACATGATCACCATAAGAGGCGGCGATTCGGGCGGGACGACGGCACTTTTCTCTCGCCCTGGGGCGACGGCGACTACTGATCCAGCTTCGCCAACTCCCTTCGCATCAGCTTGCCCGTGCTCGTCATCGGCAGCGACGGCACGAAGCTCACGGCGCGCGGGATTTTGTAGGCGGCGAGCTCCTTGCGGCAAAAATCGAGCAGGTCTTTCTCGGTCGCGGCCGTGCCGGGCTTCAGCACGACATAGGCCTTCGCGAGCTCGCCCTTCAACTTGTCGGGGATGCGGCCCACGGCGGACATGGCCACGGCCGGATGCGCGGCGAGCACGCGCTCGATCTCGGCCGGGAACACCTTGAAGCCGGCGGAGTTGATCATGTCCTTCTTGCGATCGACGATCCACACATAGCCCTGCTCGTCCATCTTCGCGAGGTCGCCGGTGTGGAGCCAGCCGTCGGGCTCGATCGTCTCCTGGGTCGCTTTCTCGTTGCCGAAATAACCCTGCATCACGATCGGGCCTTTCACCATCAGCTCGCCGACCTCGCCGGGCGGCATCGTCTTCTTCGCGTCCTCGCTGTCGGCGATCTTGACCGAGACATAGGGCAGCGCGACTCCGATCGAGCCGAGCCGATTCTCGGCGTACCACGCATGCGTGGTGCCGAGGCCGGCCAGCTCGGTCATGCCCCAGAGATCGAGCAGAGGGCAGCCGAATTTCTTCTCGACTTCCTGGCCCTTGGCGATCGGCATGGTCTGGCCGCCGACCGTGCAGCGCGTGAGCGAGCCCAAATCGTATTTGCCGAGCTCGGGATGCGCCAACAGCATCATGTAGGCGGTGGGCACGCCCTCGAACATCGTGGCGCGGTGTTCCTGAATCGCCTCGAGCACGGCGATCTCCTCGAAGCGGCGGATCAGCGCGAGCGTGCCTCCGTAGAAGAAAGAGCCGTTCATCACGACGTTGCCGTAGACATGCGCGCAGGGGAGCGCCGTCACAACGGTGTCGCTCTCGGTGCGCCGGTGCATGACCGCGGTGAGCGCCGTGTTCATCAGCACGTTGCGGTGCGAGAGCATCGCGCCCTTGGGATGCCCGGTCGTGCCCGACGTGTAGCAGATGGTCGAGAGCACATCGGTCTCGACGTTGGGCGATTTGAACGTGTCCTTGCCCTTGCCGGTCATGTCCTCGAACGACTTGGCGCCGGCCTGGGTCTCCGCGCCGAACAGGATCACGTGCTCGAGCGGCGTGTCCTTCTTGATGTCGAGCAGGGCCTGGCCCTTGTCGGCCGCGGCGATGATCGCGCGCGCGCCGCAATCGCGCGCGACGTAGCCGACCTCGGCCGGCGTCAGCATCACGTTCAGCGGATTGGCGACGGCGCCGGTCTTCAGGATGCCGTAGTACGAGACGATCCACTCCCAGCAATTGCCGGAATAGAGCGTCACGCGGTCGCCCGGCTTGATGCCCTGCGCCTTCAGCGCATTGGCGAGGCGGCAAGCGAGCGCGTCGATCTCGCCGAAGCTGAACCAGCGCCCCTCGAAGATGACCGCCGGCTTGCTGCCGAAGCGCTCCGCCGCGACGCTGGTCACCTGCGTCAAATTCTTGAGCATCCGGAATCCTCCCCGCGGCGGTCCCGCACTCGCCGGGCCGCCTGCGTTAGAATAACTCTAGCATGGGAAGAAAGCGGCACAACGCCCTGTTCCGCCGAGACGAATGGGCCGAACCCATGCGCATTGACGCTGCCCCGCCCGGAGCCTTAGGCTCGCTTGCGAAATAAGCAATTTATGCCGCCCCGGCGGGGCCGGTGCCACGCACCAAGGGCGGCTTTTGGGAGGAGGCAATGAAGAAATCCGCATTGTTACTGGGCGTCTGCGCGCTCGCGCTGGCGGGCTTCGCCACCGCGCCGGCGTCGGCGCAGGAGCGCGTGATCAAGATCGCGGGCTTCGGCGCCAAGACCGGGCCGGTGCGCTCGTTTGGCGTCAACTCCGAAGCCGCGATGCGCGCGGCCGCGGCCGAGATCAACGCCAAGGGCGGCATCAAGCTCGCCGACGGCAAGATGGCGAAAGTGGTCGTGAGCTTCGACGACGACCGCTGCCAGGCCGAAGACGGCATCAACCTCGTGCGCCGCTACGCGTCGAGCGACGTGCTGATCGCGATCGGCCCCACCTGCTCCAACGTCGCCGAGCCGCTGTTCGGCATCCTCCAGAAGAAGCTCGCCGACGAGAAGGACTCGGGCCTCCGCTTCCCGATCTTCACCGACGTGGCGGTGAAAGGCGGCTTGGCGCAGATCTCCGAATGGGCGTTCCGCAACACGCCCAACGAGCCGCTGCTCTATGACGCGCTGTTCAAGTATCTCCAGGCCAAACGGCCCGAGTTGAAGACGATCATGGGCGGCAAGGAAGGCGACTTCGCGCATTCCAAGGCCGGCTGGGACGCGGTGATGAAGACGACGGCGCCGAAATACGGCTACACGATCGTCGGCGAAGTCGAGTGGAAGCTCACCGATACGACCTTCACCACGCAGGTGCGCGAGATGAAGGCGAAGAACGCCGACGTGATCGCGATCGCGGCGCATCCATTCACGCTCTGCGGCGTGGTCAAGGAGATGGCGCGCCAGGGCGTCAAGCCGAAGCTCATCATCGGCCTCACCTCGTCCTCGAGCATGGAGACGATGGAAGGCTGCGCGCGCCAGGTCGAGGGTGCGATCATCCCCACGACCTTCGCGCCGGTGAACGCCGAAGCCAAGCGCGTCGCCGGGCTCATCGCCAAGCAGAAGGGCAGCGCCGACCTCCACTCGACCGCGGCCTGGGAGAACATGATCATCCTCAAGGGCGTGATCGAAGCCGCGAAGATCGACGGCAAGCCCGAGACGCTGGCCGCCGACCGCCGCAAGGTCCGCGACGCGCTCGCCGCGTTGAAGGAGACGCAGGGTCTCCTGGGCGTCACCAAGCGCACCGACGACCGCGAGGCGATCAAGCCCTTCGTGTTCGTGACCGCGACGAAGGGTCAGTGGGTCGTCACCTACGATCCGACGAAGCCGAACTAGGACGCGCATGAATGCGGGGCGGGCGGATCGCCGGAAGCGGTCCGCCCGCTTTGTTTCGAGTCTTGCCGGCGGACGAATCGCCGGCGGAACCTGAAAAACAGTGAACAGGAGGCGGGGAGGCGGGGAGGACGTTCTTGCGCGCTTTGCGCGCAATTCCTCTTCTCCCCGTCTCCCCGCCTCCTGTTACCGTTCCTGGCGGCGCGCGGCGGCGAACTGGCGGCACCGGCGCGCATGATCGGCGAGGGGAGCGCCGCGTGGTCTTAGTTCAAGCCATCATCGACGGCATCCTGGTCGGCACGACCTATGCCCTGATCGGCATCGGCTTCACGCTGATCTTCGGCGTGATGCACAAGCTCAACCTTGCCTACGCCTCGGCCTCGATCGCGGGCGCGTTCCTCTCGCTGGTCGCGTGGCAGCAATTCCCGTGGCTGCCGGTGCCGCTCGTCTTTCTCGTCGCCGCCGCCGGCGCGGGCGCGCTCGGATACGTCATCTACCTCACTTGCTTCCGCTTCATCCCGTTGAAAAGCCCGCTCGCCACGCTCATGGCGACGGTCGGCATGCTGATCTTCCTCGACGAGGTCGTGACGCACATCTCCGACGGAAAGGCGCAGAATTTCCCCGGCATGGTGCCCGACGAGCGCTGGACGCTTGGCCCGCTCGACCTCCGCGTCGATTATCTGCTCGTCTTCGCGATCAGCGTGATCGCGATGCTGCTGCTGCTGGCAGTGCTCTACCGCACGCGACTCGGCATCGCGACCCGCGCGGTGGCGCAGCAGCCGGTGGCGGCGCAGCTGTGCGGCATCTCGCTCGACCGCACCAACGCGGCCACGTTCGTGATCTCCGGCGTGCTCGGCGGATTGGCGGGCGCCATGATCGGCTCGTCGGCCGAGTTGCTCTCGAACCTGCTGCCGCTGCAGCTCACCGTGAAAGGCCTGATCGTGACCGTGATCGGCGGGCTCGGCAGCATCCCGGGCGCCATCGTCGCCGGGTTGCTGGTGGGCGCGTTCGAGAAGGGCATCGAGACCTGGAGCGTGCTGGCGCGCGATCTCTGCGTCATGCTGCTGATCTTCGTGTTCCTGGTGGCGAAGCCCGCCGGCATCTTCGGCAAGCTCAACGTGCGCGACTGAGGCCGGCATGGATTATCTCTACGGCCTGTCGCAGACCATCGGCGTCCACACCATCCTCGGGCTTTCGGCCTACGTCGTGCTGCAGACCGGCCAGGTGTCGCTGGCGCAGGCCGCGTTCTACGGCGTCGGCGCCTACGTCGCGGCGATGCTGACGACGCTCTGGGGCCAGAACATCGTGGTCGCGATCGCGGGCGCCGCGGTCGTATCGGCGGCATTGGCGGCGCTGGCCGGATTTCCGGCACTGCGCTTCAAGGGCCTGATGCTCGTGGTCGCGACCATGGCGCTCGGCGAGGCCGTGCGCGAGTTCTTCTTCAACTTCGATTTCCAGATCGCCAAGGGCAATTTGAAGGTCGGGCCCGCCGGGGCCGAGGGCTTCCGCCAGATCCGCTACTTCTTCGACCGCGGCTGGACCACGGGCGAAGTCGCCGGCTTCATCTGGCTGTTCGTCGCCGGGATCATGGCCCTCCTCTGGTGGATGGACCGCTCGCGCATCGGCGCCGTGCTGCGCGCCGTCGGCGAAGACGAGCTGGCGGCGCAAAGCGTCGGCATCAATCTCACGGCGGTCAAGGTCTCCGCCTTCGCCATCGGCGGCGCCGTCGCCGGCATGGGCGGCGCGCTCTACGCCCACTACACGACGCACATCGAGCACAATTACTTCGGCGTGCTCACCGCGACGTTCGCCATCGCCTATCCGATCCTGGGCGGGCTCGGCGGCGTGTTCGGCACGCTGATCGCGGTGCTGTTCGTGCAGGGCTTCCTCATCTACGGGCTGCCCGATTTCATCGTGCGGCTCTCGACGCTGGCCGAGAACGAGCTCGGGGTCACGCTCGATTGGCTGAAGCAGCACGCCAGCGACATCCGCAATTTCTCGTTCGGCCTGCTCATCCTCGCCATCATGAATTGGCGCCCGCGCGGCGTCATCGACGAGCGCGTCGTGCGCCTGTTCGGCCGGCTGTTCGCGCCGCGCTCGCCCCATGCTTGAGCTTAAGGGCCTCTCGAAATATTTCGGCGGCGTGCGCGCGGTCGACGGGCTCGATTTCGCGGTGCGCGAGGGCGAGATCGTGGGGCTCATCGGCCCCAACGGCTCGGGCAAGAGCACGACCGTCAACCTCATCTGCGGCGTGTTTCCGGTCACCGCGGGCACGATCGCGTTTCGCGGCCGCGACATCACGACGGCGCCGCCGCACCAGTGCCTGGCGCTCGGCATCGCGCGTACGTTCCAGAACATCCGGCTCTTCAACGAGCTCACGGTCTGGCAGAACCTCTGGGTGGCGCAGAACTCGGCCAAGCACCGGCGCGAGCGGAGCTTCCTCGGGCGCTGGGTGAGCGGACGCGGCCAGGCGCGGCGCTCGGTCCAGCGTTATCTCGACTTCTCGGCGCTGGCGGGGAAGCGCGACGAGCTTGCGGGCAATCTCTCGTTCGGCGAGCAGCGGCGGCTGGAGCTGGCGCGGGCGCTCGCGGCCGAGCCCGAGCTTTTGCTGCTCGACGAGCCCGCTGCCGGCATGAACCACGAGGAGATCGGCCAGCTTGCCGACCGCATCCGCAGCCTGAAAGGCCAGGGCAAGACCGTGGTGCTGGTCGAGCACGTGATGGAGCTGGTGATGGGCGTCACCGAGCGCATCGCGGTGTTGAATTTCGGACGCAAGATCGCGGAGGGGCCGCCGGCCGCGATCCAGGCCGATTCCGCCGTGCGCGAGGCCTATCTCGGCACCGGGGCCAAGATCTGATGCTCGAGATCGCCGACATCGTCACTGCCTACGGCAAGATCGAGGCGCTGAAGGGCGTCTCGCTGAAGGTCGAGCCGGGCAAGATCACGTGCCTGCTCGGCCCGAACGGCGCGGGCAAGACCACGCTGATGATGACCGTCGCCGGCATCCTGAAGCCGCGCCGCGGCTCGGTGCGCTTCGAGGGCCGCGAGCTGGCCAGTGCCGCGCCGCGGCGCATCGTCGAATCGGGCATCGCGCTGGTGCCCGAGAACCGGCTCGTGTTCCCCAACATGACTGTGGCCGAGAACCTCGCCGCCGGCGCGTTCACGCGCAGCGACAGCGCCGGCATCGCCGAAGACATCGCGCGCGTCTATGCGCGCTTCCCGCGCTTGCAGGAGCGCTCGAGCCAGGCCGCCGGCACGCTCTCGGGCGGCGAGCAGCAGATGCTGGCCGTGGCGCGCGCGCTGATGGTGCGCCCGAAACTGCTGCTGATGGACGAGCCCTCGGTCGGCCTCGCGCCGCTCGTGGTCGAGGAGATCTTCCGCATCATCCGCGACTTGAACCGCGACGGTACGACGATCTTCTTGGTCGAGCAGAACGCCCACATGGCGCTCCAGGTCGCGCATTATTTCTATCTTCTGGAGCTCGGCAAAGTCACCTTCAGCGGCGCGCCGGGGCAAATCGCGGAGGATGAAGTGATTCAAAGGGCGTATTTGGGATCGAAGAAGTAACGGTGTCGAAGAGCAAGTTATGAGACCAGCGTCATCCCGACCGAAGCGGCCGCGGCTCTTGCGCGGCCGCGAAGCGGAGGGATCGTGCGGCAGTTGCGCCGCGATGCCTCCACTTCGCGAGGCGCCAAAGCGCCTCGCTTCGGTCGGCATGACGGTTCGGTATGGGGCAAGCTTGCCCGCACATCTGTCGGCGCCGGCGCGATGATCCAATTCCTGCAATCCCTCGTCGACGGGCTGATGATCGGCAGCGCCTATGCGCTGCTCGCCCTCGGTTTCACGCTGATCTTCGGCGTGCTGCGGCGGCTCAACCTTGCTTACGGTTCTTCGATCCTCGTCGGCGCGTTCGCGGGCGCCGCGGTCTTCGCGCAATGGAAGCTCGGCGGCTGGGCGGTGGCGGCGGCGACGCTGGCGGCGGCGGTCGTGGCGGGCATCTATGTCGAGCGGCTCTGCTTCTGGGCGATGCGCAAGGGTGCGGCCATCGCCTCGATGGTGTCGAGCTTCGCCGTATGGATGCAGCTGGAAGAGCTGCTGGCGCTGTTGTTCCCCGAGCGCACGCTGAGCTTTCCGGCGGTGGTCGAGCGCTCCGTATTCGTGCTGGGGCCGTTCCAGTTCCGCACGGAATATGTCGCGATGTTCGCGCTCGCCGCGCTGCTCATGGCCGGGCTCGAATGGACGATGCGGGCCACGCGCTTCGGCCTCGCCGTGCGCGCGGTCACCGAGCATCCCGAGGCGGCGCGCGCGATGGGCGTGCCAGTGGCGCGCATCGCGTTCTGGGCGTTCGTGGTGGCTTCGGCGATCGGCGGTGCCGCGGCCTATCTCATGGCCGCGGCCGAGGAGCAGGTGACGCTCCATAGCGGCATGCAGCTCACCTTCACCGGCCTCGTCGCGATGATGATCGGCGGCATCGGCTCGCTGCGCGGCGCGGTCTTGGGCGGGCTCATGCTCGGCGTCGTCGAGACTCTGGCGCAGGCGCATCTGGGCGCCTCGGGCCGCGAGCTCGCGGCGTTCGGCCTTTTGTTCCTGCTGCTCGTGCTCAGGCCCGGCGGCCTGCTGGCGCAGGATTTCGCCGCGCGCGACGCGGCGGCGTTGCGCCGGGTCTGAGGGGGCGAGGATGGACGATTATCTCCTCTCCGTGCTCGCCAATATCGGGATGTTCTCGTTCCTGGCGCTCTCGGCCTATTTGCTGCTGCTGACTGGCGAGATTTCGTTCGGCCAGCAGGCCTTCTTCGCAATCGGCGCCTATGCATCGGGCGTGGCGACGGCGCTCTGGGGCTTGCCTTTCGTGCTCGCGCTCGTCATCGGCGCGGTCGCGGGCGGCGCCGCCGCCGGCATCGTCGGCCTGCTCACGCTGCGCACGCGCGGGCTTTACTTTGCGATGGCGACGCTGGCCTTCGCCGAGCTGGTGCGCCTC
>Ga0070695_100002605_pt1 | contig 10414 bp, 7 predicted proteins | sample KBSK1252metaG_FD_65471 | JGI IMG/M metagenome (GOLD analysis project Ga0070695, IMG submission 65471) | Corn, switchgrass and miscanthus rhizosphere microbial communities from Kellogg Biological Station, Michigan, USA - KBS K1-25-2 metaG | ecosystem: Host-associated > Plants > Roots >...
CCCTGCACGCCGCTGGTCTGGCTTTCGTCGAGCACGAATTGCGGCTGCGTGCCGCGACCCGCGGTGCCGGCCGTGCCGCGGGCGCCTGGCTGCTGACCGCGTCCGTTGCCGCCAATCCAGACGTTGCCTTTGTAATCGATCGTGATGCCGTGGTTCGACTCGGGCCAGTCGTAGCCCTGACCCTTGCCGCCCCAGTGGCCGACGAGAGTCCCTTCGCTGTCGAACTCGAGGACGGGCGGCGCCGCCGCGCAGCACTGCGCGATGTTCGCCGTCAAGTGCTGCTCGCCCGGCTCGAGCGATCCGGCGCGATGAATGATCCAGACGTGATCGCGCGCATCGACCGAGACGCCGATCGTCTGCCCGATAATCCAGTGGTTCGGCAGCGGCTTCGGCCACAGCGGATCCACTTCGAATCGCGGCGCCGTGGCCGTATCAGCGGCGACGGCCGCCGCGCGACGTTCGACGATGGAGCTGCCGAACGCGAGGGCGATCAGGATGGAAAAAAGGAATGCACCGACGGTGACATGGCGTTTCATGCCCGTCCTCCATGAAGAGTCAGCGTTTCGAGGAGTCCGTGACAGCGTGGCCGCTGGCCGAATATAAGGAGTCTGACAAGTCAGACTCCTTATAACCGTATAACCGTTTACTCAATCGCTCGGTCAGACCATTACGAGATCATCACCTTGCGCGGCGCCTGCGAGTTCTGCTCGAGGAACGACTTCTTGTTCTCCAGGTCCTGCTCGGTCGGCTGCACCTTGCCGGTCGTGTCGGTCACCCGCGAGACGAGGGTGTGCGCGCCCGGGGTGGCGTTCGTCCACGTGTAGGTGAAGAGCTTCCAGCCGTACTTTTCCTTCGTCGACGGATCCATCGTCGCCGGCTGCCACGGCCCTTCGTCGACTTTCACCTCGACGCCTTTGATCGGCGTGCCGTCGTTGAGCACGACGCCGAGCACCTTGTAGCGGCTGCCGTCGGTCGTGACGCGCGCGACGAACGACTTCAACTGCATGTGGGTGACCGCGGACTCTTTCCACTTCATCTCGCCGTCGATCATCTCGCCGCGCAGCGTACGGTACCAGCGCGCCTGATACTTGCCGAGATACGCCTCTTCCTGGACGTGAATGTTCGCGAGCCACTTGACGTTGGCGACGCCGTACCAGCCCGGGACGAGCAGCCGCAGCGGCGATCCCTGATGGCGGGTGAGCGGCTCGCCGTTCAGCCCCCAGGCGAGGAAGGGCGTGCCCGAGAGCGCCTTCTCGCGATTCAGGCTCCGGCCGAATTGCTGATCGAGCTTGAACTTCTGCGTCCGCCATTCGATCTCTTCTTCGCCGTGATCCGCGCCGAAGAACACGAACTCGCGCGCGGCCGCCTGCACGCCGGCGGCATCGAGCACCGCCTTCAGCGGTACGCCGGTCCAGCGTCCGTTCCCGCACAGACCTTGAACCGGCCCGCGGTTGCCGGAGCATTCGAATCCGGCGACGAGATCGGTCGTGCCCAGCTTCTTCAGATCGTCGAGCGAGAGCGCCTTCGGTCGATCGACGAGGCCCGTGACCTTCAGCTTGAACGTCGCGGGATCGACCACCGGATGGCCGTAGTGCTGGGTCGTGGCGTACTTGTCTTTCGGCGTGAACGGACCATCGATGGTGCGGACGTCGAGGAGCCGCCGGTCGGGCGGCGTTTCCCACCGGACGTTCTCGGGGATGTCGGTGAACGGCACGAGCGTCTCGCCTTGCGCGAGCGCCGGCAACGCCCAGTCCGGAATGCCCCCGGAGAAGATGAGACCGAGTCCTGCCGTCGCCAGGCCGCCCCGCAGGATGTCGCGCCGGGAATGCTGATTCGTCATGGTGATTCCTTTTCGGGTAGGAGCGGCTCGCGAACCGCCCTTACAGACCGTCGAGATTCTAGCGCATCATGGGGTCATGAGCGACCGAAGGGATGCACGGCTGGTGTACTCCACCGGCGCCGGGAAAATGTGCCCAGGCTGCGGCTGGCCGGAGCGTGACTGCAAGTGCAGCAAGACGGCCGCGACCGAATCGGTTCCGTCGCGCCTCGTCGCGAAGCTGCGCGTGGAGAAGAAGGGACGCGGCGGGAAGACGGTGACAGTTGTTTACGACCTGCCCAACAACGCCGCGTTTCTGAAGCAGCTGTCACAGGAGCTGAAACGCGCGTGCGGAACGGGCGGAGCGGTCGCCGAGGGGGCCGTCGAGCTCCAGGGCGACCTCCGCGAGCGCGTCCGGGAGTTCCTCCTGAAGAAAGGGTACGTGGTCAAAGGCTGAAGGCCGCCCTGGCGGCGGCGGTCAGGGCTGCGATCGCCTGAACGTCGTCGACAGCCACCGCGAGAGCGACACGCGGCGGTGGCTCGATCGCAGCGCCTCGCGCACTTTCGCCTCGTCCATCCACTCGGGATACGGCGCCGTGGGCGGTGGCGAACCGGCTGCGACGAGCGCGGGCAAGTGCCGGCGGACCGAGTAGTCCGCCGTGAAGTAGCCGTGGTTCTCGAGGACGCGCATCTCGGCGGACGTGAACGCATCCAGATCGGTCCGAATGCGCGCGATGACGTCGCTCACGAGCGATTGCGAATAGCCGCCGGCATCGGGGAGCTTCTTCTTTCGCTTCTCCGTGAACCCGTACGTGATGCGCCAGTAGCCGCCGTCGTAGCGCTTGCACGCCGGATCTGCTTTCCAGTCGCCAATCAGCTTGCGGACGCGCAGCGCCCGCGTCTGGCCGGTGACGACGGCCGTGTAGCGCAGCAGACGCGGGAGCAGGCTGCGGCCGACGTGAAAATCGAACGGCGCTCCGCAGTCGGAGACGAGCACGTATGCGGCCTGGTCCCACACCGGCTCGAGTCCCATGTTGTCGTACACGCCGCCGTCGGTGAGGGCGAGCGTCGTCAGCAGGGTGCGGCGATCGGGCGCGTGATAATCGCCTTCGCGATAGTCGGCCGGAGCGGCGCCGACGAGCATCGGACCAAACAGCGGAGGAACACAGGCGGACGCGTTGACCGCGCGCGCGAGCGGCCACGCCGTACCATCTTTCACGTAGCCTGCCTGATAGTCGCCGACGCGTTCGCGCGAGAAGATCCAGTTGACCCCGAAGGTGAGATCGGTCGCGCAGAGAACGAAGGTCGGCGATTCCGGCAGATCGCTGATGAGCAGCGGCGTCAAACGCCGTCGATACCGTCGTTCGAGATGCCGCACGCGCGGCTGCGGCAGAATCCAGTTCCACAGAAGGTGCGCCAGCACCGGCACGGTCCGCAGATCGCGCGCGGCAAAATCATGAAAAGGCGCGACGACGTCGTTCGACCAGTCGGCGAACGCGAGGCCGTTGCGCAACCCGGCGCGCGCCATGCAGGTCGCGAGATGGCCCGCGAGGATGCTTCCGCCGGACACGGAGCTGAGCCACGTGATCCGGCCGAGCACGCCCAGCTCGCGCAGGCGGCGAAGCGCGCCGAGATGAAAGAGCGCCGCGCGAAAGCCGCCGCCCGACAGGCACAGCGCGATGCCGTGACGCGGTCGTTCGACCGGAGTCGGCGCAACGACGATCGGCGCTTGTGTGGCCACGGCGTCGTGATAGGTGAACGAGCGGCGCGGAGATCGCTCAGCGGATGCGATAGAGCGACGTCGCGGTTCGCACGAACAGGCCGTCGCGCGTGACGGCCGGCGTCGCGAGCGCCATCTCGCCGAGACTGTTCTTCGCGATCTCGTCGTAGCGGTCGCCGGGATTGAGCACGAACGTGTCGCCCTCCTCGCTGAGACAGAACACCTTGCCGGCGTACGCCCATGGCGACGCCGAGAAGGTGTTGCCAACGCCGCCGACGCGCGCCTTGTAAATCTCGCGCCCCGACTTCGCGTCGAAGACCGCCATGACGCCGTTGTCGTTGACGGCGTACACGCGGCCGCCAAACACGAGCGGCGACGACGTGTATGCGGAGGCGCGTGGCTGATACCAGGCGACGAAGGCATTGCTGGTCGCGCCGTCCTTCAACGAGATGTCGCCGCTCGCGCCCGGCTTGATTGCGAACAGCGGCCGGTTCGCTTCGCCCTGCGATCCGGTGCCGACGTACAACATGCCGTCGCCTTCGGTGGGCGTGGGATTGGCCTGCGTGAGTCCGCCGAGCCGCCACAGTTCCTTGCCGTCGCGGTCGTAACTGATCGCCGTCGATCGGCCGATTGCCACGATCTCGGTGCGCATCGCGTTGACCCACACATACGGCGTCGACCATCCCGACAGCGGCAGTCCGCCGCCGTCGGTTCTCGACGTCTTCCAGACGACTGCGCCGTTCTTCGCATCGAGCGCGGCGATGTACGAGCTCGCCTCGTTGTCGTCGAGGATGTAGACGCGTCCGTCGTGCACGACCGGCGACGCCGCCGTGCCGAAGTCGAGATAGCGCGGCGACGGATCGATCCGATACGTCCACAACAGGCGGCCGTCCATCGAATAGGCGAACAGCCCGACGTTGCCGAAGAGCGCGTAGATGCGCTCGCCGTCGGTCGCCGGGGTCTCCGACGCGTACGTGTTCTTGCGATGGCGTCCGCCGAACGGCGCGCCGCGATGCGCCTGCTGCTGCCAGCGCTTCTTGCCGGTGGCGACGTCGAAGCTGAAGACCATGTACTGCAGCTCGCCCGCTTCGGCGGTCGATTCGATGTCGCGCGCGCGCAGCCGCGCGAGGATCTCTGCTTCCGACAGTCCCTGACGCTCCAGCTCCGCGACGTAGTCGTTGCCGTAGATTCCGGTCGACGGCTGCTTGAACGCGCCGGGACTCACCGTGGAGGTGACGATGACCTGATCGCCCCAGACGATCGGCGACGACCATCCGCGTCCCGGCACGTCAATCCTCCACGCGACGTTCTTCGTCGTCGACCACGTGATCGGCAGATTGTTGATCCCGGACACGCCGCGCCCTCGCGCGCCGCGGAACTGCGGCCAGACGGTATCGGCTGGCGCCGCAGCCGCAGGCGCGAGCTCGGCGGTCAGCATCAGCACGAGCGGGAGCACGAGCAGCATCGTTGAAGTTTACTCACGGACTCCGGCCGGCCGGTCCAAGCGCCCGCTGCCGAACCCAGGGGGATTTCAGTTTCTGGGTTTAGTAATAAGGATGAGCGCTTGCCTTTGATGCGGCCCCCAGCGTCAGCTGCATATTAAAGACAGCCTTTACTATGGGCGCCTCGTCGTCCCATAGTAATGGCAGCCTTTACTATGATTGACTATCCGTTCCATAGTGAAGGCAGCCTTTACTATGGCTGACGCCACCAAACCCTCGGATCCAGTCGTCCGCGCCGGCACCTACGTACGGCAACCGAGCGGCTTCGCCGCGTTCGTACCGGCCGCTCTACCGCCGTCGCCGCCGGTGTCGAGGACTGCCGAATTGCAAGCATTGCTCTCCGCTGCCGACCGAGCGGTAGGAAGGCTCGACGGGTCGATTGAGACGTTGCCGAATCCGGATCTCTTCGTGCTGATGTACGTCCGGAAGGAAGCCGTCCTGTCGAGCCAGATCGAAGGGACACAGAGCTCCCTCCAGGATCTGCTGGCCGCCGAAGCGCAGGTTCTCACATCCGACAGTCCGAAGGATGTGGACGAAGTCGTCAACTACGTCACGGCGATGAATCACGGGCTCGAGCGGCTGACGGACCTGCCGGTCTCAGTGCGCCTCATTCGTGAAATCCACGCGAAACTGCTCTCCGGCGTGCGCGGATCCGATCTCCAGCGCGGCGAGTTGCGCCGCACGCAGAACTGGATCGGCCCGGCCGGATCGACTCCGGCGACGGCGACGTTCGTGCCGCCGCCTCCCGACGTCGTGCCGTCGGCGCTGAGCGAGCTCGAGCAGTTTCTGCACGGCGATGCGGAGTTGCCGCTGCTCGTGAAGATCGGGCTGGCGCACGCGCAGTTCGAAACCATCCATCCATTTCTCGACGGAAACGGCCGCTGCGGCCGGCTGCTCGTGACGTTCCTGCTGTGCGAAGGTCGCGCGCTGCAGAAGCCGGTGTTGTATCTGTCGCACTATTTCAAACATCATCGGCAGGAGTACTACGATCGCCTTCAGGCCGTGCGCGATCGCGGCGACTGGGAGGGCTGGCTCGCGTTCTTTCTCAAGGGTGTCGCCGACGTCAGCGCGCAGGCGACCGACACGGCGCGCCGCGTCCTCGCGCTGCGCGAGGCTCATCGCGCGGCGGTCACCGCGCATCTTGGCCGGGCCGCCGGCAACGGGCACCGCATTCTGGAAAAGCTGTACGAACGGCCGATCATGTCGGTCTCGCAGATCCGCGAGCTGACGAACACGAGCTACCCAGCGGCAAACGAGCTCGTCAGCCGGTTGACCGCGCTGGGCATTCTCGTAGAGTTCACGGGCCAGAAGAGACACCGACAGTTCCGCTACGATGCGTACGTCCGGCTCTTTGACGAAGGGCCGAATGCATGAGCGCCGGTCTGAAAAGCCACGTACCGTACAATGATCGAGCGTGACCATCTCGGACCCTCAGGCTGACGTCCAGAGCCCATCCGATCCGTCGGCACTCACCGAGCTCGAGCGTGAGGTGAGTCGCCGGCGGACGTTCGCGATCATCTCGCACCCAGACGCGGGCAAGACGACGCTGACGGAGAAGCTGCTGTTGTACGCGGGCGCGATCGAGCTGGCGGGCGCGGTCCGTGGGAGAAAAGCCCGGCGGCATGCGACGTCGGACTGGATGGCGCTCGAGCAGGAGCGCGGGATCTCGATGACCTCGGCGGCGCTCGAGTTCGAGCTGCAGGGCCGCCGCATGGCGCTCATCGACACACCCGGCCACAAGGACTTCAGCGAGGACACGTATCGCGCGCTGATTGCGTCCGACAGCGTCGTGATGGTGATCGACGCGGCGAAAGGCGTCGAGGATCAGACGCGGAAGCTGTTCGAGGTGAGCCGGCGGCATCGGCTGCCGATCCTGACCTTCATCAACAAGCTCGATCATCCGTCGCGCGACCCGATGGAGCTGCTCGACGATCTCGAGAAGACGCTCGGCATCCACGCCGCGCCGGTGAACTGGCCGATCGGCAGCGCCGACACGTTTCGCGGCGTGTACGACATCCTCGGCAAGCGGCTGCTGCTGTACGAGCGCGAAGCCCACGGACAATATCGCGCGCCGGTCGACGTCGCGACGCTCCACGACCCGGAGGCGCGCGAGCTGATCGGCGAGAGCCTCCATGCGCACCTCGTCGAGGCGCTGGACGTGATTCGCGCGGCCGGCACGCCGTTCGACGCGGCCGACTACCTCGCGGGGCTGCAGACGCCGGTCTTCTTCGGCAGCGCGCTGAACAACTTCGGCCTCGAGCCGTTCCTCCAGGCGCTCGTCGAGCTCGCACCGTCGCCGCAGCCGCGTCCGAGCGACGGCGGCGTCGTGAGCCCGACCGACGATCGGTTCACCGGGTTCGTGTTCAAGATCCAGGCGAACATGGATCCGCGGCATCGCGATCGCGTCGCATTCGTCCGCGTCTGCTCCGGCCGGTTCACCAAGGACATGACGGTCACCAACAGCCGCGTGGCGAAATCGCTCCGCGCGTCGCGCGCCTACCGGTTCTTCGGCCGCGACCGCGAGACGATCAGCGTCGCGTACGCGGGCGACATCATCGGTCTCGTCAACCCGGGACAGTTCGCGATCGGCGACACGATCCACACCGGCACGCCGGTCCGCTTCGTCGATCTCCCGCGTTTTCCCGCGGAGCATTTCGGCCGCGTCCGCCTGCAGGACACCCGCTACAAGCAGTTCGACGAGGGGCTCAAGCAGCTCGAGGAAGAAGGGCTGATGCAGGTGTTCTACGTCAGCGCCGGCCGGCGCGAACCGATTGTCGGCGTCGTCGGCGCGCTGCAGTTCGACGTCATCGTCAGCCGGCTGCGCACGGAGTACGGCGTGGAAATCACGATCGATCCGACGCAGTACTCCGTCGCGCGATGGGCCGCCGATCCGGAGCAGGCGATGCCGTCGCTCGGCGGCCAGACGGTGCTGGCCGTCGATCGTCAGGAGCGCCGCGTGCTGTTGTTCGGGTCCCAGTGGGAATTGGAGTACTTCCAGCGCCAGCATCCCGGCGTGGCGCTTTCGGCCGAGTCGCTGGCGTCCTGAACGGCTACAACGGACCTACTCGACCCACTCGACCTATCACTCCTGCTTCTCCATCTCGCTGAGTCGCTGCTTCGCGCCCTGATGCTGCGGCGCCTTGACGAGCGCGGCGCGGTACCGGGCGATCGCTTTGTCGCGCTCGCCGCGCGCGCGGTGCAGTTCGGCGATGAGAAACTCGATGTCCCCCGACTGCGGGTTGAACTCGCCGTTCAGTTCCAGCATCGCGATCGCGGCGTCCGTCTTGCCGGCCTCGGTGAGCCGGCGCGCGAGCTCGTTCATTTCCCATTCGCCGAAGTTGTACCTGCCCGTCGCCACGTCCTTGTGCAGCTCGCGATACTGCGTCACGGCAGCCGGGATGCCATCCCTGCCAATGGTCTCCAGCAACGTCGTCTGCAGCGACTTCGGGAGCGGAAGGCCGCGATGACACGTCGCGCACTCGACCGTGACGCGAGGCTCGGCGCGGGAGGGGAGCTTGGCGAGCGTCACGGAATTCAGATCGTCGACCATCCTGAGCATGGCGCGCGCCGTGACCTTCGCGGGCTTCTCGTCCGACGCGAAGACCACGCCGTCGAAGGAGACGCCGTTGCCGCCCGCGTGGCAGTACTGGCATCGCACGCCGAGCGCGAACGAGAACTCGCGCATCCGCTGGATGAGACGCTCGCGGGTAATGTCCTCGGGATAGAACTGAAGGTTCTCGCCTTTCCACGCCGGCTGTGGTGTTTGAGCTGCCGCAGGCGCGGCAAGGAGCAGTGCGACGACGAACGTCCGCGTCATCATCATCAGGGGCTCTCCAGGTGTCAGACGTGTCAGACGTGTCAGACACCATAGGGCATGCGAGCTGCGATGGCGAGCGGTTTGGGACGAACGCGGCGAAAGCAGGGATGAAAGATGAACTTTTACAACTAGGCGCGGAGGCGGCTCAGCCTGACGCCGCGGGCTATCGGGTAAAATACGCGGATTAGGGAGGCGGTCATGTTTGCACGTATGGTGGTTCTTGGCGCCGTTCTCGCAGTGGCAGCGCCGAGCGTGGCGGCCGATACTCCGAAACCTGTGACGTTCTCCAAGGACGTCGCCCCCATCTTTCAGGCGAAATGCCAGGAGTGCCATCAGCCGAACTCGATCGCGCCGATGTCGCTCATCACCTATCAGGACGCGCGGCCGTGGGCGCGCTCGATCAAGGAACGCGTCGCCTTGCGGCAGATGCCGCCGTGGCACATCGATCGCACCGTCGGCGTCCAGAAGTTCAAGAACGACATGTCGCTCACCGACGAGCAGGTGGACACGATCGTCCGCTGGGTCGACGGCGGCGCGCTGCAGGGCGATCCGAAGGACATGCCGAAGCCCAAGGCGCTCGTGACCGACAACGAATGGCAGGGCGTGCGCGACGGCTTCGGTCCGCCGGACATGGTGATCAAGTCGTCCGAGTACACGATGCCGGCGCATCACCAGGACGTCTGGTACCGCCCGATGTCGGACCTGCCGCTGACCGAGCCGCGCTGGGTGAAGATGGTCGAGATTCGTCCGTCGAACCTGAAGGCGCGCAAGATTATTCATCACTCGATCGCCTATCTCGTCCTGAACAACGATCCTGAAGCGGTGAACACGCTCACGGCGTCCGGGCCCGGCCGCTTCGACGACGCGACCGATCTCGTCAATCGCCGCCCGCAGTTAATGGAATGGGCGATTGGAAAGGGCTACGACCTCTTCCGTCCGGGCACCGGCAAGCTGATCGTGCCGGGCGAGAAAATTTCGTGGGATCAGCACATTCACGCCGTTGGCGAGGAAGTCACCGGCGGATCCGAGGTCGGCCTCTGGCTCTATAAGAAAGGCGAGGAGCCGAAGAAGCGCAGCTACCTCATCGGCTTCACCGGGATCGATCGCTCGAAGATGCTCGACATCCCGCCGAATTCGTTCGCGATGACCGAAGGCTTCACCGTCCTGAAGGAGAACGCGCTCATCCAGAACTTCCAGCCGCATTTCCATCTGCGCGGGAAAGCGATGCAGGTCGAGGCGATTCAGCCGGACGGCAGCCGCCAGATCATCAGCTACGTCGGCAACTTCAACTTCAACTGGATGACGAACTACATCTACGACGACGATGCGGCGCCGCTGCTGCCGAAGGGCACCGTCATCCACGTGAGCGCGTGGTACGACAACACGCGCGGCAACAAGAACAATCCCGATCCCGATCAGTGGGTCGGCTACGGCGATCGCACGGTCGACGAGATGGCCCACGCGTGGATGAACGTCGTGTACTTCAACGACGACGAGTACAAAGCGCTGCAGGCCGAGCGGAAGGCGAAGCTGGTCAAAACGACGAACGACAACGAGAA